>Ga0247727_10003672_pt1 | contig 33618 bp, 39 predicted proteins | sample WisWelCaveWW1625_FD_202498 | JGI IMG/M metagenome (GOLD analysis project Ga0247727, IMG submission 202498) | Biofilm microbial communities from Wishing Well Cave, Virginia, United States - WW16-25 | ecosystem: Environmental > Aquatic > Deep subsurface > Groundwater > Cave microbial mat | place...
TTCTTATTCGATCCGGCGTTCACCGGGTCGCCGTCCGTCGCACTGCCGGAAGGCGACCAGGCCCACAATAGTTGCGGCGGAAAGTGCGGATACGCGGCGTGATAGCCGCGCGCCCCGGCCCCGTCTTCCAGCGTGCGCAGCGTAACGTGTACGGTATCGTCGGGCTGGGCGTTGACCACGAAGTAGTCGGGGTCGAAGACCTCCGTGGCGGTCGGCGCGCGTCGCTGGTCCGGCGGCCCCCACTGGTCGAGGAATTGGCTGACCACGGCCGAATCGTTGGTCGCGTAATCGAACTGTGAGTCGATCAGCGCCCGCGCCCCCAGCGCGGAGTCCTCCATCGAAGAGACCTGATAGTTATTAGCCGGACTAGAATAGTTGGCGATCCCTCGCGAGCCGGCCGGGCCGAAGTAGCGGTGGTCCTCGTCGTACACCAGGTCCATGCCGTACACCGCGTCGTTGGCGTCAATCAGCTCGACGAAGATGGAATCGGAGATCGGCTCCTCCGGCGTGCGCGCGGCGGTCAGCCGGAAACGCACGTCGGAGGAGCCGCCGCTGACGCCGCCGCCGCCCTCGGCAATTCGCACCGGCAGCCCGGCAATCTGGCGAGCCACCAGCGCCAGCTCTCTTTCCACTGTGATGAGCCGGTCGCGGTCCACTACACCACCCTTGTCAAATCCAAGTCTTCGTCGTTCGTCTTAATCGTCATCGAGCCATTGGTCAGGTCGTAAGTAATCATGCTGACGACTGAGTTCACCGTCTCTTGCGTCACGCTGCTGCCGATCGTGGTGATGAGCATTCCTAAGCGAAACAAGTTGCGGACTTGGCGGAATGTCATCGTGACCGGCAGCCGGTCCTGCTGATACCATTCGTAGGCCACACGCGCGATGTCGTTCAGGTGCGGCCGGTTGTCGCGCAGTACGCCGCCATTGGTGAGTACGGGTTCGCCGTTGCGTAAGTCAACAATCGTGTTTGCGGCTAGGAAGTCGAGTCGGTATTCATCGCCCGCGTACAGCACGAGCTTTTGCAGCGGGACGCCCGCTGGTAAATCCACGTCGGCCGGAAACTTACCTTCCGCGTAGCTGTCGGCTTCGATCGTGGTGGTCACGCGCAGCGTTGCGTAATCGACTTGCGGGTCCGTGCCGGTTGGCTCGGCCGCCGTCCAGTGATTCAATGCGGCCGCGTGTTGCACGCCATCGGAATCGAGCAGCACGCCCGGCACGGTCTGTTGCATGCGCAGGTTGTAGCTGGTGCTGATTTTGTCCGACACCAACCCCCCGGCCGCGAAATCGTGTTCGGACATCTTTTCCACGAATTGATATTTTTCCGGCACGGACGCGCTCTCCGCCTCCGCGACTTGCAGGATGGCAAACGTCGGCATGTATTCGGCTTCGCTGCCTGTCGGTTGCGTCTCCTCGATATCGGAGGTGTCTTGGTAATTCCAACCGCGCTTGAGGCGCGTCAGATTCAGCAGCCGCAAGCCTTCAATCGCGTATTCCAGCGTGCCCAACACCGATCCGGTGTTGGACAGCACGGGAAACGTCCAGTTGCGATCGCCGTCGCCGCCGTCGCCAGACTTGCCATCCCAGGCGGGATCGAGCCTGAACGCACTGTAGACGCGGTAGAATCGCTCGGCCTTTTGGAAAGCGTCGTTACGTGTCTTTTTCTGGGCGGTCGTTAGCGCGGCGTAGCCGGCCTCCGAGGAGGAAGCCGCTTTGTAGCCGTCCTCAATCACACTCTGCCAATCGACGATGAGTTCAGCGCCGTCGCCGGCCACGGCTAGCGTACCCGTACTGGTCATCCGCGCGCCGCGCGCGATGATTTGGTGATACACGCGCGAACCAGCCTCGGCCATGATTACGTCTTCCACGTCGCGTTCGGTATCAAAATCCAGCGTTTGTTGATCGCGGTTGGCGGGCACCGTGCCGGTGGACGGCAGCGTGATGGCCGACGCGGCCAGCGTCTCGACGCGAATCTCGCACACTCCGGGTGGGCCTGCACCCTCGACATATTCCAACCACCACACAAAGCCACGTTGCGGTGATAGGAGCTTGCTGAGCACCTGAAAGACGGTCATGCCGTCCGGGTCGAGAGTTGGCGCGATGCCAGCCAGCACGTTCGCAAATGCGTCCCCGGCGTTCAGCCGGAACGGAGCCGGGGCCGTTACGTCGGCCGTGGTGCGGGTCGTGTAGTAGGCCGTCAAGTAATCGACGATTTCGCCGAGCTTCCACAACTCGCCAGTCTCGCCACTGGCCGCGAAGGTATAGCTGCCGTCGCCATTGGTGGCGTCGCTGCGATTGGCCCGCGTGCGCGTGTCGGCGTCCAAGCTTACGCCCTTGCCACCGTTGAATGGCAAAGTGCGTTGAATAACCGTATCCTCTCCAACTACCGCCGAATAAATCTGCACGCGGTCGAGAAAGTATTCCATGCCGACCGCTCTCAGGACTTGTTTCTTTCCGGTGAGCAGCTGCGCCATGCCTTCGCCCTTGACGGCCGAGCGCTGCTTAGCAGTCCCGATAATGAAGCCGACCCACACAATATCGCTATCCGCTGTATCTTCGTCCGGATGAATCGTGATGCGCACGTATCGGCCCAGCAACGCTAACGGAGAATACTGCGCATAGAAGTCGGTTCCGAAGTGCAGCATGTCGCCAAGCTCGCGGCTTAGCTCGGCTTCGTCGTAAGCGTTCACGGCCAACGTCAACTTGTCACAGTATAGAAACGTGGTTGCGGTCCACACCGCATCGTCGAGACTCTGTTTGATCTCGACCGTGGCGGCGCGGAATTCCGTGATGAGTTGGCCGTGGTCGGTACTTAGCGTCGGCATGCTTACCCCAAGAGCGTCCAGCTCACGACGTGGCAGCATTGCTCGCCGCCGACCAATCCGCCAAGAGAATTAAAGATGGCGTAGCGTTCGCGTTCGCGGACTTCCAACACAAGCCACGTTCCTTCGCTCACCGAATGCCGCACCCATTCCACCGGGTCGTCGCCGACCATCGCCTTGTATTCCAGCATCTTATTATGCGCGGATTGCAAGCTCGCTTCGTAATTGAGCGTCACGATCTCGAAGGGCTTGCTACGCTTTCCCGTCTTGCGCACGGCCGTGCCGTCCACGCCGGCCCGCTCGATAAGTTCAAGCTGTTCCTGGCGCAGGAATGGCGGGCCTTCCATGCTGAGGAATTGGAAGTAGCCGATGGTGTTGAGGTGGACGGGCATAAAACTGCTGTTGCGGTAGCTAAATCGCGATGCTCATAATGGTGCGATGCGAACGCTCTGGCCTATCGTTGTGCTCGCGGCTTTGTGCGGAGGATTGCTCGGCGGGATTATTGGCGCGGCCGTTGTTCTGAATACCAACAAGCCACCCCGGGCCGTGCGAGCGCCGTCTAACAAGGTCGATCCAGGAATTGAGAAGCGAATAAAAGCGATGGAAGTTAAACTCTCCAAACATCACGAAGCAATACGAGCAACCGTTTATGGTGTCGAGAATTTGGCGAACACGCTCGATGACGCGAATATCCCTGGCTGGCCAGTAAGGCGCCCTGATTTCTCTGACATTGATATTGAATAGCATCATTGTTCTTGCCTCCCTGATGGGCGGGGAGCTTCTAAGCCGCGTTCCATTCGCTCGTTGGATTCAGCGGTCCGCTTCATATACTCCAGAATTTCCGAACGCAGTTCGGGACTAATCGCGCTGTCTCCGGTGCGGTTCAATGCCGCACGGAATGCACCCTCTTCGCCGCCCAGCCCCTCAATAATTGGATAGATCGCGGATGATGCCGCGTAACTGAACCCGCTTTGACGTGATTTGGTTTCAGCAACTAATGCTTCAAAAATGTTCCTCTTGGTGCTATCGAGCGACATAGACAGACTTCCTTCGCGGCGCTGGCGTAATGTCGCTGCCCTGAGTTGCGGGTCGGATTCGATGTATCGTCGATCCCCGATGACATCCGAAGTGTTGCCCGCTTGAATCTGAGGCAGCATTTGGCTGAACATCGCCTGCCCCTCAGCGCTTGCGAGAATGTTCAAACCCGCAGCCGCGCGCATTTCCCCCGTGATGCCAATGGCCGATTCACCGCTGCGCATCCTTTCGACCAATGCCGTAACCGTTTCCAGGAGCGTGCCCTTGCCTAATTTGTCTTTGTTAATCTGATTCAGCAGCGATCGCATGCGCGTGGCTGCCTCTTCCGTACCGGGAGACTGCTTTTCAATCGCCACGAACGCCGCTAGCGCCTCTTCGTCAGAGAAACCGAGCGCATTCGATTCAGTTCCAAAAAGTGTTGTTCCAACGGCTGCTAGTGCGAAGTCGGTTTGCATCGCACCCGCTGCGATTAATACTTTGTTAGCAATTTGTTCAATGCTCCCGGCTTCACCTTTACCGAAAACGTCCTGTGTTTTCTTTAAGCCCTCGGCAACCGTTTTGAGATTATCCGGCCTGACCTGCTTGCTCTGCCCGAGCTTGGTGATATACGCCACTTCGGAGTCGGAGTAGCCAGCGTTGCGGAGTCCGAAGACAAAGTCGGCCGCTTGTCCGCCTTGGTCGGGTCCGAACACGCCCTGCGTCTGTAGGTTGCGTGCTTGCCCGACTAACTTTTGAAAGTCTGGCGGTGAAGTGGAAACCTGCTGCAACTCGCCGAATGCGCCGACTGTGTTAAAGACACGATCCGCCGCCACCTGAGAATCGGCGCTCATTTTCTGTAGCGCTTGCGAAACAATACCAACCGCCGCACCAACGCCGATAAACCCAGTGGCATAACTCTTTAGGTCGCCGATTGCTTTCGCACCGAATGTTTTGCCGCCACTGCTACCAACATCGTCGAGCTTCTGCCGTAACCGCGCCGCCGTCCGCTCGGCGTCCGCCATTTCCATCTTGCCGGCCTTCACGGCCTTGGCCATCGTTTCCAGCTTCTGATTGTAGCGCTCTTGCGGCGTGAGGTTTTGATCGGTGATGCGCTTGGCGGCTTTTTCCAGCGCGTTCATTTCGCGCACTGAGCCCTTCACCGTGTCGCCGAGTTTTTTATAAACGGCGTTTAGATCGGCACCGGCTTTGAGGCTGGTAGATAGATCGGTTTCAAATCGCAGTCGGGCCAAGTTACCACCCTTGATTCAGCGCCGCCAAATCGGCGAACGTCGGTTTGTATCCTGCCGCCAACCCCCGCGACCACGCGCGGTAAACTAACCAGCGGCGGTCACAGGGGATGGTGTCTTTTTTTTTGAAACCTCTTGCCATTTGAGATACGTTGGCCAATCAACCGCGATGGCCACGATGTTGTGCGTCATCTGTTCGGTCGTAAGAAAGTGACCGTGGGCAATCTCGTTCGCCCCAATAACGTAGTTCGTCTGCAAAAGCGCCTGCGCGGCCTTGTTAATATCCGCTTTGTTCACCTCTGGCCCGCCTTCGTCGTCGGCCAGCATTTGCTCGGCGAAGGGGGCGGTTAAATTCCACAGGTGCGCATACAGCGGGAGCACTTGACCGGGGACCAATTCGCCCTTGTCATCAACGTCCAGGTAGCTCGGCAGATTCGTGCGCAGCTCTACGGCGGATTCGTCGAAATAGCGGACCACCGGGCATAACCACCGAGCACCGTCGGCCAGTGAAACCAGATAGCCGCCCAATTGATTCTTGCGGGCGAGGTCTAGCGGTGTCGGCGGAGCGTCTTTCCAGTAGCCTACGAATACGTCCGGCTCGCCCGGCCGCTTCATCTTGCGCCACGCCTGATTCTCCATGTCCATCTTCACGCGCCCGTCGTCATGCCGCGACGGATCGGCGAACACGACGCCGGTGGAGCCCGTGGGCGTGTGGGCGTGGCACACGCACGTTACTGGCGGAGTCTCGAAAGCATAGGACAGCCCCCACGCCTTCACGTCGTCCTGCGAGACGTTGCGAGTTTGACTGGGGCGGAAATATAAGAAGCCATTGGGCATGATTAACTTAGCGTTTCGATGAACTCAGCGAAGGCCAGCGGGCCTGCCGCGCCGGTCCCGAGATTGACGATCATTTGAATGGAAAACACGTCGCCGGCCACGAATGTCGTACTGCTCAGCGTGCCCTCGACCACAACTCTGTCGCTCGTGGCATGAGTAATCGTCAAGTCCGCAGACATAATCGTCGTGCCGTTCTTTTTCAGCACGAAGTCAATGTCGGTGTTCGTGCCGGTGTCGTTCAGTAGCCCGGCGAATTTGTTGATCGTGCCGGCCGACCCGGCCACGAATACAACCTCTTCGCGGGCCACCGGGGGCGTAGTGGCAATCGGCAGGTCGAAGTTCGTCCAGCCCTTGGAGAACAATTCCGACTTCGACGCCGGGAACGCATCGGCAACGGCGCTTGACCACATCGCCGGCTTCAACGCGCCGTCTGGAAACGTGATTGTCGCCCCAGCGTTGGCCGGCACTTTGACTGAGCAATTGGCAATGATCGTAGACATGGCTTATTCGTCCTCTTCCGTAAGCCCGTCAATCGTGGCTTTGTTTTCTTGACCAACCTTCCTTAGGATCGTGATGACCTTATCCCGCACGGCAGGGACGCAGCAGCCGTGAACATCACAGAGCGAGGCGAGCTGCTTGCGGTATTCTTCCGGCACACGATCCACTACCCGCGCTGAGCGGCCGGCGGCAATCATCACCGCGACCGCGCGCCAAAATTCGTCAAGTATTGGTTTCTGTTTACTCATCACGACTCCGGCGACGTGTCGTAAGCGGCAGCAGTATTGAACAGGATCGGGGCATTGGTGCCGTCGTACAGGCACTCGATACGAACATCCACCGTGGCGTCCGCCTGACCCGATGCACTGAATGGACTCGTGACGGTGATTAAGCCGAAAGCGGTGAACGCGATGTGCTGAGTGGTGGCGGAGGCAACGTAGGAACTGCCGGTGAGGCGCTTGACTAGCTGAATCTTGGTGTCGGCATGAGTGGCTGTATCCCATAGTCCGATGTTTGCGCCGCCGATCTTGGATGGGTTGATGCCCCGAAAGGTGATCACCGGGACTACCTTCGTGACCGCGATGCGGTCCGGGTAGATCGTAGGTGCCAGCGGGCGCGGCTTGGCGACTTGTACGCCAAAATCAATCGTCACGCTTTCCGGCTTGAATTGGATGCCGCTTATGGCGCATAGACCTATCTCGAATTGCTCTTTGATAAGCGACGCTGGCAGGGTTGCCGCGTGGCTGATGACCAGCGGGGCATTGGTGCCATCGAAAATGGCATCAATCATAAAGCTGAGCGTGGCATCGCTGCCTTTGTCGGCTTGTAGCGAGCCGAGATACATCAGCCCGTTGGCGAAAACGTAACTGCTATGACTATTGGACTCCACGTCCGTCAAGCAGTCGCCGCGGTTCTTGCCGAACACGGTGACACCGGGGTCGCCCACGGCATCCACGAAACATTGGCCGCTGACGCCGATCGTGGAAAGCACTTCGGCGATCGCCTTGGACGTTACGCTGGCGACCGGGGCAAATTGCGTGATTGACCGGCCTTCGTCGTAGATCGATCCCGAGTCGTCGCCGATCGTCTCAACATTGCTGGCAATTTCGATGCTCACGATGGAGCCGATTTGTGCATCCAGCGTGGCGGCAGCCAATGGTTCCTCGGCGTCAACGATCACTCCGCCGCTTGAATAACTTGGCATTGATGGCTCCTATGCGGCTTTGCGACGAATGGTGGTGCGGCCCAGGCGGTCTAGTTCGCGGTCGAAAATGCGGACGAACAGCGCGGCCAGTTGTTCGGCTTCCGATGGCAACACGCGCGTCACCTCTTCGCGCATGTTGATGTTGCTGTCCTTGTATCGAAAGTTGAGCGCGGGCGCGTTGATAATTACGTCGCAAATAGCTTGCGTGGCAGATGGAGCCTTGGCCTCGGTGCGAGCTGCCTTCGCGCGCTCGCGACTACGACCGGACCAGACTAGTGGCTTGTCTTCCTTGATGCTCGCCACGCCGGCAATCTCAGCACCGAGGCGCTTGCGGCGGCGATAGACGGGGTCACGATTGGCGTAGCTGTAGCGTGCAGTGGCGCTCTGCAAAAAGTGGCGTGGCAGCATGTCGGCAATCCACCGATCACCAACGGCCTTCATCGCCACACGCGCAGCCGCGCGAATCTGGTTCGGCTTCAAGCCGGCGATGCCGTCTAAGGTGATGGATGCGCTTACGCTCATTCAGTTTCGATGTCGCCCCAAGTAAACGTCAGTAAGGCGTACAGGTAACAACCCTGGTCGGCCTCGCTGCGCCTTGATCCAAATTCCGGCCCGATCATTCGATTGACTTGTTGGAAGCGGTTTCGGTTGGTAAGTGCGGCCAATGCTTCGGCGGCCGGAATCAATTGCGTTCCAATCGCCGATACGCGGTCCCAAAAAAACTTGTAGGCGTCCGCCCGATCCTCTGATTCCCGAACCTGCCGGCGCAGGTACACGCGGAACACGCCGCCCTCTCGCGGGTTGCCAACCGCTTCCGGCGACAAGCCGGCAAGGTGGCCTTCCTCGGTCTCCGCGTACACCAACCCAAAAAAGTGTTGATTCTCAAGTTGCCCTAGCGAATAGGCATCGCCGTCGAATGGATCGGCTGCGATGCCTACCGTGATTTTTGCCAGCGCCTCCGCAGTTACCGCCGTCTCCGCTAAGTTTTTGACCGCCGTTGCTTCGCTCAGTCTGTCCGCAAGCTGGTAGGCCGCTTTGAGTTCGCCGGACAACGCCGTGGTGATGTCAAACAGAGGCATTGCTGCGGGCCTGCCATTCGCGTGCTAACATCGTGCGTTCGATTCCCAACTTCACCCACACCTGCCCCCACTCCGATTCAGCCAGGCGGAGCGACCACTTCTCCAACCCATAGGCGTCGACCATCGCGGTTGCCGGAAGTTCTGTGATTCCATGTTCCGCGAAGTGCCTGCGTTCGACTTGCACCGTAGCTGTCAGCAATCGTATTTCTTGGCCAACGTCGGTGAACTCGGTTGCTCCGCGAATCAGTCCCAAGATCGCATCGACCGTAAACGCTTCGCCGGCAGTCGGCCTGATAATCACCGAGCCGCGTTCACCGAATTGTTCGATCAGCGCGCCTGCATTTGCTGCCGCGAAGTCGTCGAACTCGCTCATTAGACGTAAGGCTTGTGCAATGCCTTGCAAGTTGAGTTTGCTCCGCCGCCGCCGCCCGAGACGATGAATCCGAACAGCGACATGTTGGTTGATACGCTCGTGATCTTACTGCCGTCCCAGTACACCTTGGCACCATTCGCCGAGTTGTTGAGGTTGATCACGTCGTATACGCCACCACCGGTCGCCACAGAACCTTCTACGCTATTGGCTATTGCGTGATGGGCGATGACGTTCGTGAGCCCAGTCAGATTGCCAATCAGAATCACGTCGCCGGCCGGCACAGCACCAGCGGCGGGGGTGTGAGGAACCATGACCGGCTCGCCATACCGTAATGTTGCTTCTGCCATTTCTATGCCTCCAATAAAACTGCGGCCGGTGGTCGCACCACGGCCAAGGATTCTTGTCTGGAAAGTAGCTCTGCACCCGCCGAGATAAGTTCATCGACCGCCAGCTTCACGCCTTCGTCGCCTAAGAGTCGATAATCGTGGAACACTAGGAGCCCGTCTGGCTCCAACGCGGCCAGTGCCTTGTCAATGTCCATTCGCACGGAGTCTAGTTCATGGTCCCCGTCGATAAAAACCACATCGAAACGGGCGGCTGCTATTTCATCTCGCATCGACAGGGACGTAACTTTGTCAGCCACGCCGTAGCGGATGATGTTGTTTGTAAACTCCGAGAGCGTGTCGCGTGGATTGGGCGTGGCGCGGCCGTCGTGTGGGTCGATACTCGTGACGTGCTTCGCGGTTTGCGCCAAGCAGATCGTACTGCGTCCGCAATAGCTGCCGATTTCCAATACCCGCTTGCCGCTGGCCAGTTGTGACAGCACCCGGCCTTCGGCTTTCGTCAGCCAGCCATCGACATCGTGCGGGAAATCGTTCGATACGCTACCGCGCACCACCGTGCCGGGCACATATTCGGAGTCATATTCGTTACCCCAGGGCTGCGAGTTGGTAAATTCAATATCGCCTCGGTGGCTGAGTTGAATCTTGCGAGTCACGCCAACTCGCTTTCCCAAACAATGAAAGCCGCGTGAGAAATACCAGTCTTCTGGTTCGCATTGGGCGACGTAGCGATTCAGCTTTTCGTCGTAAACGATTCGGTCGTTGATCGTGAAACTCAACCGGCGACACCATGACGGGTCGAAGCGACAGACCCATAGCCCAGTATTCAGCAAGAGCGGATATCCGACGTCTTCGCTCGTGAAGGTGTCCGGCAGCCGATAGATTTCCTGCATCGTCAGCCGACAATGCACACTCCACGTATCGGCGTCAGGCCGCGCAAGTGCGATACTGGTAACGCCTCGAGTGTCCTTGATGGGCACCACGACTCCGAGCATGTCCAGGTCGTGGGCTTCCAGTTCGGCAATTAACGTATCGAGCCAGAAGTCTTCTGGCTCGATGTCCGCGTGTTGCATGGCGAAATACTTGATCGGCATTCCAGCCGCGTGCAAATTCAAAGCGTGCGCCCATAGCCCATTGAAGTTCGCCGCTAACAGTGAGCCTTGCTTGTACTCCCAGAACAATGCGTCGGGCTTCCGGCTGGCACGCCAGAAGCCACGCGATGCGCCGGCGGTCAGATAGCCGTATCCGGGCATTCCTAAAAAAATTCGTTCTGAGTTGCTATCCGTCATTTTGCAATCTTTTCTATGGCTTCCTGAATTGCCGTTTCCATCGCAGATGTAATACCGTCGATCTTGGTCAACGTGCCGTGCCCAGACCCGAAAGCCAAGATGTCGGCTACGGTGTTAAGTCCAACTGACGCCAACGCTACTTTTGCTTTCTTCGATACAGCGAGTTTTTCTATCGCCGTGATCTTCCATAAGTCGGGACTTGGCGGTCGCTTCTCCGGCGGCGATTCGCTTGGCTCCATTGCATCTGTTGGCAGGTCAATATATTCACCAGCCAGCACCGCTTGACCCAAGCGAATCATCGTCATCAATACGCTCTCGCGAATATCGCCTAGGTGATCTCCACGTTTGTATTGCTTGCTGACTCCACCACTGGCGACAGTAATGGAGTCAATGTTCAAGCGGTAACTGCACAGCATTATTCAGCCGAAGGATCAACCCTCGCCCTTGTAGAGGCCACGCCAATCGAGCCCCTTTGCACCGATGTCCATCTTCACGTCCCATCCGAGACCCCAGCGACCTTGGGTAAGCACAAACGGCCGGACTTGAGGAACGCGCCCGGTGCCGCGCAAGTAGCCGACTTCGATCGTGTGCGACCCGGCGCGTGCCGCCAAATACCAATCGTTATTGGCACCGGCATGAGTCGTTGTCGGGACGGTCGGATCGACCACACCGTTTTCCAGGCGCGGCTCGACGACGACACGCAACTTTTGATAGTTGGGGTTATTGCTCGGCGTCTTCGCGACATCCGTCGAAATCAGCATCCGAGAATTGACCAGCGAATCGGCATCGTCTTCCAACGTCGGCGGCACGATCAGGAACTCGGACATCAGGTTCAAGTTGCGGACGCCCTCGCGCTGCAACCGCATGGCGGAGCGACCGGCCCCGAGCTTGCCTGCTGTCGCCAATCCGGCCGCTGTGGCGAGGTTGCCGTGGGTGGCTGTGTGGAACAACGCAACGCTGTCGCGCATGTTCGGATTCCCAATCAGGATCGAGTACACCAAGTCGGGGCGAAGCTGCCGCGCAGCAACACCAAGGTCGGCCGGTGCGAATTCGTTGGCGGCACCGAACGTGTCGTCAACGATGTCCTGATCGTCCATGACGAATTGCTTGGCGTACCGCGCGATCCGATACGATTCGATCACGTCCTCATGGGTTGCGTGGTCCGCTTCTTTTCCACGCGGCAGCTTGACCAACGCTCCACCCTGAACAAGTCGAATGCGATCGTTGGTCTTGAAATCCGCCACGTCGGCTTCACGAATCCAGCCGCCAGTTGTCGAGTCAGGAGCAGTTTCAAACGCAGTCAATAGCTGCGAGTTGATATTGGTCGTGAAGATATTTGACAGCGTTTGCGTGCTGAAACCAGACCGCAAGTACGCCTCCAGCAAACCGTTGCGACCATTCGGAAGCGTCACGCCGTCAACTCGCGCGGCCATCCGTAGGAAATCTTCCATCGAGCACGCCCGGTACTGCCACGCCTGCTCGGCGATACCGGCCAGATCGTTACCGCTTCGACGTACTGGCATACAGTTGTCGTTGCCGACCCAGCCTTGCGCCGGGTTGATGCCGCTGCGGTGCAACATGGCGGCTTCGAGAACTTGCGAAGTCATGCCACTCACGCTGCTGCGGCTGTGCGCTGCCGGCACATTCGGCCGATCCGGCGTCACTCGCGCGCGGGTGCGGGCCTGATAGTCCTCGAAAATCCGCTGCCGCGCGGCATCGGCCGTGATTTGCAAATCGGCAACCAGCGTATCGACCAGCTCTTGCGAAGTGCTGGCGATGGCGGCGTACTCGCGAATGGCCTGGACGCGGGCGCGTTCGCGATGCGCGCCTTCCGTGCGGGCGGCTTCCAGGTCGGCGCCGTTGGCCGCCGCGCCGTCGGTTCCGGCTTGCCGCTGCGCTGCCGGCGTTTCTTCCGGCAGAACTTCGCTCGGCTTTTCCGGGTTGTAGCCCAGAGCGCGGATCATCAAGTCGCAGTTGGTCCGCGCGGCGTGATCGTCTTCGTTATAGTTGAGGGCGTTGGCGATCGACGCCTGCAAGCCGCGGAGACTTTGATAGAACGCCCATGCTTGTTCATCGGTGGCGTTGTGGTCAAGTCGATCGCCGTTCGGATTCGCACCGATGCTACGCAGGTAGGCAAGAAGTCGTAGGTTCATCGAAAATAACTCCTCTTTTGCGGGCGAGCATGCCCAGTTTGTGAACGAATGAGCGCCATCGAATCCGCGCCGATGGGCGTGAGCGAAAGTTCGTGGCCGTGCCAGCGCGTCGAAATGCGAAGCAACCGCTCGCCGGCTTGGTAGGTTTTCCCATCGACCGACATTCGTTTGCCGGGTGGAATGTCGGTTTTTTCATCGACTATGTAGCCGATCGACACGGCGCGGACGTGACGATCCTTAACACGTTGCCAAACTCTTTCAACTGGATCGTTGTCTCCTACTGGCACGGCAACGATGCCGCGCACGAGCCACTTATCAACGCTGAGTCGGTAATCCAGCGCCGAGCCGATGACATCGAGCGTGCTGTAACGCTGGTGGTTTTCGAGTAGCGGCGTGTGCTCCGGGAAACTGCCGCCGCGGGCGACTAGGATTTCCTCGATGATTTCGTAACGCTCCCAGTCGATGACTAGCGCGCGTTGTTCTGTCGTCGCTACGGCCTCGAAACTCCGCTCTTGTTCGTTAATACTGTCGGAGCGCAGCGCCATCGCACGGGTTGTAATCCCGCGTTCGCGCATGATTTCGCGCATGCAATCAACTGGCGAAGCTAAAGCGGACACGGCTGTTTCTCGTTTTTGGTTTGGCCTTCGGTTGTGGTGCGGCTTCGTCCGGCTCGAGCGGCATTCCATCTGTGTCGCTCGGCGTCGGCGGCAAGTCTGCTTGCTCCAAATCGTCTTGGCATTTCTTGCGCGCCGAGACGACAAAGTCCCAGTCGTAGCCGAGCATGGCCGATGCCTGACTGGGGGCAATCAAGCCGAGCTTGACCATCGTTTCGATGGCCCTGACGTACTTCTCGATATTGGCGTGCGGCGGGACGTTGTGCGTCCACACGGCCTCGAATTCACGCGGGATACGGGCCATGCCGCGCAGGGCAATCTCGGCAATCACGCCTTGCATCAAAAACTTGTTGAGCGACCGGCGTTCGATAAAACCTTGCAACTTCCGCACCCCCTCTAAATAAACAGCGCCTTCGTACTGCGCGCTGGAAAAATTCGCATCGGCGGCGGAAAGCAACACGACCAAGAGCGGCATGTGCAATGGGCGCCCGAGTTCGGCGGCCCGCTCGCGACGAAATTCGACGTACTGCGCAGCCGGTTGCGTCGCCTGCAAACTCTGCCATGCCCAGCCTGGCGGCGCTACATTCACTTCGCCGGATGACATCGGATAGGTGTCGGTCGCGATCGGCTGTGGGTCGGTGACGAGTTCCGGGTGAGTGGCTTGCAAGCCGACCGCATGACCAGCCGCATTTTTTGCCGCCTCCATGACGAGCTTGTCGTAATCTCTGATATCGGCGGCCGTCTCCAACGTGGAAGTCATCAGCGGGTAGCCGGTGAGCTGCTCGCCCTCGACCGGGATGTAGCAATGCTGAACGGCGGCGGCGGGGTACGGCTTGAACTGCATGCCGAGTTGCGCGAACGGCCCGATGTTGCGCGAATTGTCGATGTAGTATTCGAGCGGCGCGCCGTCATCGTTGCTGCGGCAGCCGAAAGCTACGTTCGGATCGCCTGAGAATTGCGGCGGCGTGACCAGCCTACGCGGATGCACGCTGCGCCAACCGAACGTGATCGGCGTTGCCGCACGCCGCACGGTCGAATTGATATTGACGTAGCTCCCCGCCAACAGAAGCGAGATAACCCACGTCCGCATGATTTCGACGCCGCCAAAGCGTTGCGTGGGGTCGGGGTTGCCGAATACTTCCCACCACGCCGCCTCGACCACGCGGGAAAACTTGTCGCTGTCGGAGTCGATTTGCAGGAGCGGACCATCGCGTCCGGTCACGTCATCGCCGAGCGTATTGCAGACGCCCTCGAATTGCGGATTGCTGGCGTACTCGAATTGGCACCGCGCCTGGAGCGTTGCCAGATACATGGCCAGATCGTTATTGATGCTCTGGCCGTGGGCGCGTTCCCAGTGGGCGCGATTGAGGCGGTTCGTTTGGGCTGCTGCGAAACGGCCGACCGACTCGAATCCTGTCGCGCGATCATCCCGGCCGAACACTCCGCGCGTCGGCCGGACGGGCTTTCGCTTGAATATGCCGGCGATGGAACCAAATAGCCCCATTATTCTTCGTCGCTTTCAACGGCGACGTGCTCGATTGGAATTCGGCGGACCTTGCCGGCGTCCGTGGTTAATTCGCGGCGCAGGTCTTTCACCAACATCTCGATATCTTTCAGCGTGAACGACAGCCCTTCTTTTTCCGTGTCGGGCGTCGTCAGCCAAAGGAAACGGAATTCGCGTAACTGGTCGTTAGGCAGTTCGCCGCGACCAAGCGCGTAGCCGATCTGGTCTCGGAGTCCGGCTAACCTTGCTGCCGCAGTTTCTTCGGCCATACCTGAATGGTAGAGAAAATCAGGCGACGATAGAGAAGGGTGGTTTACAGGCGGTGTAAACGACTAGGCAGATTCAACACTCTTGAAATTCTGCCCGCAGTCAGAACATTTGTGATAACGAATCCGGTTACTATGCTTCGACGTGACCACCGTGTTTTTGCTGTCGCACGTCGGGCACTTCACGCGCTGATAGACCACGCCGTTGACCATGCCGCCGTTCGGTTGAGGGTGGAAGCCGACGGTAAATAGCTTCTCGCAATGGTCGCACTTGAACCGCGCCCACGGCTTTCCGAATCGTGATCCTGCATCGTGCAATTGGACCGCATTACACCCGCACTTCGGGCAGTCAGGGCCAGCGGCTTTGGTTAATTGCTCGCTCAACCCTGCATCCTCGCGTACCAGTTGTCGGCGGCAGGGAGCGTTTCGTCCGGCACCGGTTCCTGCTCCGCCTCCTCAACCGGCACGTCGGCGATGTCGCGCAGGCTAAAACCAAGCTCATTGCCGGCGGCGAGCGCCATTTTCACGCAGTCGCCCCAGTGGTTTTCGCCAGATTGAATCCACTTTTCGACCAACCCGCCACGCTTCGCGTCCCATTCCTTGACGAGTTGATCGCTGCAAAGGTGATTCGAGAGCTTGGCGTGTTCGTTTTTCGTGTCGGCGGCGAAGAATGTCAGCGAGCCCTTGCGACCTTGCTTGGTGCGCAATCGCTCCTGCATGTAGAGAATCCAGAAATCGGAATTGAAAGTCGTTTCTGGTATGCCACGCTTGAAATTCCATTCCCGATACCACTGCATACCGACGATCGGCGTGGATGTACTGACGCGCTTCGGATGGTTGTAGCCTCTGTTGTTTCCCTGAATCGACTTGCCGCGCCCGCGCCCGCACTGAAAACGACCTCGCAAGCCGCCGCCGGCTGCCTTCGTCGCGGCAGCTACGTCATCCGGCATATAGTTCATGTCTGTCCACACGCGACCGGGAACGATAACCGACGACGAATCGTAAACGTGGAAGCCTTCAAGCAATCGCTCATCATGTTCGCGCAGGGCGTTGACAATCCGCGTCGAAAGATCATCTTGCGGCCCGCGGTAGATATCGAAACAACCGTAGGCCGGCACGGTGATTTCACCAGACTCGCGAAACGCGACGGCCGCCCAGTAGCCAGTCCATTTGCCGATATCGCGACCAACCGCGACGTACATCGTGTCCGGTGGAAGAATCCCACGCGACCAGTCCGTGCGGCGCTTGCGGACAACTTTCGGATTGAGCGGCTCGTTGTCGGCCAGTGAAGAGACGTACGGCGTCGCAAATGCCTTCTGACACAAGTCGCGTTCCGAGTTTTCACGGTCCAGCGTGCCTTCCTCAATCTGCGACGCTTCCCACTCTTTAACTGCGGTATCACCAGCATTTAGCAGGCAGTTATGCCAAGCGCTCCAACGGAACCAAAGACGAAGCGTGGGCGGAAGTGGGCCTTCAATCGCGCCGTCAGTGCCGATCACCTGCCCGTGGTGGATGATTCGAACGTCTCGCAGCGCGGTCCTGCGCTGCGAGTCGTCGATCCCCATTCCGCATTCGGGGCAAACAAACACGGCCTCATCGAGCACCTGCATCATGCTCTTTGCGTTTTGCCAGCCGCGCAAATGCTCACGCTCGGGAGAAATCCACGCTCCGCAATGCGGGCATGGAGAAACTAATTGCGACCGAGAACTGGCGAGCGTGTCGTCATCGTCTCGACCGCGCAGTCGCCACGGCAGATGATCTTCAATCGTGCCGGTCCCTTCGGCCACAACCAGGCGCCGACGGTCTTTCAGGCTGAACGCACCGAGTCGGCCGATCAATTGACGGTACGCATCGGCCTCTTCATCGGTGTCCGACTTCGAAGCGCCACTAAATCCAGCCGCCTCGGTGATTCGAAGCCGCGCCGAGGTGTAACCGGCTTTGTTCGTCGCCTGACCACCGCGACTCATCACTTTGATGTCAACGCCGTTGCCGAGCGTCACCCGATCTTTGACACGACCGCCCTTGGCGCCGGATCCTGACGATGGAATCAGCCATTGCAGGTCCGGTGAAGCGTCGAACACCGGCCTGAAATCCTTGTCCCACTTGTCGGCGAACATGTCGGCTTCCGGGACGCCAACGATCGGCGACAGCCGCAACTCGACAACATCGCGAAGTGTGGGCACAACCAGGGCACCGAAGCTCTTGCTGGCCTGAACTGGTCCGGTGACCGCAACTTCTTTCCAGTATTCGCGGTCTAGTTCGTCCCACAGAACGCCGATCACTGGTTGCCACTCAGACTTAAACCGCTCGCCGCCGCGGGGGCCGCTTTGGGGCATTGTGATGTACTTTTCGGCGAACTGGCGGTGGGTCAGCGGTCGCTTGGGCCGTGCCTCCCTGATCAGCCGCGACCACACCAGTTTTCGCGCGGTTGATTTCTTCGTCAGCGCGCTGGAGGCCGTCACCATGCTCTCTAATCCACTGTTTTGCAGCGTCATCAATGGCGGCCAGCATGATCTCTTGGCAAGCTGGCGGAAGTTTCTCGATGCCCTTGCGTACCGAACCAGCGAACAAATCGACGTCGCGCGTCGCGTCTCGCACGTGTAATAGGATTTCGAGGTCTTTGTGGTAGCGGAGCTCTTCCCGGTTCGCCTTGATTAGCTTTAGCCGTTCGTCCTGGTCTGGAGGCTTAGCATCGGTCGGGACCTCAAATCGAATGCGGGCGTCGATCCAACCAGGAAAATAAATCCATAACGGTGTGCCTGGCTTGCCATCGCCGCGGTGTTCGAAGGGCACGCCAAATGATCGATGCATTCGCTGGAATTGGGCGTGCTTGATTCCGAGTCGCGATCGGAGCTCGTCGGCTCGCATCCATCGCAGGTCGGTTTCTTTGAATTCTTGGCCATCCATCCGGTCTCATTCTGCGTTGCTATTGCTACCCTTAAAAACAAGCCATTTGCGAATAAAAGTACGTCGATGCTTCTTGGCGAAGCCCCCGGTAGGCCCCTCGGAAGGACCCGTTAAAATGTTTAACAAAGCTGTTAAACTCTTTTTACCTGTGTTTTCTAGTGTCACAATATGCCTTGTTTTACAGTGTTTCTCATTACGAGAGAGTCGTAAGTCCTTATGGTAAGCTAGGCAATATCAATCGTCATCGCACAACACATCAAGCGCCAACTTCAAGACCTGACCAACGAACGGAACGACGTCGATCGTGATGGTCGTCGTGTCGAGGTCTTCGGCCTGAGTCGCATCGATAACGATGGACACGTACTTACCGTGCATCCCGATGTTGACAGTGAATTCACCGCTGCTGCTCAGGCCATTCAACACATTCTGAATGTTGCTGGTCAACTGTTTGGTGCAGTCGACCCACACTTGGCTGATCTCGCCTGGCACAATACGCAACGCGGGGAACGCTTTGACCACACCATCAGCCCGCGAGCCAAGTTTGGCCGTGCGAGCTGGGACTGGCTCCTGGTTGTGCACCTGTGCAACCGAGCCAGCTAAAGCCGTCGTTGAATCGACAAGCGTCACGCGGGATAGGTGCCCGCTGGCGTTGATGCCCAGCGACCGGAAGTTGGGCGGAACGGCCATGTCTTTAATCGCATAAGTCGCCGCGTCGGTGATCGTCCAATTCGGCGCGCTGTCCACCGTCACAGCCAGGCGACTAGCGCTTACATAGGTCGAGGTGACAATGGTTCGTTGCGTCAGCCGGCCACCTTCGCGGAGCACGATCGTTGCGCCCACGAGGTCGACACCGCCGGCGACGAGGCCGCTGCCCGTCCAATTCAGGGTGTAATTGGTCTGAGTGGTGACGTCTTCGATCCCGCCCGCGTTTAGAAGCGTGCCGTAACCATCGCCGTTGAAGTAGGCTGCGGCGTTGGCTCCCGTGAACGCGATGCCGCCGAACTGCGTGGCGTCCACTTGCAAATAGTCAGTGCCAGCAGCCGCGAACAGGGAATCGTAAATGTTCGCCGGCACTATGTAGAAATCCGCCCACACGGGTAAATTCGTCGTCGCGTCCACGAATTGCGCGCGGAGCGTCCCCACCGTGCCCGTGTCCGTCGCATTGAGCGTGACGCGGTAGTTTCCGTAGCTGTCGTAGACGCTCGCCGTAACCGTGGCCGCACGCACTGCCATCGCAGCGCCGTTCTTACTGAGCTTGATGCCTGTGGTGGCGTGGTCCAACGCGCCGGCCAGACCGATCTGCAGCGTCACCCCGTCCACTTCATCCACAAATGGACCGAACGAAATCACCGCACTTGTGGATTGTTTTAGAAACATGGCTGCCTCATCCTTCGCATGTGCATTTTGGGAGCCGCTGCGGGAAACGGCCCTGTTTCCAAGCTCGTCGAGAAAACGTCAGAGACACCAACATTGGGAAATTCACGCACGGCGGCCAGCGTGCCGTAGCCGCTCATTGTCGCGCCGCCGCTGGTGAATTCGCAGACCATCAGAAACCCATTGCCGTCGCCGGCGCTTCCCAGGCCGGTCCGCTCCTGGTTGTTGACGACGAACGCCGACACGTCGTTGCCGTACGCGCCAGTCTGCGCCAAGTGCCCGGTCCGCGCTTCCGACGAGCTGTTGATGAAAGCGTGGCCGCACCAAATAGCGACCAGGTTCGGAATGTACTGGTAATAATTCGCCCACATATCGCTCGGCACGTGGTACGCCTCAGCTTCGCTGGCGTAGTAGTTGTTCGGATTGGTGCTGATTAGCGCCGCGCCGAGCGACGTGTCTTGCAGCACGTAATCGTGCCTCACCAAAAAAACGCGCTTGGTCGGGTACTGCCGGGCCTTGGCCTGGGCCCACTGGGCCTGGGCGATCGTGGGGCCGAACGGCTGCGTGATAAACAGGTCGGTTTGCGTGAAGCCGAGGTCCAAAAAGAACGAGTACGCGTACTGGTTGTAACCGCCGCCCGGCATCTGCTCGTTCAATTCGTTCTTGCCTGTAATGAGCAACATTGGCAGGTTGCCGCTATCGTCCATTTCGGTGACGGTCCGCGTGGGCGCGTCCGCCCCGCTCTGGTCGCCGTCCAAATCGTGATTGCCCGGCACGAGCGTGACAAACAGGTTATTGATGACGATATCCAGGCCGGTCCGATGCTTGACGAACGTGCTCGTGCCGCCGCCATCGGCATAGCCGCGTTCGGTGTGATCGCCTAAATGAATTGCCGCCTTCAGATTCAGCACGCTGCGGTAGTCCTCGATCCACTGATAGAGTGCGTTGGTGGATGCCTGCGTGTAGGTGAGGTTTTGCGTGTCGCCGATGAGCACCACCGAGGGCGACTGCGCCGGGAACGGATAGACGCCGCCCGTCGTGTGCAGGAACAGCAACTTGCGCTCATCCGCCGTCAGAGAACGCGACCACAGCATGGCCGGTCCCATGCGTCCGTCGTAACGATTCGCGACAGCGCCGTTGTTGAGGTGGCAGCCCAGCGTGACGTTGGCCATCGAATTGTGGAGGCCCGACGAATAGGCCGTGGAATTCTCGGCCCCGCCGTTGACCTGGATAGAGATATTCGCGCCGTCATACCGGGCGATGACGAGACACCAGCGATTGGTTATCACCACGCCGAAGTTGTCGGCGACGACCGACGTTGGCGCAATCCCGTCGCTGCTCACCGCGAAATAGAGTTTGTTCGTCGAACCCGTGATGCCGATGGTCCAAGATCGCTGGTTGGTAGAGCCGCCGAAGTCGTACTGCCCGATGATTCCCTCGTCCACGCTTAACTGCTCGAACTTGATCCACACGGCGACCGTCATGTTCGAGCCGCTCAAATTGAATGAGCTGTTGTCGGCGATGAAAAGATGCCCCTGGTCCGCGCCCGCGTTGCGCTCGAAGTCGCGCGCCGTGGAAGACACCAGGCCGGTGCCAGATTTTACAGAGCCGCTCACCGACAACGTATTGCTGCCGTGGCTATCGACAGCGCTGGCGTCAGCGGCTTCCGTGAGTGGCCAGTACGAAATAAGGTTATCGGTGAAGGCCACTAATTCGCCTCCCACACGTAGTTTGCCTTGAGGCTCCGCTCGATGTTGATGCGGACCCTGGCCTTGTTCAGCAGGATCGGGTCGCCTTTGATTTCTGCGGTGTCGCTGGCGATTCCGCGAATATGCACGACCGGTCGCGACCATTCGTAGGCGCACAGTTCTTCGAGCGGCGAGCCCACCGCATCGCCGCCGTCCATATCGACCCGCAGGCGAAAGAAGCCGTTGTTCTTGTTCGGATAAGTTTTCTTTTCGGCGTCGCCCAGCAACAACCAGCGGTCCCAACTGCCGTTGGTACGGATGTCGGCCACGATCTTGCCGCCCTGCTTGGCCCAGATAACCGCCTTGCCGTTGCCTGCGGCGTAGAGATCGAAGCGATGATCCACCGACTGGTTATCATCGGTGATGATGGAGTAATCGACCGTATGCGTCACGAGTTCACGGGTGCGGGTATGGTCGCAGTGCCCGCCGCCGTCGCCGTTGTCGGCGTGCAGGATGCCGATCTCGCCGTTCGTCACAGTGACGCGATCGAAGCTGGTCATGCCGACCGGCCACTCCGCGCCCCTCTGCGTAATCTCGACGATCGGGCCGGCGCTCATGGCCGTGTTGTGCTGGCCGGGCCACACGATGCAACCGGCTAGGCCGATGTCGGCGACGCGGAACCGCGAACGGCGAATCCTCAGCAACGGCTCGGCGTTGTCGCGCGGGCGGGCGTCGATGATCTGCGTGACCGCCACCCACGGAGCGCTCCACGCCGAATAAGGCTTGGCGAAGTCCGGCGCGCCGCTCCCCAGCAGGGCGCCGCCGACGCCGCTGCCTGCGTCCATCATCGTGTGGGCGTAAAACACGCCCACCGGCAGAAGCTTGGCCGCCCGAATATGTTCCACAATGGCAGGCCCGGAATCCTTCGTCCGGTCGTTGTGGTACAGCTCGGCCGCCTGTGCGGCATTGATTGCCGCCAGCCCCGTGAGGAGAATGCAGCTAGTGAGGCGTACGATGGAATTCATGGAATGGGCACTGTGGTGGGCCGTGGTGATTCTGGCGTGGCCGCTGGCCGGGCTGGCGATCGGTTATCTGTTGGGGTGGCCTCCGGGCTGACTCTCAGTGGCGTTTCATTCTTTCGTCCGCTTCAAAATCTCTTTGATGTCCGTCCGCACTTCGCTGAACCCGGTGCCAATGGTGTGTTCGATGTTTTGGACTTTAGCTTCCAGGATGACGATGCGATTGGCCCACACCAACAGCGCGGCGAACATCGCGACGGCATGGATGGCGATGAGGCCGATGAATTTCCACCATTCGCTGCTGGCGAACTTCGTGTTGCCATTTTCGTCTCTGCCCATCGCATGGAAGACCCTTGTGCTAAAATCCAAACCCGAATACTCGCAGCACGTCGCTCGGATTGAGCCCGATCATTTCGGCGATTCGTCGCAGTTCCTGTTCCAAGTGTGGCCCGCTGGTTTCCTCGTCGTCACACCAACAGTTGGCCGATACGGTCCACTGGCCGCGCTCGTACACGGCGATGATCTTCCACTCGTTGACGTTGCGGAGCGTGCGACAAATGTTCTCGTCCTCACGTTCTGTCTTTCGAGTTGTCCCGCAACCACTGATAAACGCCCCGGCCGACAATCACGGCTGCGCCCGCCAGCGCCGCGCGCCAGTTGGCAGAGACCGTCAGCACGCCGACCAGCTCCGCACCATTCGCGATCACGACCGTCAGCAGCACGGGGCCGAGCCAGTCGATGACGCCCTGGGCCTCGAAGGCGCCGAACGCGCCAGCTTTGTTGCCGAAGAATCTCATGCCACCTCCGCAAATGATTGGAGCGTGCGCCGCTTCATCGCGTTGTCTGTGTAGAAACACGGATGTTGATTCCAACGATCGTTCGGCAGCATCTTCTGGATCCGCTTGTGCAGCGCTGGCAGCGTGGTGTTCGTCTGCCGCTCCGCGAACGCTTCGAGGAAGGTCAGCGTCATGGCCCCGCCCATGCCCGTGCTGAATGCCACTTCTCCCGCCCGGCAGGCCGCATACGTGGCGTTGGGCCGCTTCACGCCGCGCGTCGGCAGTTCGGCCGTGTGTTTGAAGCAATGCTTCACCGCGACCGTGCGGGCCTTTCCGTGTCCGCGGGGCAGGCCGCCAGAGAAACAACAGTCGGCCAAGCTGGCCAGCATCGAGCCGGCCGCACGCTTGGTAAGCTCGGCCCGCAGCTCGAAGTCGTAAATCAATTCCAGGCCGTGGCACACGATGGCTTCGACGCGCTTGCCCTTGATCGTGTCGAATGTGCCGTGACCACTGAAATACAGCAGGCCCAAGTCGCCCTTGCCAAGCGTGGCCAGAAACTTGCGGACCGCCGTGAAGATGCTGTTGCGCGTGGCCTTCTCGGCAAGCAAACACTTGGCGGACGCGCAGAACGGCTCGAACGCTTCCGCGATGTTCGTGGCATCCAATTCGCAGTCGGGCAGCTCGCAGCTTTCGCCGCGGTTGTTGCTCGCGATGGCCAGGAGGTGGATCATTCGCCGAGCCTCCCGCCTTTGGTCGTGCTGGCAAACTTCATGCGGACCTGCGTCTGGCCCAACGATTGGCCGTTGACGACGACTTCCGACAGCAGCCGTTCGAGCGACAGATAATCAATCACGCGATTCGATTCGACGGGCAGCCGGATGAGACCGCTCTTGCCGAGCGCCAGCGATTCCAGATTTTTCTTGCTGGCGATGCCGCTGCGATAGGCCGCCTCGCGTTGGCTGACGTTGGCGATGCTCGATTGACGACGCGTCTCATCGGCCCAACAGCCGCGGCCGTGCGCCCCCAATAGCCGAATGCGGACGATGATCGACTTCACGGCCAGCGTGCCGCCGCCGACCAGCGGCAGTTCCCAATCGACCGGCACGGCCGCGTCGAGCGTGTCGCCATCGACGATGCTCACCACCTCGCAGGTAATCTCGACGGTCCGCAATATGGGCGGATCCTTGGCGGGTACTGGGCCCGCCAAGGCCGCCGCGGTCACGAAGGTAGCGAACCATCGAAGCATGCTTAGTCGGGAGCGCGGCCGCCCGTCGTGACGTTTTTCTTGATGGGAATTGCCAGCGGGTCGCCGCCAGCAACGCGATCCTCGATTCCGGGGAGCGTGCTTTCCCAATCGCCTTCACCCTCGAGGTACGTGACCGGCCAGCGGGCCGCAAACTTGAGGGCCGTGGTGTATTGCACGCCGCGGATGCGCGATAAGTCATTTTCCGTCGGCCACCACGATAGCGCCGGCCGCTCCATCGTCTGCTCATGCGATGGAATTACGTCTTGCGGCTTATAGTTGGCGCTCGAGAACTTTTCGGGGGCAATCACGAAATCCGGATTAGTCCGAATCTCTTCGGCGTCGTACCCGAAATACTTCGTGGCAGCACGCAGGAACGCACCACGGATATAGCTTTCGATGACGTCTGCCATCGGACCGCTCACGCGATCGATATACTCGTTCGACGAGTGCTGCATGATCTCGCCGAGCAAGTTCAGCCCCCACGCCGCTTGGTCAAGACAATCCTCTTGGCGCACGCGCGAGCCGAAAAACGGAATCGGGAACACCAGGAAAGTCTTACGCTGGTTGCGCAGGTGGGCCGGGTCGATGTCCAGTGTCGTGCCCGGGTCGATGCGGTAGGCTCGCACCATCGAGCGCAGTAGCACCAGCGCCTTCTGCCATTCCCACCACCAATCCTTGTGTGGCGGTGCCGAGAATTGCACGTCGACGCGGTGCATCAGGTCGAACAGCGTGGCCCCGATGAGCTTGTGCATCTTGAAGATCGTGGTGTTGTTGGTCCACGTCTTGCCCTGTCCGTTCGGCATCCCGTAGCCGGCCATGCCCCAGCGACCGTCTTTGAACCACAGGATTTCGTCGGTTTGCCAGATCTCGCGCAGTTCATCGGGCGTTCCGGCTTCGTTCGGGCTAACTTCTGCGGCCGTCATGTTCAGCTCCTAACACCGTAATGTGCCGGTCGGGTCGCCTGAAAGCGCCAACTCTTTGATGTCTTCCACGTCGCGGAAAAGCTCGACCGCACGCACGGGTTTGTTGGGGTTATGGGCTAAGTATCTTTCTTTCGCCACGCGCCACGCTTTCGAGTCGGCGCTGTTTGGAATTTGGACTTCGACGTATTCGGTAATTCGCTCAATGCGTGGTTCTGGCTGCGGTTGATTCGGCTCTGGCAGTTTGGGTTGCGGACGCTCGACCGTCTTAGGCGGCTGCTCTCCGAAAGGGCGCGGTCACGGACCCCAGGCCGCGGTCTTCGAGTTTTCCGGTCAATCGTTTCTTGAGTCGCCGCGTCGCCAGCCACGCGCCTAAGCCTGCGACGGCCCCGATCGGCCCGAGCGCTGACGTTCCGGCGCCCAGCCACCACTTGAGCGATGACGCGCCGCTGACCACGTTGCCGGCTCGCTCGGCCAGCGATGGGTCTGGTGGCACTTGCTGGTTGGGATCGGGAATCTGTTGCGCGATCGGCGGTTGCCGCGGCGGCGCCAGCCCGCCCGGTTGTTCGGCCCGCGGCGGATCATTGGCCAGCGGCGGGGCTTGGAGGTGCGGCGGGGCTGGCAGCGGCGGTTGCTTGCTAGGATCGGGAATCTCAATCTGGGGTCGCTGGCCAGAGGACCACGGCATTTGATCGCGGCGCGGAATGATCGCGCCGGGCCGACCTGGCAAAATGCCGTCAAGTAGTCCCTGGACGTAATGCAGCGGACAGCCGAACGCGGCACGTTGACCGCGATTGTAGGCGGTGCTTCCCACCGTGACGCAACTGTGAATGACGCCAACCAAGCGACCGCTGCGGTCGAGAATAGGGCCGCCGCTCTCACCGGGAATGGCCTGACCCTTGAATTCATAAGCACCATGATTATCCTGGCCTTTGTAAATTGTTGAGCGAATTCGCAATCGGCCGTTGTCGCCGCCTGGGAAACCGGCCAGATAATAGGTTTCGCCGCGCACCGCTCCGGCTTGCGCGAGCTCGAATGCGTCGCTGCGCGGTCCGCCGCGGAGCTTGGCAATCGAGCAGTCGCTACCGCCTGAATCGAGCGGCGGGTCAATGGCCACGATGTCGGCAACTTCGGTCGTGCGGCCGTCGCTAAAGATAATCAGCACGGGGTCGCCCTTGCCGCTCATGCCGTGGGCGCAGGAAGCGATGTAGCTCTTGTCGCCGCCGACGTCGATGATCGCGCCGGACAGATAGCAGAACTCCCCATTGCCGATCATGTTGCGTATCCGCACGATCCGCGCGTCGCACCACGGCGGCAGCGGCTGTTGCGGCGCCACGTAGGGTTGGCCCGGCTGTTGCGGCTGCGGAGCCTGTTGGGTCTGCGGCGCTTGCCAGTCGCTGCCGTCGCAGTATTGCTCGCATTGGCCGGTCTGCGGATTGATGCGCCATTCGCATTTAGCGCGGGCCACCGAGCACGGCCACAGCAGAATCACGGCGATGATTGCCAGAACACGCATTAAAGCTCAATGCATAAAATGATTGGACAGAACAAACCGCGCACCGCGCTGCGCGTCGCCGCGCCCACGGTCGTGACTCGCGGAATCTTCGCCAACCGCCGCAGTTGGCCGGGCGTGGCCATGCCGACGATTCGCGCCCCGCTATCGAAGTCGCCGCGTGGCGTAGAAAGCACGTAGCAGTACGTAGGGAATCGCGCGACGCGGTAATAGGCTGCACCTTGCGGCCAGTCCTTGGCGTTGTAAGTGCGCAGGTCGATGCCTTCGGCGCGGAGGCCCGCTTCTACCGGTTCCATCGCCGCGCAGGGCTGGCAGTTGTCGGTATGGAAGGCGAGGAGGTAGTTGGCGGCTCGGCAATTCGCCACGCAGCACAGCAGGAACGCGACGACCGCGATGGCAATCAGCAGCAGCCATTCGTATTTGCTCGTGTGGGTCATGTTGGGTCTCGCTTAAACCACGTTCGGATTTCGCGCCAATAGGACCACGCGCGAACCGCAACGTGCATTAGCTTGGCGCGCACGGGCCCGATCCCCGAATGCCTGAGCACGGCCACGAACACGGCGTCGGAAATCACGCGGTCGAGTATCTGGGGGTTGTCCGTTAGAAAATCGTGAATCAAGGCCGCGAGTATCGTGCGGTCGAGGGGGGAGAAGCCGCGCACGATCCACAGCAGGCGCGGGATCGACGCTCCGTCGAAATAGTAAGCGGCGGGAATCCGCAGGTCGATCATGCCGCGCTGGTAGCGTATCTCGCAGAGCGTCACGAACGGTTTGCCGCCGCCGTTCATGCGGTGATTCACGGCGATCGGAAAGGCCAACTCGGCCGTGATGTTCACGGGGCCGGAGAGAATTTCCTTCAGGTGTCCCTTGGGCATGGCACACTCCGACGATTAAGAGAAACGCGGCTAGAAGTTTCATGAGTTCCTTTGCGGCCAGTGACAGGCACTCGGCCAGTTCGAGAATCAACGCGATGAATGTGATGGGTCGTTGCATGAAAAGCGGCGGCGCGCCGGTGTCGTTCACTTAGGTAGGATTGCCGCGTTGTTCATGCGCGGGTTAAAGTTAAACGTCAAAGTCAATGGGCATTTACGTTTCGACGCGCCGCCGTGATCTCTTCTGTGGATGATGGCCGGCGTTGGATGACTTTTTCTTGTGTTGCGGGATTACTTCCGCTGTCGGGCCTTTGTTGTAGGGTTGAATCAGAGCGTTAATCCAAGAGTTTAAGTCCCTGATGTCGTTCCGCAGTGATTCTATTTCGTGGCCCTCGGCCAACATCGCTTCCCAACGGGCAATCATGGCCCGATAAGTTTTCACGCGGCTGTTGAGTTGGGCGGGCGTCATTCATGGTCGTGAAACGAAAAAAGCCCATCAAACTGCACGCACGGATGCGCGGGGTTTGATGGGCTAACGGGTTGCGTTGCCGTGAGTTGTCTGTCGCCGGCTAAGGCTTGGGCAACAGCATGGTGAGGGGCTTGCTCCTATCTTCGCGGGGTGCCCGAATGTCTCCGGCCGTGGCTGAGAATTCGATAGCAAAACGTCCGCTGAGCCGGTTGGCTCTCACATTACGCGCCAAGTCTAGCATAGCTTGGGCTACAAAGTCAACTTGCGGGTCTGGGTCTATCGCCGCTGCTGCCATCCATTCGGCCCCAGGGGTCCGGCCTAGCCGATTCCCGGCTCGGCTATGCCTACCATTGTTCGTAAAGTGTGTCGTGACGCAAACCCTGTAAGGAAATCTCTTTGATTTGTGGCTCGTAATCCTTGTGGTGGGACTGGTCGCGGAGCTTGCGCGCCAGGTGCGCGGCACGCAGTTCGACCTTCTGGTCGGCAATCTTGTCCGGCGTCGGCACGGGCCAAAGACTGGACTTGGGGACGGTCAACAACTGGCCCGTCCGCCGTTCGGTTTCGTGAATCTCGACTTCCGCGATGCAAGCCGTGGCGCAGTTGACGCTGACCACGCGGGCGATGCACTCGGCGGTGTAATTCGAGTAGCCGACTAAATCGCCGGGCTTCACGTCGTGCGCTTTGCGGGGCATGGTTGCTCCTTGGGTCGTTCATTGACAACACTCTCACCTAGCGGTTGGGGTGGGGCTTCACGCGGCAGCTAACAGTTGCAAAAGTTTGTCGGCCATCTCGCACCATGCGGCGGTGCGCGCCGTTTTCCAGATTGCGCTTCTGCGCGCAGCATCAGCAGCATCAGCAGCAGCAGCAGCAGCATAAGCATAAGCAGCATCAGCAGCAGCAGCATATGCAGCATAAGCAGCAGTACGCGCCTTGCGCCAATCTTTGATTGACGGCTTCGCGCCATCGAGCCATTTTCGGTACAGTCCAGCAACGCCTTCGATACTCTCGCGGTTGCGGTCGGTGATTCGCAGCATGTTGCTGTCGGTCAGCAGCCATAACGCGAACTTCGGCCAGACCATCGACAGGTCCGAGCCAACTTGGATTGCCGATGCAACCTGCCACGGCCAATCCAAGTAACGATCTTCCGGCAGGGCCTCGAAAATCGAATCTTCTAGCCGCGCGATAACGCGCGGGATTCCAAGATGCGTTTCGTAAACTCCGTGATCGTTGGTCGGCAGCGAGAGGCCGCGACGTTGGTTGAGTGAGTGAATCGAGCACCCGATCGCGCACCCAGTGAACTTGCCATTCGTCTTGCCGTAATGGCCCTTCACGATTGCATCTGATTCGCGGTGAATGCGGAGTTCTTCCACGATGTCGACTTTCAACTGAGGGTCTCCTAAGAACGCTTTCATGCTGTCTTCCTTGTGGTTAGGGTTAGGCGACGGATTCGAGTTCCGCAAGCAACCAGTCGCGCAGCATCGGCGATTCGATCCTGCCCTTCGCCGGAAGCATGTGTACCAGCGCCGGGCAGACGCGCTCGGCAAGTTCTTTCTGTGCGGGCTTCTTCATCGCGTCCAACTGCTGACCGAATTCGCGCTCGCGCCGTTCGCGCTCCGCTCTGTCCGCCGCTCGCTGAATTTCCGCTGTTGCCTTTTCGGCGCGGAGTTTTTTTGTACTTTCGAGAGCCGCTTGTCGGGCCGCTTCGCGCTTCACGTCCGGCGACTCCGGCGGCCACAGCGAATCGAACGACTGGTCGGGCTTGAACCGCAGTAGCCGTTCGTACAAGGCACCAGGCCCCCACGCCGGCTGACGTGTCCGCCAGTGCTCGATGAGGTTCCGAACCTGCGTCACGGAGCAACCAGCGGCCTCTGCGATGCCGCGAGCCTCCCCCGCCTTGGCCACCCCGTACCGAACCAAATCCTCCTCCACCGCCGCCCAGGAGGTGCTTGGTGGTGGTGGTGGTGGTGGTGGTGGTGATGTGTGCTTGGTGATGTGTGGTGGGTGCTTGGTTGGAGCGCTTTGTGGAATTTCCTGAGAATCCTGTGAATTGCGGCCTTTCAAACCGCCTAGTTTTTGTTGATAACTTCGCCAATTCATTAGAGTTACGAAATCGCCATTGATTTCGATAGCTCCGCATTTTTGCGCCCGATGCAACATGCCATCGACCGCACGCCCTGTGAGTCGATGGGCCTTCTGGAATACACTTTTGCGGATGGACACCTTGCCACCGCGCCCTTTTCTCTTCGCGTCGCACATCAGGCAAACCCAGGCGAGCCTTTCGCCCATCGTGGACTCTTCCTCAATGCCATACTGAGGCAGCGAGTCCCACATTTCGGACTCGTCCCAATCCACTGCGAGTGCCAACCACGGCGCGATTACGCTCATTGTTGAAACTTCCTCCCTGCCATCCGCTCCCTCTCTCTGCCGGTCACTCCGTTGCTGTCATCACCCCAGACACGCCCACGCCACCCCGATCATCGCCGCATAGCACGCACACACGCCACCCAGCACGATGAGGAGGCACGCCAGCCTCCCCCAGTCAATCAGCGGCGCGGGGGCACGCACAGTCGCATGTACGGTGCTGTGCTGAGGGTCGGGCGTGAAGGGCAGCTCGTCCGGCTCGCAGTTCTGATTCCGCTCGCAGGAACATGCGTAACCGCAGCGGTGGTCCAGCGGCGTTACCGAGTCGCAGTACATGGGCGCGGGGTCGAACTCGCCTTTCGGCTCCCCCAACATGAACGCGGTCTCCAGCGGCCCCATCGAACGCGTTCGGCTTGGTTTGATGATTGGTTTGCGCGTTGGCATCTCACTCTCCTTTCCGGCAGGCTTGCTCATACTCGGTCATGTTGGCTCCGTTATGTGCCGCTCAACCCATTTGCGCATGTATTTCCAGCGCTTTTCACCGTCGTCCCAGTCGTCGTTCTGGTAAGCAATTTCGCGCACGAGTTTGTCAGACACTCCGAATGCAGCCGCGACTTGTTCCGGTTCTTCGGGGTCGAGGTTCGTCATGTCGATTTCACGCAAATTCCCTACAGCACCTAACGCGCACACGTCGCCGTCCTTATTTTTCAAGACGCCGGAAATCAATCTCTTGTGCGGCATCGCGTCCAGTGCATCACGCATTTCTCTCAGTAGCTTCTGACCACGCTTGCCGCGAATGGCTGACATAACCGCCCCACGCCAGCGGATCATTGTCCACTGGTCGCCAGAATCATTGTCGATGTAGCCTGATCTGCTCATGGGTAGCTCCGTTAAAAACTGCGACTCCGCCTCATGCTCGGTCGCACCAGTCCTTAACCCGCTGCTGGCCACGTCTCCGACGTATGCGGGGTCTCTGTCTCTGGTCACTCCGTAACTTCACGAATGGATACAGCACAATGCGGCTGCTCATCGCCGCTGGCTCGCCACTTCTCAATCGTTCCGGCGTACACTTGGCAGTCGTCTACGATGATCGTTCCTTGCAGCGCATCTAAAACGGATTTTATGAGGTTATCGATGTCGGGCTTTTCAACGTGCGGGTAGCGCGGCATCGGCTTGGACTTCCAGACCTTTGACGAATGGCGCGGGAACACGAACAGCACGTCGATGCGGACGGGTCCGGCGATGGGCGCTCCGTTGTAGACCTCCGCCGCCAGTCGCACCGTTGCCTTAAACGCATGGATCGGGTGCGGGCGTTTGCCGTCGCCCGTGCCGAGCGTCGTGGGCGTGTAGACGCGGGCCTTACCACCGAACGCCGTCGCCTTAGTGCGCGGCTGGGCCACGGGTACAGCGGGTACGGTGAATTTAATGATCGCCACAGTCCGTTTTCCTTGGCCGCGCCGCAGCGCGTCGAGATTCCTAATGTCAGTTTTTCTTGACGTGCTCCAGGCAATGCTGCGCCGCGTTGAATGCACTCGTGGCGTCTCGTTTGGCGTCGTGGTTGCCGTCGTACTCGGCCATTGCGGAGAATAGCCGGCGTGCTTTTTCGATGAGGTTCAGGTCAGCGGCCGTGTAGCTGAATTTCTTGCTGACTGGGTTGAACGTGGGCATAAGTCCTCCGTGGGAATAAAATCTGGAATAAATGTGAGGGGCGAAATTAAAAGCGGCGTTGGTCGTTTGGCTTCCTGCCCGGTCGTCGTGCGATACTTCTTTTCACGCCCCGCGATCGATGTACGGTGCTGTCACGTCTCGGGCCTTTAACAGCCATGCGTCCCCGTCTGTCCGTGAGTGTTCAGCACTAACGTGCTGGCCAAACGCGCCGCTTGTCTGCTACCGATACTCAGGCCGATCGTTAAACAACTTCCCGCTCGCCGCCGCTTCGCGCTCCTGATCGGCGATTTCATCTGCGGTTGCTTGCGATGGCGAACCGCTGGGCACGTCCGCCATTGCGGTCAGCAGTGCTACGGCCTTGTCGATTGCGGTGCAATCCGAGGCCGCGTACTTTAGAGTTTTCTTGGCGAGGTCGAAGGAAGGCATGATTGCTCCTGGTTAAAAGTAACTTTCCTGGGGTTCTCGTACTGCGACGGCCACTGGGTCGCCCATCGCGTCCAGCGTCGCCGCCAGCTTGTCGTAAAGCGCTCGAAACTTCTCCAGCGCATCGGCTAGCTGGACGGTGTAATCATCCAAAGCGAGCGAGTGGATTACCGGCGGCAGTCCTACGGCGTAGCTCATCAGCAGCCACCGCTTTCGTTGGGTCACGATCATTCCGCCGTGACACTGGGCTTTGTATTCATCCAGCAGCGTTTGCGGACTCAGCAGATACTTAATTTGTGTTTTGTGGAGCGGACATTTCAGCTCCAGGCCGCATCTGTCGCCAATGAGGCTGTCCGGTGACGCGCCGAATCGCTTGTCATCGGTCATCACAAATCCGACGCGGGCGCATTCAATGCCCAACTGAAACGCGATGTAGTTTCTGGCCTCATCCTCCCGGTCAATCCCGTGCTGCATCGGGCCGCTCGTATGGCCGTTGCTAACCCAATAGTGCGCAGGCACGATTCGTTCCGCTAAAAGCTCATAGGCATAAGTGCGGGCTCCGGCCTCGGAAAACTGTAGTTTCTTGGGGCTCAGCAAGTCGCCCATACGCGATGCAGTACAGATGCCTCGCCGCGACTCGGCCCACACTTCATCGCCTTGGATGCAATCGACAACGATCATCTTTGCGAAGCCGCCTTGCGTTTGAGGGCATCCACCGCCTTGCCGAATTCCTGCATCGGAATGTCAGCCAGCGATTCAACGCCCATGAACTTCAGGAATGGGGACAGTCCATCGTCAATCTTTTCCAGCCACTCATTCAACGTGGCTATGTGCTTCTCGCCGATACGCTCCGAAGATCGGCCATCCTTGTCCTTGCCGGCAATCGTGACGTTGAAGATGTTGCAGGTAAGCACCCGTTCGCCGTAGCTATTCGTGCTGACGCAGCCTTGGACGCGGTTCATTCCGCCGATGGGATTCCCCTTGGCACCGATGCCGTCGATGGGCAGGTCGATGTGATAGCGAACACAATGCCCGGCGCTGTGGCGGCAGTCGCACACAATTCGCTTCCACCCCTCGATGGGGCACTTATCGCCGTCACCGAAACTCAGAGAGAATCCGTGCTTGTTGTAGATCGGCTTGGCC
>Ga0247727_10003673_pt1 | contig 33610 bp, 35 predicted proteins | sample WisWelCaveWW1625_FD_202498 | JGI IMG/M metagenome (GOLD analysis project Ga0247727, IMG submission 202498) | Biofilm microbial communities from Wishing Well Cave, Virginia, United States - WW16-25 | ecosystem: Environmental > Aquatic > Deep subsurface > Groundwater > Cave microbial mat | place...
CCGAAATTGATATCGCAGTGTTGCAGCCTGGTCTTTTGCCGCGCGAATGGTTCCCCGCGATTCTGGGAAACCCGGGCGCCATGCGCGTGGGTGATGAAGCGTATGTGGTCGGCAATCCCTTTGGTTTGTACTCTTCCTTGAGCGCGGGCGTGATCTCAGGATTCAACCGCACGTTCAGCCCACACGGCAGTGACCGCGTAATCGAAGGCTTGATCCAGTTTGACGCCGCGGCGAACCCGGGCAATTCGGGCGGACCGTTGCTGAATCGAAGCGGTCACGTGATCGGCATTGTCACTGGCATCGTAAACCCAACCGACGAAAGTTTTTTTGTGGGCATCGGTTTTGCCGTGCCAATCGGAACTGCAACAGGCGGCATGGGTTCGCCCCCGTATTAATTGGTGCGGGTTGAGGCGGTATTTGAGGGTAGGATGGTGCTGATGGCGCAATGAGAATTAGAGACCAGAGATTGGAGATTATGTTTCATCTCACATTGAAGGAGAAATTATGGCTCTGAACAAAAATCCCGAAAACCGAACGCCGATGGAAAAAGTTTTATATGAAGTGAAGAAGGTCATTGTGGGGCAGGATCACCTGCTCGAACGGATGATCGTTGCGTTGTTGGCACGCGGACATATTCTCGTGGAGGGTGTTCCCGGGCTGGCAAAGACAATGGCGATCAAGACTCTTGCCGAGGCGATTGGTGGGGAGTTCAAACGCATTCAATTCACGCCTGATCTTGTCCCAGCCGATTTGATCGGGACGCGCATCTACAACCAGAAGACCGGCAAATTTGACACGTCGCTGGGTCCTGTTTTTACGAATCTATTGCTTGCCGATGAAATCAATCGCGCGCCTGCCAAAGTGCAAAGCGCGTTGCTCGAAGTGATGCAAGAGAGACAAGTAACCATCGGGCGCGAGACTCACAAAGTGCCGAATCCGTTTTTAGTGCTTGCCACACAGAACCCAATCGAGACCGAAGGCACATACGCCCTGCCAGAAGCGCAAGTGGATCGTTTTATGCTCAAGGTGTTGGTGGGTTATCCCAATTCGACCGAGGAATTCGTCGTTGTCGAACGGATGACGGGTATGTTGCAGGCAGTACAAAAGGTGCTGACTACCGATCAATTGATTGCCTTGCAAAAGGATGTGGACAAAGTCTATGTTGACCCTGCGTTGATGGAATACGCCGTCCGCATGGTGACTGCGACGCGCAAGCCGAAGGATGTGGGTTTGAAGGAACTGGAACACTACATCATGTTTGGCGCGAGCCCGCGCGCTTCGATCAATTTGATCCTCACCGGCCGCGCCCTTGCCTTCGTGCGCGGACGCAACTACGCCCTGCCGCAGGATGTGCTGGATATGGCGCTCGATGTGATGCGGCATCGCATTGTTTTATCGTATGAAGCGCTCTCTGATAACGTGACAGGTGACGATCTCCTGACAAAAATTTTGGATCGCATACCGATCCCTGTCGTGCCTTTGCATGAGCATGTCAACATCCGCGACAACGCCTGAGCGAATTCTCCTGCGCCTCGATTGGAACGTCATCCGCAAGTTGGATGGCTTGTTGCAGGGCGATTATCGCACGCTGTTCTACGGCTTCGGCGTTGACTTTGCCGACCTGCGCGAGTATCAGCCTGGCGATGATATTCGTTACATTGATTGGAACGTCACTGCGCGCATGGATACACCGTATATACGGCAGTATCACGAAGACCGCGAGATCACGGCATGGTTTTTACTTGACCTGAGTCCGTCTGTGGATTTTGGAACGGCGCAATCTCTACGCGACAAGCGGACGATGCTCGTTGATTTTGTCACGGTCCTTGCGCGGTTGTTGACTCGTCACGGGAATCGAGTCGGGGCGATGATGTTTGGGAACGGGATCCAGCACACCGTCCCTGCGCGCGGCGGGAAGGTGCAGGTGTTGCGCCTCGTGAACGATATGCTCAAACAGCCGCGCCTCTCCCGCGCGCCGTTTACGAATCTCAAATCTTTTTTTGACGGCGCGCTGAATTCGATCAAAAGGCGTTCGCTTCTTTTCGTGATTTCCGATTTCATCAGCGAGCCGGGCTGGGAACGTTCGTTGAGTCTTTTGAACCAACGTCATGAAGTGATCGCCATTCGTTTGTTCGACCCGCGCGAGGAGGAACTGCCTGACCTTGGCATGGTGGTGATGGAGGATGCCGAGACTGGCGCGCAATTGTTTGTGGATACGCATGACCGAAAATTCCGCAGGCGATTTTTTGATGCCGCGCAAAAACGTGAGAAAGATTTGGAAGAGGGGTTCAAACGCGCGGGCGTGGATGTGTTGTCGCTTTCAACGGAGGCTGACTTGGTGCGTTCCATTGTACGGTTTGCGAAGCAACGACAACAGGTTAGAAAAAATTGAGATGTGTAGGATGCGCTCTCTTGCGCATCCGTTGGTGTTACACTGCCCTGGCGGGCGGTGCCAGGGAGAACGCCTACTGCACGTCATGTTATGAATTATATGTCATTCATCTGGTCTTCACTGCTTTACTTGTTATTGTGTGTCCCGCTGTTGATCCTTCTTTATGCTCGGATACAACGACGGAGACGTGAAGTTGCCGCGCGGGTCGGAAGCCTTGGGCTTGTGCATGATTCATCGGGGAGCATCTCACAAAACAGCCGCCATTTTTCCGCGATATTTTTTCTGGTCGGGATCACAATTCTAATTCTTTCCCTGGCGCGCCCACAGGCAACGATCAGTCTGCCGAAAATCGAAGGCACGGTGATCCTGACGTTTGATGTTTCGGGAAGCATGGCGGCGGATGATCTCAGGCCCACGCGCATGGAGGCTGCCAAGGCGGCGGCGCGCAACTTCGTCGAGAATCAGCCAGCCACCGTGCTGAGTGGCGTTGTCGCGTTCAGTGACGGCGGCATCACGGTTCAGGCTCCCACGGAGAAACGGGATGAAATTGTTGCCACCATTGACCGCCTTGTGCCGCGGCGCGGCACATCGCTTGGAAATGGGATTCTCGTAGCGCTCAACACGATTGTCCTGGATGCGGGTGATCCTCCATTTTTGAGTACGAGCAATCTCTCGGCTCCTTTCCAGCCGGAACCTGGTTCAGTTCCAGAGGGCTGGTACCCATCTGCGGCAATTGTCCTGCTAACGGATGGGGAGAATAATCAATCGCCCGACCCGGTTGCCGCGGCAGACCTTGCCGCGGACTTTGGCGTGCGCATTTACACGGTTGGCATTGGCAGCGCCGAAGGGGCGACCATCACCGTGGAAGGATTTACAGTCCATTCGCAATTGAATGAACCGCTGTTGCAGTACATCGCCGCCACGACAGGCGGAGTCTATTACAACGCAGAGGATGAAGATCAACTGGGCCGGATTTATGACGACCTTGAACCGAAACTATCCATCAAAAAAGAAGAGATGGAAGTGACTTCCCTCTTTACAGGGATTAGCGCTTTGCTCTTTTTAGTCGGCGGCGCGATTTCGCTCCTCTGGTTTGGTCGTGTACCATGAACATGTTGTGGCCCGCTTCCCTTTATTTATTGCTATTAATCCCGCTGATCGTTGCAGCCTATATCTGGCTGTTGCGGCGGCAAAGGCGATTTGTCATTCGATATTCGAGCTTGTCGTTGGTGAGGGAGGCGGCATCTCAGCAGTCATGGTTGCGGAGACATCTGCCCTTTATTTTATTCCTGCTCGCGTGGACGAGTTTGGTGTTCGCCCTGACCAGACCCACGGCAGAAGTCGTCGTCCCTTCGAATCGCGCGACGATCATCCTTGCCATGGATGTGTCGCGAAGCATGTGCTCGACGGATATTCCACCGAATCGACTCGAAGCTGCGAAGGAAGCCGCGCTGTCTTTTGTTGAAAGCCAGGATCCCGGGACGCGGATCGGGATCGTTGCGTTTGCAGGATTTGCAGAACTAGTCCAGCCTCCCACAGACGATCAGGAAATTTTGGCAGGCGCCATCACGAACCTGAACACCGCGCGCCGGACCGCAATCGGAAGCGCGATCATGCGCAGTATTGATGCCATCGCCGAAATAGATAGTACGGTCGCGCCAACCGGACCCGACGCTGAATTGCAGGTGTTGCCGCCGGGTGAATATGTGCCGCATATCATCGTCCTTCTTACAGATGGCTCGAGCAATGCAGGTCCCTCTCCATTCAATGCCGCGAGTCGGGCGGCTGAGCGGGGGGTTCGCGTGTACACCATTGGTTTTGGAACAGTGAATAATAATTCACCGATGGATTGCGGTGATCTTTTTTCTGAGAACGACCAGTTTGGCGGGCAGGGATTTGGATTCGGCGCGCCCTTTGCAGGTGGGGGAGGCTTCCGCAGGGAACTGGATGAACTTACTTTGAAACAGATCGCGGATATGACCGGCGGTACTTACTATGCGGCGACCAGCGCGGGCGAACTGCAAAATGTGTTCCAGAATCTTCCAACATATCTGGTTGTCTCGCGCGAGACGATTGAAATCAGTGTGTTCTTCAATGCCATTGCCGTTTTATTGATCGTCATTGCACTGACCTTGTCCATTCTCTGGCATCCGTTGATGTAAGAAATTGTTCATAATTATCGGGGGAATAAAGGGGGCCTCTCGTGTCGTCAATAGCGGAGAAAACAATAAAGGAGAGGATCCGATGGTTGAACCAAAAGTGACTGTGTACGGCGCGTATTGGTGCCCGGACTGCCGCCGCTCGAAGAAATTCCTCGGCGAGAATTTTATTCCCTACCGCTGGGTTGATATCGAGCAGGACAAAGAAGGCGAAGCGTATGTTTTGCAAAGAAACAATGGCAAACGGATTATCCCCACTGTTGTATTCGAAGATAACTCTTTCCTCGTTGAACCTTCGAATGCCGAACTGGCAAAAAAACTGGGGCTCAAGACCGAAGCCTCAAAGACGTATTATGACTTGATCATCATCGGAGGCGGACCCTCGGGTTTGACTGCCGCCATCTACGCTTCGCGCGAAGGTGCGGATGTGCTCCTGATCGAACGTTCCGGTCTTGGTGGACAGGCTGGCATCACCGTTGGGTTGGATAACTTCCCCGGCTTCCCCGAAGGCATCAGCGGGCAGGAATTCTCAGATCGTGTGACCCAGCAGGCGCGTCGCTTTGGCGTAGAAATTTTACAGGCTGTGGATGTTGAAAAACTCGAAATGGAAGAGGGCTATCACGAAGTCTACACGTCGGATGGCAAACATTATCATTCGCGCGCGGTCTTGATCGCGACCGGCGCATCCTACCGCCGTCTCGAAGTCCCGGGTGAGGATGATTACATCGGCGCGGGCATTCACTTCTGCGCGACGTGTGACGGTCCGTTTTACAAAGGCGCAAAAGAAATTGTTGTGGTCGGCGGCGGCAATTCGGCGGTCGAAGAAGGCTTGCATCTTACCAACTTCGCCGAGAAGGTAACTCTGCTCGTGCGCGGTGACAAACTCACCGCCACCCAGATCGCGATTGACAAGGTCAACGAACCAACTTCACGAATCGAAGTGAGGTACAACACCATTGTGGATGCCATCGAAGGCGAAAAATCCAAACTGAAGACGATTAAATATCACTACAAAGACAGCGACAAAATGGAAGCGATTCATCCTGCCGCCGCCTTCATCTTTATCGGTCAAACGCCGAACACATCAGTCCTGAATGAGTTTGCGGAGTTGGATAAATACGGTTTCGTATTGACAGGGCACGATTTGAAGCACGGTGGAAACGGGAAGGATCAATTCGAGCCGCTTCCGTTTGAGACCAGTGTATCCGGCATTTTCGCCGCCGGAGATGCGCGGCATGGAAGTACAAAGCAGGTTGCCTCCGCCGTTGGCGAAGGAGCGGCCGCATCCATTTCGATTCGAGAGTTCCTGCGAAGAAGCGGGTGACCTGCGAACCCCGAAGGGGTGAAACGGTTGTAGATCAAAGATCATTTTTTGTTCCAACCTCGTCGGGATTTTTAATTTGACCGTGATTCGTAGTTATAATCCTGAAACCCCTTTGGGGATATTCTGATATTTCCACTCAGGAGCAATCTCATCCATGGCATCACGCAACAAAACAGTCACGATCATCGGCGCGGGATTGGCGGGGCTTTCCGCTGCGTATGATCTGCATCGCGCGGGGTGGAAGGTCACCGTGCTCGAGGCTCGTGACCGCGTCGGTGGACGAGTATACAGTGTGAAAAATTTTTCTGATGGACTGGTTGCGGAGGGCGGTGGTGAGTTCATTGAGGAGAGTCATACGCGCATGATCGCGCTGGCGAATCAGTTTGGCTTAACACTGGCGCGCGCAGGAAACTGGCGTGGAAATGATGGCGATTGGGCATCGTTCGATGGCAGGTCGGGGCGTATGTCAGATGCAAGCGTCTGGGGAATCAACCTGTTGGAGGAGGTGGATCGTGAGTGGGAGTTTCTGGCGGAGCTGAGTCAATACGTCTCGGACCCGAATCAGCCTCAGGCGGCGCGTGAGGCGGAGCGTCTCGATTCGCAATCTTCCCTGGATTGGATCAACGCGCTGGATGCGCATCCGCTCGCGAAAAAATATTTCATCCAGCATATTCGTTCTGAATACACTTGCGAGCCGGACCGATTGTCTTTGCTTGATCTTTGCCGCAATGCGAAAATGTATTACAGCGCGGCAGAACGACTGCCAAGTTCGCGCGTGATCGGAGGGAACGATCAAATCGCACGCGCGCTTGCAGACTCGCTGCCGGATGTGCGCATGGACGCGGTGGTGAAATCTGTGCGCCTCTCTCCTTACGGGGTGGCTGTTACTTATCAACAAGCCGATTCGCACCTGACACTTGATTCTGACTTCGCGGTGTTGGCGGTCCCGTTGACGACCGCGCGTTTGATTGATTTCAATTCATCGTTACCGAAGGCTCATCAAAAAATGGTGGATGAAATTAATTACGGCGCAGTGACGAAAGTGTTGATCGAATACCGCAAACGGTTTTGGAAAGAAAAAGGTTGGAACGGCAGGCTGACCACGGACGCGCCGATTGTGATGACGTGGCACGCGACGAGTCACTTCGAACACGAACGCGGCATCATCACAGTGTATACGGGCGGCGAGCCTGGCGCAAAACTTTCCGCACGATCTGATGAAGAACGGATTGATGTTGCGGTTTCAGAGATCGAAAAACTGTTCCCGGGTTCATCCGGGTTGATTGAAAATGTTTCCACAGTGGCATGGATCAATGAACCGTATACGCGCGCTTCGTACATGGCGCTCGCGCCGGGCGATGTGTTGAAGCATTGGAAGACGTTGTTTGAACCTGCGGGTCGTTTATTTTTTGCGGGCGAGCATGCCACCCCGATCCAGGGATATATGGAAGGCGCCGTGGAGAGCGGTCAGCGCGCGGCGGCAACGATGCTTTCACGCGGGGGTTGAATCCAATAGGAACTGGATTCAATATGAAAGGAGACGCTCTTTACTGGTTTCTTGCCCGTGTGTTGGATCGGCTGGTGTGGGGAGGGGAGTTGTTGAATCGTGAGAACCTGCCGGACGAAGCCCCGGTGGTCTTCATCTCGAATCACGCTGCTGCGCTGGGACCGATTGCCATTACGTCATCACTTCCCGTGCGGGTATATCCCTGGGTGATCGAGGATATGGTGGATTTTCATAAAGCGCCGGAATATCTTCGGAAGGATTTCATCGAACCGCAGTTGCATATTTCTCCGCGATTCAGTTTAATGATAGCAATACTGCTATCGAAAATATCTATACCTCTTCTGCGCGCTATGGATTGTATTCCCGTCTGGCAGGGTGACGCCCTGCATGAAACCTATCACATGAGTATTGAATATCTCGTTGAAGGCAGAAACCTGCTCATTTTCCCTGAAGATCCAAAGCAACAAATGAACGAACTGTATAGGATGACTCCCTTCTATAAAGGGTTCGCGCGACTGGGTGAAATGTATTTTAAGAGGACCGAAAAGATTCTGCGTTTTTATCCATTGGCAGTCCACGCTGTGGAGCGCAAGGTAAGAGTTGGGGCTCCCATCTCGTATAATCCCTATACCGATGCCCTTAGGGAACGTGACCGCATCAAACACGCGTTAGAATCCACGATCCACGATTTGTATCTCAAGATCAATCTCGAAGCCCACGCAGGTATACCACTTCCACCTTAGGTAATCCATGAGCGAACAAAGCAAAAATTTCTGGGCGGGTGTTCGTGCCGAAATCCCGCTTCTGATCGGTGTGTTTCCGTTCGGCATGATCTATGGCGCATTGGCGCTCAATGCCGGGCTAACCAAACCCGCCGCCCAGATGATGTCGTCTATGGTGTTTGCAGGATCAGCGCAATTTATTACAACCCAGCTGGTACGCGAGTCCGCGCCGGGATTTGTGATCGTGCTGACCATCGCGGTTGTCAACTTGAGGCATATGCTGTACTCCGCTTCACTCGCGCCGTATCTTACCTCCCTTTCGACGCGTTGGAAAATTCTGTTGAGTTACCTGCTCACCGATGAAGCCTACGCACCAAGCATTGTTCAGTTTGAAAAAGAAGGCGAGACTCCCTTCGGCCATTGGTTTTTGCTCGGCGCCGGTCTTGCGCTTTGGATGATTTGGCAGATCGGCACCGCGCTGGGAATCTTTCTCGGCGCGGCGATTCCTGAATCATGGTCGCTGGATTTCGCCCTGCCGCTCACCTTCGTTGCGATGGTCGTGCCGGTGTTGAAGAATCGCCCTGCAATTGCCGCGGCGTTATCGGCTGGAATTGTTGCACTGGTCGCTTATTCATTGCCGTTTCGTTTGGGTTTGATCCTCGCCGCGCTGGTTGGGATTTCGGTTGGAACTTTGTTGGAAAAAGGCAGGTGACAGTCACTTTCGCGGAGCGGGTGACTGTCACCTTAAGGTAATTAATGACTCACCTTACGCACCACTGCTCGAAGGCGGTCTACCCTGAAGGGTATGATATGCGACCGCCGTATTTTCCAGGTTACACCGCAGGGTCACATATCATCCCCGAATGGGGAGACCCTGCGGGAGCATAAATTGCGTAAGGTGAGTTAATGAATATATGGCTTGTAATGCTGCTGGGCGGGTTGATCACCTTTGGCATGCGGTTTTCCCTCATCCATATGTTTGGCAGGTTCGAGGTCCCGGAAACGATGCGCAGGGCGTTGCATTACGTACCGCCTGCGGTGCTTTCCGCGATCATCTCCCCTGAATTGTTTTTGCGCGATGGGGTCTTGAGTCTATCTTTTGATAATACTCGCCTTCTCGCGGGTCTTGTCGCGGTGATGGTGGCGTGGTTCAGCAAAAACACACTGATCACGATCCTCGCGGGGATGCTCGCGTTGTTTTTGTTGCAAATATTGAATTGATCTGATAGATCTCTTGCAAAAGTGCGCTGGAGAGCGCACTGCTACACAGGATGAATACTTGACTCATGCACGGGGTGCGTTAAACAAAAATCATGTGGACCTGATTGCCCCCGGCGCGCTTGGCTATCGCAACGGCTTCCTTCGCGTGTTCGATCAATGCATCCATTTCGGTCGCGGCGGTGATGCGCGCAGAGGTAACGATCCCCGCGCTGATGCCTACTTGTACGGCTGTTCCGTCCAGCAGGGAGATGCTCGTATTCGTGATTCCTTTGAGGATGCGGTCGGCGATCCTTTCACCATCTGCCCCAATGACTCCCGGGAGAATGAGCATGAATGTGTCATCTTCGTAACGCCCAATCCCATCGTACGGACGGCTCTTTTCTCGTATACCCTGCGCAATCACGGTCAACACGTCATTGCCGATATTTTGTCCGTAGCGGTCATTGATCGCTTTGAAATTATCAATATCAAAGGCGATCAGGCTCAACGCTGCCTGTCCGCGGCGGGCGCGCTCCAATTCGCCTCGTGACAAAGCTAGAAAAGCCCTCTGGTTTAGGACATTGGTCAGCGTATCGAACATCGCCGTGTTATCGAGTGTATCCTTTGCCTGCACAAGGTTATCCCCCAGGCTAAGGATGCGCTCGCCGATGTGCACGCGCGATTTCAATTCAACGGGGATGATCGGTTTATGCAGGTAATCGTCCGCTCCGGTGCGCGGGGTAGTAATATCTGCATCCTGTAATTTGCCAGTGATCAACAAAATGTAAATATAGTATGGGGGCTTTGCATCGCGAACGTTTTTGATGAACTGTTTTTCATCAATATCTGTGTTGGCGCGGTCGGCGATGATGAATCGAATCTCGCCCTCTCGCAGAAACTGCAGGGCGGTCTCGCTGTTCTCCGCCTGGACGATCTCGTGACCGTTCACCTGCAACACCTGTTGGATAACAGTGCGTTCCATCAAATCATTGTTGAGGACGAGTATCTTCATAGTGCGCGCGCCTCCTCCATTGATTATATCCCAACAATGTCATTGCGAGCCCCGAGCCTTAAACGGCGAGGGGCGTGGCAATCTCCTCATGCGCGGGAGATTGCTTCGGGCTTGATCTTGATATGCTTGGCTATCCAACCATCAGCCCTCGCAATGACGAAAACAATGTTTTCATGCCCGTGTTGACAAACACTTCCTCCCATAGTAATATTTGCGGCGCTTTATTCCTGCCGAGGTAGCTCAGTGGTAGAGCAGGGGACTCATAAGCCCTTGGTCGGGAGTCCGAATCTCCCCCTCGGCACCAACAAAGACCGCGTCATCGCGGTCTTTTTCTTTTGGGGATACAATATGATTTGGATAAAAAGAATCGCCGCGTTTCTGGACCTCAAATGGATACCGTTATAAAAAACGTCACCCTCATTGACGGCGTGGGGCGCGAGCCTGTTGAAGGCGCGGTCATCGCGATTCGGGAGGGAAAGATCATTTACGCAGGATCAGCCAGCGGGTGGAATGACGCGGATGGCGATTCCGCTGCACTCGATCTGCGCGGCAAGTTTGTGCTTCCCGGTTTGATTGATGCGCATGTCCATCTTGCGGGCTCGGGCGAAGCAGACAGTCAATTCTATGCGCCGACGGGACAGATGGCGTTAAAGATTCTGAGCAACGCGCAGAAGAATCTTGCGGCCGGAATTACAACAGTCCGTGATCTTGGCGGCTGGAGCGAATTGGAATTCGATGTGCGCCGCGCGATCCAACGCGGTCACTTTGCCGGTCCGCGCCTGTGTCTGGCGGGACGATTCATTTCGATCACCGAAGCGGGCGCCGATTATTACACAGGCATGTACCGCGTGGCGGACGGCGTGGATGAGGTCCGCAAGGCGGTGCGCGAACAGGTAAAGAACGGCGCGGACGTGATCAAGATGGGTGTGACGGGCGCGGTGCTCGTGGAAAGCGGGATCCCTGGTACGACACACTTCAATGAAGATGAAGTGCTGGCGCTGGTGGATGAGGCGAATAAATTTGGCAAGCGTGTTGCCATGCACGCGCACGGCATTGACGGGATTAGAAAAGCCGTGTATGCAGGCGTGAACACACTGGAACATGGAACATATTTGTTTCAAGACTCGGGTGTGATTCAATACATGGCTGAGCATAGAATCTTTCTTGTGCCGACCCTCAAAGTGGGTTGGGATATTATTCTCGCGGAGAATTCAAGCATTCCCAGTTGGATTATGGAAAAGAATAAAGCATCACAAGGCGAAGCTGCCCTCAGTTTGAAGATGGCGTATGAGGCGGGCGTTCCGATTGCGATGGGTTCTGACGTTGGCACGCCGTTGAATTATCACGGCGAGAATGCGCTCGAAGTGTACTGGATGCATAAGGCGGGTTTATCAAAGATGGACGCAATCGTCGCGGCGACGGGCAACGCAGCGAAGGCGCTCGGCTGGGACTCCTGGCTGGGAACACTCGAAATAGGTAAAGTCGCCGATTTGATCGTGCACGAGAACAATCCGCTGGAGGATTTGCGCTCGCTGGCGGATAAAGAGAGTCTGCGGTTTGTGATGAAGGATGGGATAGTCGTTGCGTCTCATGCGAGGCAGGATTTACCCGAAGAATTATTTGCGAAACATATTTTGATGATCTGATGTCATTCAATATTCCGTTGGTTGAGTAGGGCGAAGCCCGTATCGAAACCAACATGTTTCAGAGGTGATTTCGTAACAAGAATTGTTTTGCTGTTTGGCGGATTCGACACCTGCACTCCCTGGCACTTGCACGCCAGGGCAAGTGTGCGTGTGATTTGCTTGGCAAATCATGCAAGTGTACGCCACTCGTTTCACTCGCGGCTACTCAACCACCGGTCTGTACGATAACAGTATTAAAAATCCCTCTTCAACAAATCATCCACTGTTTCCCTCCTCAACATCACACCCACTTTTCCTTCCTCCAACATCAACACTTGCGGACGGCGCGCGCCGTTGTAATTGGACGACATGCTCAGGTGGTATGCGCCTGCCACAGGGATTGCAATGAATTCTCCCTCTTCGAGATTCGGCATTGGTAAATCTTCGATGATAATATCGCCAGACTCACAATATGGACCTGCGATTGACACATTCTCGCCTCTTTCACGACTCAAACCTATTACAGGTATACAAGAATATCGTGCGCCGTACAACGCAAAGCGTGGATTATCTGCCATGCCGCCATCGGTGAGAATCCAAACTTTGTCGCCGCGTCTTTTGATCGCGCCGACGCGATAGATCGCCACACCCGCACGCGCGACTAAACTTCGACCCGGCTCGAGATGCAAATGCGGGAGGTCGAGTCCGCGTGAGTGACATCCCACAATGACTGCCTCCGCGATTCCACGCACATAATTTTCAATAGATGGGTTCGGCAGTTCATCTTCGTGATACGCCACGCTCCATCCGCCGCCGGGACAGAAATGCCATTCGCCGGAGAATCCAATTTCCTTCGCAATATCAAATGCCATTTCGATTGCAGGGATTAGTGGTTCAGGGTCGCGGAAGTTGGAGCCTTGGTGGAAGTGAATCCCTTTGAGAGGGAGATTATATTCTTTGCAAAACTTTGCCGCTTCGAGAATCTCATCACGCGTCATGCCAAATTTGCTATCATGTTGACCGGTCTGCGTGTGGGCGTGATGGGTGGAAACGGCAACACCGGGGAGCAGGCGGAGCCAGAGATTTATGTCGCTCTGAGGGAGCATTCTTTGCGACCGAAGAGTCTTGTTCGTTGTAGTTGCGATTCTTCGCTCCCCGCGAAGCGTGTCGCTCAGAATGACATGAATATTATTTAGTTCCGTCAAATTATCTACAACAATAGTGCCTGCATGTTGGAATGCGGACTTCAAGTCCGCAATTGATTTGTTCACCCCATGCACAAGAATGTGTTCACGCGGCACTTTGCCAGCAACTGCAATGCTAATCTCGCCTTCGCCGGTGCAATCCACGTAAAGGTTGTGCGATTGAGTCCACTGCGCGATGGCTTTGCAGAGGAAGGCTTTTCCCGCATACGTGATATGAGATGTGGCGGGATAATACGTTCGTAGGGCGGATTGGTAATCCGCCACTGCAATGTCTAAGGTGAGGCGGTCGTAGATGTATAACGGAGTCCCGTGATCGGCTGAGAGAGAGGCGAGTGAATGTCCCGCGATAAAAAGAGAATCGTCGCGGACGCGAGTCGACTCGGGGAAAAGCGAAAGCCTGTTTGCAACCCAAAAGGGATCGTTAGTGTTCACCAAAAAACAAATCCCACCAGGTTTGTACATTTGACATCGGTGTTGGCGTGGGCACGGGGGTGCTCAGCTCGACAGGCGCCGCGCCGGGCTGTCCGATTGGCACGATGGGCAGGTCGCCGTCCTGTATGTAATGCCCGTCTGTGCGCGCCCACTCCTCGACTGCGTTGACTGAGCTTGCATACGTAACCTTTGTTTGCAACGCCATCTGTGTTTGAACTGCCTGTGTTGCCTGCGCCTGCACGAGTTCGTTCTGCTTGTTGAGGAGTTTCAATTCCTCAAGACGGCGGTTGAATTCAAGCACAATGAAAACGAGGGCGATGATACCGACGATCACTGCCACGCGGCGAACGTTGAACGGAAGGGTGGGCATGGGTTAATTTTAATCGTTATCAGATTCTATGGCAAGCGACTATAATCAGACTTCGGAAGTCTCAAAGACTTCCGAAGTCTTTGCTCATGGAGACTCTCATGCCTCGTGTAAAACAGCTCAATCACGTCGCCGTCGTTGTAGACGATATGGAAAAAGCCCTGTCCTTCTGGCGCGACGCGCTGGGCATGGAACTGCACGAACTGCGCGACGTGCCTGCTGAAAAATCACAGGTTGCCTTTTTGCCTTTACATGGTTCGGAGGTCGAACTTGTGCAACCCACAACCGATGATTCGGGCATCGCGAAATATCTCGCCAAACGCGGACCCGGCATGCACCACATCTGCCTTGAAGTGGACGATATCAATGGCATGATGTCTCAGTTAAAATCAAAAGGTGTGCGCCTCATCAACGAAGAGCCGCGCACTGCCACAGATGGAAAGAAGTACGCGTTCATTCATCCAGAAAGTACATCGGGGGTGCTGGTGGAGTTGTATCAGATTTAATAAACCTGACAGGTCTCCGCGAGTTGTTTGTTAATTGTGTTCATTGTCCACGCAAACATTGCTGACGATTGTGTCGAAAAGGAAACATGTCAGGTTTGTAACTAGCCATGCTTGATCACATTGAAACAACCCTCCGCGAACAATGCGGGCTGACGAAAGACCGCCCCATTATCGCAGGCATCTCCGGCGGACCGGACAGCCTGTGTCTGCTAGGCGTTCTGCGCGAAGCGGGATACCGCATCATCGTCGCGCATTTCAATCACAAACTGCGCCCCGATTCAGATGCAGACGCCAATACCGTCGAACAGACAGCCGGGCGACTCAATGTTGCCTCTGTGATCGAAAGCGGGGATGTGCGCGCCTTTGCCGAGGCTGAAAAATTGTCCATTGAAGAAGCCGCGCGCATCCTGCGATATCGTTTCCTCATGGAACAGGCGCGGCGATTCGCCGCGCAGGCTATCGCGGTGGGGCACACAGCCGACGACCAGGTTGAAACCGTGCTGATGCACTTCATCCGCGGCGCGGGACTGGCGGGCCTCAAAGGCATGACCCATCGCACCCTCATCAATTTGTTCGATCCCGACATTCCCATCGTGCGCCCACTGCTCGATGTGTGGCGCGAAGAAACCGTTGTCTATTGCGCGGCGAACGGCTTTCGTCCGCGGCACGATCCGAGCAATGCATCGCTTGATTTTTTCCGCAACCGTTTGCGCCACCTGCTCATCCCCGCGCTTGAATCGTACAATCCGCGTTTCCGTGAAGTCATTTTTCGTACATCGCGTTCGCTGGCTGGCGATCATGAAATCGTTTCGCATGTTTTGGATGACGCGTGGAAGGAGTGCGTCGCGCAGGAAAAGCCGGACTTCATCGCCTTCGACTCTTCCGCGCTGATCAAACAGCGCCTCGGACTCCAACGGAACCTGATCCGCCGCGCAATGGAACGCCTCCACCCCGAGAGTTTGGACGCGGGCTTCGCCACACTCGAACGCGCGGCAGATTTCATCAACGATTCAAGCCGCCGCATGCGTATGGATTTGACAGGTGGTTTGCATATCCTTCGCGAAGGCGCGTTGATTTACATCGTCGCGGGGAACATCACTCTTCCCATCGAACGCTGGCCCCAACTCCCGGAGGAAATCAAGGTAATTCCATTAGAGATTCCAGTTCAAGTTGAGTTATCCGGCGGCTGGAAATTCAATTGCGAGCGTTGGAACATCGCCTCGTTGGCGATGGAAGAAGCCAGATCAAATGACGATCCGTTTCAAGTGTGGCTGGATGCAAATGAGATTTCGGATGGACTCGAATTACGTGTGAGGCAGGAGGGGGACCGCTTCGAACCGCTCGGCATGGATGGTCACGAGACAAAGCTTTCCGATTTTTTCATCAATGTCAAATTGCCGCAGCGTGCGCGTGATCGCTGGCCCCTGTTGTGCATGGGGGAAAAGGTGGTGTGGGTTCCTGGCTATCGCCTAGCGCATCCATTCCGGTTGACCGAGTCCACAAGGCAGGCGTTGTATTTTTCGATGACGAAGGGATGATCTCGCGCTCCCGATGAAATCTATTTCCCTTTCCTCACAGTCGCCGCATGCTCTTCGATGTGCGCGAGACTTTTTTCAACCCAGGTCTGTAATGTAAATCCGCTCCCCAGCGTGGCATGACGCGACTCACGCGCCCATGCTTCAACCGGCAAGCCTCGCAACATCTCAGCCAAAGACTCAACGCTTTCAACAAACCCGTCCATCATTTCGTTGAGCGATTCGTTTGCATTGTAATGTTCGGCTGTATATTGATCGCCGTCGAAACTTTGGAATTCAGGGTTATCTTCAATCGCCGTCCGCTTTGCGCGCAAGCCGTACACCATTTTATCCACATCGCGTGTGTGCGCGGCAACCTGATGTGCGTTCCATCCGCCCTCTTCCAATGGCGCGAACGGGTCTTTCACGGCAAAGCATTCTGTGCGAAAATTCATTGCCCCAGCGACAAGTCTTTTGATCAACTGCGCTCGATATTCATTCAACTCTTTCATGGTTCCTCCGTCTCAAGCAAGGAAAAATTCCTTCGGCGATTGTATCCCCAGCATCCTCAACTGCATAGACTCGGATTCCATGCGGACTTAATGCACACGCCGCGTTCGGCAAAGGCTTGCGCGAGTGCGCACCCGCGTCCTCTATCTGTGGCGGTGATGAGGATAACTTTATCGTGGAGACCGTTCATAGGATCGCGCAAACAACCTGCCTGGGCGGCATGGGGCGGGATGCCATCCCGCCTTACGAATTATTGCTCGCACACAGGAACTGAATCGCGGTTTTCGTACGCGCTCAACGGCAACCCAAAATAAGGCGATGGGTCGAGGGTGTTCTCGATTTCGAGTTCGTTCTTGAACTGACCTGTGCCGTCATCTTCGACGATGGAAAAATGCAGATGCACGCCGACCGGGTTGTTCGGGTCGCCTGAGTAATCTCCCTGATAACCAAGTAAGACCCCAGCTTCGACAAAGTTTTCTGATGTTCCGGCTGGGAATTCGTCAGAGATGAACGAACTGCCAAACTTGTCCGCCATATGGGTGTAATACAGCCAGATCTGTGCGCCTGGGTTGAGCGGGTCGCTGGGCACGCGCACGATGACGGCAGACTTCCATTCGGGGAGGCGGGTTAAATATCCCGGGTACGCGGAGATGACTCGCGTGATGCCAGCGTCTGTGCCTGCGAAGATATCTATTCCCTGGTGGGTGTGGCGCAACCCGAACGAGTCGCCCCACATGAAACCGGCGAAGCCATCGGTGGGGAAGAGAAAAGGGGCGGATCCGCATTGGGAACCGGCAACCAGTTTCCAGTTTGGGTGAGAGGCGGGGTTGTTAATCCACGAACGAAATTTCAGGATGCGCTGGGTGTTGGGTTGGTAGGTGTAGTAGGCGGTCACCGCGGTTGTGACGATGATCACGCCTGCAACGGAAAGCATGAGGAAGCGTTTTGGCATAGGGCAGGATTATACCGCTGTAACCTTTTAGTCTTTAAGCACCCCTTCGTTATGCTTGCCTTTTTGCAGGGGAGTACTATAATTAATGGGTATCGAAAAGGCAAACCCGCCGCGAGGCGGGGACGCAAAGTCATGGATCTCCCAGTCTGATGCGTACAGCCTGGGAGGCCGCCAGACCGCCGAAGTTCTTGTTGCTTCGGCGATATTTTTTTTAATGAGACGGAGGTTTCTGAACAAATTTTTCAAATCGTATTCCCTATTTCATGTAACATATATTCTTGAAGAGGAGACAAGACCATGATTAGAAAGACTCTCAGTGTACTTTCGCTGGTGTTGATCCTGGCAGTGGCGCTATCAGCGGTATCACCAGTGTCAGCCGATCCAGGAAATGGCAAAGGCAAACCCAAATACCAGCAGGTATTCAGTGACGGGGTATACATTGTTCGAATGATCGACGATCCGGTGGTAGCTTACGATGGGAGCATACCTGGGTATAAAGCCACCAAGCCCGGAAATGGCCAAAAGATAAACCCCAGAGATGCAAAAGTAGTCAGATATGTCAATCGCTTATTATCCAGGCATGCTGATGTTCTGAATAAGGCAGGCGGCGGAGAAAAGTTCTACGATTACACTTATGCATTTAATGGCTTTGCCGCATACTTAACCGCTGCACAAGCTTCCAAGATGTCGTCATTTCCCGAGGTGATTTCTGTTGAACCTGATGAAATGATGCACGTGGATACCTCCAACACACCCGCTTTTCTCGGGTTGAGCGATCCAGGTGGTTTATGGGAACAACTGGGTGGTCCTGGAAGCGCTGGCGAGGATGTTGTTATCGGCATCGTTGACACAGGCTTATGGCCTGAGCATCCAAGTTTCTCCGATCAGATCGATCTCGCTTATCGAACCGGATCGAGTGGGAAGAGAACGCTTGCCTATGGTCCGCCACCTTCTGATTGGTTTGGATCCTGCCAGTCTGGTGAGCAGTGGTCTCAGGACAATTGCAATAACAAGGTTATTGGCGCGCGTTACTATCTTTCTGGCTTTGGTCACTTTGATATCGTCCACGACGATTACAAATCTCCTCGTGACCATGACGGCCATGGCAGTCATACCGCCAGCACAGCAGCTGGCAACTATAACGTTCCTGCCACAGGTGATGCGGCAGTATTTGGCAGTATCAGCGGCATGGCTCCGCGTGCCCGAATCGCGGTGTACAAGGTCTGCTGGAATGGTGATGCCGGTGGATGTTTCTTCTCCGATAGCGTGGCGGCAATCGACCAGGCAGTGGCTGATGGCGTGGACGTTATCAACTACTCGATCGGCGGCCTCACGAACACCTTCTTAGATTCTGTTGAAGTTGCATTCCTCTTCGCTGCTGATGCAGGTGTATTTGTAGCCGCATCGGCTGGAAATGGAGGCCCCGGGCCTTCCACGGTTGAGCATGCCGGTCCTTGGCTGACAACCGTTGCCGCGAGCACTCATCGCTCTAGTGACGGCAATGTAACGTTGGGAAATGCAGCCGTATATACGGGCGCGACCAGCAGCACGACCGGCGTCGGATCGTCGCCCCTGGTGTATGCAGGCGATGTTGGCAATCCACTTTGTTTTGTGGGTTCGCTCGATCCTGCACAGGTCGCGGGAAAGATCGTGGCTTGTGATCGCGGTGTTATCGCGCGCGTGGAAAAGAGCTTTGCTGTCAAACAGGCTGGCGGAGTCGGCATGATCCTGATGAATCCCACTGAAAATTCACTCAATGCCGATATTCATTTCGTCCCGACCGTGCATGTTTCAGACACGGACCGCGCGGCCATTCTGGCTTATATCAGTGGCGCAGGTGCTGGTGCGACCGCTTCACTCAGCGCTGCATTTACAGGTACATCGGTGCCGGCAATCGCCGCGTTCTCGTCACGCGGCCCCAGTGATGCAAGCGGTGATCAGATCAAGCCTGACATTTCCGCGCCTGGATCCGATGTTCTGGCCGCGGTGGCTCCTCCTGGAAACTTCGGCCGTTTATTCGACATGTACAGCGGCACGTCAATGTCCAGCCCGCATATTGCCGGTTTGGGAGCGTTAATGAAGGATGCCCACCCCACGTGGAGCCCGGCCATGATCAAGTCGGCGATGATGACGACTGCGTATGATCTGACTTCCGGCGCTGATCCATTCGCGCAAGGCGCGGGGCACGTTCAGCCTAATTCCATGGTTGATCCGGGCCTTGTCTATGACAGCGGCTTTTTTGATTGGTTTGGCTTCCTTTGCGGAACCGGTCAGTTACAATCCTCATTGTGCCCGTTCTTTGAAATTGACCCCAGCGACTTGAATCTGGCTTCCATGGCAATTAGCGGCTTGGCTGGATCCCAGACCATCACCCGCACGGTGACCAACGTTGGCAGTGCGACAGAGGAGTACGAGTTCTCTTATAGCCTGAGTGGGGTAGATGTTGTCGCTGATCCATCGTCCTTCTCACTGGCGCCAGGTGCATCACAGACGTACGAACTGACCTTCACGGTAACAACTGCCGCGGTTAATACCTATACCACAGGGTTTGTCTATTGGACTAGTACCGATCACGTTGTTCGCAGCCCTGTAGCCCTCAAACCTGTTGCCCTGGGTGCTCCGGGTGAGGTGTTCGGGAATGGTGGACCGCTCAGTTACGGTGTCACATTTGGCTACACTGGTCCCTTCCAAGCGGACGCCCGCGGTTTAGTTCCTGCTGATACTCAGGCTGGAAATGTCGTGGATGATCCCGCCAATGATATCAACGTCGCATTGGGAAGCGGTGTAGGAATTACTGTGCATGAGGTCGTTATTCCTGCCGGCACTACGTACGCCCGGTTCTCACTGTTCGATGATTTCACCGACGGAGTTGACGACATCGACCTGTATATCTTCAGGGCTGGAGGTTCCATCTTTGTTGGCGGCAGTGGCAGCGGAACTTCGGCAGAGGAAGTTAATGTAGTCGATCCTGTAGCAGACACTTACCTCGTAGTCGTCCATGGATGGCAGACTGAAGGGCCCGATGCCAATTACACCCTCTTCTCGTGGGCGCTTGGTTCAACCGATGCTGGTAATATGATTGTGACGGCTCCAGCAGCGGCTGTTCTCGGCGGAGATGGCACGATTGACCTTGCCTTCATTGGCCTTGCCCCAGCCACCAAGTACCTCGGTAGCGTGGCATACTCCGATGGCGTCACTCCGCTGGCGACTCTACCGACCATCGTCCGCGTTGATACGCCCTAACTAAGTTCAGTTTTAAGCACCAGCTAGTAAAACAGGCTGGCAGAGTATTCTGCCAGCCTGTGCTATTTTCCTAACATTATTCACTCATCCCGCGCAGGCTTCTTGATTTCCAGCAACGTGTATAATTCGTGCAATCTTTATATTGGAGAAAACTAGTGCGTTTAAGATTCGTCGTTCTACTTGTCCTAATCGTTATGATACTAAGCGCGTGCGCTGGTTCCGGCGAATCCTCCACAACCGCGACGCCGTTTCCAACAGAGACACCCATCATCCCGCCGACGCTTACGGCAACACCCAACATACCTCTTGCCATTCTTGTTTTGCCCACTGACCTCCCCGCCGAAACGTCCAATCTGTACCAAAAAACGGTGTACGATCTGACGCAATCCGCCGGGTTTCGTTTTCAGGTTCGGAACTCGCTCGCGCCTGCCGATCTGACGGAGCCAGGCTTGAAAATTGTCATTGCGCTCCCGCCAGACCCGGGTATTGCCGCGCTTGCCGAGTCTGCGCCACAGGTGCAATTTCTCGCGATCAACATTCCGGGCCTGGCGGCCGGCGGGAATCTGAGTGTGCTTGGCGATAATGCCCAGTCTGACATTGCCGCGTTTCTCGCGGGCTACACAGCCGCCCTCGTCACCGATGATTATCGCATAGGCATGTTGATCCCCAAGGATAACCCCGATGCTCTGCGCGGGTTGAATGCGTATGCCAACGGTATGAAGTTTTATTGCGGCATCTGTCGTCCATACTTTTATCTGCCGTGGACGTTCCCACAATATCTCGAAATTCCCGTGGACGAAAAAGAGGAAAATTACGATGCCTATGCCGATATTCTTATTTTGCGATTTAAAGCGCGCACGATTTTTCTCCACCCGGGCATTGCCATTTCTGACCTGGTAACATATGTTGGAACGACAGGCGTATACATGATTGGAACGATAGCTCCTGAACAACGCCCTGCGGGCTGGGTGATGACCATTCAGCCGGATGTGATCAAGGCGATTCAAAACGCATGGCCCCAACTGGTCAGCGGACAAGGTGGAGTCACGGTTCAATCTCCCCTTGGCTTGAGTGACGTGGACCCCAGCCTGCTCTCCGCTGGGAAGTTGCGCCTCGTTCAGCAGACCCTCGACGAACTGCAAAAGGGTCTTATCCATACGGGGGTTGATCCGTAATTAAATCCAAACCCCTCGTGACTCACGAGGGGTTTGGATTTCGAAGGGGGACGAACAGAAAAGGAGGAGAGAAATGAAAGCTTAAACGCTTAAGTTCACGTTCGACAGGGATGTCGCTCTTTCGCTTCGTTGACCGTGCCCAAGCCACGCCATGGCTTTGACGACCAGCACGGCCGGGTTCACGGGTTTGACAAGGCATTCATCGGCGCCAGCCTGGTTGGCTTCAGCAACTTCCTGAACGGTGGCTGCGGAGACCAGCATCAGGATGGGTCCATGACTGGATTGGCGCAAACCGCTGAGCAGGGTCGCGCGTTCGCTTTTGGAAAGTTGCATATCCAGCAGCATCAGAGAGGGGGCAACCAGCCTTGCAGTTTGCAAGGCGTTATAAATATTCGATTCGCAAAGGACGATGCAATTCCGCTGGCTGAAGAGGGTTTCCCAGACCGCGACGATATGTAATTGATCGGATACGATCAATACCGTGTGCAGGGGGAGGGTGTCTACATTTGTTTTCCAGGCAACCATGAGAACGGCCTTTCTTCTTGTTAACTTGACGGGAAATAACCCAGCATGTTACACTCGCGGCGTACTAAATTCTTACGGAAGGAGGTGCACTACCCATGGCAATGTATGTTGTAACAATCCCTAGAAAGTCATTCGGCACGTTGGATGGTGCTGTTGATTCGCGTAGTGCGCCTGTTCGTCGTTAATTTACACGAAGTTTTGTAATTAACAGCCGCGGGCGTCGCCTGTGGCTGTTTTTATTTCCTTCCTAATAGCTCTGGCGGGGTCTCAACCCCGCCAAACAAAGGAATTTGGAGAAAACCATGTTTGATACAGCTGCCCAATTATTTGAAGGTGACGATATTCGCTTTGGTCCTATGGATCACGAAGGACGCCGGTGGGACATGCTGCTTATGGGAATCCTGCGCGAGGAATGGATGGAGCAACATATGGAGAGTCATCAGTGAAGGCGCGCTCATACGAAGGATTGCACGACCTGCATGCCATGCTTGACCTCCTTGCCAGGGGACGTAAGGCGAACAACGGTACATAGTACGTCCATCGCGGCGACTTGCAATGGTGGCTTTTCTACACCGATCTATCTAATGAATTGTGGCAGTCCCGTATTCGGTTATGGATGGAAGAGGATCGTCTGATCGGGTGGGCGTTGCTTTCGCCTGAGGAAGATGCCTTCGACGTGTACACCATCCCAAGCCTGCGCGGCGATCCGCGTGAAAGTCAGATGCTTGCATCGGTGGTGAATGAGATGTCTTCCCTGGATGAACTCAATACCGTCTGGGTTGCGGAGGATGATCGAGTTCGAATTCAGTGGTTTGAAGAGAATGGATTCACACTCGCAGACAATCATTTTTTTCACTTCAAACGATCTTTATCTGGACCGTTGGCGGGTCCGCCATTACCCGAAGCGTTCAGCCTGCGGACGTCTCGCGGCGATGAAAGAGACGCGCGTTTGAGAGCAGTTGCTTCACACGCGGCGTTCAAATCTGGCAAACCGTTCGAGGAATACTGGCTTCGCACGCTTCGGTTTACGCAATCTCCGGTATATGTGCCAGAGCATGAGATTTTCGTGATGTCGCCCGATGAGCAAGTTGCCGCCTATTGCATTGTTTGGACGGATGAATTAAACAGAGTCGGCCATTTTGAACCGGTGGGCACTCACCCCAATTTTCAGCGAAGAGGGCTCGGGAAGAGTCTGCTTTTCGAAGGCTTGCGCAGGCTCAAGTCTGAGGGCATGAACGAGGCGTGCGTCTGCGCGAATCACGATAACCCAGCCGCGATCCATTTATATGAATCGGTTGGGTTTCAAAAAGTAATACGATTATTGACGTACAGGAAAAAGAGGAAACATGAACGCAACGCTTGATAAAGTACAAATCCTTCCGTTGCCTGAGGGCTACACCGCGCGCGGCGGAAGCCACGACGATTACAGAATCGCTTTCGATCTCTTGAACATTCACTCGCAACATTTGAATGGACGCAACGACTTGAACGACCCGGAGTTGATTCGGCTCGATTGGAAAAACGACGGCTTCAACCCGACAACCGACACCCGCATGGTGTTCGCGGCGGACGGCTCGCTTGCCGCGTTCGTGGAATGCTGGATGACCCAGGAGCCGCCTGTCCACCCCTGGATTTATGGTTGCGTGCATCCCGATCACTGGGACAAAGGACTCGGCGGTCACATTGTGACGTGGGCTGAAGACCGCGCGCACACTGCGTTGGAAAAATGCGAGCCGGGCTTGCGCGTTGCGCCGCGCTCCGGCGCGGAGGCGCACAACAACGAAGGATGTGCCCTGTTTACCGGGCTGGGATGGAAACACACGCGCTCGTTCTACCGCATGGTCGTTGAGTTTGATTCCGCTCCCGAAACGCCTGTGTTCCCGGATGGGATTCTTGTGCGCCCGTACAACCCTGAAACAGAACTCGAAGAGGTGTACCGCACGTTTGTGGATTCATTCAAGGATCACTTCGGATTCATCGAGCAACCCTTTGAAAAAGGTTTCGCAGAATATAAACACAACATGGTCGAAGAGCCGGGCTACAGCCCCGCCATGTGGTTTGTTGCCATGGATGGCAACCAGATGGCTGGCATATGTATTTGCCGCCGAGAAGACCCCGAAGACACCGAAAGCGGCTGGGTGGGCGAGCTGGGCGTGCGCCGCGCCTGGCGCAAGCACGGGCTTGGATATGCCCTGCTCAAACATGCCTTTGCCGCGTTTTACGCCGACGGTAAAAAACGCGCCGGGCTTGGCGTGGATGCCGATAGTCTCACCGGCGCGTTGAAATTGTACGAGCGCGCGGGCATGGTCGTCCAGCGCCAGTTCAACCAATACGAAAAGGAATTGCGCCCCGGCAAAGAGCTGGCTACCCTGTCATTGGACGAGAAAGAATAGGCTATACTTCGCCGCACACAAAGGAGATGCCATGAACATCAAATGTTCGTTCTGCCAGATGCCCTACACTCTCAGCCGCGTTGAAATGCTCGATGCCCTGCAGGAAATGGACGCGGGAAAACTGAATCATTACGATGCGCACTGCCCGCGTTGCAGACGCGCCACGCCTGTTCAACGCCAGCGTATGCAACTATTCTTCCCCAACTGGAGGGATGCGCTCAAACAGTTCGAAGCGGACATGCAGGCTCACCCGCAACAGGAAGCGCCTCTTCCGAAGCCTGAAGTTGATGCCGCGCCGAAAGCGGAATCTCAGCCTGCGCCCATTCCTGTGAAAGAAAAACCTGCGGCTAAAAAGGAAACTGCAAAGAAAACAAAGCCCCCCGCGTCACCGAGGGCAAAGGCTCCAGCGAAGAAGAAAAAATAAATGAGCATACGCGCTGTCTTCTTTGATCTGGGCGGAGTCATCCTCCGCACCGAATACCAAGCGCCGCGGCAACGTCTCGCCGAGCAATTTGGGATGGATTATGAAGACATCGAGAAGATCGTCTTTGGCGGTGCATCCGCCGCGCACGCGTCTGTTGGGCAGATCACGGAGGAGGAGCACTGGCAGACGGTGATGAAGGCGCTCAAACAGCCCGCCTCTGCGTATGAAAAAATCCGCGATGAGTTCTTTGGCGGCGATATCATTGACCGTGGACTGTTGGAGTTTCTGAGATCGCTCAAAACGAAATACAAAGTGGGTCTCATCAGCAATGCCTGGAGTGGACTGCGCGCCTATATCGAGCGCGAAAAGTTCGCCGACGTGTTCGACCACATGACCATCTCGGCGGAGGTGGGAGTGGTCAAGCCCGAGGCGAAGATCTTCCAGATGGCGCTGGATCAACTTCAAGTGAAGGCAAATGAAGCGGTCTTCATCGACGATTTCGCGGTCAACATTGAAGGCTGTGAAAAAGTCGGCATAAAAGGCATCCATTTCAGGGATCCCGATTCTACATTGCGCCAACTCAACAAAATACTCGCTCCAGCGGGGGTCTAAGACCCCGCTGGAGCATTATTTATGATCCCATGTTTCGCAACTTAAAGTTAAATGCAAGGTTCGTTTATCTCTTCATCGAATTCAACGCGTCCGCGTTCTTCTCGATGATGTTCGTTGTCACATCGTTGTATGAAGCCACGGTCGCAGGCTTGACTCCTGTTCAGTTGATACTCGTCGGCACCACACTTGAAATCTCGGCGTTCGTATTCGAAGTGCCGACAGGTGTGGTCGCCGATGTGTACTCGCGCAGGTTGTCCATCATCATCGGTTATTTGCTGATGGGTGTTGGTTTTCTTATCGAAGGTTTCTTTCCGTTCTTTGTCGCCATCCTGCTTGCGCAAGTGATCTGGGGTTTGGGTTACACATTTACCAGCGGCGCAACACAGGCATGGATCACGGATGAGATCGGCGAAGAGGATGCCAACAAACTTTTTCTGCGCGCAACACAGGTTGGTTTATTCGCGTCGCTCATCGGCATGGGACTTGCCATGTTGGTCGGCGCGAACAATGTTGCCTTGCCGATCCAGGTCGGCGCGATCGGCGTCATCCTGATCGGTGTCACTCTCACGGTCATCATGCCAGAAACGGGATTTCACCCTGCGCCGCGCGAAGACCGCAACACGTGGGGACACATGTGGCACACATTCAAACAAGGCATGGATGCTGTTCGCTCGAGGCCCCGCCTGATGAGTGTCCTCGGCGTGGGCTTGTTCTTTGGCGTTTACAGTGAAGGCTTTGATCGTCTGTGGGTCAAGCATTTGCTCGATACGTTTGAACTACCTGTTATCTTTGGGGACAATCAAGTGGCGTTCTTTGCGGTTCTGCGGATCGTTGCAACAATTCTCACGATTTTCGCCGTGCGTTTTGTGGGGAAGCGCGTGGACACGGGCAGTCCGTTTGCGATTGGACGCGCGATGCTGATCGTAACGGGACTCATTTCTGTTTCATTGATCGGATTCGCCCTTTCGCCGCTTCTCCTTCTAAGCCTGGGCTTGTATCTATCCATTGACGTTTTGCGCGACATTGCCGGACCCCTGCAAACCGCGTGGGTCAACCAGAAACTCAACTCGAAAATCCGCGCCACGGTTCACTCGATGTTTGGTCAGGTGGATGCCATTGGGCAAATGATGGGCGGGCCCCTCGTCGCTGGGATCGCCGCGTTCGGTTCTGCTGTTGCGTCACTTGTGACATCGGGTCTGCTCCTGACGCCCGCGCTGTTCTTCGTAAGCCGCGCCAACTCCCACTCTGCAAATGAAGAACAAGTCATGTCCTCTCTCCCTGAGGGAGGCGGTTAGGGTGAGGGTTAAAACATAAGTGACTGTCACGTCTGATGTGACAGTCACTTGCTTTTACTTCAGATTCCACTTCATCCGCATATACACTCCACCTTTCTCCACTCATCTAACATTTGATTCAACCGTTTTGTTTCGTTTCCTCTCGTTTAGCACGTCTGGCAATCCACCCAATGTAATCGTTCTGTTGGTATGCTGGGCGCGAAAGATAAGCATCTTTTAGTTTGCGTTTGTACTCGTCCCATTCCTCGGGTGTGACCTTTTCCACCGTGCGCCAGATCAAGCCCCAATCGCGTGGGCTGTTGTCACCCTGGAGTGCATAACGTTCAAATGACTCGATATAGAACGTCACGTGCGCGACTTGAGCGGCGAGAGAGGCGCACTTGCCTCCAACGGGGATCGAGGCCTCCTGCGCGGAAACACTTTTAAGCGTCTGAAAGAGAGACGTGTCCTTGTCGAGATAAATGCCGATGGGATCCTCGAACGTCTCTCCCATGAGTTGATGCAGATTAGTCGCGAAATACTGTTCGATCGTCACGGATTTAACCTGCACTTTCATATGCAGATTTGATCCACGCGATCAACTCGGCATCCACTTCCTTCGCGTCAGTGAGCGGGATAACGTAATTGCACATGCTTCCTGAGGGTTGTTCGAGAAGGCGGGCATTTTTCTTCAAGCCTTTGATGTTGATGCCCACTTCAAAACGCGTGTTGGTTTTGGGACCGATCATCGCAAATTGTTTCTTGCGCCGCAAACTCACATAGCCTTTCTTAGGCGCGATCTCTAACTCGCCAAACTTGTTGATGTGTTTCATCAACGCTACATGGATGGGGCGCTGGCTTGCCTTCGCGCCAGAATAAATTTCATCCAACACTGAGTCAGTGGATTTTCCTTCCGCGGCGCGCGTGCCGTCTGATTTTAATACAACATGCACGAGTGTATTGGCATCACCGTGACCCAACCCAAGTTTTTCCTTGAGCATGTCACGGATCTCGCCGTGTTTGCTCAAGCCACTTTTCTTGATAAACGCGGATATCTCTGCGAGTGACATCCCTGTCTTCTTTTGGATGTTGGCAAGTTGGGTTTGAATGGCTTTATCGAGAGTGTCCATGACGGGTTCTCCTTATCTCCAAATTCCAAGTATAAACCCGACCAGCGTTAGGTATACTGTAATGAACCCGCCGTTGATGAAGATATATTTCCACGAACGTTGCTCAAACAAGGCGATGATCGCAAAACTAAGCGCTGACCAGCCAAAGCCAGCTAGAAATCCTGCTGTGGCTCCCCAAGCTGGAGTGGTGTTCGTATCGCCGAGAAAGAACGCCAGATTGTACGACATCACAAGCGCAAACAGGAACGCCAAGCCATACGTTTTTAATGGATTTGATTTGGTGAGTTGTTCTTCTGTCAGTTTGGTTTCATTCAGCCAGCCTTTGTAAAAAAGGACGGGCGAGTACCATAAGGCGCCGAGCGCCAGGTTGGTAACGGCACAGACAAAAACAGCCAGGTGGTTGATATACAGGTTTTCCATTTGTAAGTCTCCTTTGAGGAAATAGAAAGATTTGAACATAATCCTACCGGAGACGAGAATTTCGGTATTGGAAAAAATTTACCTCAAGTAGAGAAATCCTCAGCCACAGATTTCACGAATTCGCACAGATTTAAAAATAGATTCGTGAAAATCCGTGTAATTCGTGGCAAAGATTTTGTTTTGGTGAGTATAGGTTCGCGAATGGCTTAACCTTCAACTGACAGGTACATAATTCAACATATCTGTTTTTCGCTTCACATATTCGCTGGGAGTAAACCCTGAAAATGTCTTGAAGTCATTGATAAAATGCGCCTGATCGTAGAATCCGCTTTCGAGGGCAATTTGATGCCAATGGATTTGTTGATTGCTCTCGATCTCCAGGATCGCTTTTTGAAAGCGCATGATTTTCAGGTATTGTTTCGGGGCAACACCTACCTGTCTCTTGAACAGATCAATGAAATGCTTCTGTGAATACCCTATATGATTACTGAGTTCCTGAAAACTTTTCATGCTTGGTTGGCTGACAATGTTAGCTAGTGCATACTCGACGCACTTTGATGTCCCATCCGTGTGAAGTGCATCGCCGCCGAGTTGAAATAAGAATTTCTCGACCAGTTCAAACATACAGTAAACCGATGGCGCATAAAGGATTCGTTCCCTAAGCTCGCAAAAACTTCTTCCGAAAACCAGGTCGGCTCCTACCACTCGGTCTGTTAATTCACTCATCGGAAACGGGTAAAATGGGTGTCCGCCGCCTCTTTTGAACGCCACGATCAGCATTTTGCTCCCCTTGCCCGATGGGATCGTGATCGGTTGCGTCCTCACACCGCTCACCCAAGCATGACGACAGATTTGAATTTTCTCCAGTGTTTCGTTGTCGTAGATATATTGGGGTTTCTCGGTCAGGTCAATGATGATCTCGGTGTTTCCATCCGGCAAAAACCTATCCATGTTGTGGATGGGGTCGAAACCATCATAATAAATCAATGCACTGATAAATTGATTAAGCGGAAAAGTGGGGATGTGGACCTGCAAAATCATACTGCTAATTATAGAACATAAATTCTAAAATGGCAAGTTCTAGCTCTCTATCATCAATCGTTCCAGATGACGTTCCAACTGTTTACGCGCACGGACTGCAATGGGAGCATTCAAAAATCTTCGGAGAGTGGACTCGTCCTTATCTTTTTCATACCAATCGCGAAACACTTCGATGACTCCTACCGCCTCACCCTCGGACGATTGAACTGTCACTGTTTCACCAGCATTGACCTCCCCTTCAGCGATGACGCGGCAATATAAGCCGGGTTTTTCAGCATAACGAAACCGCTTCACGAATTGCGGATCACCCATCCGCGTTGCCAGCGTGGAGCACGGGATGCGCGGCGCGCTCACTTCAAGAATCACTGAACCGAGTTGCAAACGGTCGCCGATATTGAACTCCGCGCTTTCCAAATCGCTGATCGTCAGGTTGTCGCCGAAGGTTCCGGGCGCGAGCTCTTTCCCTAATTCTTTTGACCACCACGCATAGTCCGCCGCGCCGTAGACGTAGACGGCCTGGTCGGGTCCGCCGTGATGTTTTGGGCTTCCAATGAAATCTTCGACGATGCCCAGTGACGTAATTTTCACAGAATCAGAAATGGGAAGTTTGTAGATGCCTGTCGTTTCCAGCTTCTCACCATTTTGCTGTGTTCGTTTTTGTCCGATATTGATGCTGATCAGTTGCATTTAGTTATTTTGCCTCTCGATGGTCTTCTTTTCTGCTTCGCATTTGCTCAATTGTAACAAAGCCAAACCCCTGCGCCTTGAGTTGCGGCACAACCATGTCAATGACCTGTGCGGCTTTCCATGCAGATGTTACTTCAAACATCTTTTCCCTCCCATTCGTTCATGAATTGATCGAGGAAGTGCACCATGATCTCATGTCTCTCCTCCGCAATCCGTTTGGCGGTGGCTGTGTTCATTTTGTCTTTGAGCAAAAGCAGTTTTTCGTAGAAGTGATTGATGGTCGCGCTCTTGCTGTTTTGGTATTCTTCGAAGTTAACGTGCAGTTGTGGGGGAGAATCGGGATCGTATAACGGTCTTTTGGCGTAACCGCCGTAGGCGAAAGCGCGTGCAATGCCGATGGCGCCGATGGCATCGAGTCGGTCGGCATCCTGCACGATGAAGCCTTCGAGCGAGTCCATTTGGTTTTCCACGCCCGCGCCTTTGTAGGAGATGTGCTTTATGATGTTGCACACCGCGTCAGTGACTGAGGGGTCGAGGGGAAACGAATCAAGCCAGGCTTTGGCGCGAAGCGGGGCTTCATCCCCAGTGTCGTTAAACTTCCAATCATCCAAGTCATGGAGTAGAGCCGCGAGTTGGACGATGAAGGAAGCCGCTAGCTCGTGTTCGCAGATGGCGATGGCGTTGTTCCAGACGCGATAAATATGCCACCAATCGTGACCGGATGGATCATCTGAGAATTCCTGTTTGACGTATTCGGCTGTTTTTTGGATGATTTGCTGCTGGTTCATGAAATTCCCGCCGCAGAGATGGGGATGAGAATCGAAAGAAATGCGACCAGCGCGCCGAACGCCGTCGCCGCAATTACCGCGGCAAGCACTGAAAGCGGTTTGTTCCAATTGAATTTGACGAGCAACAGATTGGTCAGGCGTGAGGCGAGGAGCGCGGAAAGGATGATCCCGATGCCCTGACATCCCAATGAGATGCCCATGGCGGTGACGCCCTGCCGTTCACTCGCTCCGTTCAGTGCGAGCATCTGTGTGAGGAGCGAGAGAAGCGCAACGAGGACGAGAAGGAGGGCGGTGAGGATGGCGGAAATTAGTGCGGATGTTTTGGCGGGCATGTTTTCTCCAATGGGGTAGGATTGCTGAATTATATCCGCTCGCGCGTTTCTCTCCGCCTCATCAATCTCGCCGGGAGTGGCGAATTAAGTGTGTAAGCCACAGAGCTCACAGAGATTTCTGAGTTTTTTTCTCGAAGAACTCAGTGTTCTCCCCTGGCACCGTGCGGCTTAAGCCGTACCAGGGCAGGTGTGTGGCTAAAAAAGTGTTTCACTCACCCTTTTAGCCACTCCCTCCCCGCCGATGGATTACCCCACGGGCTATTCCTATGAAATCTGCTCGTTCTCTTCGATTCTCAGGATGATTATTTTTTGCTTTTCAAGGATCGTTTTATTTTCACCACGAGCAGAGATCTTGGATTCAAGTACTGATGTTGTGTCAATTGCGACCAAAAAGCCGCATTTTGCGACCTGGCTAGTGACGATGAGACCATTTTCTGACGAATGGCATGTAACTCCTCACCCTGACAGGCGTCATGTGTTCAGATTTCAAAAATGAAAGGCCACTTTCTTTTGACGTCCCTCTCCGTCAAGCCAGTACTATGGAACGAGAAATTTGACCGTCGACATAGGCCCGTTGCTCTGATCTGGAGGGGGGAAGGAGTTATGACATTTATGCACACAAAGAAACCAACTTTTTTATCAATGGTCATTTTGTTCTCATTGATATTATCGCTCGTCTTTCCTATCAGTGTATTGGCAGATGATGCGACACCGCCTCCTGTGGAGACACCAGAAGTTTTGCCTCCTACTGAAGAGCCAATAACAGTCGATTCAACGCCAATCGCCCCTGTTGCAACAGAGGCAACTGCGACTGATGAGGCGCCCGCAACTGAAGAAACAGGCGGTGTCAATTTGGCTGAAATCGTCCAGGCGGCTGCTGAGAAAGATCTCACCCTGGCTGATTCCGGTGGGTATTCACTGAGTTTGAGCACTGTTGAGACTGCCGAAACACTTGCCATGGGCGATCCGTATATCGTCCGAGGTGGCGTCACGCACAGATTTCTCGCTGACTGTACCGGGCAACCAATAAATGCCACTAATACTTGTACAACTTCAGCAACGCCAATCCAGGTTGCGATTAACTTCGCGCTTGCAGGCGAGACAGTTTACGTTGAATCCGGCGTATATAACGAACAACTGGTAGTCAATACCGCAAATTTAACTCTTTACGGCGATCCTGGTAATCTTACCCTGGCTGGCGTCGGCCCGAATGCACCGATCCTGGATGGATCCCTTTGGTTCTCAGGTGACACAGGGATCAAGGTTTTTGCGGAGGGTTTCACCTTGCGCGGTCTTGTCATCCAGAATTTTGATATTGCCCTACTCCAGCAAACAGTATCCGGCAATAACACCATCACCTACGATAATAATGTCTTTCAGAATAATGTTGACGGTATCAAGGTGGTAAAAGATGGTGGATCGCCCGGCATAGAAATGCATTACAACGTTTTCCAAAACAATTCTGGATACGACTTGATCAATATAGACCCCAATGGTCATAATATTCAAGACATTAATGCGATGAACAATTACTGGGGTTGTCCAGAAGGCCCCGTAGTCGCCTTTCCGAATCCAGTGGAGGAGGATTATATCCTTTGGGCACAGAGGTATGGTAATGGCGGACCGATCAATCCTTATGTTCATGAGAACAATGACTGGCCAAATTGTGCTCTGCTGTATGGAGACGCAACTCTGTTCAGTCACGGCGGCAGCAATTACAAGCCTTACAAGATCATCATTGATTCATTTGTGACGAGTAAGGAGTCGACTCCCACACCCACACCTACCAATACTCCTACGAACACACCTACAAACACTCCTACCAATACTCCAACCAATACACCAACCAATACACCGACCAATACACCGACCAATACACCTACCAACACGCCGACGAATACGCCAACCAATACACCTACCAACACGCCTACAAACACTCCTACCAATACTCCAACCAATACCCCGACGAACACGCCAACCAATACACCTACCAACACGCCGACGAACACGCCCAGCAATACCCCTACGAATACTCCGACCAATACACCTACCAACACGCCGACGAATACGCCAACCAATACACCTACCAACACGCCTACAAACACTCCTACCAATACTCCAACCAATACCCCGACGAAC
>Ga0247727_10003674_pt1 | contig 33607 bp, 20 predicted proteins | sample WisWelCaveWW1625_FD_202498 | JGI IMG/M metagenome (GOLD analysis project Ga0247727, IMG submission 202498) | Biofilm microbial communities from Wishing Well Cave, Virginia, United States - WW16-25 | ecosystem: Environmental > Aquatic > Deep subsurface > Groundwater > Cave microbial mat | place...
TGAAGATCTCAGTGGAGACGGCCACGGCGACGTCATCGTGGGCTCGCCGGGGTTCCATGATCGCATTCATCCCTTCCCCGAGGTGCACGTTCTCAGCGGCTTTGACGGTGAAGTGCTGTTCAGCATCAAGCGGTCGCGGGGCGCCACTCGTTTCGGAAGCGCGGTGGGGGAGAGCGGGGACCTCAACGGCGACGGACACGCCGATGTCGTCGTGGGCGCTCCCCTGTTCAACGGGGCAGAACCGTACAGCGGCGCCGCCTTCGCATTTTCCGGCATCGTCCAGCCGATCGTGACGTCCGCGAGCCCGACTCGCGCCTTCTACCAGACGGGCGGTCCGGTGGTGATCACCGGCAAGAGGTTTCTCTGGGACCTCGACACGGAGGTCTGGTTCGGAGAGAGAGAGGCCGAAAACCTGAGAATCGTCGACGATTTCACCATCGACTGCGACGCCCCGCCGGCCGAGTCAGGGCTGCTGGTCCCGGTGATCGTTCGGAACGACGGTGGTGACGGGGTGCTCGATGGCGTGTTCCGGTACACACCCTTCGCTCAGCTCGAGGGTGAGCCGAAGACGGGCGCGCAGGTGCGGCTGCGTCTCCTGTGCGAGCCGGGCGATGCATTGATGGTCGTCGTCGGTGCGCCACCACCGCTCGAGATCCCGACGCCGCCCTTCGACGGCGTGCTGTGCATCGCGCCGTTCCAACTGCTGTTCGCGGTGCCGTCGTGGCCGTTCGACGATTTTTCGTTTCTGGTGGATCTCCCGCCCGATCCTGCACTTCAGGGCATGATGGTCCTCTGCCAGGCGTTGGTCGGAAAGGAATTCGGCGGTCCGGGCAAGGATGCCGCGTGGACCAACTGCCTCGAGGTCACCATCGAATGAGAGCGTCTGACAGAACGGGGATCGCTAGCGGCCGGGGGCAAAGCACGCCATCCTCGCGATCGCCTTTGCCGCACCGTCATCCGCCGCGGCAATGTTCCTTCTTCTCGAGGCTGATCTCCCTGACCGCGGCGGGCACGCTCGGGGCGTCGGTCCTGATCACCTCTCGGCTCCCTGGCCAGGACTTGCTGCATCGGTTCACGAGCGAATCCGTTTGTTGGCGCTTCGCTGACTCGCTGAGTCCCGCCGGTGACCTGAACGGCGACGGAGGCGAGGATCTGATGATCGGAGAGCCGCACTCCATCCCCGCGAAGGTCTACTTGTACTCCGGGCTCGACGGCTCCCAGCTCTTCGTGCTGACCGGGGCGAATGGAGAGAGTTCGTTCGGTTCGTCGCTGGCGGGGCGCGGAGACGTGGACGCGGACGGAGTTCCGGACCTTCTCGTCGGCGCGCCCTACAACAACCAGGGCCAGATCTACGGTGCGATCGAACTGTTCTCGGGTGCCACCTTTCAGTCCCTGTATCAAATCACCTTGACAACAGAGGACGGATTCGGCACCTCGGTGGCGTTCATCGACGACCTCGACGGCGACGGAGCGGACGATCTTCTCGTGGGCGCTCCCTGGTCCGCGCGAGGTAACGAGAATCCGGGAAGGACGTTCGTCTATTCGGGACGAACGGGCCAGTGGATCGACGACCTGGCCCGCGGTGAGGATCGGGCGGCGTTCGGAACGTCCCTCGCCACTCTGGGCGACGTCAACGGCGACGGGGCTGCGGACTTCGCCGTGGGGGCGCCCTACAATCCGAGGGACGGCGCCCGCGGTTCCGTGTTCCTCGTCTCGGGTCTGGATCGAACGGTGCTGAGACGGTTCGACGCCGAACCGAAGTCGAATGTGACTTTTGGATACTCCGTCGCTTCTGCGGGTGACGTCAACCAGGACCTTGTGCCGGATCTGATCGTGGGTGCGGCGTACGACTCGGGTCTGGCCTACGTTTACTCCGGAGCCGACGGCGCCTTGCTGTATCGATTCCAGTCCAAGGCCGGCGCCGATGCATTCGGAGCTGCCGTCGGCGGAGGCTCGGACCTCAATCTCGATGGTCATTCCGACTTCGTCGTCGGAGCTCCGCAGGATCGACAGGTACCCTACACCTACAACGGCTACGGCGCGGCGTACGTCTACTCGGGCAAAGACGGCAGCCCGCTGTTCACGGTGAAGGGAACCAAGGAGAGCGAGTTTCTTGGTGCGCCTCTGCTGCTGCTTCAGGACACGGACCTCGATGGATTTCCCGATCTCGTGGTCGGCGCGACCGGGTGTTATCCCGAGGACGTCAACGTCTCTCACGTCGATCTGTATTCAGGCAGGGTGCGGCCGGCGATCGGAGAGGTTTCTCCGCCGCGCGGCCGGTATGACGCGCCCAGCGAAGTGACGATCTCCGGCGATCACTTCCGTTATTTCCAGGACGGAGCCGGAACGTCCGTGTCGTTCGGCTCGAAGGCGGCATCCGACGTCTCGATCCTCGACGATGACACGATCCAGTGCACCGTCCCGCCGGGAGATCCGAGCAGAGTCGGCGTGACCGTCGAGAACCTGACGGGAATCGGGACCCGGAAGGACGCGTTCTCGTTCACGCCCACGATCCATTGCGATGCTTCCACGCCGGCACCCGGGGACACGGTCGCCTTGCATTTTCTCTGCGATCCCGATGACTTCATTTACACGATCGCCGGCGCAGGGCCTCCGGTCTCCTCGTCCACTCCGCCGTTCGACGGCACGTTGTGCATCGCTCGGCCGGTCACGATCTTCCTGTTGCCCACCTGGCCCTTCGACGATCTGTTCGTGGAGCAGGACCTTCCCGACGATCCCGCCCTGTCCGGGCTGCAGATCCTCCTTCAGGCATTGATCGGCCCCATGGACTACCGGCACGGGAAGAACGCTTCGTGGACCAACTGCGTCGAGCTGCTCGTCGAGTAGTCGACCGCCCGCGATGCTGTTCAGCGTCGCGCAGTGGCGGGTGCGGATCCACTGGATTTGAGCCGGCGGCTGCCGTCCGACCGAGCTCGTTTCAGCTCAACGCTTCGAGCGCGCTCTTGAGGAGCGGCAGGGCGGTCCGGATCTGTTCGGTGCTGACGGCGCCGACACTGAGGCGGAACCAGCCTTCGTCCCTGGTGACGCCGAACGCATCGAACGGGATGATCGCGATGCCCGCGCCCTCGAGCAGGTACTGGCGTACGCTCTCACTGGTGCTCAGGACGTCGCCGCGCGGAGTCTTCCTGCCGATGGCGTCGATGCGCACCGACAGATAGATCGCGCCCATCGGCGGCAGGCTCTCGACGGGCAGGCCCTCTGACTTCATTCGCTGGATCCCCTGGTGAATCGAGTCGAGGCGCGAGCTGACCGCCTCCTTGAACACGCGGTGGTAGGCGCCAATGCCCTCGACGTCGTCGAGCAGGGCGACCGTGGCGACCTGTTCCGGCCGCGGCGCCCAGGCGCCGACGTGGCCGAGGATCGACGACATCCGCTCGATGAGATCGACCGGGCCGACGGCCCAGCCGACGCGCAGACCGGTCGCGGCAAACGCCTTGCTGATGCCGTCGACGAGCAGCGTGTAGCGTGCGATCTCGGGGAACAATCCGGGTGGCGTGAAATGCTCGGTGTGATCGAAGCACAGCATCCAGTAGATCTGGTCGTACAAGAGGTAGAGCGGCCGGTCGCCGCGCAGATCGCGCCGGTGATTCTCCTCCAGCACGGCTTCGCAGATCGAGGCGAGCACGTCGCGCCGCAGAGCGGTCCCCGTCGGGTTGAGCGGGGAATTCAGGACCAGCAGGCGCGCGCGATCGAGCTCTTTCTTGAGAGAAGCGACGGTCGGCAGGAAGCCATCGGCAGCCCGGCACTCGATCGGCACCGCCGTCGCACTCGAGAGGTGCACGTAATGATTGTTGTTCCAGCTCGGGATCGGGTAGATCACGCGGTCGCCCGGATCGACGACGGTCCGATACACGCCGTAGAGGGCCGGCCGGGCGCCACTTGAGATCAGCACGGACTCGGTCGGATAGGAAAGGTGAAGCTCACGTTCGTAGAAGCGCTGCACCGCCCGGCGCAGCTCGAGGATCCCGTTGGACGGCGGATAGTTCGTCTCACCTTTTTCCAGGGCCTCGAAGATCGCTTTCTTCAGCTTTTCGGGGATCGGAAAGTACCTGGGGTCGAAATCGCCGACGGTGAAGTTCAAGACCGGACGACCGTCCTGTTGCATCTGACGGATGGCGGCGGCGATGCGCAGGATCTCGGAACCGATCAAGCCTTCGGCCATCCGCGAGGCTCTGCGTCCCGTGTGGGCGGGAGATTCCACAACCAGTGGTTTCAAGTCGACCGAGGGAGAACGCGGCGCATCGGGCTTGGTGTCGGCGAGCATAGGGTGGAACTATGCCAGAGTGGGACCTGGATGTCAGCCAGTCACGATGCTGCCTGGGTTTGATGTGCCTGCTTGGTTGAGGACAGGGGGGAAAACGGGCTCTCCTGACATGTTTGTGGGTCGCAAAACGTGAGTCCCGACTGCTCCCTGGCCTTCAGGCTCAAGAGCTGCTGGGGTCTCCCCTTCACTCCGACTCCTTCGACGTGGGCCCAAGGCGAGGCACCGGGGGTGCGACCGACGCCGAGGATAACGGATCTATGGGGAGCCAGGCACCCTCCACGAGGTTCCACGAAGGGGGGGACAGGCCGTGCGCAGTTCTTCACGCCTTTGGAATCCCTCCGTTCATTGTTCTCAGCCATTCCCTTGAGGAAAACAGCCTGTCAACCACCCACAAACATGTCAGGAGAGCCGGAAAACGGGGAATCCGGGCCGCTTTTCGAGGATGCCGATTCAAGTCCCCTTCCATCAACAACTTGCCGAGTCATGGGCACACCAAACCCAGGCAGTTCTAGGGGGAACCCCGGTTTTCCACTGATCAAGGGGGATCGCTCCAGCCGAAGGATTACATGGGCGAAGAGAAGTGTTAGATCCGTCTGCAGGCGGCATCCCTTTCATGCAACCGGGCTGTCTCTTACGTGTCCGCCGTGGTGTTTTCCTAAGCGTGCGTGGACGAAACCGCTAGGAGAGCTTGGAATCCGCAAGTGAAACGGCGCTCGGCCGCCTTGTTGAGGCGACCGAACGCCGAGGAAACGCGGTCGAGAAGACTTCGGCTGCTCTCTCCAAGAAGAAGCACACCAAACCAACACTCACCGGGGGTGGCGTCGGCTCCAACAGAAGTCGGCGCGGCACTCCTGGAACAGGACTTCAGGAAGGTGGGCGCGCCTTGTTCGGGTGCGCCAAGGCGCCGGTTCACTGGGAAACGTGAGCCGGCGTCTTTCCTTTGCGGCGCGCGGCTGCTGCCGCCCAGGATGGCACTGGTGCCGAAGTCCTCTCGCCCGCGAGGTTTGCGCAGTTCTGCGACGATTTTCGGGAGCCGAAGGTTCCCGGAATCTTCCGAGCGCTAGTGGTCTGATGCAGAGATACGGTGCCTTTTCCGCCGAGAGATTCGGACCGCAGGCGAGGCGCGCTGCCGATGCAGGTTGAAGAGAAACCTGCTGAGAAGGCGCAACGAAGCCTGCGGTTCGAAGATCCGGCGCAAAAGGTGCCGTAGCTCTGCATCAGACCACTATCCCGGCCGCGGAGCGGCCGTGGGTGACACCATGAAGCTGGATTCCCGCTTTCGCGGGAATGACGGCTACCGTTCGCGGGAATGACGGCTAGCCCCAAAGTGAATGGCATTGGGGTTAGGGTGTGGTCAGCCCTTTGCCGTCGGCCGTTTTCGTCCGAGGAATTCTGCGATCAGGTCGGCGACAGACTCGCTGCTTCGCTGCTGTTCCTCGAACCCGGGCCCCTTGGGCCGGGCGACTTGGCTCGACAGCAGCTCACGAAGCGCCTTGAGAATCGCCTCCGGCGTCTGCTCGTCACGGAACAGTGCGGGCACCTGGTGGCGCTCGCGGTGATAGACGGCATTGCGCTCCTCTCGAGGGTCTGCGGGGCGCGGCAGGCACAGAGTCGGCACGCGGCTGCCGGAGCATTCGGCGAGCGCGCTCTTCGAAGCAGGGATCACGCACACGTCGGAGATGGCGAACCAGCGACACAGAGTTGCTTCGAGGGAGGAGTGCAGAGTCATGCCGGCGGGAGTGTTCTCAAGGTCGATCCTGAGATGGTCTCCCGCGAACGCATGGACGACCAGGTCTTGCGTCTCCTCCAGCAACTGGCCGGCAGCCGCCAGCGAGCTCTGGAAGGCGCCGGCGGACAGGCCGTTGCCGCCGTAGATCGTCATGAGCCTCTTCGAGCCGATGGGAAGCTCGTCGCGCAGCAAGGCGCATTCGCGCCGCCTGACCCACGAAAGTCCGGACATCGCGCCCGTGAATCGAAAATGCTTGCGGGCAAAGACCCGCATCTCCGGGCCGCTCAGCTCCGACGGATCGCCGATGAAGAAACGCAGGGCCGTCGAGCCGACGATCGCCCGCCGGGTCCATGCAGCCCGGAGCCTGCGGAGCGTTCCTGAGTGTTCCTCGCCGTCGTGGAGGTCATCGGTGAGATAGATGCAGGGAATCCCCGAACGAGAGAGCTGCGGCGGCGCCGATGGAATCTGGTCGACGACCACCAGCTCCGCGCTGCACAGGCGCGAGGCGCGCACGACCTCGCGCGCATGCGACGGTGCCATCGAACGCGTCCGGCGGACGACGGCCAGACCCGACGCGCGCGGATCGTTCTCTTCGACCCGAGGGACGATGGCGCTCAGCGCGGACACGACCGGGACGACGCCTTCCTTCTCGAGAAGGGTCTTCGCCGATCCGGCGGCCGCAAAAATCGGCTCGATCGCCGGAAACAGATGTCGGAGGTGGCGCGCGATGGACAGATCGCGATACACGCAGCCGGCGCCGAAGGGTCGCAGCGCGAACAGGACGGTTCGCATCTCAACTCTCGCGAGGCGGAGAGCCGCGTGCGTCCCAGGCGATCGAGTCCACCAGGCCGACGATGACGCCGAATCCAAGACCCAGGCCGAGAAGATCGTCGAACTTGGGCGGCTTCTCCGTCGTCGCGAGGAGCCCGTAGATGATCAGCATCGGCACCGGGCCGCACAGGGTGCCCAGGAACAGCCGGCGAAAGAGTCGGACCAGCGAGTGCGACGATGGCTCCGGGAAGATGCCGATCAACATGCGCATCGGCACCGAGAGAAGGCTCACGGTGAAGCTCAGGATCCAGGCCTCGATCACCTTGCCGGCCCGGGCCGGAGTATCCAGGCCCTTGAGCACCAGGCTGCTCGCCAGAAACGCGCAGGCGATCCACGTCAGGACATAGGCGAAGAGGCGCGGTCGTTTCATGAACCGGAGCATAGCGCGACGCAATTGCACCGGATGAGCTCAAAAGAAGGCACTGGACCAGAGGCCGCTATCCGGAGCTCGACGGCGTCTCCTGCATCTCCATCAGAGGCTTGGGAGTCAGCCGCCACATCCAGCGAGTCGCTTCCCGCGGCGCTTCCTTGAGCCACTGCCGCGCGGACGTCTCCGGAATCCACAGCGAGAGTTGTTCACGGACCGACCGCACCTCATCCATCCACGGTTGAAAGAGACTCGCGGTCTGCGTGTTTTCGGAGCGGACTGCGGTGCTGAACCGACTCAGGATCGGGGCGAGCACGGCCACCAGAACCAGGAAACCGGCCGCGTGGAGCAGGATCGATCGCCAGGGCGCCATGGTACGAGGGGTCGGGGCCGAGTCGTCTCTCGCCATCGCCCGCTGCAATTGAAGGCGCGCCTGCGCGAGCTCCCCGGAAGGAATGTCGCGGTCCCTTCCGATCCAGGCCTCGACTTCTTCAAGCTCCTTGAGCTCGCGTGCGCAGCGTGCGCATTTTGAGAGATGCGCTTCGATCGCCGTGGTCGCGGACCGCAACGTCTCGCCGCGGCGGTAATCGGAGAGATACAACGCCATCATCGAGCAGGTCATCGGTTCGAGGTCGTCCAGTCGCTGGTTCACGGGGATTCCTCCATGTGAAATTCTCCGCGCAGGCGGCGCAGGCCCTGGTAATGATTCGCGCGCGCCGCCTCCTCGCTGATGCCGAGGATCCTGCCGATCTCGGCAAACGACAGATCCTCGTAATTGCGCAGGAGCACGACTTCCTTCTGACGACCGGGAAGGCGCTCGAGGCAGGTTCGCAGGCGGTCCAGGTCTTCGCGCCGCTCGATCGCGTCCATTGCGGTCGGTGCCTGGAGCAGCTCCAGGGTTTCCGCTGCCGGGACCGGCCGCGGTCTCATCCTGCGCTTGCGCGCCATGCGGATCGCAATCTGGTACATCCACGACCGGAAGGCGTCCGGATGCTCGAGATCCTTCAGGTTCCTGAAGACCTGGAGGAAGACGTCCTGAAAAAGGTCGCGAGCGTCCTCGGAGGCTCCGAGCAATCGAAGGCTCAGTCGCAACAGGCTCTTCTGGTGGCGGTCGACCAGGCGGTCGAATGCAGTCCTGTCACCGCTCTGGAACGCCCGCACCTCGTCGCCGTCCGTCGGGCCCACCGGCAATGTTCCGTGTCGAGTCATCAACCGCAAGGTCATGATGAGAGGATAGAGGCAGTTCCCCGGGAATCGTGAAAGTCCGGGGGTTCCCGGATCATGCCACCTCCCCGCATGATCCGGGCTACCCTCAATGCCGTTCACTTTGCGTGCGCCTGCCGTCCATGGAACTGGATTCCCGCTTTCGCGGGAATGACGGGTACTTTTCGCGGGAATCCAGTTTCATGCTCATTGGCGCTACCCTCGGCCCGCCGGTACGGTTCATCCAGTCGAAGGGGAGGGCAGATCGGATCCAGGATGAGTGATGAACTCAGCGAAGGCCTGGTGGTTCGCATCGATCGCAAGCAGGTTCACGTCGAGGTCGGCGCAGAAACCTGGCTCTGCGCTCTGCGTGGCCGTCTGTTCGAGACCGTGGACTCCTCGACGCGGCCGGTCGCCGTCGGCGATCGCGTAATGGTCCGGCGGGACGGCGAGACGGGGGCGGTCGAAGCCGTGCTTCCGCGGCGCAACGCGGTCGTGCGGCCCGTCCCCAGGAGCCCCGAGAAGATCCAGACGATCGCGGCCAACGTCGACGTCATCGCGGTCATCGCCAGCTTGCGAAATCCGGTCGTCCGCGAGACCCTGATCGACCGCCTGCTGGTGGTCACGGAGAGCTTCGGGCTCGATTCGATCCTGGTCCTCAACAAGACCGATCTGTGCGGCCGCGAGGAGATCGAGCCCTTGCAGGAGATCTATCAGAGTCTTCGATACCGCGTGTTCCCCGTCAGCGCGACGTTTGAGACCGGCCTCATCGAGCTCGGCGCGGCCCTCGAGGATCGCATCGTGATGCTCCTTGGACCCTCGGGAGCGGGCAAGTCATCCATTCTCAATGCCCTCGAGCCGGGTCTGGGTCTCAAGGTGGGAGAGGTCAATCGCAAGGATCACAAGGGCCGGCACACGACCACTTTCGCCTCCCTCCTGTCCTTGCAAAGGCTCCGCGCGCGGGTCGTCGACACTCCGGGAATCCGCGAATTCGGACTGTCTCAGATCCGACCCGAGGATCTCGGAGCTCTGTTCCGGGATCTCAAGCCCTTTCACGCCTCCTGTCGGTATCCCGACTGCGTCCATCAGCCCGAGCCCGACTGTGCCGTGCAGCAGGCGGTGGAGAAAGGTGCGATCCGACGGGCACGATACGAGAGCTATCTCAAGCTGCTCGCGGAGCTCCATGGTGAAGGTGAGCGCATGGCCCGGCACAGCTCGTTCTGAGGGGGCACAGGGAGCTCCATCCGTTGCGTAAGATCCGCTGTCGTCGGATCGTGATGGAGACACGCATCCGAGAGACGAGAGAGACTTCCATGATCCGAATGCTCGTGATCTTCGTATTCGCCGGTCTTTCATTGGCTGCCCGATCCGCCGCCCAGACGATCACGTTCGATCCGTCTCAGCATCTTCCGGAATACGACTTGTCGACCTTCTCGGAGTTCGGCTCCCTGTTCCAGCTCGAGCCGTTCGAGAAGCAGTCCGGAGTCAAGATCTCGGTGGCACAGCTGCAGGAGCTGCAGTCTGGATGGAAGGCGGAGAGAGCGCGCGTGCAGGCCGAGATCGACCGACTGCACGCGAATCCCGGAGCGATGGCGCGCTTTCGCTTCGAGAGAGCCGTGGCCCTCGACGGCGCCTACGGGGCGCTCAAGCTGACCCGGCTCTTTGAAGACGGACCAGTCTCGATCCACGGCTCGACGCTCGACGAGGCGGCGAAGACCCTTTGGACACCCGAGCGCGCCGAGAAATCCCGAGACCTCGTCCGGGCGGTCTGCGAACGGCTGCCCGCCCTGCTCGAGACGCTGCTCGGCAGCGCGCCGCCCCCGGCCCCGTTCATTCCCGTGGTTCTCGTCACGCAGAGTCAGTACCAAAAGCTCTGGCAGGCCCGCCCGCTTCATCAGTTCGCGACATTCCTCGGCAGTTACGACCCGACCATGAAGGCGGTGGTCTGCGAACTCGAGCGCCTGAATCTGCCCTTGTCGCAATCGGCGGTTCTCTACTCGACGACGATGTTTCTTCTGGAGCACTGGTCGAAGCGACCGATCGCTCCGGGGAGCGGGTGGGTTTACGAGGGACTCGCAGGCCTGATGGCCGAGCACACGTTCGGCGCGGACGGCAAGGTCGCCGTCGGATCCCTGCGACGCCCGTCCCTGGAGCGCTTGATCTCGACTGCCGCCGATGAAGCCTCGCGCCAGGCTTTCCTGTTCTCGGCCGCGGATCTGATGAAGACCTCCTGCGCCGAGGTGATGGATCGCGCTGCTTCGCTTCCGCGTCCGGCCGCGTTCAAGGACGCCCGCACCTTTGCCGGAGAAGCCGGGATTCGCTATCAGCTCCAGCTCGCGTTGCTCGTCGACTTTTTCCTTTCGACGAACGATCCGGATGTTCGGGCCCTGCTGGCCGGGCCGCTGTCGCAAAGACTCGAGACGGAGAAGGCCGCGGCGAATGCGACGCTCACGATCGTCGCGAGCGATCTCCAGTCGAGGTTCGTGGAGCATCTCAAGCGACGGCTCTCCGAGCAGTTGCCGGGGACGACCGTACGGGACGAGTGGTTCGAGGTTGGCGAGAGGTTCAAGGCCGACCCGGCCGCGGCCGCCGCGGAGCCCCCGTTCCAGCCCTCCGAGCTCGCGGCCTTTGGCGAGACCCCGCGCACCCTGCTCGCGGGGATCGTGGACACCGCCGCATGCGGCGACCTTCGTTCTGCCATTCAACGTCTGATCGGTGTTCTCGAGGGCGAAAGTCTCGACGAGGCGGCGCGCGCGCGCGCCCAGCGCGAGCTCTACCGGTTGGAAGCCCTGGAGCAGGCGCGCAGGGCCGCTCTCGCGGCTTGCGCCGGGGACAAGAACAAGATCCGCGTCGAGATCGAAGGCAAGGCTCACGCCGGTACCGTGAGCAGGGTCGAGGACGAACGGCTGTACCTGCAGCTCACCAGCGGGGGCGAGACCGACCTTTCCCTGAGCGCGGTTGATTCGGCGCAGATGATGAAGCTCGTCTCCGACAAGAAAGTCGCGATCGAAGATCCGGCGACGGTGGCGTACCTGTCGTTGCTGGCAGCAACGGGACATCACAAGAAGCTGCTCGAGGGACGAGCGGAGCCGCTCGCGGCGCTGCGCGCGGACGCAGGCGAGTACGCGGAGCTTCGCAAGGAGGGCGAGGCGATCCGCCGGCTGCAGGGGCTCTCGCAGCGCGTCTTGCCAGATGATTCCGAAGGGGCCGCCTCCCTCCTCGAGGAGATCAAGGCGCTTTGGACCCAGTTTGCCGGCACGGAATGCGTCACGGATCGCAGGAGCGGGCTCCGGGGATTCGCGCGAGCGATCCTCGCGAGGCAGTTCGACGACGATCCGGTTGGCAGGATGAGACTTCACGGTCGGCCGGAGAGCCTCGAGGGCGACAGGCTCCGGCTGCACTACGAGTTCGACGACGCGAAGGAGATCGAGGACTTTTCCCTCGAGAACGAGTACCTTGCCGAGTTTCGCGCCACGTTGTCTCCGCTGCACACCAGGCCCGAGCAGGTTGAAATCACCGTGAGCAGGGGAATGCTCACGGGAGTCGGGGGCGCGTGTCTCGTTCACCGGCTGCCGCTGAAGACCCCTCTGACGGTTTCTCTAGAGATGTACTGGCAGAGTGCGAGCTCGGCTGCAGAAGACTGGCAGATCGGGATGGACGTCATCCTCTGCGATGACGGACACGGAAGCCGGCTGACTTACGATTGCGGTGTCGGCCTTACCGCGATGGACAAGAAGTCCGGCCACACGGACTCCTCGCAAAAGATGTGCTCATGGCTCCTCGACACGGCGTATTCGTTCAAGATCGTGCACGACGGCACCGGCGTCGAAGCGCTGATGGACGGCCAGCCGCATTCGAAGATTCTCGCCGGTCCACTGGTCGGCGGCCGCGTGCTTCTGTGGCTGCACTCCGACTTCTACGCCTGCCTCAAGCGACTTGTGATCGAGGGTTGCGTCGACCCGGCCGGATTGACCGAGCCCAGGAACCAGTGGGTGAGCGCCCGGCTCAAGGAGATTCTCCCCGAGAGCTGACCGCGTCACTCAGCGCGCGCCGAAGATCTTGTCGTAGCGGTAGAAGACCTCCAGGCACAGGGTGTTGATCGCGGTCGAATACACCCGTCCGCCCGCGTCCCCCCAGGGGTCGACCTGCGGATCCCAGGAGCCCTTTTCGTCGCCGTCGGTTCGCTGGCTCCTCACGACCGCGTCGAGCATCTTGTCCTGCCATTCCTTCCAGTACTTGCCCGACATCTGGTACATCGCATAGGAGGCGTAGTACCAGTAGTAGAAGTCGATGGTCCCCGCGCCCGTGTCCCAGGTGGGGAGGCAGCGACCCAGCAGGGTCGCGGCGCCCTTCATCGCTTCCGACGTGCCCGGATCCTGCTTGTCGAAGAATCGCACCAGCAAGGCGACCGCGGTCATCGACTCGGATTTGTCCTGCGGCCACTTGTCCATGTCCTCGACTTCGCGTGCGGGCGGGCTGCCCTTCTCGTGATAGCCGGTGCGCCAGGTGGCCTGGTCGGTCATCTCGTCGATGAATGCCATGCCGTCCTTGATCGAGGCGTCCTCGACCTGCAACCCCGCGTCCTTGGCGGCGAACAGCACGAACAGCATCCACCCCGAGACCGACACGTCGTTGTCGCCGTCGGGCGGATAGGCGTAGCGCCAGGCCTTGTAGGGATTGCGCGCACGCTGGACGAATTCGACCCCCTTCTGCGCGGCGTTCTTGAGGTGCGGGGCTCGCGACAGGTAGAAGCCCTCGACCATCGCCAGGGCGGCGAGCGCGTGGTTGTACATGAAGTGCTGGTGAGCCTTCGGACCGAAGCAGCCGTCGTCGGGGTCCTGCATCTCCACCAGGTACTTGAGTCCCTTCTTCAGGACTTCCTTGTACCTGCCGGTGTTGAGGGTGTTGCCGGCGCCCAGGAACGCGAGCAGCGCGACGCCGGTGTTTCCGACGTCATGGAGAGCGCCTCCCGGCCCGTCGCACTTGTTGAGCTTGCACATCTGGCTGAAACCATCCGAGTCCCAGTAGCCGTCCGGACTCTGATGGTTCTTCAGCCATTCGAGACCGAGGTCGACGGCTTTCTGCTGAGCCGTGCCGCCGCCCTTGCCGACGCCGCGCCGCTTGCCGTACTTGCCGGATCCGCCGCCCCCGCCGCCGCCGGCGCCGATGACGTCATTGAGCCCCTTGCCCTCGAACGGACCCAGGCTCTCGTTGATCGGGTTGTTCTCGTCGGAGACGTTGACGGTCTCGACCTCGTCGGAGACCACCGGCTCGTCGACGACGACCTCTTCCTCGGGCGGTTTCTCAGGCTCCGGCGGCGGAGGCTCTTCCTCGAGGATCGGGACCTCGTCCTGCAGACTGTCGGCCTGCAGCACCACCGGCTCCTCCTGAACCGGCGCGCTACCAAGCGAAACGTTCATCAGGATCAGGTAGGCGACGATATGAGCCGCCAGCGAGATGAAGTACCAGGGCGCCGACTTGAGGCTGTCGGCGAGCTGCTCCTGGAACGTCATGTGCTGCCCGTAGACGGTGTGATCGCGAGTGCCGACGACCAGGGGTTCTGGACTTGCGCGTCTCTTGGGATCTGGCATGGAACGACACCCTCTTCGAGTAGGCCTACGGGGAGCCTCAAGACACGGGAGAGTTCAAGCGCTTCGCATCTGCCTTTTGGCGAAGCGGCCTCGCTACGAACTCTCCCCTGTCTTGAGGCTCCTGCGGGTGAAACGATTCCTGGGAATCAGGAGTTCAAAGGGGCAGGCAATTTAGGAAGCGCCCATCTGCCCTGCAATGGTGACCTGCCTCCCCTGGGGTCGGACCGACGGGGATCGGCGGTCACTCGGTCTCGAGCTTCTCCACGGCGGCGACCAGCTCCCGGAACAGGTCGGGCGGCTCGAGGTCGCTTTCGGGGAGGATGCGCCGGACGAAGTAGATGGTCGAGTGTACGGAATGGCGCGAGTCCCGCAGGTTGTCGCGCATCGCCTCGGTCGCCTCGTCGAACGGTGTGGTCCGCTCCGCCCGCCGTGCGACCACCCCGTAGATCGAGACCGTGCTCGGTCCTTCGAAGGGCTCGGAGAACTGCCCGGGCTGAGCCGTCTTGACGAACTCCATGATGTCTTGCTTGAGCCCGAGCTTGTCGATCCGCTTCCACGGCTGATCCAGATAGGAATCCGGGGCCATCTCGCGCGCCGCCTCCCGGAGGCTGCCCTTCTCGACCGCGAGCTGGCGCAGGACCTGGGCCGTCGGCAGCGCCCGTTCCCCGAGGACCTGGCGGCTCAGGATCACGCTGCAGAGCTGCACCTCCTCCGGGGAGTGGAACAGCGTGTCGCGCGACACCGAATACAGGCGGCGCAGATCCTCGGGCCGCACCCGGAACAGGCGCTGATAGGTGGGGTCGAGGGCGAGCGCGATCTGCTTGGCGCTCACCTCCCGCGAGCGATCCTTGACCGCCTCTTTCACCGGCTGCGAGACGTCGGCGTTCTCCCACACGTACGAGAACGGCGGGTTCTTGAGCCTCTTCTCGACCTCCGCGTCGCTCAGGGACTCGTCGATGCGCCGCTGCAGCTCCTCGTGCAGGCCCGCTTTGAGATGCTCGATGTGCTGCAACCAGAGGCGGAGCTGCACGATCTCACGCACGAGGTCCTGGATCTCTGCGGCGCCGACCCGCACGCGCGGCTTCTTCTCGAGTGCGAGGTCGATCTCCCAGTGGAGCTGGACATCGAGCAGCGTGATGACCTCTTCGTTCGCGCGCGCGATCACGCAGTTGGTGTCGAAGCCTTCCGGAAGCAGCTCCTCTTCCTCTGCCGGAGCCAGGGGGCCTGCCATCAGCGCCAGCATTGGAAAGTGCCAGGTCTTGCGTCGCATTCATGCCTTTCTTGAGCTTTGGCCCCGGGGTGATCGAGTCACGGGCGGCGTTGCATTCTCGCCTGCGGCGGCCTTTCTTCCCACTCGCTCGGCGTCACCGCATTGCAGGAGCCGGAGCAGGAACCTCATCACCTGGTCCGGCTCCACGATCTTCGGAGGCAGGATCAGATGAACTCGAGAGCCCTCGACCCAGCGCGCCTCGGCCGCCCCGAAATCGACGCGGTTGAACTTCTCGAGGTTGTCGACGTTGAGGAGGACCTCGCCGCCGCCCGGATAGAAGATCCGGCCGACGCCGAAACGGCGGCAGCCCTCCTTGAGGCGCAGGGTGTCGAGCAGATTGAGCGCCGGCCGGGGAATCCGGCCAAACCGGTCGCGCAGCTCTGCTTCGATCAAGAGGAGCTCCTTCCCGGTGCGCGCTTCGCCCATGCGCCGCAGAATCCCCATCCGCTGGTGGCTCGAGCGCACGTACTCGCGCGGCAGGTAGCTCGGCAGCCCCAGCCCGACGTCGATGTCGTCGGGCTCGGGCGGAGGTTTCTTTCCCTGGCGGCGCGCGATCGCCTTCGCGAGGAGCTGGCAGTAGAGGTCGTAGCCGACGGAGGCGATCTGTCCGGATTGCTCGCGGCCAAGGAGGTTGCCGGCGCCGCGGATCTCGAGGTCGCGGATCGCGATGTCGAAGCCGGCCCCCAGGTGCGCCAGCCCTTCGAGGGCGCGCAGCCGCTTCAAGGCAATGGCGGGAAGCGGCTTCCTGGGGATGAGGAAATAGGCGTACGCCTGACGGTCGCCGCGCCCGATCCGGCCGCGGAGCTGGTGCAGATCGGCCAGTCCCATCATGTCGGCACGCTCGACGATCAGCGTGTTGACGTTGGGCAGGTCGAGCCCCGACTCGACGATGGTCGTGCACACCAGCACGTCGTACTCCCCTCGCGCAAACCGGGTCGAGACTTTCTCGAGCTCGCGCGCCGGGAGCTGACCGTGGGCGACGGCGATGCGTGCGCGCGGGACGAGCTCGCGCAGCCGCTGCGCCACCCGCACGATCGGCTGCACGCGATTGAACAGATAGAACACCTGGCCGTCGCGCTCCATCTCGCGGGTGATCGCGTCCTTCACCAGGTGATCGTCCGGGTAGGTGACGGCGGTCCTGACCGGCTGGCGGCCGCGCGGCGGCTCGCGCAGCGTCGAGACGTCGCGCAGGCCGACGAGCGCCATGTGCAGGGTCCTCGGGATCGGAGTCGCCGACAGCGTGAGCACGTCGACGTTCGACCTCAGTCTCTTCAAGTGCTCCTTGTGCTTGACCCCGAAACGCTGCTCCTCGTCGATGATGACCAGGCCTAGGTCCTTGAACCTGGTTCCCGCGCCGAGCAGTCGGTGGGTTCCGATCAGGACGTCGATCCGCCCTTGAGGCAGGTCCTCGACGGTCGAGTGGGCTTTCGCGGCGGGCGTGAGCCGGCTCAGCGCCTCGATGCGCACGGGATCGTTCGCGAAGCGGTTGCGGAAGGTCTCGAGGTGTTGCTGCACGAGCAGGGTCGTCGGCGCCAGCACCGCCGCCTGCTTTCCCTGGGACACGCACTTGTACACCGCGCGCATCGCGACCTCGGTCTTGCCGAAGCCGACGTCGCCGCACAGCAGACGATCCATCGCGCGCGCGGACTCCATGTCGCGCTTGATCTCCTCGCTGGAGGTGACCTGGCCCTCGGTGTCCGCGAACGGGAACGAAGCCTCGAACTCGGCCTGCATCTCGTCGTCCTGCGCGAACGCGTGGCCCGGCCGGAGCTTGCGGGTCGCGTGCAGCTCGATCAGGTCCTTCGCCAGCTCGGTGACGGCCGCCTCGACGCTCTCCTTCTTGCGCGCCCACGAGCGGCCGCCGACCTTGTCGAGCCTGGGGGGTGCGCCGCCCGGGCCGACGTAGCGCGCCAGCATCTCCATCTTGGAGGCCGGCACGTACAGCAACGTGCCCTCGTCGAACTCGAGGATCAGGTAGTCCTCGGTGCCGCCGTCGTGGGTGTGCTCCTTCATCCCGCGGAACAGGCCGATCCCGTGCAGTTGGTGGACGAGGTGATCGCCGGGAGACAGCTCGAGCCCCTCGCGCAGGGAGCGCATCGGCAACGGCTGCTCGGCCTCGACCCGGCGCAGCCGCGTGCGCGACAAGAGCTCGTGGTGATTGCCCACCCACACTCCGAGCGAGGGCAGAACGAAGCCCTGCGCGAGGCTGCCGCGATGGTCGAGGACGGCGCGCCGCGGGCTCGGCGGCAGCCGCGAGCGCAGAAGCTTGGTGAGTCTTTGACCCTCGGCCGCGGTCGAGGAGAACACGTGGATGTGACGGATGTCGTCGCCGAGCCCTTGCGCCCAGCGCGTCAGGTCGTCGATGCCCAGTGCCCCGTGCGCAGCTTTCGCGCCGAGCACCAGGTTGGCATCGGCCGCGAACAAAGGATGGAGATCGATGAGTCGTGACCTCTTCAGTCTCTCCCAGGTCGCGCGCAGGTCGCCGTGCAGGCGTGCCGGTGTGGCCGGAAGCGGAGACGGTGCTCCGCCGTCTTCGCCGTCCGCCGAGTCGAGCATCTGCTCCATGGCGCCCGGGTCGACCCGGACGATGACCGGGGGCGAGGGGAAGTGGTCGAGGGCGGTGAAGAAGGCATCGGTCTGCACCAGCCGGCGCTCGAGTCCGGCGATCTCGATCTCGACAAGATCGCGCGTCGAGCGCTGCGTCTCGGGGTCGAACTCGCGGACCGACTCCACGTCGTCGTCGAACAGCTCGATGCGCACCGGGCTGTTCGCCGCGAACGGAAAGAAGTCGACGATGTCGCCGCGCAGGCTGAGCTGGCCCGGGACCTCCACCAGCGGCTCGGGCGAGAGTCCCGAGGCGTACAGCGCCCGGCGCAGCTCCTCGCGGTCGACCCTGTCGCCCAATTTGACGCAGAGCGAGACGGTCCGGGCGAGGGCGGGGTCGCCGGTACGGGCGGCGAGCGCGCGGAGCGAGGCGACGATGACGGCGCGCGCGGCGCCGCCCTGGATCGACTGCAATGCGATCTCGCGCTGCGAGCGCGCCCTTCGCATCTCGGGCGAGTCCGGGTCGTGGAGCGGCGTCTCGGAAAGGTGCAGCACGTCGGTCGCCGGCGCCAGGGTGCCGAGGTCGACGACGAAGTGGTGTGCTTGAGCCTCGCGCGCCGTGACCACCAGGATGCGCGAGCGGAATCCCGCCGCCAGAGCGCCCACCAGCAGTGCCGCCGCCGAGCCCTGCACCTCGGCCACGCAGCACCGTTCTCTCTCTCCGCCGTCGACCTTGAGCAGCAGCGGCGAGATCTCCGGAAATGGCACCGCACTCGCAGTCATGATGCGCACATGGCTCGCTCTTTATTCCCCCGAAGTACGAACAAGATGACCCCGGTCTCAGAGTCTAGAGCGTGCTGGGATCGGTTCTCTCGCGTGCGTCACGGCAAGCCGCGTCTGGTCAGTCCGCCGCTCGCGTCCCGGAAGAGCCGTCGGAGTCGGTCTCGGTTTCGAGCTGGCGCAGGGCGAGGCGTGCGGCGCGCTGCTCGGCGAGCTTCTTGGAGGAGCCGCGGGCGCTCTGGAAGTTGCGCTCGCCGACGGCGGCGCACACTTCGAAGATGCGCTCGTGGTCGGGGCCTGCGGCGGTGATCAGCCGATAGGCGGGAGTGCCGAGCCCCAGCTTCTGCGTGAGATGCTGGAGCTGGGACTTGAGGTTGCGCGACCCCCTGCCGGATTCCACCTTCAGCATCGAGTCGGCGAGGTGCTCGAGCACGAACCGCCGCGCGGTGTCGTAGCCGGCGTCGATGTACAACGCACCGAGCAGGGACTCGACGCAGTTGGAGATCACCGAGCGCGGCACCGCCCCTTGCATGCCTTTGCCCAGGCGCAGGTAGCGGGCAAGGTCGAGCTTGCGCCCGATCTTGGACAGGGAGGTGCGGCTGACGACGCTCGACTTGATCCGCGTCAGCTCGCCTTCGTCGAGGTCGGGGAATCGCTGATACAGATGCTGCGAGGCGACCAGTCCGAGCACCGCGTCGCCGAGGAACTCCAGCCGCTCGTAAGAGACGCGCGCGGTCTCGATGGCCGACGGATGAGTGAGCGCCATGACCAGAAGCCGCCGGTCCTTGAATTCATGGCCAAGGAGCTCTTCGACCGGGCGGACCGCGTCGATCTCCTTCTCGTCGCAGGCGGGGACCGCGGAGATGAGCGTCCCAAGATCGTCGAGGTCGACTCCTGTCTGAGGGTTGTTCATGAGTTGCCGGGTCGCCGGCTCCTCCGGCACAAGCGCTCGTTTTCGCTGGTTGTGAAGCGGTCGGTCATCCCGGCAACATAGTCGCAGACTCGCCGCGCGTGACTCGACTCCTCCGAGTCGAGAGCTCCGAACGGCACGCGCGGAGCGGCGCCGAGCTGATCGGGACGCTCCTGCATGTCCTTGGGATGATCGAGCAGGTACTCGAATAGCTCGCGCAGCCGGGTCCGGCACTCTGCGCGTTCCTTGACCACGCGCTCGGCCCGGTAGTAGCGCTCGAACAGGAACCCCTTGAGCTGCGTCTGCATCGCCTGCATCGGCGGGGAAAAGGCGATGAGCCGGCGCGGCGCCTCGCGGGCCTGAGTGGGGGTGCGGATGCCCGACTCCTGGATCCTGCGGTCGGATTCCTCGATCACGTCGACGATCGGCAGGTGCAGGGTCTGGTTGAGCGCCGGCCGGATCAGCTCGCGCAGATCTGCCTTGGGGTAGCGCCCTTGCGCCTCGAGCCGGGCGTGCTGCCACAGCTCGACCTGTTCGAGATCCTGAAGACTCAGGACGCCGAATCGCAAGCCGTCGTCGACGTCATGGGACAGGTACGCGATCGAGTCGGCGAGGTCGACCACCTGCGCCTCCAGCCAGGGATGGGGAAGGCGTTCGAACTCCCGGCCCAGTTCCCCCGCCTTCTCCGGGCCGTGCTTGAGGATCGAGCCGCGAGTCTCGTGGCAGAGGTTGAGACCGGGACGATCGGGATAGGGTCTCTCCAGCAGGTCGACGATGCGCAACGCCTGCACGTTGTGCTCGAACCCGCCGTGGTCCTTCATCAGATCGCGCAGCTCTTCCTCTCCGGAATGGCCGAACGGGGGGTGGCCCAGGTCGTGCGCCAGGCCGACTGCCTCGACCAGCGCGCCGCTCAGCCCCAAGGCTTGCGCGATCGAGCGGGCGATCTGCGCGACCTCGAGGGAATGAGTGAGGCGGGTGCGGTAATGATCGCCGCTGCCGCTGACCAGGACCTGGGTCTTGTACTCGAGGCGCCGGAAGGCATTGCTGTGCACGATCCGGTCGCGGTCCCGTGCGAAGGCCGGGCGATAGGGATCCTCCGGCTCGGGCAAGCGCCGGCCGCGGCTCTGTGACGAGCGCAGAGCGTACGGCTTGAGCCACTGCTGCTCCATCTCCTCGACCATGTTCCGCAGGACGGGCATTCTTCGAGTGATTCCCTCGCTACGAACTCTCCCGTGACGCAGGCTCCTCCCGCCCGATTCAAGACGTGATCTGGACGAGTTCGGTGACGTTTGCGACATCATATCGGCGACTCTTGGATCACCGTCTCGTCCCGGTCGAAGGTGGTGGACATGAATGCCTGGTGGATCCTGGTGCTCTGGGCTCTGCTTCAAGAGACCAGCACGTCGACGAACGCGCCCGCGCGCGAACCGCCGACCTGGCGGCTGATGGAGCGTTCGGGGCGGAGCGCTCGATCGGCCCCCGTGACTCTGTTCGTCATGTTCGGCCGCGGCGAGTTCTTCCCGGGCCGGGTTCAGCCGGTGGTCGACGGCTCGGATTTCAGCGCGCAGCTCGACGTGGTGTCGACCTGGGAGGACGGGTCGATCGCCTCGGGTCATTTCGCCTGGACGATGGACGTCGCAGCCCGCCACCTCTACGAGGTCCGATTCCGGGAAGCACCGGTGGTCGAGTCGGCGGCGCGGGTGCCGGACTGGTCCTCGTTCGCGGACCAGCTCGACGTCGACCTGATGTTCGTCGACTCCGGGAATCAGGTGTTCAGCGCGGAGCTGGCTCGCAAGCGCGACTTTGAGCAGGCGTTCGCCAGCGTGAATGGTGCAGACATCGCGAAGATTTCTCACCTGGGTGCTCCGCGAGGCGAGGTCGTCCGCGAGATCGAGCTTGGGCCGCGGTCGTTGCGCACAGTCTCCGTCGGGAGTGACGGTCTTGAGTCTACCGAGGAGCACCCATCGTTGAAGGCGTTCGTGCGCACTCGCTGGTTCGCTTCCTGGCCCGGGGCCTTCGTGGAAGTCGCGGTGGAGCATTGCACTCCGGTCCGTGAACCGAAGACGATCGACTACCGGACGCTGCGGATCCGCGCGGGCGGGCGAGTGATCGCGCAGTTGGACGGAGCGCGGCACCGGCCGCAGACCCGCTGGCTCGCCAGCACCTGGATCGGCGAGACACCGCCCTCCCTCGATGTCCAGCCGGACATTGCCTACTTGAGCTCGATCGGCGTCGTGCCGCCTCTGGATGTCCGCCATCCCGTCGGTGAAGACGTTGCGCGCGCGGAGCTGGAGCGGCTGATCGGCATTCCGCAGCGCGGCAACTGGGATCGTGAAACCGAGGAGGGCAATCCCCTCGATCCGGGCGTGGTGTACAAGAATCAGCCGGGGACGGGGGATCGGCGCGACATCGGCTGGTATCCCACATGGTGCCTGCTCGCCCTGAACGGAGCGGCGCCGCCGGCATTGCAGGCGGCGCGCATCGGCGACCTCAACGGCTCAGCGGCGTTTCCCATCCATTGGCGCGACCCTTCGACCGGCGAGCTGGGGCTGCGGTTCGACGACCCGTTCTGGGCGGCCGACGGCGCGCGCATCGTCGAGCACGGAGACAAGGACAAAAATCCGCTGAAGCCCAACGTCGCCCACATGCCGCTCCTGGGGTTCACGACCTACCTGATGAGCGGGCGCACGGCCGCGCTGGAGGAGTTTCTGTGCTGGACCTGTCATGCCCTGCGCTACCAGTCGCCGAACAACGGCATCCTGAAAAGCTTTGGCAGGGAGGGAGCCTGGGCGCTGCGCAACCTGGTGCTCGCGGCGCGATTCACGCCGGACGGGCATCCGCTGAAAGGCTACTTTGCGAAGGCACTCGCGAAGAACCTGGCGGCTTTCGAGGCGGCGGCGCCGAACTGGACCCATCCCCTGGGCTTCTTCGGCGAGGGCAGCCGCGGCGGCAACGGCCGCAAGTGGGCGCCGTGCACTCTGTTCCAGTCGCCGTGGCAGATGGCGTGGTTCTTCTCGATGTGCTGCGTGGGGTTCAAGCTGCACGGCGACGAGAGGATTCTTCTGCCGGTGCGCCATCACTGGAGGTACTGGCTGGGCTACCTCGAGGACGGGCAGAAATGGGTGGCGCCGAGCGGGGAGTCGATCGTGTTCTCGGTGGATTCGATGGTCGAGTACTCGAAGGTGGTGTCGGTCTACACGCCCAGAGTCGGTGCGGACGGAGACATCGAGGTGAGCGAAGTCCGGCCCCTCGCAAGCTTCGCGGAGTCCTGCTGGTATCAGCGCATCCAGGAGGACTACTCGATGGGCGAGCTGCGGGCCGAAGACCTTCCCGAGCACGGCTGGGCGCCGGAGATCTGGCGGCCCAGGCTGGGCCGGTACACGGCGCCCGCCTGGAACGCCTGGCACGAGTACGGACCGGGACGGACGGCGTTGCACTGGCTGGCGAAGGACGTGGGCCTGCCGCGCGCCGCCGAAGTGGCGCGAGTCCTCGACCCTCGGGTCCGTCAGCAACTGGCGGAACGACGTCAATTGCCGCCGGGGGCGGCGTTCGTTGAAATCGAGCGGCGGTGAAGAGCTGCGCGGCGATCCATCGGGCGCTTACTTCTTGAGGATCATGGCTCGCGAGCGTGAGCGGGCCTGGAAAGGAAAACGGGTTGGGTCGGATCGCGTGGTCGGGCTCGAAGCTGATGAACGTCGCGCACCGGGGTGCGCGTGCGTTCGCTCCCGAGAACACTCTGGAAGCGTTCGAGAAGGCGCTCCGGGTGGGGGCGGACGGCGTCGAGCTCGACGTTCAGTGCTCGAAGGACGACGAGCTCGTGGTGGTGCACGACGACGACGTTCAGCGCTGCACGGATGCCCGGGAAAGGTTTGCGGGAAGGGCGATGGAAGTGTGCTCGCTGACGCTCGCGGAGATGAAGTCGCTGGACGCGGGGACCTGGTTCGGGTCGGAGCTGATCAAGCCGCCGGCGGAGCGCGCGAGGTTCCTGCGCGGGCTGACGATCGACGAGCAGAGGCAGTGGATCTCCCCGGGCGAGCTTGCGCATCTCACCTCGGGCAAGGTGCGAATTCCGACTTTGAATGAGGCGCTCGCGCTGGTCCGCGACCTGGGGCTGTGGGTCAACGTGGAGATCAAGAATCTGCCGCGGCGGTATCCGCGGATCGCCGAGCGAGTGATGCGCTGCCTGGAGGAGATGGGATTGATGGAGCGCGCGTGGGTCTCCTCGTTCGACCATCGGGTGCTGGTGGAGGCGCGGAGGGCCTCCGCGAGGGTGGCGACGGGAGTTCTGAGCAGCGATCGTCTGGTGGACCCGTTGCGATACCTGCGCGAGCTCGACGCGGATGCTTTTCATCCGGGCTGCGCGGGGGACTGTGACTCGCTGGGGCTGAGCTCGGTGGACGGCAGGATCGACGTCGAGACGATCGCGGCTCTGCGCCGCGCGGGCTGCGCGGTCATTGCCTGGACGGTGAACGATCCTCTACAGATGAAGAGGCTCGAGGAAGCGGGGGTGAGCGGGGTGATCACCGACTTCCCCAACCGGATGACGATGCTCTGATGCAATCGATACTTGATGCGTGCGGGGAATTCGCAGCGAACCAAAGCGGTGCTGCGCACCGCACTCCAAAACTTGCGAGCTACGCACGGAACCATTGCTCACGCCGCGCAGCTTTTGGAGTGCGGCGCGACAGCGCCGCTTTGGTGAGAACGTTGACGAGGGCGTCGGCCGGAACTACACCCTTTGGAGTGCGGCGCGACAGCGCCGCTTTGGTGAGAACGATTGATGACGACGTCGGCCGGAACTGCACCCTTTGGAGTGCGGCGCGACAGCGCCGCTTTGGTGAGAACGATTGATGACGACGTCGGCCGAACAGGTATCCACCAAAATGACGCTCTGATGGAACCGACTCTCGATGCGTGCGGGGAATTCGCAGCGAACCAAAGCGGTGCTGCGCACCGCACTCCAAAACGCGATTGCGGTGCGGGTGCGTCCGGTCGGATCGCTGGGCGCTTTCGTGACGCGTGAGCTGCGTTGTGCGAGTCGCTGCGTTCGCGCCTTCAGGGGTGCCGCAGCATGAGGTCGAACAGGTTTCTTGAATCGGAAGATACGTCGATCTCCTGCCGCAGGAGCTCTTCGTGCGTCGAGCGATCCTGGACCACGATCTGGTAGTGCCCGGGGAGAAGGCCGAGCCGCCAGAACCAGAGATCAATCTGGGTGCGGTCAGTGGACGGCAGCAGATCGCCATGATCGCTTTCTCGGAACCAGAAATCGTCGCGGGCATCGGGAGTTGCCACGATACGGCCGTTCGAATCGAGCAGACGAACGGTCACGTCCGAGCTCTTGTTCCGAAACTGCAGCAGTGGACGGATGCGAATCATGGTCTCGACGCCTCCCTGCAACGGGACATTCAGCGACGTCGTCCGGTCTGAATCGACGTGAAACGGCTCGACGCAGGCCGCGCAGTGGAGTCCCTGCACCCGGACGAAATAGTCTCCCGGCGCGAGGTTTGCCCGGTAGGCCGTCGCACGATCGAGCTTCAGCTCTTCCTCGACGCCGCTTTCCGCAGCGGCGATGGTGACCGTCAAGTCCTCGAAGTACTCGTCTTTGTCGCCAACAAGGTCCAGGCGAAATGAGCCTGCCCTCCGCAGCACGATCTCGCCGACGTCGCGGACCTCGTGCGCGGCAAGGTCGAAGACGTCGGTGGTCGTCGATGGGGCGAAGGCCGTGCGTCGAACGGACAAGCGGTATTTCCCCGGGGGAAGCGGTCCTGCACGGAAGCGGCCGTAGGTGGGATCGGTCAGCGCCTCGGGAAAGGTGTCGTCCTCCTTGATGGGCGACACGATTGCATCCCCGACAGGGAGCAGTGGTCCGACGACCTTGCCTTCGAGATAGGAGCTCGGCTCGCAGTTCGGATCCACTTGCAACAGGATCCTGTGCGGGGACGGTACGACCTCGAACCGACACTTTGCGTAGTCAGAAGGCGTCAACGGGAATCCCACCTGGACCGTGTACCGACCCGGAGGACAGAAGTGGAACTGGAACTTGCCCTCACGGTCGGTGATCGAGGAAGAGGTGTCTTTCGAGCGGCCCCATTGTTCGATCGTGACCGGAAAACCGGACAGCGGCTTTCCATCGGGGCCCACGACGCGCCCGGCGATCCGGGAGCTTCCGCAGAACACGGCGTCCCACTGCAAGGTCTCACCCGAAAAGATGAGAAGCTCGGTCTTTTTCCATCCCAGCTCCGGGTGAGAGGCGATGACCTCGACCGTTCCCGGAGCGATCTCGGTCAGACGGTACTCGCCGTTGATCGACGATCGGGTTCTCGGAGCGAAATAGGACGTGATCGATCGGACCCAGATCGTTGCATCCTGAACCCTCGTTCCGTCGTCATCAAAGACGACGCCTTCGACCGTGGCTCCTTTGGAGAAGTAGATCTCCACGAACTGACTCGCTCCCGGCGTGATGAATACTTTCGTGACTCGGGGTGCGCAGCCTCTCGACCATCCGACGATCGTCGATTCTCCGGGTTCGAGTCCGCCGATCTCGAAACGACCATGCCGATCGGTTCGAGCCACAATCTCATTCGCTTCCAGGTCATGAGCTTCGCCCGCGGGAGGAAGGGTCCGGGAGCCCCGCGCATGGCCGACGAGCATTACGGCAGAGGATGCGGGCTTCCCCTCCGGGTCGAACGCGATCCCCGACACCGCACCTCCTTTACCGCGAAGCTTCAGCTCCATGTCAAGGTCGGAGGTCATCTGGGGCAGCCATCGCAGCAGCGACGGCGCGCAGCTTTCGGCGCGCGCGCCGACGTACCGGCCACCGCTGACCGAGCTCAGCTCGAACCCTCCGTCGGGGTCGGTGCGAGCCACGATTTCGCCGAATTGGCGCGTTCCTTCGTACGACAGCCAGATCTGAGCACCGGCGATCGCCGCGCCCTCTGGATCGATCACCTTTCCCTGGAGAATGGCTCCAGGAGGAATCGTGAGGACGATCTCCTTGCTGTCTCCGGATGCAAGCTCCGTTTGCGCGTAGCCGCCTCGATCGGCCATCAACACGTATTTTCCTTCAAGAAGATTCCCGAAGGTGCAAGCACCGTTCTCATCGGCGGCCCTGGTCACCGCGAGCAGGTAGGCGATGTCGAGCTCTCCCAATCTCGACAGCGAAAGGACGACACCGCGCGCGGGCGACTGGTCCCGGGCAAAGACGGCCCTCACCTTCAGCTCCACAACCCGTGACGGTGCGGGCGGTTCGGGAAGCAGTCCCGCAGACCGGGGAAAAGGCAGATACATCAACAGCGGGTCGAGTGCACCGCGTGCACGCAGGAGCACCAAGCCGGCGATGAGGATCGAGAGGACCACTCCGGCCGGAATGACGAGACCCCTGAGGATCCATGGCGCGATAGAGAAAGGCCTGGACCCCGCCGAATCGGTGGCCGAAAGGGCGGGCGGGGCTCGAGCCTCCCTCACGAAAACCGCCAACGTCTTGCGCCAGGCCTCGCGCTCACCATGCTCGCGGTCGAGATCCTCTCGCAGCTTTTCGAGGGACCGATGGAGGCGCGCGCGCACGACTTCGACGGAGGAATGGAGGTCTCGGGCGACGACGACCGGCCCCCCTTGTTTGAAGTACCAGGTGAGCAGAGTCGTGCGCTGCGGCTCCTCCAACTTAAGGGTCAACTCCACCAGTCGGCGTCGCAAGACGTCGTGATCGCGAGTCTGCGAGAGCGAAACGCCGGGGACTGCTCCTTTCGTCGGAGCACGGTCGTCGTGCGTCTCCTCGATCTCCGCCTCGTCGAGGTCAGCTGCGACCAGATCCTTCGCGAGCCTCATGAGGAACGAGTCGTTCTTGAGAAGCTCGAGCGGATCGACTGTCCGGAGGATGGTCGTCATCCCCGAATCCTCGACAAAAACGCCGTCCGGTGGTCAGGAGTCGCGGAACAAGCGAAAAGTCTAACCGGATCGACCCGGGTGCGGCAGCGAACCAAAGCGGTGCTCCGCACCGCACTCCAAAACGCGATTGTGCTGCGGATGCGTCCGGTCGGATCGCCGGGTGCTTTCGTGAGAACGCGTGAATGCGGCGTCGGCCGGAACTACACCCTTTGGAGTGCGGCGCGACAGCGCCGCTTTGGTGAGAACGTTTGAGGACGACGTCGGCCGAAAACGTATCCACGAAAGTGATGCTCTGTCGGAACCGACTCTGGATGCGTGCGGGGAATTCGCAGCGAACCAAAGCGGTGCTTCGCACCGCACTCCAAAACTTGCGAGCTACGCACGGATCCATTGCTCACGCCGCGCAGCTTTTGGAGTGCGGCGCGACAGCGCCGCTTTGGTGAGAACGTTTGATGCCGGCGTCGGCCGAAAACGTATCCACGAAAGTGATGCTCTGTCGGAACCGACTCTCGATGCGTGCGGGGAATTCGCAGCGAACCAAAGCGGTGCTTCGCACCGCACTCCAAAACGTGATTGCGCTGCGGATGCGGGGAGTTCTGAGCGAACCAAAGCGGTGCTTTGCACCGCACTCCAAAACTTGCGAGCTACGCACGGGACCATTGCTTACGCCGCGCAGCTTTTGGAGTGCGGCGCGACAGCGCCGCTTTGGTGAGAACGATTGATGACGACGTCGGCCGAACAGGTATCCACCAAAATGACGCTCTGATGGAACCGGCTCTCGATGCGTGCGGGGAATTCGCAGCGAACCAAAGCAGTGCTTCGCACCGCACTCCAAAACGTGATTGCGCTGCGGATGCGGGGAGTTCTGAGCAAACCCAAGCGGTGCTTTGCACCGCACTCCAAAACTTACCGTGCCTCGGTTCGCAGGCGGATGAAGATCGAGGTCTTTCCTTCCCTGCGCAGCGGCTGTGAGGCAAGGCTCGCGCAGAGCTGTTCCAGGCCCATGCGACGATCGCGCGAGGACTCCTCGTTCGGGAGCTGCTTGTCGTTCTCCACGATCCCGATGCTCCGGAACACCAGATCGCGAGAGTTCTCTGCGTCCAGGGATCGCGCGGAAGGAATGTGGTTCAAGAGATCCTCGATGGCAGGCACCGGCTTCTGCGACGCGACCACGAGAAAGTACTCGGCCCCGCCGCCCAGATTGTTCACCGGCCAGTACAGAGGATCGCCCTCCTTGGTTCCGGGGAGGCGGTGGTTTCCTCGAGTGATTGGATTGTTCAGTTCGCCTCCTGAGAAGGGAAACAGGGCGTGCATCACGCCTTCCTCATCTTCGTTCAGGACGTAGACGTGCAGGGGCTCGCTCATCTCGACCTTGAGCACGAGTTTGTCGCCCAGGTGGATGGCCTCGCCGGAATGGAGAGGCACGTCCTTCTCCGCCTCCCTGCGGCACATCTGCGCGTCGAATCGGTAGTCCTGCGAACCGCCGAAGAACCCTCCGAAGAAAGCGATCAGTGCAAGGCTCAGTCCTGCGACAAGAAGGGCCGCGACGGCGATCGGGCGCCAGGGCCTCGCAGAGGTCCGTGTTGCCTTCACGCCGCCCACGAATTGGCGAAGCGCCAGCTCGAATTCGCCTGCCGAAGAGAAGCGTTCGTCCGGGTCGTGCGCGAGAGCTTTGTGCACGATCATCGCAAAGCCGGGCGGAATGTCCGGCCGCACGTCGGTGAGCGGGGTCAGGTCGCCGTTCATCACGCGCTCGCGCACGGACCTGAGGTTTCCTGCCGCGAACGGAAAGCGTCCGCTGACCATCCAGTAGAGCAGGTTGCCGAGAGCGAAGAGGTCGGTTCGGCCGTCGACCTGGGCCTGCGACTGAAACTGCTCGGGCGCCATGACGAGCGGCGTGCCAGCTCCGTCGTCCGGGCTCGGGCCTTCGGCCTTGCTCGAGGCGGCGATGCCGAAGTCGAGCAGCACGATCCTCCCGCCTTCGGCGCGCATGACGTTGGCGGGCTTGAGGTCTCGATGAACGACGCCCTTCTGATGGATGGCGGAGAGTGCGCGGCAGAGGTCGAGTGCCACGTGCGCGGCCTCGAGCGGCGCGAGCGGACCCTGCTCGGCCACGACCTGCTCCAGCGTGCGGCCCCTCACCTTCTCGAAAGTGACCTGGATCCGGCCGTCGATCTCCTCGATCCCATGGATCCGCACGATGTTGGGGTGATCGAGGCCGGCGATCGTGCGCGCCTCGCTCAGGATCCTGGATCGCGCCTCCGGCGAAAGGCTCTCTCTTTCGCCCAGGATCTTGACCGCCACCTCGCGGTCGAGGGCAAGGTCCCTCGCGCTGACCACACGTCCGTGTGACCCATGCCCGAGGTCGTCGCCGAATTCCAGGCCCTTGGGGAGGGCCGGCTGCTCACTCTCGGTGGAGCTGCCCCCGATTCCCCGAGAGTGGATCTCTTCCACGAGCTTGAGCGCGCGCAGCTCGTCCCCGGAGAACGCGCCGCTCTGCGCGAGCTTCACCCAGTCGACCGGTTTTCCGTCGGCGAGGGCTTCGGTCACGATCTCGTACGCATCACTCCTTGAATCCGTCACGGCCCATCTCCTGGCTCACCTGCTTGATGGCGCGCATGATCGCCATCCGGGCGGCGCCCGCGGACGGAAACCCGCACTCCGACGCGATGACACCGTAGGGCTGCTCGAGCTCGATGCGCAGGAGCAGTGCCTCGCGTGCCCTCTCCGTAAGTCGCGTGAGCGCCTTTTCGAACGCCAGAAACTCTTCCCGCCTGCAAGTTTCCTGCAGCGGGCCGGGATCGGAGGATTTGAGGTCGGCGCCGTCGCCGGTGGACGTGAGCGGCTCCTGCCTCGAGCCCTTGCGTGCTGCCTCGCGCAGGTAGTTGAGCGCCACCGAGCGGAGGTAGGACCAGAACGAGCCGATGCCCCGGTATTCGAAGCGAGGCAGGAGCCGGAGCGCGCGGGTCAGCACCTCCTGCACCAGGTCCTGAGTCTCGAGCAGGCGCCGAGCGTTCGGGACGAGACGCAGGTGGAGCAGGTGCTCGAGCGGCTGCCGGTAGCGGACGACAAGAGCTTCGATCGCCTGCCTCTCGCCGGAGCGGGCGCGCGTGAGCAAGTCACCCGTGGCAAGCAATTTGGAACTGTCGGAGGAGGGGTCTGGCTTGGCCATGTTGGGAACCTGAGAATTATCCGCTCCCCTGATGAGGAGGGAAGGCTGCCCCTGGTCCGAAGTTTTTCTCGTTCGGTTTGGGTGCTCACCGACTTCAAGGGGGAGCCCAGGGCCTCGCTCGAGCCCTGCCCGTCGGCGCTCCCGGTTCGCCACGATCGAAAAATGAAGATCCGCGGCTTGTATTGAAACTTGTGAGCAGCCTGCGGCGGACAGCTCCAACTGGGTTCCAAGGGAGTGGGATCGATGGGTTCCGCATGGTTGGCTGTCATCGCATTCTCTCAGTCCGCGTCTGCTTTGATCGGCGGGGATCGAGACCCGGAGCGGTTTCCTGACTCCACGGCCTTGCAGCAGGCATTCGAGGAGGCGGTCTCTGAACAGGATCAAGACCGAGTCGACCGCCTGATCCGCAAGAATCAGAACGATCTGTTCGAGCAGTTGGACCGATACGCGCGCGAATGGGTCGAGGGTCAACCGGAGGAACAGCGAAAGCAAGCTCTCGAGCGCGCACGATCCCTTGCCCAGGCTGCTCACAACGTTTTCGACGGACCCGCACTGCTCGAGATGGTCGGCACTCTGCAAGCCTTTGATGGAGTCCAGGGCGCGTCCCTGCTCCTTGCCTTCGAACTCTTCTCGCAAGCCGAGGCCGCCAAGAAATCGGGAGCCTTGAGTCAGGCCATCAATCTTTTTCGCGAAGCCGATTCTCAGTTCAGCTCACTCGGCTGGGTTTGGGGTGTAGCGAAAGCTCGACTGAACATTTCCCATGTTCTGTTCCTTCAACAAGAGTTCGAGGAAGCCCTGGTTCCCGGGCGCGAATCCTGCGATCTCTTCGAGCGCACTGGCTCTCCCCATCATCAAGATCTGGCCTTCGATCTGGTCGGTTGGCTCCTCGGCAGGCTCGGTCGATTCGAGGAATGCCAGGTGGCTTTCCGCCGGGCGGTGTCCTTCAGCAAGCAGGTCGATCCCGTCGACTACGCCGCAAGCCTGCGGAATCTCGGGAGCGTGTTTTGTAGTTGGGGTCTCCACGAAGACGCGCAGGAGTACTTGAGAGAATGGAGTGTCGCAGCCAGAAAAGCGAATGACCCCCGATCCTTGGGGCAGGCGTTGGAAAGCCTTGGGCAGTGCTATCAGCACAGTGGCCTGGCGGATGAAGCCGCAATGACGTTTACCGAGAGGTTCGAATCGGAGCCGGACACTTTCCGGGACGATTTCGAGCGGTGCTTCCGGGAGAATGACGAGCGCGGAATCGAAAGGCTCAGCGGTCCGGGAACAATCTGGTGGTTGTTCCACAAGTATGCGTGCCAGTTCGTCTGCGCTCAGGGACCGACCGATGTCCGGTCATCGGCTCTGGACCGGCTTGAGACGATCGCGGACGTCGCGGCCAGGGTCTACGGCGCGGATCCTTGGCGACAGGACGTTGCGACTCTTGAACAACTGGATCCGGCGGGCAAAAAGGCTTGGCGTCGAGCGCAAGCACTCTTCGGTCAAGGCTTGCATGCCTACGAGCAGTCTGAATACCTCCTGGGACTGGACCTGCTGAAGGAAGCGGAAGGATTATTCGAGAAGGTACATTGGTCGATGGGGCTGGCGGATGTCAAGCACCACCTCGGGGGTTTCTACCACGTACTCGGGCAGTTCGAACCGGGTTCCTCCTGCTTCAATGAAGCGGCGGAACTCTACGATCAACTCGGTGCTCCCAATGCCAGCGCCCACACCCGCACCTGCCTGGCGAATCACCTGATCTCGTTCGGCCTTTACGAGCGCGCGCTTCCGGTGTTGGAGTCGGCACTCTCCGTGAAGGAACAGACCGGTGAGGTTTGGGGTGTGGCCTTTTGTCATCGTGAGATCGGCAGCTGCTACCACGGACTCGGTCAGCTCGACAAGAGCATCGCGCACCTGCAGCAGGCCCTCGACCTCTGGGAAAGCATCGGAGAACAGCGCGAGATTGCCAAGTGCGCGACGCTCCTGGGGATGGCCTACAACTCCGCGGGTCGTCCCGAGGAGGCCATTGTCTGCCTGCAAGACGCGCTCAACCTGCAAGAGAAATGGAGTTACCCGCTGTATCACGCCGAGACGCTGAATCACGTGGGAGTGGCATTGACGGCGCTAGGACGGCCGACGGAGGCGATTGAGCGCTACCAGCAAGCGCTTACGCTGCTCGAAACGACCGAGCAGGGGGTTTTCAAGGCCGCGTCACTCAATGGCCTTGGGATGAGTCACTACGCCTTGCATCAGGTCGAGGAAGCTCGTGCCTTCCACCTGCGGGCACTAGAGCTTCTGGAAGCAGTGGATCAGCACCGAGACGCTGCCTGGTCGTTGCAGAATCTGGCCCGCTGCGAGCTCAGGCTTGCGCATTACGGGGAGTCGCTCGCCAGCCTTGAGCGCTGTGTCCAGCACCTGGACAGAGTGGGCCGCCGCGTCCTGCCCGAAGAGGGTCGCAACACGTTCTTGTCGCAGTGGTCTGCCTTGCCTGCGTTGGCCTGCGACGCCGCCTTCGAGCTTCACGAATACGGAGTTTCCGATGCCATGGCCCTATCTGATGCACGAGAAGACCGTGCGGTATTCCCCGTCCGCTTCGTTCCTCGTATGGTCGGCGGAGCAGGAGCAAGCTCCCACGACCGACCGGAAGGACATGCTGCTCCTGGGCGATCCTCTGTACTCGGTCGACGAAGAGGAGTTGCCCGCGATCGCCATGCGCTCGGTCGCCACCCTTTGTCCGGAGCGTGTGGAGCGGCTGCTCAAGACCCGCGAGGAGATCAGGAGCGTCGCGCAGCTCCTGCTCGGGCCCGCTGAAACCCAGATCCACAGCTCGCTCGAGGATCTCCCGCGCAGCGGCTCTGTCCACGGCGCGCGCTTCGACCTCTATTGTGGCAACGAGGCCAGCAAGGCGAAGTTGCAGGGGGACCTTGTCAACTACCGCATCCTGCATCTTGCCGTCCACGGCTACGTGGACAGCGAGTACCCGTGGTTCTCGGGGGTCGTCCTGAGCGGAGAGGAAGCTGGAAGCTGCTCGTTCCTCAATCTGGTGGAGATCTCCTCGCTCA
>Ga0247727_10003675_pt1 | contig 33601 bp, 23 predicted proteins | sample WisWelCaveWW1625_FD_202498 | JGI IMG/M metagenome (GOLD analysis project Ga0247727, IMG submission 202498) | Biofilm microbial communities from Wishing Well Cave, Virginia, United States - WW16-25 | ecosystem: Environmental > Aquatic > Deep subsurface > Groundwater > Cave microbial mat | place...
CGCCATTTCGGCGGCCTTCGAGGGTCGAGAGCTCGGCAACGCCAAGGTCTTTCAGGCGGCCGGCGTACTTTCCGAGAGGATGGCCGGAGATGTAGAAGCCCAAAGTGGCGTGCTCAGCGGCGAGAAGTTCGTGCTCGGGCCATTCTTCGAGGTCGGGGAGATGGCCATTGTCGCTGGATTCGTGGGCGGGGCGGGCGCCGAAAAGGCCATGCTGGCCGGAGGCATGCTCGCGCTGACGCTTCTGGGCGCGGTCGATGGCGGAGTCAATAACGGCAAAAAGCTGGGCGCGGCGGGCGCCGAGAGAGTCCATGGCGCCGGATTTGATGAGACTTTCCAGCACGCGCCGGTTGAGAAGGCGCGTATCAATGGCGTCGCAGAATTCGAAGAGTGAAGTGAAACGGCCGAGTTCCGCGCGGGCCTGAAGAATACCACGGACCGTGTTTTCGCCGACGTTTTTGATGGCGCGGAGGCCAAAGCGGATGGCTTCGCCGACGGGAGTGAAGTCGAGATCGGAGGTGTTGACGTCGGGCGGGAGGACGGTGATGCCCATGCCGCGAGCTTCGTTGATGTACTTCACGACTTTTTCGGTGTTGCCGGTTTCGGAGGTGAGCAGTGCGGCCATGAACTCGACCGGGTAGTGCGTCTTCAGGTAGGCGGTCTGGTAGGCGAGTAGAGCGTAAGCGCAGGAGTGAGCCTTCGGGAAGCCGTAGGCAGCGAATTCCTCGATGAGGCTATAGAGGCGCTCGGCTTTTTTCTGAGGGATTTTGTTGGCGCGGCAGCCAGCGACAAATTTATCGCGCTGGGCGGCCATCACCTCGGGCTTCTTTTTCCCCATCGCGCGGCGGAGGAGATCGGCATCGCCGAGCGAGAAGCCAGCAAGGCGATTGGCAATCTTCATGACTTGCTCCTGATAGACAATGACGCCGTAGGTTTCGGAGAGAATTTCTTCGAGGTCGGGGAGATCGTAGGCGACCTTCGTTTTGCCCTGCTTGCGATTGATGAAGTCGTCGATCATGCCGCCCTGAATGGGGCCGGGGCGGTAGAGGGCGTTGAGGGCGGTGAGATCCTCGAAACGGGAGGGCTGATAGCGACGGAGGATGTCGCGCATGCCATGGGATTCAAACTGGAAGATGGCGGTGGTTTCGGCGCGGCAGAAGAGTTTGTAGGTTTCGGGGTCGTCGAGGGGAAGGTCTTCGAGGCGAAGGTCGGTGCTGCGATTCTGACGGATGAGGTGGACGGCGTCGTCGAGAACGGTGAGCGTGGTAAGCCCGAGGAAGTCCATTTTGAGCAGGCCGATGCGCTCGAGGGCATTCATGTCGTACTGGGTGGTGATTTCGTCCTTGTTGGTCTTATAGACAGGGACGATTTCGGTGAGGGGCTGAGGAGAGATGACGACGCCGGCAGCGTGGGTGGAGGCGTGGCGGGCGAGGCCTTCGAGACGGCGAGCAATCTCGATGAGCTCGGCGACGCGCTCGTCGGCAGCCATCAGGGAGCGAAGCTGGGAGGACTGCTTGATGGCGTCGTCGAGGGAGATGTTGAGCTGGTTGGGGACGAGCTTGGCGAGGCGGTCCACCTCGCCATAGGGCATGTCCAGGGCGCGGCCGACATCTTTGATGGCCGCCTTGGCGGCCATGGTGCCGAAGGTGATGATCTGGGCGACGTTGTCGCGGCCGTACTTTTCGGTGACGTAGTTGATGACTTCGCCGCGGCGGCGCATGCAGAAGTCAATGTCAATATCGGGGAGCGAAACTCGCTCGGGATTGAGGAAACGCTCGAAGATCAGACCGTACTGAAGCGGGTCCACGTCGGTGATGCGAAGGGAATAGCTGACGAGGCTGCCGGCGGCGGAACCACGTCCGGGGCCGACGGGAACACCCTGAGCGCGGGCATAGCGAATAAAGTCCCAGACGATGAGGAAATAACTGGCGTAGCGCATGCGGCGGATAACTTCGATTTCGTCGTCGAGGCGTCGCTCGTATTCGGCCAGCGGGCGACGAAGCAAGCCCTGCTTGTGGAAGGCTTCGAGGTGCGGAAGGCGCTCGGCGAAGCCTCCACGAGTGACTTTCTCGAAGTAGCTGTCCATCGTGTGGCCGTCGGGGACCTGGAAATCGGGGAAGGAGTTGGCGATGCGGTCGATCTTGACGCGGCAGCGCTCGGCGATGGTGAGCGTGCGGGAGAGAGCGTCGGGCAACTCGCGGAAGACCTCGGCCATTTCGGCCGCGGTCTTGAAATAAAACTGGTCGGTGGCGAATTTCATGCGGTGAGAATCGGACATGGTCTTGCCAGTCTGTATACAGAGGAGAACTTCTTGTGCGCGGGCGTCCTGCTGAGTGAGGTAGTGGCAGTCGTTGGTGGCGACCAGCGGAATGCCGGACTCTTTGGAGAGGCGGACGAGATGAGGATTGATGCGCTGCTCGACGGGAAGGCCCTGGTCCTGAATCTCGAGGAAGAAATTGCCCTTGCCGAAGATGTCGCGGAGGCGGTAGGCGGCTTCGCGGGCGTCGTCGTAGCGTTCCTCGACGACGTGCTCGGAGACGGCGCCGCGGAGGCACGCGGAGAGGGCGATGAGGCCTCTGGAGTGGCGCGAGAGAAGTTCGTAGTCAATGCGTGGCTTGTAGTAAAAACCTTCGAGAAAACCGGCGCTGACCAGCTTGATGAGATTGCGATAGCCCTCGTCGCTTTCGCAGAGGAGGAGAAGGTGGTTGCTGCGGCCGGAGGCGGGAGCGTCATCGCGGTCGGAGTCAGTACCGCGGTCGAGGCGACTGCCCTTGGCCACGTAAACTTCGCAGCCGATAATGGGCTTGACGCCGCGGGTGGAAGCTTCGTGAACGAAATTGGCGGCAGCGAAGAGGTTGCCATGATCGGTGACGGCCACGGCCGGCATGCGGCGACGCGCAGCTTCGTCGAGCACCTCGGTGAAGTCACAAGCGCCGTCAAGAAGAGAATAATCGGTGTGCAGATGAAGATGGACGAATTCCTGGTGACCCATGATGGGAGCACATTCTAAACCGCCGGGGAAGAAATAGCCACAGAGAGGCGGAGGAATTGGATCAGCCGGCTCTTGAGCCATGGGAAGAATTGAGCCATTGAAGATTGAAGAGAAAAGTCGGGTTGACCGTGACGACTCGCTGATGAATAGCAACAGAGAGAAGATTCGAGTCCCCGGACAATGTGGGTTGGCGAGGACGTCGCAATTTGGCAGGAAAGCGCCGTTCTGCGGATCGACGTCACACCGGCGACACGCAGGCGGAGAGCAGATTGAGAGAGCGGATTAATGGCGCTTTTTGGCTGCCCTTGAAGCGGGTTTGTGCGTGTGGGCGATCGGCTGCGACTTCGGCACAGGTTTTGCCGGAAGTTTGGATGTAACAGGGGCGGGCCTAGCGGCTGCTTTTGAAGGAGGTGTGGCCCGCGAGACGGCCCCGGCCGGCGACTGGGCCGGCTGCTTCCCTGCCCCGGCGGTGGCAGCCGCAGCGGCGCCAGCGGCAGCGGTGGCTGGCGTCGGACGAGCGGAGGGCTGTTTTTCCGATCTCCTCTTGGCCAATTTTTCCGAGGTCTTCTTCCTATCTTCCTTCTCAGGTTTCTTTTTCGGCTCCTTGATGCCGGAGAGCCTGCGCAACAACTTGATGCGATCTTCCGGAGTGCGGGCCTTGCCTTCGAGCTGCTTTTCGAAGAACTGCTGGACGACCTTGTCGAACTTGGGGCCGCGGGCCATGCCGATGCCTTCTAGCTCGGAAATGGCAGTGGGGAGATTCTTTTTGATGGGCCGCCACTTGAAGAGGAAATTCTTGATTTTGCCGATGGCCTTCGAGTTCGAAGATTCGGCCAGGATATAAGCGAGGAGGTCAAGGGGCACCTTTTCGAGGAAATTGAGAGCGTTCAGGGGGGCGGCGGTTTTGCGGCTGGCAAGCATTTTAACGACTTTGTGAGCCTCCGCAGCGAGGTGGCGGACATGTTCAATCTCAGCGGAACGGAAACCCATGCGATGAAGAGCGGCCGACTGCTCGCGGGGCTTGAGGCGACCGAGAAAAGCAGAGGTGGCCGGAGCGAAGAGGCGCGGGCGAAGGCCGCCTTCGAAGAGCGATTCGCGGACGCGCATGAGGCGGGCGAGGGCGTCGTAATCGGGATGGCGGCGGGTCAACTGGGGATGGATGGCGGCAATGAGGTTGGCGTTCTCCCAACGCTTGAGGGTGACGGCGGCACGCTCGTCGCGAGCCAACTGGCGGATTTCGTCGGCGAGAGACTCGGGGGGAATCTGCTCGTGGAGCCCGCGTTCGATGGCGAGGTCGAACCATTCCTGCGTGCGGGATTCGATTTTGAAGTCCATGCGCGCGGCGTAGCGATGGACGCGAAGGAGCCGGACGAGCTGATTCGTGAAGCTGTGAATGGAGAGGGCGCGGACTTCGCGTTTTTCGAGGTCGGAAAGGCCGTTGGTGGGATCGAGCAGCAGGCCGCGAGAGGCAGGGTTGAGCGAAAGCGCGATGGCATTGATGGAGAAGTCGCGGCGGCGCAGATCCTCCATAATGGTGGACCAGCGGTATTCGGGGCGGGTGCCGGGGCGGTGATAAAGGTCGTCGCGGGCGGCGGCTATGGAGCCGTCGACGTCGCCGGTGAAAATCATCTCCATGTGGCGCAAGTGGTCGTCTTCGGAAAGAATGCGAGCGCCGCCTTTTTCGAGTTCGCGGGCAAAGCGTGAGGGATTGCCCTCGAACGTGAAGTCGAGATCGCGGATGGGCATGCCGCAGAGCAGGTCGCGAATGGCGCCGCCAACGAGATAGACGTTGGCGGAAGCCTCCGCGGCGAGCTCCTGCATGCGCAGAATCACGGCGCGCTGCTCCGGAGAGAGGCGGGATTCGAGAAGATATATGTAGTCAGGCATAAGGCTCCTAACAGTCGAAGCTCGTTAAGCGGAACTGGTAACTCAGCCGACGCGTGGATTTCGAAGGCGCACTCGCGAACCAAGAGGGACAGAGAGAAACAACAGATTCCTCCGGCTGATGAAATCTGCCGTTGGGGTAGCCCACTGCGCCCATGGGTGACAACTTTTCAAGAGAGACGCGGACTGAGGCGGAAGAGGACAGGTTGAAGCCTGTCCTATTAGGCGCGGGGATGATGGGCTTTGTACACATGCTTGAGGCGCTCCTCGATAACGTGGGTGTAAATCTGCGTGGTCGAAATGTCGGCATGGCCGAGCATGAGCTGTACGGAACGCAGGTCGGCGCCGCGTTCGAGCAAATGGGTGGCGAAGCTGTGGCGCAGTTTGTGCGGGGCCAGGCGGCCGCGAAGACCGGCGCGGCGTCCATAGGCGCTGAGAATCTTCCAGACACCGACGCGAGAGATTTTTCCTCCGCTGCGGTTGAGAAACAGAAACGGGGCCACGGGGCCGGCAATGCGGCGAGTGCGAAGTAGTTGAGGACGGGCGGAAGTGAGGTAACTTTCGACGGCAGCGATCGCTTTGCGACCCACCGGGATGAGACGCTCTTTGTTGCCCTTTCCGATACATCGAACACAGCCCATTTTCAGTTCGAGGTCGCCGACGCGGAGGTTGACCAGTTCGGAGACGCGGAGGCCGGTGGAGTAGAGCAGTTCGAGCATGGCTTTGTCGCGCAGGCCGAGCGGGGTGGCGGAATCAGGCAGCGTGAGCAGACGGTCCACTTCCTCGAGGCGCAGGAAACCGGGGAGGGATTTGCGGAGGCGAGGGGATTCGAGGTTGAGCGTAGGGTCGTCCTTGCGGGCGCCCTCGCGGAGAGCGAAGCGGAAGAAGTTGCGCAAGGTGACGAGGTGACGCGCGACCGAGCGGGAGTCGAGCTTTTGGCGGTAAAGAGAGCCGAGGAAGTCCACAATGTCGTCGCGCGAGATGGAGGCGAGCGAGCGAGCGTGCCTGGAGGCGAAGCGGGAAAACTTTGCCAGATCGCGCCCGTAGGCGAGAACCGTGTTAGGCGACAGGCCCTTTTCGATCTTGAGATGACTCAGAAAGGCACGCACAGTGGATTCCATCAGCCACCTCCCAGATAGGTGGGCGGTTGGGGAACGCCACGCTCGCGGCGACGGGCGATGCCGTACACTTCCTCGACTTCCGGGCAGCGGAGGAGCCAGGTGAGACCGATATAGGCAAGGGTGGCGGCAACGATGGTGGCAATAAACACGCCAAGCTGGGGGAGGAAACTGACAAAGTTGGCGAAGTGGGAGTAGGTGACCATGGCCCAGCAGAGCAGCCCCATGATCGCCGAGCAGAAAACAATCTTGACCATGGAGGCAAGGATTTCGAGGGTGCCGAGGCGGCCGTAGCGCAGACGGAAAATGACGAAGAGCATGAGAAAGTTGAAATAGCCGGCAAGGGTCGTGGCCATGGCGGGGCCGCCGTTGTAGAAGGTTTGGAAGAAGGACTTCATGAAGACGAAGTTGAAGATGATGTTGAGGGCCATGGCGTAGGCGGCGACGCGGACGGGCGTCTTGGTATCTTTGGTGGAGTAGAAAGCGGGTACGATGAGCTTGACGGCGGCAAAAGCGGGAAGGCCAAGAGCGTAGAAAAGAAGTGCACGAGCCGTGAGGACAGTCGAGGCCTGGGAGAACTCGCCGTGCTCGAAGAGGACGCGAATGATGGGTTCGCGAAGGATTACCAGGCCCACGGCGGCAGGAATCGTGATGTAAGAGACAATGCGGAGAGAAAAGGCGAAGGTTTTCTTCATGGCCTCGTAGTCGTGTGCCGCGGCCTGGTGAGACATCATGGGGAGAATGGCGGTGGCGACGGCAATTGCGTAACCGCCCAAGACCAGCTCCATCACGCGGTCGGCGACATAGAGGGCGGTGACACTCCCTTGGGGCATCTTCGAGGCGGTGGCGAAAATTGTGTCCACAAAGAAGTTGATTTGAGCAACCCCAATGCCAAAGAAGCCCGGGATCATCAGACTCCCAACGGCACGAACGCCCGGATCACGGAAGGAGATCGAGGGGGTGAAGGTCATCCCCTGCTTCACGAGCAGTGGGACCTGGATGAGGAACTGAAGCGTGCCCCCGACAATAACTCCGACGGCCATGGCCAGGGCAGGGTTATTGAAATAGCGCCAAACGGCACCGATGGAAAACGTAATCATGGTGACGTTTAGGAGAATCGGGGTGGCGGCCGGGAGTCCGAAGACGTGGTAACAGTTCAAAATGGCCATCGCCAGGGCAGCAAGGCCGATAAAGAAAATGTAAGGGAACATCACGCGGTTGAGGTCCACGGCCGCCTGCCACTGGGCGGGCCCGCGGCCCAAGAAGGTGAACAACTGAACGGCCTGCTCTGAAAAAACCATGCCCAGGACGGTGAGGACGGCGAGGATTAAGGCCAGGGTCCAGAAGACGCGGTTGGCAAAGCGCCAAAGCTCTTCGCGTGGTTTCTCGGCCATGTAACCCGCAAAGACAGGTATGAATGAGGCGGTCATTGCGCCTTCGCCGACCAGGCGGCGGAGGAGGTTGGGGATACGGTAAGCGAGGATGAAGGAATCAGCCAGAGCGGTGGTGCCCAAGAGTAGGGTGAGGCGTTGGTCCCGAATGTAGCCAAGGATCCGACTGACAATCGTAACTAAGGTGATGATCGAGGCCGATTTTAGGATGTGTTTTTTTTCCGACAAGCGGGTGTGGCCCCCGGTCTAAACCACTGAAAAATGGGCACTTGACAAAGAAGAGGCGCTTAACATAACATAAGTTTTGCGGGTTTGCAATACCGGGGAACAGGAACTTCGCTTTGTGACAATTCGACAGTGAAAAAACGCCAGCCAGCTTCGACCCACAAGAAGGTTGCGGTGCTGCTGAAAGACCGGACGAGCTTGATGGGATATATGAACCCGGCTCAATTGGCGAGCAAAGAGAGCTTGGACCTGCTGACGCCGTCTGGGGAGCACCAAGCTGTGGAGATGAAGCAGGTGAGAGGGGTCTATTTTCTGAGAGAGTTCAAGATGGACTTTGAGCCGGAGCGGAGAGTCTTTCTGAGTCGACCGAAACTGGATGGGCTGTGGGTCAGGCTGACCTTCCCGGACGAGGACTCGATCGAAGGCGTGGTACCGAATGACCTGTTGGCGCTGCTGGATCACGGGGTGCAGATTACACCACCGGACTTGAATGGAAACACGTTGCGCATCTTTATCCCGCGGACGGCGCTGGCGGAGATGACGGTGCTGGGCGTGGTAGGGATCGCGCGAAGAAAGCCGGCGGCGGTCGCGCCGGCGACGCAGCCGAAGTTGTTTGGGGAATAGGGGAAGTCGGCGGCTTTGTCAGTCCCTAGTCATTACTCGTTGCACTCGTTTCATTGCCATCTCGGTTGAGAAGGGCAGCCAATTCCTTACTCGCCGGGGACGGATTCGGAAGAGAAACATTCCTTCAGTTGTCACCTCTCTTCATTCCTACCCTGAGGAATCCCACTTTAATTCTGTGATGGCGTCTGTCATTCTTTGGGCGGCGGGGTCTGCCCGAGGGAGAAAAAGCCATGAAGCTCAAAGAAATTGCCAAGCGACTGGGCTGCGAGCTCGAAGGCTACCAAGAGCTGGAGATCACGGGCGTGGCCGGGATTGAGGCGGCAGGGCCGAAGGAGTTGACGTTCCTTGCCAATCGCAAATACCGGCGGGCGGTGGAAACGACGCGCGCGGGAGCAATCCTCGTGGACTCTCGCGAGGAGCTGCCGCCGCGCGAAGGAATGCCCGGGCTGGCTGCCTTGAGGTCGGAAAACCCGTATTTGGATTTTGCGCGGGCGATTGAGTTTTTCTATGAGCCGCCGAAGTATGCGCCGGGGGTCCACTCGACGGCGGTGGTGGCGAAGGGCGCAAAGATCGGGGCGGGAGCGCACATCGGTCCGTTCTGTTTAGTGGATGAGGGCGTAACCATCGGGAAGAATGCAATGCTGCACAGCTTTGTGAGTATTTACCGGGAGGCACGGATTGGAGACGATTTTTTTGCGCATTCGCACGCGGTCGTGCGCGAGCGCTGCCAGATTGGAAATCGCGTGACGCTGCAAAACGGTGCAGTCGTGGGAGGAGATGGATTTGGGTTTGCGAGGCAGGCGGATGGGCGGTGGTTCAAAATGAGGCAGGCGGGAGTAGCGGTGATCGAGGACGACGTCGAGATCCAGGCGAATGCATGCGTGGACCGGGCGACGATTGGAGAGACGCGAATCCGGCGCGGGGCGAAGATCGATGATTTGGTGTTGGTGGGACATGCGAGCCAGGTGGGTGAGGATACTCTGCTGTGCGGGCAGGTCGGACTGGCGGGGTCCACCAAGGTGGGAAGTAAATGCATTCTGGCGGGGCAAGTGGGCGCAGCGGGACACCTCGAGATTGGGCATGGGACGGTGATTACGTCGCAGAGTGGCGTGCCAAATGATGTACCGGCGGGAGCGGTCTATTCAGGATATCCGGCTGTGGAGAACCGGGAGTGGCTGAAAAGTATGGCCGTGGTGAAGCATCTGCCGGAGTTGAAGAGGAAGGTGAAAGAGCTCGAGGAGGCGGTGGAGAAACTTAAAGCGAAGGCGTAGCTCGAGAACTCATCGGCACGTTTCAGTCCCTTGAAGCTAGAAATGAGTGAACCGAACTAATCCTTTCGAGGTTGCTCACCGGCCGGCCGCTTGGACAATCTGTTCGAATGAGCCGAAGTGAATGCCGAGCTCTCTACAGACAAGATACTGGCGATCAAAGCGATTGGTGGTGCGAAAGAGCTGTCTCATTGCAGCTAGCCCGACCCGGCCCCAACAGGCCAGATGAAAAACAGAGAGCGGATAATCGGTCCCGAAAATGAGACGCGAGTGCAGCTCCGGATGCCGTCGCAGGCGCAACAGCATGCGAAGCCGATTGGGCAGGGTAAGGGCGGAAATGTCGGAGAAAAAGTTTGAGTAAGACCTGGTCAGATCGAGGAAGGTGCGATAGAACTTTTCGTAGAATCCAAGCCCATAACTGCATCCGTGAGCGGCGATGACGGTCACACCCTCGTCCAAAGGGACTCTCAGCCTGTGGGGATCGCCAACCGATTGGTCCTTTCCGATTAGGCTGAATTCGTAACCAACATGACTGAGCAGGGGCAGCCGGAGCTGGGCGAGCGCTCGGTAGAATGGGATGTAACGACGGTCGCCGGGATTAAACTGTTGTGAGTTGGGTAAAACCTTGACCAGCTTTGCGCCGGCTTCAGAGCAGCGGTGAAGCTCCTCGATGGCGTTGCCTCGCTGCGGATTGACCGACACACCAGCCCAAAAGTCATCAGGATATAAACGGGCGATCCTCAAGACGTAGTCATTGCTAATGAGGAATTCCGTCCCCTTCTCATCTAGTCTTCCTTGCTGATTGTAGACGCCATCCATCCCCAAAAGAATTGCCCTGCCGACATGGCGGGAACTGCGAAGCTCGGAGAGCAGATCGTCTACATACTTCGCGTTGGATTGAGATGGCTTGGTGAGGTCAAGTTTGAATTTCCAGATTAGAAATCGGAAGAGTGGGCTTTTCAGCATGCGTGGAGAGATGCAACACCCGTTCTGACCATCGGGAAGCGCTGCCAGATGGACATGACAATCCGTCAAAGACCGGTGAGCTTCTGATTGTGAGTCCATGTGCGGCCTCGTGACCAGCGCAGGCTTCGCGGTGACCTTTCTTGTTCCGACCAGGAAATTGACCCACTGCCCGCGACACTCGGTCAGAATCCGCGACGCCTGCTCGATTAGCTCACGCTTTGCGCCAGACCACAAGGCAGCGACCATCTTAAGTCAAGCTCAGTTCAGGAAACGAGCGCTACAAGCGCCGGCCATTGTGATTGAGCGGGCGCCACCTGAAGGTTCAAGAGTGCATGGGCCAAGGGGTGAAGGCTATAAGGGCTGCTGGTCGGGAGGGAGAGCGGCGGCGAGCGCGGTGTGGATACGAGCGGTAAGCGCATCGCGCTCTTCGAGAGTGTAGGTGGAGGCGTCAATCGGCGGAGCGAAGTGGACGGTGATGACGCCGGGCCGGACGATGAGTGAGCGCTTGGCCATGACGCGATGAGCGCCAGCGCAGGCCACAGGAACAATGGGTACACCGGCCTTGATGGCGAGAACGAAGGCGCCCTTTTTGAAGGGGCCGAGACGGCCGTCGTTACTGCGCGTGCCTTCCGGGTAGATAAGGAATGACGTGCCGGCGCGCATGTATTCGATGGCGCGGTCCACGCTGGCAATGGCGGCGTCGCGGTCACTGCGGTCCACGGGGACGAATCTGGCCAGATGAAAGACCCAGCCGACCAAGGGAATTTTGAAGAGAGATTCCTTGACGAGAATCGAGATGCGCCGAGGGATGGCGCCGACGACAGCCGGAGCGTCGGCAGAGCTGGTGTGGTTGGCCACGAAGAGACACACACCCGGCGGAATGTTTTCCAACCCTGAGACCACTATGCGGACGCCGACGGCGCGGACGCAGAACATCACGCCACGAAGCCCCGTCCCGTAGAGCAACCCCACGGAGCCTGTGAGTACGGTAATTAGAATGAGCGGAGGGCCGAGGAGAAGTGTGTACAGAGAAAGGAAAATGATGATGAAGGCAGAGCGAAGCATGGGGTGAGGGAATGAGAGCACAGATTGCGGGAGATGAGAAGAGGGATTGAGCGATTGGATCATTGAGCCAATTGGCCATTGAAGATTGCGGAGAAGAAGGCGATTGCAAGACGCGCGAAGGGCCGGAAACGGGGCATGAGAAAGTAAAAAAGGAGACGCCAAGATTCCTTCCGGCCAGGCCGGAATCTTCGATCCCGATCAGATCGGGATCTTCGATCGCCTGCGCTCGGGGCTCGGAATGACGCGGGGGCAGGATTGAGGAGAAGAAAACTTAAACGCGGAGACGACCGGGCAGCAGGAGTGGTTGAAATCCTTCGCGCATGCTTCTCGGGTGCGCTCAGGACGACGGCAAATGATCAGGGCCGTCCGGAATCGAAGGTGCCGCGGAGGAGGCCGTCGCGGATGCGGCGTTGGCGATCAGTGGGGTTGGGGAGCTCTGCGATGTCGTACACTAGCGGCTGAGTGGAGGATTTGGGAGTGGGGCGTGCGCGAGGAGTGAGCTTGAGGCCGGCTTTGGAAAGATAAGTGGCGTAGTCGAGGGGATCGGTGCCGGAGACGTAGCGAGCGAAGAAGGAGTCGAGGGTGAAGAGAGGATCAGGGGAAGCAGAGATTTCAAATTTCAGATTTGAAATTTCAAAAAGCGAGATATTGGAGATGGAGTTTGTCGCTGAGATTCTTCGGCCCCGACCGAGTCGGGGCCTCAGAATGACATCCCTCGAGGAGGCTGCGAGGTGGGCGCGAAGGACGTGGGTGAGGACGGCACGGGAGGCAGCGAGGATGTCGTCAGTGTCGCCATAGGGGCGATTGCGGCGAGCGAAATTGTCGTTGAGGTAGCGGAGAACATCGTCTAGCGAAGCGCGATTGTCGGAGAGATCGCGGAGGAGAATGTCCAGCAGGACGCCGAGGATCTGGCCTTTGTTGTAGTAGCTGATGCTGAATTCGGGGCGACCGTAGAGGGGATTTTTCTCCAGCCAGGCGTCGAGGCTGGCTTGCTCGACACTTTGCCAGGTGCGCGCGGGGCGGGATTCGAGTGCGGTGATTTCTCCGGCGAGGTCATCGTAGAACTGGCGCGGGGTCCAGAGACCGGTGCGCACGAGGGTGTAAGAGCCGTATGCGGAGGTGACTCCCTCGGCGAACCAGAGAGATCGAGTAAATTGCTCGTGAGAATAGTCAACGGGCTCGAGGGAGGCGGGACGGAGGCGCTTGACGTTCCAGAGATGAAAGAATTCGTGGGCGCCCACGCTGATCGCTGCGGGAAGAGTGTGGGAAGAAATGGCAGTGGAGTTGGAGTGCTCCATGCCGCCGCCCCCGACAAGCGCCGATGGGCCGTAATGGTAGATAAAGAGAAACTCATCGTAAGGGGAGCCGCCCATCAGGCCGGTCTGATAGACGACGATGCGGTGAAGTGCGTCGGCGAGTGCGGAACGGTCGAAGTTTTCGCCATGGACGACAACGCGAACGGGAGGAGTGAGGCTGTCGAGACGGAACTCGGTGAAGGGGCCAATTTCGACGGGCGCGTCAACAAGGGCGTCGTAGGTGGCCGCGACGAAGGAGGAAGATGCGTTGGAAGAGGGCTTGAGAGCCACAGCGATGCGCCAAGCAGCAGGTACACCGGGGAATGCGATGGATACGTCTTCAGCGCGGCGGTCGGGGATGTAGAAGAGCAGCGTGGCCAGGTTGAGAAAAGCGTGGCTGGAGTTAAGCTGGGAGGCGAAAGGGCCGGGCTCGTCCCAAAAGATGCTGTAAGTGAGAGTGACATTGCCGGAGGCGGAGAGCCGCCAGGTTTGCTTGTCGAGCTTGGCAATGGGAAGGGCGCTGCCTGCGGCGTCAACCGCACGAACTTCGCCGACACGATGAGAGAAGTCGCGAATCTGATAAAGAGCATTCCAGGCGGGCATGGCAACGGTGAGGGATTCGCGGACCTCGGGGACAGTCATCGTGACGCGAAAGAGGTGCTGGTCGGGCTGCTCGAGGGAAATGGTGTAGCGGATGGTGGCAGCGGCGGAGGGAGAGAAGAGCGAAACGCAGATGAACACTGATGAACACAGATAGAAGAAAGTGGCTCGTGGTGAGTGGCGAGTGGCGAGTGAGGTTCCTGTAAGGGCGAGCGGCGCCCTCATGGCCAAAGCTATGCGGGCCAGACGATGAAAGCGGCGGCGGGACACCGGAGCTACGTCAGCGACATGGGCAAGACAGCATGTGCGACCGAAAGGAGCCGGTGGGACAAGGAGGGATTCTTCGCTTCGCTCAGAATGACAGCGGAAGAACCGGCGGAACGCCGGCGCTCCAAGAGAACGGATCATCGGGTAATTCCCTTCCCTGCGGCGACGCGGGCTTCGAGGGCGGCGAGGAGCTTGGAGCAGAGGCCGTCGAAGCTGCCGTTGGACATCACGAGGACGAGATCCCCTGTGCGGACCTCGGAAGAGAGGTAGGCGGCGATGGCGTCGGCGGAGTCGAAGGATTCCGCGGAGCGGCCGAGACGGCGGAGATTCTCCACAACGACGGCAGGAGAGAGGCGCTGGTCGTCAGAGAGAAGTTGCGGGCGATTGACCGGGCCGAGGAGGACGGCATCAGCAGGAGCAAGAGCTTCATGGAGAACGTTTTCAAAAACCTTACGCCGCAGGGTGTTGGAGCGAGGCTCAAACGCAGCCAAGAGGCGCCGGCCGGGCCAGCGGGTGCGCGCAGCTTCGAGCGTTTCGCGGATGGCCGTGGGATGGTGGGCGAAGTCTTCGACGATGAGAACGCCGTCGGCCTCACCTTTGATTTCGAGCCGGCGACGGACGCTGCGAAATGTCTCCATGGCCTGTTCGATGGCGGCGCGCGCGATGCCGTTCGCATGGGCGATGGCGATGGAGGCGAGGGCATTCAAAACATTGAAACGGCCGACAAGTGGCATGCGGATGCGAGCAATTTGAACGCCGCGGCGAGCGGCACGAAAGATCGTGAAACCTTCTGAGAATTCGAGGTCGCCAGCGAACCAATCGGTGTCGGTTGAAAGGCCGTAGGTTTCGACCGGGCAGAAGGCTTTGGCGACCGATTCACGGACGCTGGGAGCTTCTCCCCAAGCGATGATGAGGCCGCGGCGAGGAACGAGATTGACGAGTCGGCGGAACTGAAGCGCAACCGAGTCTAGGTCGGGATAAATATCGGCGTGGTCGAACTCGAGCGAGGTGATGATGAGGTGGTCGGGGTGGTAGTGGAGGAATTTGGGGCCCTTGTCAAAATAAGCGGAATCGTATTCGTCACCTTCGAGAATGAAATCGGAGCCGCCGCCGAGCTGATAGCTGCGGCCAAAGTTTTCGGCGACGCCGCCAATAAGAAAATTGGGGCGACGCCCGGCGACTTCAAAGAGCCAGGCGAGCATGGAGGTGGTGGTCGTCTTGCCGTGGGTGCCAGAGACAACGATGGAGTTGTGGCCGGGGATGAACATCTCTTCGAGGATGGCGGGGAGAGAACGATAGGAGATTTTGTGATCGAGGACATATTCAAGCTCAACATTTCCGCGAGAGATGGCGTTGCCGACAACGACGAGGTCGGGAAGAGGCTGGAGGTTGGATTCGGAGAAGCCGTCGTGCCAGGGGATGCCCCAGGAGTCGAGAAGTGTGGACGCGGGAGGGTAGACGCCGGTGTCGGAGCCGGTGACGCGATGTCCGAGGTCGCGCAACATTCCAGCAAGTGGTGTCATGGCCGAGCCAGCGATGCCGATGAGATGGATGTGAGAAGGAATCATGGGGAATTGGGCCATGGGGTCATTGAGCCATTGCGACATTAAGTGATTGGATCATTGAATCATTGAAGATTGAAGAATGGAAATTCGCAGAGAAGGCACAGAGCACATCGAGAGCACAGAGGAGAGAAAACCTAACACGGCTACGCGGAGAGCGTAGAGGGGCGCAGAGAAGAAAGATCATGGGGAGACCGCCGGTTCGAGGATGTCGAGGATGCCCGGACCGAGGGCAGTGAGCCGTGCGCGGACGCCGAGAGGGAGAGTAAGCAACGGGCGTACGGTGTGGCCGATGGGCACGCCGAAGACGATCGGGATGCCGAGGTCACCCAGGACGCGACGTGCAACCTCGCAAGCACTGGGGCTGCCGGGGACCGTCGGGGCGGAGTCGGGAAAATCGCCGAGAATGATGCCGCGGACGTCTTGAAACTTAGCGGCTTGCTTGAGGTGGAGGAGAAGACGGTCGAGCTGATAGGGCTTGAGCGAGACGTCTTCGAGGACGAGGATGGAGTCGGGCGTGTCGAGCTCCCAGGGAGTGCCAAGAGTGGATTGCACCATGGTGAGGCATCCGCCGAGAAGCGTGCCTTCGACGCTGCCCGTGATCAGGCTTTCGCCGAAGAGCTCGAGGTGCCAACCGGATTGAGTTTCTGTGAGGGCGCGCTGGAAGGAGTCGCGGTCGTAGCCGGAGGGTGAGCCAGAACCAGCGTCGAAGCCGGCGGCAACCATGGGGCCGTAAAAAGTTACCCAGCCAAGTTTCTGCCAGAGAAAAACCTGAAGAGCAGTGAGGTCGCTATAGCCGAGCAGAATGCGCGGCGAGGCGAGCGGGTGTGTGGCGAGGCGGTCAAGAAGCGTAGAGACACCGTAGCCACCGCGGGTGCAGATAACCGCGCAGGGCTGAGGGGCGATCAGAGCGGCGAGAAGCTCGTCGAAACGCTGAGCAATGGTGCCGGCGAAGAAATGGTCTGGCGTGAGGGATGCGGGCGGGCGGGGTTTGTAACCGAGACGCTTGAGTTCGGTCAGGCCACGGGCGATGCGGTCGGGCTCGGCAGCGCTGGCGGGAGAGACGATGGCGACCTCAGAGCCGGGGAGAAGAGCGGGAGGTTTAAGCGGGCGCGACATGGCGAAGCGAAGAGTATAAAGCAGGCGCGGTGAAGAGAAGGACCTTTTGGAACACGGATGAACACAGATAAACACGGATGGACAGAAGGCGAGGGAGGGTGGGTGGAGATGTGTCAGAAGCTGTGTCGGCTCAGTGGAAGAGGTTCAGAGCTTGAAATGGGTGAGGCGGTGGAATTGGCGGGCGCGAGCAGAGATTTCGCGGCGCGTCAAACGGCGGAGGCGGTCGAGGCCAAAGCGTTCGACGGCAAAGCTGCCCAGCACGGAGCCGTAAACCATGGCGCGGCGGAGAGTGTCGTTGTTGATGCGGCCAGCGGCGGTGAGATAGCCCATGAAGCCGCCGGCAAAGCTGTCGCCAGCGCCGGTGGGGTCGTAAACTTCTTCGAGCGGGAAGGCAGGAATGCTGAAGACGGAGCCGGCGTGAACGAGCAAGGCGCCGTGTTCGCCACGCTTAATGACGAGCGTGCGAGGGCCCAGGCGTGCGATGTGGCGGGCAGCGCGCAGAAGGTTGTACTCGCTGGAGAGCTGGCGGGTTTCGGCGTCGTTGATCATGAGGATTTGGGTGTGGCGGAGAGTTTCGCGCAGTTCCTCGGGAGTGCGCTCAATCCAGTAGTTCATGGTGTCGAGGGCGACGATTTTGGGGCGGATGCGAATCTGCTGGAGAACGGAGCGTTGGAGGTCGGGGTGGATATTGGCGAGGAAGATGTAGCGGGAGGCGCGATACGCGTCGGGGAGAAGTGGGTTGAAGGAGGCGAAGACGTTGAGCTCGGTGGCGAGGGTGATGCGATCGTTGAGATTTTCGGAGTAGCGGCCGGCCCAGAAGAAGGTTTTGCCAGCGGCGCGTTCGAGGCCGAGCGTGTCAATGCGGCGGCCGCGAAAGATGGAGGCGTCGCGCGAGGTGAAGTCGTCGCCGACGACGGCGACCAGATTCACGCGGGTGAAAAAGCTGGCAGCGACGGCAAAGTAAGTGGCCGCACCGCCGAGTGTGCGGTCCACTTTGCCGGAGGGAGTTTCCAGAGCGTCAAAGGCGACGGAGCCGACGACCAATAGGGACATTACTGCTTCCCTTTCGGGGAGAGGTATTTGTCGAGGATGGCAGCAAGGCGTTTTTTGGCGGCGGGGGGAATGGCAGCGCGGTCGGTGACAATGGCGTTGGCAAGAGCAGAGGCACATTTGCAGGTGCGCGAGTCGGGCATGGAGCGGACAGCATGGCGGAGGACGGTGTGCGCGTTTTCGGTGTTGCGGGTGAGATAGCCGATGATTTGTTCGAAGGAGACAGCGTCGTGGGCGGGATGCCAGCAGTCGTAATCGGTGACCATGGCGATGGTGGCGTAGCAGATTTCGGCTTCGCGGGCGAGCTTGGCTTCAGTGGCGTTGGTCATACCGATGACGTCGAAGCGAAGCTGGCGATGGACGTGGGCTTCGGCGAGGGTGGAGAACTGAGGGCCTTCCATGCAAATGTAGGTGCCACTGCGATGCACGCGGACGCCGGCGAGGTCGCAGGCGTCGCCGAGCAGGGAACGGAGTTGAGGGCAGATGGGTTTGTCGAAGGTGACGTGGGCGACGATGCCGCTGCCGAAAAAGGTGGCGGTGCGGCGATAGGTGCGGTCGAAGAACTGGTGGGGGAGGACGAAATCCATGGGGGTCAGCTCTTCGCGAAGGGAGCCGACGGCACTGACGCTGAGGATGCGTTCGACGCCGAGGAGTTTCATGGCATAGATGTTGGCGCGATAGTTGATTTCGGAAGGGAGAATGCGATGGCCTCGGCCGTGACGCGAAAGGAAGGCGACATGGCGGCCTTCGAGCGTGCCGACGACAAAGGCGTCGGAGGGAAGGCCGAAGGGGGTCTTGATGCGGACTTCGCGCGTGTCGGAGAGGCCGGGCATGTGGTAGAGGCCAGAGCCGCCGATAACGGCAATTCGCGGAGCTGGGTGGCGCTTGGTCGGTTTGGGCATGGAGTGATTTCCTCGCTAGAGCGAAGCTCTCAGCAATCAGCCTTCAGCAAGATGGCAGCATACAGAGAGCGCTCTTGCGGCTCTGGGGCCCGTCGCCAGTCTCAAACGAGGCATGACGTGCGTACCTCCTACCGCTAATCGCTGGTGACGGGGTCGGGGACATATTGGCCATCGCGTTCGCGGAGATAGGCGGCGCGGACGACAGGGTCGTGACCGAAAAGAGCCAGCCAGCCGTGCCGCGCAACTTCTGGTATCCACTTCTTCTTGTTTTCGAGAGTGGTCATGGGAAAGAGATCGTAGCCCATGATCCAGGGAAACGGGAGATGAGTGGTGGTGGGGACGAGGTCGGCGAAAAAGAAGGCGGTCTTGCCGCCGCCGGAAAGGCGCACGCATTGCATGTCGCCGGTGTGCCCGGGAACGCGGAACAGCTCGACGCCGGGAGCAACTTCGGTTTCGCCCTGGAGGAGCCACCATTGGCCGGAATGCTCGACGGGGAGGAAATTGTCGGGGAGATAGCTGGCGCGGTCGCGCTCGTTGGGGCACTTGGCGTGGTCGAGTTCGCCCTGCTGGACGATGTAGCGAGCGTTGGGAAAGGTGGGGACGGCTTTATCGCCAACGATATGCGTGTTCCAGCCGCAGTGGTCGAAATGGAGATGGGTGTTGATGACGATGTCGATGCGCTCGGGGGGAACACCATGGGCGCGAAGCTGGTCGGGGAGACGCGGCTCACCCTCGAAGCCGAAGATGTCGCGACGCTTGGCGTCCCATTTGTCACCAGCGCCAGTTTCGACGAGGATCCGCTTCCCTGCTGTCCGGATGAGGAGACAGTTCATCGCCAGGCGGACACGGTTGCGCTCGTCGGGCGGGCAGACGCGCTCCCACAAGGGACGCGGGACGACGCCGAACATGGCGCCACCGTCGAGACGGAAGTAACCGTCGGTGAGGACGTGGAATTCGAGATCGCCGAGCTTCATGGGAGTTTACAGTTCACAGTGGTCAGTTGGCAGTTCAGAGCAAGAGTCGACTGGAACATGAATGCACATCGAGGTCCGCGAAAAGGAACATATGAAGATAACAGGAAAGAGTAGAAAGACAAGACGGAGGACGAAAAGACGTAAAGCGTCCACGTAAATCGAAGGTCGAAAGGAGGGAGCGGGTAGCGCGATGGCGGGTGTAAGCATTCGCACTCCAAAGCGGGCGGGATGTCGGCGTTACAGACCGGAGAGGGAGAGTAGCTGGGAGACGGCGGAGAAGGGGTCGAGCTGGCGGGCGGCGACGCGGGCGGCGAGATCGTCGAGGGCGCGGGCACCGGCTGGGGAGCCAAGCACGCGGTCGAGGAGACGAGATTCGACGAGGTCGAGGAGGCGTTCCTTCCAATGAGCGATTTTTTGGGTCTGGCGCTCGCGACTGGAATCGTAGTGGGCGCGAAAGTCAGCGATAGCCGAGGCGAGTTCGGCAATGCCTTTGTCTTCGGTGGCGACGGTGCGGACGACGCGGGGTTTCCAGCCGTCGTGTTCGGGAACGAGCTGAAGCATGGCCAGGACCTGCTGCTCGAGACGCGAGGCGCCTTCGCGGTCGGATTTGTTGATAACGAAGATGTCGCCGATTTCCATGAGGCCGGCTTTCATGTTTTGGACGTCGTCGCCGAGGCCAGGAACGAGGACAACGAGGGTGCAGTCGGCGAGGCGCACGATGTCAATTTCATCCTGGCCGACGCCGACGGTTTCGATGAGGATTTGCTGCTTGCCTGCGGCGTCAAGCAGCAGGGCGACCTCGCCGGTGGCGCGGGCGAGTCCGCCGAGAAAACCACGAGTGGCCATCGAGCGAATGTAGATGCCGGAGTCGGTGGCGTGTCCCTGCATGCGAATGCGGTCGCCGAGGATGGCGCCGCCGGTGAAAGGACTGGTGGGGTCAACGGCGATGATGCCGACGGTCTGCTGCTGGCGGCGGTAGTGGGCGGCGAGGCGATCCACTAGAGAGCTTTTGCCGGTTCCGGGAGCGCCCGTGACGCCGGTGAGATTGGCCTGGCCGGTGTGAGGGAACAACTGACGAAGGAGGTCTTCAGCTTCCGGTGCATGGTTCTCGATGGCCGTTATGGCGCGAGAGATGGAGCGGATGTCGCCGGAACGGATGGATTGAGACCAGGTGTCGGTGGCGACGGACATCGGAGGAAAGAAATTTAACCACAGATGAACGCAGATAAACACAGATAAAGAGAGAGAAAGAGGAAGAGGGATTTAGCCACGGATACACACGGATGAACACGGAGAGGAAGAAGAGAAAGACTTATCGCAGAGGTCGCGGAGACGCAGAGGTCGCAGAGAAGAGCCGGCGCTACAAGGGCACAGCCAAGAGTGCCTGTGCCACCGAAGCCGGAGCTACTTTTTGCCGAGGAGCTGGCGGGCGATGACGAGGCGCTGGATTTCGCTGGTGCCTTCGCCAATGGTGCAGAGCTTGACGTCGCGGTAGAACTTTTCCGCCGGATAGTCCTTGATGAATCCGTAGCCGCCAAAAATTTGAACCGCTTCGTTGGCCACGCGGCAGCCGATTTCGCCGGCGTAGAGTTTGGCCATGGAGGATTCGAGGGTATAGCGCGAGTCTGTGCGGTCGGCGAGCCAGGCCGCGCGGTAGGTGAGCAGGCGGGCGGCGTCGATCTCAGTGGCCATGTCGGCCAGTTTGAACTGAATGGCCTGGAATTCGCTGATGGTCTTGCCGAACTGTTTGCGCTGTTTGGCGTAGGCGGTGGCCGCTTCGAAGGCACCCTGAGCCATGCCGAGACCCAAAGCGGCGATGGAGATGCGGCCGCCGTCGAGGATTTGCAGGCTGTTGACGAAGCCTTCTCCCTCGGTTCCGAGAAGGTTCTCGCCGGAAACAAAACAATTGTCGAAGATGACTTCGGAGGTGTCGCTGGCGCGAAGGCCGAGCTTGTTTTCCTTCTTGCCCGGGCGGAAGCCGGGCGTGCCCTTTTCGATGATGAAAGCGGAGATGCCGTGCCCACCCTTGGATTTGTCGGTGACGGCCATGGCCACGCACACGTCGGCGTGATGGCCGTTGGTGGTGAAGGTCTTGGCGCCGTTGAGGACCCAGCCGTCATCTTTGCGAACGGCAGTCGTGCGAGTGCCGCCGGCATCGGAGCCAGCTTCCGGCTCGGTGAGCGACCAGCAGCCGAGTTTTTTGCCGGCAGCGAGAGGGGTGACGTACTTCTTGCGCTGGGCTTCGCTGCCGAACTTGAAGATGTGATTCGTGCAAAGCGAATTGTGCGCAGCGACGATGATGCCGACGGAACCGTCCACGCGGGAAAGCTCTTCGATGGCGATGGCGTATTCGACGTAGCCGAGGCCGGCGCCGCCGTAGTCTTCGGGGAAGATGACGCCCAGCAGGCCGAGGTCGGCGAGCTGGGGGAGGATTTCCGTGGGGAAATGGGAGGCTTCGTCCCACTCCATGACGTGGGGACGGATTTCAGATTCGGCGAATTGGCGGACGGAGCGGCGGAGCTGCTGCTGTTCGTCGGTTAAGGAAAAGTCCACGATTCCTCCGGCGCTCCCTCTGTTGGAATCTAGCCCGGCTCGACCGGGGCTGGCGGGACACGGCCTCATCCGGCGTGGGCAATTGTCCTCAGACAAACATTTATACCACAGGCGGGGAGATGGCTTTCGCAAGCGTAGATTGGAGCCTCCGAAACAGTTATCGGCAATTGAAGATTTGGGCCGGCACTCCTGCGTCACGCCAAGACAGCGGCTCTGGAATGCGGGCGGGCCTGGGCCTCCGTTGTCAGCTATGGCCCAGCATTAGGCACCGTGACGATAAACGTTGTCGGCGTGCAACCCGTCGGCGCACCGAAGCAGGTGTCACGCACGTACACCTGAGGCAGTCCGTTGCTACCACCCGCCACCAAGCTCCTGCCATCGCTGACGAAGGCCACGAACCGGCCGTCGCGGCTCACCGCCGGTGCCGTGCTGGCGCTATAGTTCGGGAAGCCATCGCTGTTCACGGACGCTTTGATAGTAGTTGGGGTGCAGGGCCCTGCGACCCCGAAACACGTATCACGGAGAAAAATCTGCGCTTGGCTGCCGACGACATAAATGTCGTCCGGCGCCAGGTTGTTTGCAATGGAAGGAAAGGCCATGAACCGCCCCCTCGCGCTAAGGGCATACGCAGCTAGTCGGTTGCCAGCCCCATTATCCGGATTGCCATCGAAGGCCAAAGAAGCTGTGATGGTCGTGGGGATGCAGCCGGAGGGGGCGCCGAGGCACGTGTCGCGAACGAAATATTCTGCAGAACCAGAATCTAGCTGGAAGGCAACGAACCGCCCGTCGGCGCTGATCGCCGGTTGGTGGCTCCCGACGAGGAAAAATGTGTCATCGTTGTCTAATGAGGCGCGAATCGTGCTGGGGGTGCAGGCAGAGGTCTGCCCCAAGCATGTGTCACGGAGATAGACGAACGGTGCGCCGTTGGGCGCGCCCGGCAGCAGGTTGAAGGGCGCGGAGCGAAATGCAATGTAGCGCCCATTGGCACTGATCGAAGGCTGCTCGCTGCTATCGACGGCTTGGGTACCGTCGCTCGGCATGGAGACTCGGATAGTCGTGGGAGTGCATCCCGGCGGCGCGCCCAGGCAGGTGTCCCGCGCAAACAGGTTGAATACCCCATTGGTGTCTGTGGGAGGCACGAGGTTGTCAGCCTTCGTCGAAAAGGCCACAAAGCGTCCGTTCCCGCTCAGGGAATAGCCGGTTATATCTTTGTTGGCCTCGCTGCCGTCAACGGCCACGGACGCGCGCGTTGTAGACGGCGTGCATGCCGGCGCGCCGAGGCACGTGTCGCGGACAAAGGCATCAACGGCGTTGTTGGTGTCGTTAGGCACCAGGTTGGTGGCCCACGAGAGAAAGCTGACAAACCGCCCGTCGGCGCTAACGCCCGGGGCGAAGCTGTCATCATTGCCCAGGCTGCCGTCGTTGGCCAGCGAGACCCGCATCGTGACAGGAGTGCAGCCCGCCAGCCCGCCGAAGCACGTGTCACGGAGATACACGTCTGCGGGGAAATGGGGAGTGTCAGGAATGAGGTTCTTGGCCCCCGACCAGAAGGCCACGAATCGGCCATCAGGAGTGATGGCGGGAAACCCGCTGGGTCCTCCGTCTGCCTGTGGGATGGTGACGTTGAAGGTCGCTGCATTCGAGGTTCCGCCTCCAGGAGCTGGGCTGAAGACCGTGACGAGCGGGGCTCCCACCGCGGCCACATCGCTCGCAGGAATCTGCGCGCTGATGTGCTGGGTGTCGAGAAACGCTGTCGGCCGGTTGCTACCGTTCCACTGCACTTCCGAACTCTGCAGGAAGCCTGTGCCCTCGACCGCCAGCGTGAAGGGCGATGCACCGAACGTAACATTGTCGGGGGTCAAGCTGCGGATAGTGGGCACCGGGTTCCCGAAGCTGCTGATCGTAAACGTCAGCGCAATCGATGTGCCCCCGCCAGGGCCGGGAGTTACCACCGTCACCGGCCACGTCCCCGCGGTGCCGATCTCCGGGCCTCGGATGGAAGCGATCAGTTTAGTGCTGTTGATAATCTTTGTGGGCCGTTCAAATCCGTTCGTTGTGACTCTAGAGCTCAGCAGGAAGTTGGTTCCGCTAACGGCAAGCTGAAAGTCTCCGCCACCTACCGTCGCGCTGGAAGGTGAAAGCGCGGTGAGAGTGGGCACGGGGTTGATTCCCGCGCTGATTGTAAACGTCAGGGCGTTCGAGGTCCCGCCGCCAGGTGGTGGGTTTACGACCGTCACCTGCGCTGTCCCTGGCGACGCCAGGTCCGCCGCGGTGAGCGTTGCAGCGAGTTCCCCAAGTCCGCCTCCGCCAGGAAACGTTGGCCGGCTGCTGCCGTTCCACTGCACTTCCGCGCCAGAAGCGAAACTTGCGCCAGAGACTGACACACCCCCCGTGCTGCCCGCTGGCAACGAAGAGGGTCTGAGCGAGGTGATTGTCGGCACGGGATTACCAGGGGGATCGATCACGAACGTGAGCGCGCCCGAAGTGCCGCCGCCCGGCGCTGGATTCACCACAGTTAGTTGCGCCGTTCCTTGTGCAGCGATGTCCGTGGCCGGAATCATTGCCACAACCTGCGTGGGACTCACCAGAATGGTTGCGCGGTCGTTCCCGTTCCACTGGATGGTCGAATTGGGTGCAAAGCCGCTGCCGAAAACGCTCAGCTCGAACGCGCCGCTACTTGCACGCGCATTCGCTGGCGCGAGAAAGGACGCGCTCGGAACCGCATTGTTGGCAGCGTTGGCTGTAAATGTGACGGCATTTGACGCGCCGCCCCCCGGCGCGGGGTTGACCACAGTGACTTGCGCCATGCCGGGTACCGCAATATCCGTGGCCAGAAGCATCGCAATTAGCTGCGTGCTGCTCACAAACGTAGTCGGTCGGTTGGCGCCACTCCATCGCGCCGTCGAGCCGGATACGAAATTGCTGCCATTGAGGGTTAGCGCGATGCTCCCTGAGCCGGCGGTGGTGCTCGACGGAGAAAGTGAAGTCACACCTGGCGGGGGATTGTTGATGGTGAAAGCCAGCGCGCTCGAGGTGCCCCCACCTGGCCCAGGATTCACCACGGTCACCTGCGCCACACCCGCGGCCGCAATGTCGCTGGCGAGGATTTGGGCGGTGAGTTGCGAGCCGCTGACGAATGTTGTGGGGCGGTTGCTGCCGTTCCATTGCACCGTGGAAGCAGAAATGAAGTTCGAGCCATTCACGGTCAGAGAGAACCCCGAGCTACCCGCTGTCACGCTCGGGGAAGAAAGCGAACCCAAGCTCGGCGCAGGGTTGGCGGGCACGGGTTTCGGTGGAAGTGAGCTTGAGGCGCCGTTGCAACCAATGAGTAGCGCAGCCGCTGCAAAGGCGAGCACCAGGAACAATAGGCGCCCCCACATCGATTGACACCTTTCGTCTTTCTAAACCGTGGTCGAAGGGAAGGGGAAACACGAATCGTTCAAGAACCTACAGGAGAGAGCATAACCCAAGAATTCCTGCCCCACTACGCACCAAGATATTCCTGGCTAAGAGCCGTGTCAAGCAATACTCGCATGGTCCGGAAACGGCGCCCGCTCGCGAGATAAACACGCCGACTGCGCTGTCCGACATTGCATCAACAGGCTTCGACCGAGCAAGGCGGACGAGGAGGGATGGGGCCCGACTGTGATAACCGAGGGCACCATTTGCCTACCAGCCGATCTTGTGATCTTTGTTCTGCGCGTCGAGCCACTGCTTGAGCGGGGCGAAGTAGTCGAGGATGGCGGTGGCGTCGAGCTGCGTTTCGCCGGAGAGAGCCGCAAGGGCTTCGGGCCAGGGACGGCTCTGACCCATTTCCATCATTTTTCTAAGGCGGTCGCCGGCGACTTTGTTGCCGTAGATGGAGCAGCGGTGGAGCGGGCCGGTGTAGCCGGCGGCGCGGCACAGCGCGCGGTGAAACTGGAACTGATAGATGGCGGCGAGGAAGTAGCGCGTGTAAGGGACGTTGGCGGGGACGTGATACTTGGCGCCAGGGTCGAAGTCGGCTTCGGTGCGAGTGATGGGCGGGGCGACACCTTGGTATTTGCGGCGAAGGTCCCACCAGGCTGAGTTGTAATTTTCGGGGGCAATTTCGCCGGAGAAGACTTTCCAGCGCCACTGGTCCACGAGAAGTCCAAAAGGGAGAAAGGAAACTTTGTCGAGGGCGCGTTGCATGAGCAAGCCTATGTCGCCCGAGGGCGGAGGGACTTTGTCGAGGAAGCCGATCTCTTGAAGGTATTCGGGAGTGACGCTCAGGGCGACGGCGTCACCGACGGCTTCGTGGAAGCCGTCGTTGGCGGAGTTTTGGAAGAGATATGGAAGGCGATTGTAGGCGCGCTGGTAGAAATTGTGGCCGAGCTCGTGGTGGATGACGGAGAAATCCTCGGCGTCAATCTTGATGCACATTTTGATGCGCAGGTCGTCTTTGTAGTCGAGCGACCAGGCGGAAGCGTGGCAAACAACGTCGCGGTCGGCAGGCTTGGTAAAGAGGGAGCGCTGCCAGAAGGTCTCCGGAAGCGGCTCGAAGCCGAGCGAGGTGAAGAAACGCTCGCCGTAACGGACCATGCCCTGCGGGTCGACCGTGCGGGACTTGAGGATTTGAGTAAGGTCAAAGCCCGGGTCGGATGCGGGCGGGGCCACAAGCGGATAGATGTTGGACCAGTCCTGCGCCCACATGTTGCCAAGAAGATGAGCGGGGATGGGGCCGGTGGGCGGGACGACGTCTTTGCCATAGTGCTGCGAGAGACGGGCGCGGACGTAAGCGTGGAGCGATTCGTAGAGCGGGCGGACCTGCGTCCAGAGGCGGTCCACGTCGGCGGCGAACTGGTCAGGAGGCATGTCGTAGTTGGAGCGCCAGAGAGCGCCGAGATTCACAAAGCCCATCTCATGAGCGCCGCGATTGCCAAGCTGGACCATCTCCGCGTAACGAGGGCGCATGGGCGGAGAAATAGCATGCCAGCCCGTCCAGGCGGTGAGGAGTTCGTTGGGGTCGCGACTTTCGGCGAGGATTTTTTCCAGGTCGTTTAAGGAGAAACACTTCCCTGCCGTGCCGTCGGGGCAGTACCGGCCCTTTCCGTATTCGCTCTTTAGCCGGGCAGAGATTTCGGCGAGCTGCGTCTGCGCGAGCGGTTCGCGCGGGGCAGGAACGGGGAGCGAGAGGCGGAGAAGGTTGAGCTGGCGCTGAAGGTCGGCGGGGAGCTTGAGGGAGCGGAAACGGTTGGCGCGAGCGGCGAAGTCGGTAGTGGCGGCGTTGAATTGGCGGTCAAACTCGGCGGCGATGCGTTCCGTGTCGAAGGTGATGAAATTCTGTTGAATCCAGTCGGCGCGCGATTGCCGGATGCTGAGGTCGAGGAGACGCGAGTTGGCTTGGGCGAGAAAAGCGCGGGCATTGGCAACGGTGGGGCGCTTGGCGGGCTTCTGCGTTTGCGCGGTGGAGGGGAGTGTGAGCGGGAAGGAGCCCAGAAGAACGAGAAGAAATCCAGCGATTGGACGAAGCATGAAGTCCCTCGGAAGTGGGTGCGGCGGAGAGAGTATAGGACAGGTGAAGGGGAAATTTCAGATTTGAGATTGCGGGGAAGACAGGATTTCAACACAGACGGCACAGAAAGGCCAGAGGGCATAGAGAGAACTGCCAAAATTCTTCGCTTCGCCCGGTATGACGCGAGAGCCACCGGGAGGGGCCAGCGCTAAACACAAAAGCGTTAGTCAAGGATCTCGCGGAGGGCGGAGAGGGCGGAGTTGATGGCGGGGCGGTCGACGTCGTAGTGGGTGACCATGCGAGTGGTGTAGGGGCCGAAGGGGCCGGCGAGGACACTACGTTTGGCAAGTTCGGCACAAAGCTGGGCGGCGGTGCGGCCGGTGCGCTTGACGTCGAAGACGACGATGTTGGTGACAACTTTTTGGGGGTCGATGGCGATACCTTTGATTTTGGCGAGGCCTTCGGCGAGATAGCGGGCATTTTCGTGGTCGCGGGCGAGCAGGGCGGGAGTTTCTTCAAGCGCGATGAGGCCGGCAGCGGCGAGGACTCCGACTTGGCGCATGCCGCCGCCGAGAAGTTTGCGGAAGTAGTGGGCCTTGTCGATGAAGTCCCGAGAGCCGACGAGCATCGATCCGACGGGAGCGCCCAGGGCTTTTGAGAGGCAGAACATCACCGAGTCGAATTTCTTTGTGAGCTGGGCGACGGAACGCTTCGTGGCGACAGCTGCGTTGAAGATACGGGCGCCGTCGAGATGGATGCGCAGGCCGACGCTGTGGGCGCGGTCGCAGATGTCGTCGGCGAGGTCGGGAGGATAGACGGTGCCACCGGCCACGTTGTGGGTGTTTTCGAGGCAGAGTAGACCGGTGTCGGCTTTGTGCGGGACGCGGAGATGGAGAAGCGGGTCGATGAGGTCCCAGGTGAGGATGCCGTCGGGGGCGGTGGTGGTGCGCGGGAGACAGCCGGCGAGCGCTGACATCGAAGAGAGCTCGTACTGATTGATGTGGGCACGCTCATCGCAGACGACTTCCTGGCCGGGCTGGGTCCAGACTTTGATGGCCACGACGTTGCCCATCGATCCAGTGGGAACGAAGAGCGCGGCTTCCTTTTCGAAGAGTTCGGAGGCGCGGGATTGGAGACGGTTGACGGTGGGGTCTTCACCGTAAACGTCGTCGCCGACTTCGGCTTCGAACATGGCGCGACGCATCGCAGGAGTGGGGCGCGTGACGGTGTCGGAACGAAGATCAATTGAGGCGGGTTTGGAGACAGCGTCGGGGGCTGCAGATGGGCTGGACATCAAGCATACATTACGGCGAAAAGAGGAAATGGAAAAGAGAAAAAAGTCTGGAACACAGATGAACACGGATGAAGTGAGAGAGAAAGGTAGAGGTAAAGAAAGAAATAAGAGAGAGATTCAACGCAGAGGACACAGAGACAGAAGAGAAATCGCGGAGAAGAAAGGGAAGCGTCGCAACTCGGCGCCAGGAGAAGTGAGAGGAGGTGAGGCGGGCCATGCGTGGCGCGGCACGACGGGCGGGATGCGGCTAACTGAGAAGCACTGTGAAGACTTCGTTGGAAATGGAGAGGCGCGCGGGGGCGAGGCGAGCGCGGGGGCCGTCGAGAAGAAGGAGACCGTCGGCGGCGAGAGATTCGAGGCGCGGGCGAAGGGAGACGGAATAGCGGTGCTCGAGAGATTGCCAGTGGATGCCGTCGAGGAGGCGAAGGCCGAGGAAGAGTTCTTCGTCGAGAGCTTGCTGCGGGGTGAGAACTTCGCGCTGCTCGATGGGGAGACGGCCGGAGTTGATGCTGGCGACGTAGGCAGCAGGCTCATGGGCGTTGGCCCAGCGTGCGTTGCCGTCGAAGGAATGAGCGCCCGCGCCGAGGCCGAGGTAGGGCGCGCGAGTCCAGTATTTGAGATTGTGGAGGGAGCGGCGACCCGGCAGGGCCCAGTTGGAGATTTCGTAGTGGTCGTAGCCGGAGCGGGAGAGAAGATCGCAGGCGAGCTCGTAAAAGGAGGCGATGGAGTCGTCGTCGGGGAGAGCGGAGGCGCTGTAGCGCGAGCCGCCGGAGAGCACTTCTCGGCCGAGGCGACTGCCTTCGTCAATTTCGAGCATGTAGATGGAGATGTGCTCGGGCGAGAGGCTGAGGAGCTGGTCGAGAGAGTCGCGCCAAGTGGAGGCGGTCTGGTGAGGGAGGCCGGCGATGAGGTCGAAGCTGAGGTTGCGGAAGCCGGCAGAGCGGAGAGTGTCGTTGGCGCGGTAGATGTCGTCGCGGCGATGGAGGCGGCCGGCAGCGTGAAGTTCGACGTCGTTGAAAGATTGGGAGCCGAGAGAGATCCGGTTAATGCCGATAGCGAGCCAGGCGGAGGCTTTTTCGGGCGTGATGGTTTCGGGGTCGGCTTCGAGAGTGACTTCTGGAATACCAAGAGCCGGCGGGCCGCCGGCGATACCCAGAGAAAACGAACAGCGGACAGAGTCGAGGATGCGGACGAGAGCTGCGGGGTCGAGAAGAGAGGGAGTGCCGCCTCCGATGTAGAGAGTGTCGGCGGAACGCCAGGATTCCTCGGGCCGGTCAGACTGGTCCTCGGGATGACAGAATTTCAAACCGACAGCGTCAGCGAGGGAAGCGTAGTCGGAGATTTCGCGACAGAGTGCGAGGACGTAAGGGTCGTAGAGCGAGCGGGAGAAAGGGCCAGTGTGGAAGTTACAGTAAGTGCACTTGGTCTGGCAGAAGGGAACCTGGATGTAGAGGCCGAGAGACATAGTTAAGGAGCCAATCTAACATAAAGGGCATCAGAAACAGAGGACACTTAAGAGAGAACCGGCGCGCTGTTGTGGCTTCAAAAGCTGAAAGGGGATGATGGGTTATTTCGAGTTCACTGAGAACGGCTTCGAGAGGACGCTGGCGCGGGCGGCTGGTTTGCGAGGGGGGCCGAGAAGAGGTGGCGCGATTACGTACCAGACGCGTACACGATATTCTCCGGAGCCAACAACGCCAAAGGTGAACTCGACCAAGGCGTTTGGCTTGACGTCAGAAGGGACGCTGTTAACACGTCTGCTTTCGGCGGGCAAGGCCGGAACCCAACCGGTGTTCGATTTTCGTTCGAGCTCGATCGGCAGCCATGATCTGAGGGTACTTGTCCCCCGAGCATACAGCTCTCCATCCGCGTAAACAGGAAATGCGAATGTGATGCCATTGTCAGTGAGGTTGATAACGCGGACAACGATGGGATGCCAGGTGCGATGAGTATCACCCACAACTTCGACACGCAGAGCCGGAGGAGGCGATTGCGCAACAGAAACCCATGAGACAACGTGGAGAACAAGGGCAACACACGCGCGAGACATGGTGGGTCTTACCGGTCGGGCAGAATCTTAACATGAAGAGTGCGAGAGCGGGGGCCGTCGAATTCGCAGAAGAAGATGCCCTGCCAACGGCCGAGTGCGAGACGAGCGTTTTCGATGGAGAGGGTGGCGCTGGAACCGACGAGCAAGGCTTTAATGTGGGAATCGGCGTTGCCTTCGGCGTGTTTGTATGGCCCCTTGTGCGGGATGAGGCGGTCGAGGGTGGCTTCGATATCGCGGGCGACGTCGGGGTCGTCGGCTTCGTTGATGGTGATGCCGGCAGTGGTGTGAGGGACGTAGAGGTAGCAGACGCCGGAAGAAATGCCGGAGGAGGAGACAATTTGCTGAACGTCCGAGGTGACGTCGAGGAGTTGAGTGCGGCGTGAGGATTTAACTTCGAGGGTGATGAGACTGGCCACGGAGAACAAAGATAAACACGGAAAGCGTGAAAGAGTCAAAAGTTGAAGGGTGGAAGGGAGAAGGATAAAAGCAGATTCCTCAGTTGCTGCGCTCCTTCGGAATGACAATGAGCGAAACGGCGCGCCTCTGCGATCGGGAAGAGAGATTCTTCGGCCCGACGAAGATCGCCGGGCCTCAGAATGACATCCGCCCAGTGGACGAATCGAAACTAGGATAGGGCGGAGGCGGAGGAGGCGCCGTAGAAAGCAAACCAGGGTTTGGCAGCAGTGAGGCGCGAGTTGACGTTGTTGATGTTCTTGACGCCTTCGGTGGAGAGCCAATCTTCAAGCGCCTTGATGCCCTGCTTGGCGTAAACGGGCATTCCGTCTTTCCAGGTGGCGCGTCCGCAGAGTACACCTGAGAAATTGACTCCGGATTCGGCGGCGAGCTCGAGGGTTTCTGAAAAGGTATCGTTGCTGACGCCGGCGCTGAGATAGATGAAGGGCTTTCTGGCGACCGCGGCGGCCTTTTGGAAATACTCCTTGGCCTGCGCGCGGGTGAAGCAGGAGTCACCTTTGCAGGAGCGGGTGCCGGAGACGAACGCCATGTTAATGGGGACCTCAACCTTCATGACGTCCACACCGTACTGAGGCTTGGAAAATTCCTCCATGGACTTGACGACGACTTCGGGCTTTTTTTTGGCGAACTCAATGCCCTTCTCGTCCACGTTTTCTTCGTAGCCGACAAATTCGAGGAAGAAAGGGACGTCGGCGGCAGTGCACTCGGCGCCGATGCGTTCGACCCAGGCATGCTTCGTTTCGTTGATGTCTGTGGGGTCGAAGGGCGTGTAGTAGAGAAGGATTTTGATGCAGTCGGCGCCGGCGGCGACAAGACGACGAACCGACCAGTGGTCGAGAAGGTCGGGGAGGCGGCCGGGGCGGGTGTTGTCATAGCCGGAGTTTTCGTAGGCGAGAAGCAGGCCGGCGTTTCTGGCGCGCTGTTTGGCGGCGGTGAGGCCGTATTCCGGGTCGAGGAGAATAGCGCTGGCGTGAGGAGTGAGGATGCGAACAACGGCTTCCTTGAACTCGGACATCATCTCCGGCGTGACCGCTTTTTTGTCGATGCCTTTGTCCTTGGCGATGGCGCTGCGGAGCGAGCCGCGCTGGTCCATGGCCGCCGCGGCGATGACGCCGCGATCGTTGGCGACGGCTTGCAGGCCTTTTTGTTTGCCTGATGTGATTTTCATGGGACGTCCTCCGCAAGAGGAAGATGGGCAACGGCGGATTCTAGCACAGATGGCTGGAGAAGGATTCCGTCGCCGTTACTCGCGATTCATAAAGCGTTACTCGGTCAGGCCAAAAAGGGCAACGGAATTCACCACTGGGGCACAAAGCCGGCCACTACAGAAAGAGGAGGTGGTGAGGAGAGGGGGTGGAAAGGGAGGATTGTTGGAGGAGGGAGTCGAGGAGAGGTTCGCCGTGTCGGGCGAGGAACGGGAGGAAACAGAGAGACCGTTCCTGAAGACCGTGGTGAGGATAGAGAGAGTCGGTGAGAAGTTGTTCGTGGCGGGCGAGGATGCCTTCGCGCGCGCCTTCGGCCCGGCCGGCTTTCTCGCGAAGTCGCAGGAACTGATAGAGGATTTTCTTCTCAGCGGTGGAGAGCGAGCCGAGAAGAGTTTTGTCGAGTTTGCCGAGGGGTTTGCGGAGGCTGGCAAGCACGCGACGAATGGCCTTTTCGCCGGTGTTGAATTGCGACGCGAGAGCGCGGGAGAGAAACTGCCGCTCGAGCTTGCGGCGGACGTGCTGACGTCCGCGGAAGAGATCGGAGAGTTCGAGCGAGTATTTCTTGAGGAGCCGGGCGACGTGAGGTTCGACGAGAGTGAAGCCGGCGCGGGGCAGGATGGCCGGCATCCGCGAGAGAAGACGGCGATAGAGTACATCGGCTTGGGCAAAGTAGGCAACTTCAGCAGGGCCGGCAATGTAGGCGGCGGTGGGAAGCAACGTGTCCTGAACGATAGGTCGGAGAAGGACGTTGGGGCTGAAGCGCTCGGGAGAGTGGTCAAGGAGGACGACAAGTTCGGCAAGCGAGTGCCCGTGATTGCCAGCGAGAAATCCCGAGTTGGAGCGGCCGGGTGCGAGACGTAGAGGGAACCGCCGGCCGTCATGGTTGAGAAAAAGCAGGGTGTTGCGCTCGAGGATTTTCACCTGGGAATGGTAGTGGGCGCGATCCAGCTGGCGGTCGCGGGAGAGAAGATCGGTGGCGAGCACGGCGTGGTCTTCAAGCACGCGACGGTAAAGAGGAGCAGCGAGGCGATGGAGCCGCGCGTCGAGCGGGTCAAGTAGGATGAGGCCAAAGCGAGAGAAAAGACGGGCGAAGAGTTTGGCGAAGGCGGTGCCAAAGGTTTCCTGGGGGCGGTAGGAGTCTTGGAGGGCGCTGGAGACGAGGTCGAAGGCAGAGCCGTCGAGCGAAGAGACGCCTTGCTCCACGATTGAGGAAACAGCGTCACCCAGGGGAAGTTCACCGACGCGCAGGC
>Ga0247727_10003676_pt1 | contig 33599 bp, 32 predicted proteins | sample WisWelCaveWW1625_FD_202498 | JGI IMG/M metagenome (GOLD analysis project Ga0247727, IMG submission 202498) | Biofilm microbial communities from Wishing Well Cave, Virginia, United States - WW16-25 | ecosystem: Environmental > Aquatic > Deep subsurface > Groundwater > Cave microbial mat | place...
CAAAGCGGATGTATTGATCGGCACGCAAATGCTTGCCAAAGGGCTTGACCTTCCACTTGTGACTCTCGTTGGCATTGTCCTTGCGGATGTAGGATTGCATCTGCCTGATCCGTTTGCGGGGGAGCGCGTGTTTCAAGTGTTGACTCAAGTGGCAGGGCGCGCGGGGCGGAGTGAACGCGGCGGGAAGGTTATTCTGCAAACCTTTGACCCGCAGAATCAGGTCATCCAGTCTGCGGCGCGGCATGACGTGGAAGGGTTTTACCAATACGAGTTGGAGGGACGCAAGCGGCTGGGCTATCCGCCGTTCACGCGTCTCGTGCGACTCGAGTTGAGGGGACAGGATCAAGCCTCCACGGAGAAAGAGGCGAGACGCGTCGCGGAGAAGTTGTCAGTAATCAGTGAACAGTCATCGGTAATCGGTCCTGTGCCGTGTTTCTTTTCCAAGGTGGCGGGGTTTTATAGGTGGCAGATCGTCCTGCGCGGGTCAAATCCTGTTGCGTTGTTGCGCGAGGTCAAGTTAGATGGCTGGCGCGTGGAAGTTGACCCGATCAGTTTGCTATAATCAATTCAATACGGTGGTCGAGTAGTCCTGCGTGCAGTTCGCAGGACATATCGAGACCACCAGGCTAGAAAAATATTTCTGTTACTTGTTGGTCTCGATACGAACTTTGTCCTACTCGACCAACAGAGTAATCATAAAAGGAGAATGAATTATGCAATCTTTTTCACGCGGTTGGTCGTTTCTCAAACAAGCCTGGGGGATGGCGTTCAAGGATAAGGACCTCCTGAAGCCATCCATTTACGCCTTGATCGTCGGGATGATCATTTCGGTCATCGGCATTGTTCCGATCGCCGGCGCGGCGTTCCTGCTCGGCGATTCGCAATTTGGGAATATCATCCTGGGTTTGATGGGCGCGGTTTTGATTTTCGTGCAATTCGTGGTGACGTATGTTTTCTCCGCGATGACTGTTTATCTCATCTATGGCTATCTCGCGGAGGGTGACGGGCGCATGGATCACGCGTGGGCTATCGTCCGTCGTGACTTTTTCGACATCCTCACCCTCGCCGCGGCTTCGACGGTTGTTAACTTGTTGAGAAATGCCGCGCGCAATAATCGGCGCGGCGGCATCGGCGCAAGTGTCGCGCGCGGCGCGACCAGCCTGCTCTCCGCACTATGGACAGAGGCTTCGTACCTCGTTTTGCCTGCCATGGTGATTGACGATCTAAATCTCAAAGCAGGTATGCAGCGGATCTTGAAGATCACGAAAGAAAACCTGCTGTTGATCGGTATCAGCACCGTGGGTGTGCGCTGGGTGACGGGACTGATCGGCTTTGTATTCGGCGTTGGCGGATTTCTGCTCGCGTTGGCGATCGGCGGCGGGGCGGTCTATGCGATCGGCGAGATCAACGCACTCTCGATTACCGCGCTTGCCTTCGCGGCATTCGTTTTCTTTGGTATTGTCATGGTGATCAGCGTGGTCAACTCGTACACCACCACCGCATACCACACGTGTTTGTACATTTGGGCGCGTGAAGCCGAGAAAGCGCAAGCCGCAGGTCAATCGGTTCAAGTTGCCGCACCCGCTCCGCTGGCGGCAGTACTGGGCTAAAGACATAAAATCTTTCTTCTTTCCCATTTGGAAATGAAAGAAGAAAGAGGAAAGACTGTGATTCAAAAACGTGCAACCCGAACCTCGCCGTGAAATGATCACCTGGGATGAAGTGGACCGCCTGATTGACCACCTCATCCCGCAATTCAAACGCGAATTTACCGCGATGGTGATGGTCACGCGCGGCGGCATCATTCCCGGCGGCATGTTAGCCGAGGCGATGGGCATCACACACATCCTCACCGCCGCGGTGGACTTCCCCGCGCAACTCGCGAAGGAAAAATCCATCATGGAGTGGCCCGAGTTCATCCAATTCCCTGCGGATGAAAAAATGCGCGGCAGACCCACCCTCATCGTGGATGATGTCTGGGGTTCGGGTCGCACCATCACGGCGGTCAAGAACCGTGTCTCTGCCGCGGGCGGATTCCCCGAAACGTGCGTCCTGCATTTCAATCCGTATCGAAATTTGTTTGGCAATAATCGTCCCGATTATTACGCCGCCGTCACCGACGCGTTCATCGCCTACCCGTGGGAAGTTGATCGGGGCGCGAACCAAGTCCTGCTCGGCGATTTATAAAAAACAAGACAGGCGACTCGCAGGAGTCGCCTGTCCGCTTCTTGCTCAACTTTGAATTGATTCCGTTTAAGGAAGTTGCTCCAACCCCGACACGGAGATGTACAACTCATCATCTGCCGCGAGGGCGATGTAATCAATGGCGGCTTCGACTGGGAAGCCCAATGTCGCATCATAGGCCACGGTGACCTCACCAGCCTCTTCGCTTGACATGGCTTTTTCGATCTCGGCAAAGAGCCGCTCCACAGTGCCGCGCTCGACAAAGAATTGATAGTTCGGGTCGTCGGTTGAAATTGCGCTTCCATCGGCGGCGGTGATCGAAACCACTTCACCATCCTGCACTTCGACGGTCAACGGCATCTGGTCGCGGAAAGCGCAGAAGCAACTGAGATGCAATTCCATGCGATAGTGAGAAACACCTGCGTCTTCCCAGGTCTGTCGGTTGCGTTCGAGGTCGCTTCCACCCGCGCCGCCAGGCGCGCATGCGGCAAGAATAAAGATCATTGAAACAAGAATTAGTTTTTTCATTTTCGTCTCCTTTTGCAGGGTTGACGACGCGGATGAGAAAAGTGTTCCCGGTTTGAATACTTCTTGCAGGCGACTTTGGTACTAAATTTTTTTAATCGTCGTGATCGTTGTGGTCGGGACCCGCCTGCACGGTCAACGAGAGGGGAATATCTGCATGGGTTTGAAAGTGCAGGGTGACATTGATCGTCTCGCCGATCTCAAGATCGCGCGTGAGGTTGACCAGCATGGTGTGCAAACCGCCGGGGGCAAACTCCACCCGTTCGCCGGAAGGCAAAGGCACAGAGTCCAACATGTGCATTTCCATAACATCGTTGACCGTTTTGCTTTCGTGGATTTCGACCGCCTGCGCGAAATCGGCGGTCATACCGATCAATGCCTCCTCGCCATCGTCGTGATTGATAACCGTAAAATAAATCGCCCCGTTCCCGCCCTGCGCGGCGGAGCGCGTCCACGCGTCGGCGATTTCGATTCCCGATTTCGGTGTGCAGGCGCTCAAAAGCAAGCTGGAAGCCAGAAGTAATGTTAGTTTTTTCATGTTCAAAATGGATTCCTTTTATCCAAAATGCAGAAAATAATTACATTACCCGAACCGTGCTTCCGCGTTCGGTCTTTTCCACTTCGATGCGCGCGGGGAAGGCGTCTTTGAGTTCGTCGAGATGGGTGATGACGAGGATTTTTGCGAAATCTTTCTTTACGCTAATGATCGCTTCAATGAGACGCTGAACACCTTGTACATCCTGTGAGCCAAACCCCTCGTCAATGACAAGTGTTTGTATTCGCGCGCCTTTACGTTGTGCTAAGATTTCAGATAACGCAAGTCGAATTGCGAAGTTGATACGGAACGCCTCGCCACCGGAATACATTTCATAATTACGCCAACCATCCCCTTCCTTTATTTGAATTTCGAGCGTTTCTTTCAAATCTTTTCTCTTTTCCTCCTTGAATTTTTCTAGTGTAATGAATTTGATAGTCATTTGATCATTGCTCAATTTGCCCAGCAGTTCATTCGCCTTTTCTTCGATCTGCGGTAACGCCTGTTCGATCAACAACGCAGGGACGCCGTTCTTGCCGAACGCCTGCTCGAGCGTGCGGTGTTGCGCGACCTGTCTTTGCAATGTCTCGCGTTCTTTTTCAAAATCCGCCTTGCGGGCGCGCTGGGTGACGAGGATATCCACGCGTTGCTGCGCGCCGCCGAGTTCGCCGCGGGCGCGGTTCTCTTCTTCACGCAAGCGGAATAACTCGCGTTCGGCTTCATCGAGATTCGGAGATTGCGCCTCCGCGTTTGCGAGTGCGGATGCGGCCGCTTCGTATTCTTTTTCTTGCTCCTCGACCTCCTCTTCCCTTCTACCTTTTTCCTCGTCAAGGTTTGCAATCTCGCCCTCGATCTGTTTGCTCACTTCTTTTGCCGATTTTAAATTGCCGAATTCTTCCTCAACGCTTCGCAATTCTTTTTCTTGTTCACGCGCCGCGTCGTGCGCTGACGCGTCGTAACCGAGTTTCACCAGTTCCTTGTCGAGTTTGGCAAGTTGTTTTTGCTCGTCCACCGCGTATTTGCCGCCCCCCAAAAGTTTTTCGACTTCTTTCAGCCGTTTTTTACCGGTCGAATCCCACTCCTTCCCCAGTGCCGCGAGAGTCTCCATGCGTTCGGTGAGTTGTGATACCTCGCTGGCATGGTTCACGCGGTCGTTTTCAACAGAAGAGAGGCTGGAGATTTGAGCTTCGAGATTGGAAATGGATGCTGCAAGTTCCGTCGCTTCTTTTTGGTTGGCGCGGAACTGGTCGCCTTTTTGTTTGCCTTCCCCTTCCAGTTGCTTGAGCGTGGACTTGCGATGCTTCTCGCTCAATTCCTGCCCGCACAGTGGGCAAGTCGCGCCGTCTGCCGAAGTGAGCGATTCGATCCGCTCCTTGAGTTGATTCATGTCGGCTTTGAGCGCGTCGTTTTCGACTTTCAACGCGGCTTGACGTTCACGCGCCGCTTGCGCTTGCGCGGCCAACTCATTGCGTTCGGCGATTTTCTTTTCGGTTTCGGTCAACGATTTTTTCGCTGAGTCGATCATACCCTGCATCTCAGTGACTGCTGATCGCTGACTGCTGACCGCTTCTTCATCCACAAACAGTGAACGCCGCTCTTCTTCTAACTTCGCCTTTTCCACAGCGATGGCTTCGAGCAGAGGCGCGCGCTCCTTTTCGTGTTCTCGGAATTGCAACGCGACCTCGTCCCACTCTTCCAATTCCTTGCGGGATTTCTGCCACGCCTTGTACGCAGACTCGATCTCCTTGGCGCGTTCTACTAAATCGGCGTAGGCGGCGCGCTCCGTTTGTTTAGCGACGAGACGACTCTCAATGGACGTGAGAGCCGAACGCGAACGGTCCAGTCCCGCCGCGAGGGTGGAGGTCAAGCGGCGTTGTTCGTTGAGTAACGCCGCATTCTTCTTGAAATTTTCAAGGATGGATTCCTGCGCCTCACGCGCCGCCGACAGTTGATTCAGCGACCTCTGCAATTCCGCCAGGCGGCTTCTGCGCGTCTCCTCCTCGGCGAGTTCGGCGTCAATTTCCGCGATGCGCCCGTCAATTTCCTCCGCGCGGCTTTCGATGGTTTTTCGCTTTTCGGAGGTGCGGGTTTTGTATTCCTCCCAGATTTCCAACCCGAGGATGTTGCTCAACACGTCCTTACGGCGGCTTGCGTTTTGCTGGGTAAACTGGTCTGCCTTGCCCTGAAGAAAAAAGGATGCATTGACGAACGTTTCGTAATCGAGCCGCAGGGTTTGCTCGATGCGCGCCTCGGTGTCGCGCGTGGTTTTTTCGGTGAGCGGCTTCCAGGTTCCCTCTCCCTGTGGGAGCCCCGCAGGGGTGCTTCGCGAAGGGTTAGGGTGAGGGCTTAATACCTGAAACTCGAGGAACGTGCTTTTATTCCTCGGCAATGACCGTTGTATGCGATACGTATTTTGCTCATGTTCAAATATGAAGGCAACCTCCGCGGCTTTCACGTCGCTGTGCAGGTTGATCACGTCACCGCTTTTGCCGCGCGCTTCGCCGAACAAACTCCACGTTATTGCATCCAGCAGGGACGATTTTCCCGCGCCGTTATGACCTGAGATACACGCCAACTCGAACGCGTTGAAATCCAATTCAACGGGATCGCGATACGAAAGAAAGCCTGAGATGCGCAAGTGAAGAGGGATCATTGTTTGGTGTACCACAGAACACGCATGGTTTTTGGTTTTTTCTCAGCGGTCTCTCCCGAAAACCATCGGGACAATGTGTGGTCTCTGTGACGAAGTTTGTAATCTGCCTTATTATGATGGATTATAATCGAACCATCATGCTTGAAGCCTCCGACACACTTGCGCGTCGCCGCCTGACATTGATCATCATCACGCTTGCCACACTGCCATGTTATTGCATCGGGTGGATTGCCTTGATGATCGCGCCCGACCCAAACCCTCCAACCGCGACGCCTTCGCTAACCTCAACAAGCGGACTCACAGCAACGGGCACGCTTCAAATTATTCCGCTCACAACGTTCCCCCCGAACATTATCTCGCCCACCGCTTCCGCTACGCCGACGCCTACCTCAACGGCAACGCCCACACCCACCGCCACCTTTACGTTAACGCCGCTCCAGCCGTCTTCATTTACCCCGTCTCAAACATTTACTCCCTCGCGCACGCCGACTTTTACCTCGTCACCGACGTTCACAGCTACATTTATTTCGACCAGCACGAACACTGCCACGTTCACGCCATCGCCCACACCTGTTGCGCCGACGAACACTCCCACGCCATCCATCACTCCCTTCCCATCCCCATAACATGGCAGATATTCTTCCTTTTCTAAAATCCCTGATCTCAACTTCAGGAGTATCGGGTCATGAAACGCCGGTTGCAAAACTCATCGAGGAAAAATGGCGTCCACTGGTGGATGAGATTTCTTTCAGCCGCGTCGGCTCCCTGCACGGACTCAAACGCGGCAACGGAAAAAAGAATCGCCCGTCGGTGATGATCGCCGCGCACATGGACGCCATCGGGATGATGGTTGTCAAAATCGTGGATGGATTTTTGCACATCACCAACGTCGGCGGGATTGATGTGCGCGTGTTACCTGGGATTGAAGTGACGGTTCACGCGTCGAGTGGAGAGGCTTTGCCTGCGGTGATCGCGTTGCCGCCCTCGAAGTTGCTTCCCGCATCCGCTGACGACGCGCTGGACATGAAGTACTTCCTCGTGGATACCGGCTTGACGCCGCGCGAGGTCGAGAAAAAAGTAAAGGTGGGCGACCTGGTATCCTTTGCGAATGAACCGCTTGAATTGGCGGGGGAAGTCCTTTCGGGACATACGCTTGACAACCGCGCTTCCGTTGCCGCGCTCACCGTCTGCCTTGAGGAGTTGCAATCCAAGCCGCACGTGTGGGATGTGTGGGCGGTCGCAACAGTTCAGGAAGAAACAAGCTTTCTCGGCGCGTACACTTCGGCATTTCACATCCGCCCGGATATTGCCATCGCGGTGGATGGAACGTTCGCCAAAGGACCCGGCGCGAACGGCTGGCAGACGCACGCGCTGGGCAAAGGCGTGGGCTTGTGCATGGGACCCAACATGCACCCGTTTTTGCACAAGAGCCTGACCGAACTGGCAGATAAACTCGAAATCCCCTGGTTTTTGGATGTGACTTCCGCGCATTCAGGCACTGATGCATACCCGATGCAGGTCACCGCGGAAGGAATCCCAACTGCGCTGGTGGAGTTCCCGATCCGTTACATGCACATGCCGGTCGAGTCGGTCTCGGTCAAAGATGTGCAACGGGCGGGGCGATTGCTCGCGGAGTTCATCGCTTCGCTTGAAATTGATTTTATAGAAAAGGTAATTTGGGAATAAATTTGGAGTCAGCCAGCTTGCTGGCGTACTACGGGAGTAAGCTCCCTGACTTCATAAAGAAGAACATGCCAACCTTCGGAACCCCCCAACTCAAACTGCTCGAAAAACTTTGCAACGTCATCGCGGTCTCCGGCGGCGAAGGTGAAGTGCGGAAGATCGTGCTTGAAGAAATCAAACCGTACGCAGACGAAGTTAAAGTGGACGCGCTCGGCAACGTGCTGGCTGTCAAACGCGGACGCGCCGCAAAACACATGAAAGTGATGCTCGACGCGCACATGGATGAAGTCGGCTTTATGATCGTGGCGGATGATGGCGAAGGCATCTATCGCTTTGAAACCGTCGGCGGGATTGACCCTCGTTACTTGTTGGGAAAACAAGTGTACGTTGGAAAAGATCGTACGCCCGGCGTCATCGGCGGGAAGCCTGTCCATTTGATGGATGCAGGCGAACGCACGCGCAAAGTCGCGGTGGATGGGTTGCGGATTGATCTGGGTCCAGCGGGCAAGGCAAAAATCGGCGACCGCGCCGGGTTTGCCACAAAGTTTCGCCGTGCCGGCCCCTCGATTCTGTCGAAATCCATTGATGATCGCATCGGGGTGGCGACAGTGATCGAATTGCTCAAACATGCGTCCTCGAACATTGACGTGTGCGCGGCGTTCACGGTGCAGGAGGAGATCGGTCTGCGCGGCGCGAAGGTGGCGGCGCAATATTTCAATCCCGATGTTGCAATTGCGATTGACTCGACGCCCGCCAACGATTTGCCGCATTTCGACGGTGACGAAAACATAACCTACAACACCAAACTAGGTTTCGGTCCCGCGATCTACCTTGCGGATGGTTCAACCCTGCACGATCCTCGTCTTGTCCGCTTTCTTCAAAACATTGGTGACGCTGGAAAGATTCCGTATCAACTTCGCCAGCCCGGCGGAGGCGGTACGGATTCGGGCGCGATCCAGCGCGCGCTGACAGGCATTCCGACAGTCTCTGTGTCGGCGCCTCATCGCTACACTCACTCGCCCATTAGCATTGCGCGCGTGGAAGATTGGAAGAACACACTCGCCCTGCTCCATGCCGCGTTGAAGAAAATTACTCCTGAGGTGATTGCTAAAAGATAAAATTACCAAGCGGTGGTTGAGTAGGGGCGGGGTTTTGCCGCCCCGTATCGAAACCACATTACTCGAATTAAAACTAATCATGTTATTGCTGGTTTCGATATGTCCTTCGACTTCGCTCAGGACTACTCAACCAGCGGAGAATACAAAGACTATGAACGGACTCATTGCACTCGTCGGCGCCGGTGAATATCTTCCCGTGATGGAAGAGGTTGATCGTTACTTGCTGGATAGCCTCAACGTCAAAATGCCGCGTGTGGTTTGTCTTCCCACCGCCGCCGGGCAGGAGAGTGAGGAAAGCGTCAATCGCTGGTCGCGCATGGGCATCGAACACTTCCAAAAACTCGGCGCAGACGTGACCGCACTTTCCATCATTGACCGCGAGTCAGCGAACGACCCGAAGTTTGAATCCACCCTTGAAAGCGCGGACTTCATCTACTTCTCCGGTGGGAACCCGCTTTACTTGTACGAGACGATGAAGGAATCGCACGCGTGGAGCGCCATGCAAAAAGCGTGGAGTCGCGGCGCGGTCTACGCGGGTTGTTCCGCAGGGGCGATGATCCTTGCGAAGAAAGTCCCAAGTTTTCGCCTTGCCCAAACCGTGGAAGGGTTTGGGATCGCCTCCGCAACGTTTATCGTCCCGCACTTCGACGCGACGCCGATTGTTTTCAAGCCGCTGATCTTCGCTTTGAAAAGTCAACTCAAAAAAGGAGAATACATGATCGGCGTGGATGAAGATACCGCGCTGGTCGGCAAAGTCAACGGCGAATGGAAGGCGATGGGGCAGAGCAAGGTGCACATCATCACCAGAAAAGAAACAAAATCCTATGCGGCGGGTGAGACAGTCTCGCTCTGATATCTTTAGGAAAACATATTCATGAAATCCCTGCTTAAACAACTCACTGAAACTTTCGGTCCCTCCGGTTATGAAGATAACGTGCGCAAACTTGTGCGCGCCGAAGTCAAACCGCTCGCCGACGAGATCAAGGTGGATGCGCTCGGCAACCTCATCGCGCGCAAACGCCCGGCGAAATATACCAAAGATACGAAGAAGATCATGATCGCCGCGCACATGGACGAGATCGGGCTGATGGTCAGTCACGTGGACAAAAATGGCTTTGTGCGGTTTTCGTCCATTGGCGGCGTGTTCGGGAAATATGTTCACGGCGGGCGAGTCCGATTTTTGAACGGTACGCAGGGCGTGATCGGGTATGACCGCTTTGAAAAAGTCAATGAAGCCCCGCCGCTCGATAAAGCCTATATTGATGTCGGTGCAACAAGCAAAAAAGATTGCCCGGTAAAGGTCGGTGACGTTGCCGCATTTGATCGTACGTTCACTGAAATAGGAAACCGGCTTGTCGCCAAGTCCATGGATGATCGGGTCGGTGTGCTGGTTGCCATTGAATCTCTGCGCGTATTAAAAACCTCCCCGCATGATGTGTATTTTGTTTTTACCACACAGGAGGAAGTCGGGGTGCGCGGGGCAAAAACCTCCGCATTTGGCATTGACCCCGATGTGGGCATCGCCATTGACGTCACCTCTGCCGCGGATACGCCCGACGCGTTCAAAATGGAGATGACGCTGGGTAAAGGTCCCTGCGTGAAGATTCGCGACTCGGGCGCGATCTCTGACCCGCGCGTGGTGCAGTGGATGATCCGCGCCGCGGAGAAAAACAAGATTCCCTATCAACGGGAGGTGTTGCTTTTCGGAGGCACAGACGCGCAAGCGATTCAACTGACGCGCGCGGGTGTGCCGGCTGGCTGTCTCTCGATCCCCACGCGTTACGTCCACTCGCCATCAGAAATGGTGGACTATACCGACGTGCAGAATTCCGTCAAATTGCTGACGGCGATTCTACGCACGCCGATTGACCTGGGCTGATGGAAAAAGTTTAGGTGGGAGACAAGTTGAAATTGTGAGGCGAGGCGTGTAACGAGAGGTTCTTGTTTACACCCACGCCCACAACATCCATGCACCCAACATAACCGCCCCAATTCCGAATCGCGCGGCAAACGACCAGCCCCAGCCGATCATGTAAGCTTTGGTTGCCTCAAGCGCGGCAGTGCGGTCTTTCAATCTTCGATATTCCAAAAGGAATAAAGCCAGTGGGGCAACTGCCAGCCCGATGATGGGCGTGAGAAACAGACTCGCCACGAGGCTTGCCGCGAACGCAAGGATGATCGAACTCCACGGCACGAATTTGTCGCGCATCTTGCGGGCGATGATGATGTTATCCACGATATTCCCAGCGATCATGAGGAGGGTAATAAATACGAAGAGTATCCAATCCCACCCGGTCATTCTGTCGGCTGTGGCTTGCAACAGCGCGTAAACAAGAGTCGCGAGCCACATCACCGTGAGACCGGGGAAGATTGGCACGATTAAGCCGATCAGCCCAACGAGCAACGCGAACAGAGTCAACGTATCCACGAGGACGATCCATGCGGTTTGTAAATCGGTGAGAAATTCAGGAGGGAGCATAGTTTATGTAGGGGCGGGGTTCTCCCGCCCCGATAACAAAGGTTATTTGATTACATCCACTCCGCCCATCCACGGGCGAAGCGCTTCGGGGACAATGATCGAACCGTCAACTTGCTGGTTATTTTCCATCACCGCGATCAACGTACGCGGAAGCCCCAAGCCCGATCCGTTCAACGTGTGGACGAAGCGCGCTTTGCCTCCATCAGTGGGGCGATACTTGATATTTGCGCGGCGCGCTTGAAAGTCGCGCACATTCGATACTGACGACACCTCCAGCCACTCGTTGCATCCCGCCGCCCACACTTCAATATCGTAGGTGATCGCTGAATTGAAGCCGATATCGCCGGTGCACAGTTGTTTGACGCGATAGGTGAGTCCCAACGCGGCGCAGGTTTCTTCGGCATGTTCGCGCATCTTCTCGAGCAAAGCATCCGACTCTTCGGGTTTGGCATACATATACATTTCGACTTTATCGAATTGATGCCCGCGTTTGATGCCGCGCACGTCGCGTCCCGCGCTCATCTTCTCGCGGCGGAAACATGGCGTGTATGCGGTGTACAGGAATGGCAGTTGCGCTTCTTCGATGATTTCGTCCATGTGCATGCCGGTTAGCGGCACCTCGGCGGTCGGCACGAAGTAATAATCTTCCTCGTGGTCGCGATAGAGGTTATCGGCGAACTTCGGCAATTGACCTGCGCCGAACACCGTCGGAGTTTTCACCATGAAAGGCAGGTACTTTTCAGTGTAGCCCTGGCGGATGTGTAAATCCAACATGAAGGCAATCAGTGCGCGTTGCAAGCGCGCGCCGGGTCCGCTCAGGATGTAAAAGCGCGAGCCGGTGATTTTCGTGCCGCGTTCAAAGTCAATCACGCCAAGCGCGGGACCCAAATCCCAGTGGGCTTTCGGTTCGAAATCGAATTCAGGGAGTTCACCGACTGTTTTGAGAACGACGTTCTCCTCTTCGGATGCGCCTACCGGCGTGCGTTCATCCGGGACGTTGGGCAGGGCGCTCGTTAGCCGCGTCAACTCCTCCTCGACATCTGCCACTTTTTTATCCAGCCCGGCGATCTTGTCGCCCACTTCACGCATCGCGGCGATCTTCTTTTCGCGTTCCGCCGCGTCTTTCATTTTGCCAATCTCTTTCGAGACGTTGTTGCGCTCCGCCTTCAACTGCTCCACTTCGGTGAGCAGGGCGCGGCGTTTTTCATCCAGAGACAGGATGCTATCCACCGGCGCAGAATCCATCTGGCGATTCTTTAACGCCGTGCGGATGAGATCGGGCTTCTCTCGAATTAAATTGATGTCCAACATGTTGCACCTCCGTGCGAAGAAATAGAATACGCCCCAAGTCCATTGCAGGACGAGGGGCGTCTCGTGGTGCCACCTGCTTTACCCCCACCGCTCCTTCGGAGCACCTCCCTCATTTTCAAAGAAAATGGGGGAGGCTGGGAGGAGGTCTCTCAGCGTGCGCTGTAACGGGCGCTCGCGTCCCTCTTACGACGTGGCGCAAGATGTCATCTTGCGTTTCATCCCTGCGAGGGCAAAGGCGAAGGGGAATTCTCCGTTTGGCAGACCATCTCACACTGTTGGTCGAGTAGGCGTGTATTTCACCATATCGAGACCCGATGGCTCTCTGGGCAGTTGCACGGATACTTGTCTTCGCGCGGGTTTGTTCGTTTGATTATACGCGCTGGAAATTTATTGTCAATGCTTGTTGAAGCGAACGCTAAAGGGCGGATTAAGCGCGGGAAGGAGAATCAAGATCACTCGCGGCAAGAAGCGAAGCAAGTCCATCCAGATGCGATTGAGCGGAGGGTTCAATTATGGTATAGTTTGTTCAGGAGTTTTGCCATGAACGAACGTATATTGATCATTGAAGACGACCAGCAGATATTGAAACTGCTTCAGCGTGGACTTGCCTACGAAGGCTACACTGTGGACACCGCCACCGACGGACGCATGGGGTTGATCCTGGCGCGCGACCACACGCCCGATCTCGTGATCCTCGATTGGATGTTGCCCGGCATGGATGGGTTGGAGGTCTGTCATCGCCTGCGCACCGGCGGTTCGATTCCCATTTTGATGCTGACCGCGAAAGACACGGTGCAGGACCGCATCCAGGGCTTGGATGCCGGCGCGGACGATTACATGGTCAAGCCGTTCAACCTCGATGAGTTGCTTGCGCGTGTGCGCGCGTTGTTACGAAGAACGCAACCTGAAAGAATTCCAGTGTTGAAATTTGCCGACCTCTCGCTCGATACCGGCACGCGTCAGGCTTCACGCGGGAACCGCACAATCTCGCTCACTGCAAAAGAATATGAATTACTAGAGTTATTCCTGCGGCATCCGAAACAAGTACTTACCCGCGAAGTGATCTTTGACCGGGTGTGGGGCTATGATTTTGGCGGCGAGAGCAACGTGCTTGAAGTGTACATCCGCTACCTTAGGCAGAAACTCGAAGGCGAAGGGGAGATTCGCCTCATCCACACCGTGCGCGGAGTCGGTTACGTCATGCGCGAGAATCCGTAACCAACCATTGGGCAAATCAGCAAATCAGCAAATCAGCAAATAAGCAAATAAGCAAATCGTCAATCCAAAATCGTAAACTTGCACTGAGCCTGCCGAAGTGTCGAAATGTCTCTCCGCCTCCGCCTAACCCTGTTGTTTTCCACACTCACAGGAGGCGTTTTGCTTGTCTTTGCGGCGGCGGCGATCCTTGTCTTCAATGCCATTCTCGTCAATCAAATTGACAACGCGCTGGAAAACGCCGCGGCTGTGATTGTCTCAGGCATTCGCGTGAACGCGCTGGACGAAGTTGAAGGCAACCTTGATTCGATTGAACTTAATTCGGATGTGTACGTTCAAGTCTGGATGTTGGATGGCGACGCCCAAACCGGTCTGCGCACGCTCGAAGGTTTTACCGACCAGCAGCCCTTCGACCGGACGGCGCTTATGCTTGAAACCCCGGTCTACCGTGATACTCAAACTGCGAACTATCACCTGCGCGTGGTGAGCGTCCCGTTGGAACGAAACGAGCACCGGATCGGCACCCTGCAGATCGCCATGAATCTGGATGTCGTTGATTCCGCCCGAATCGGATTGGGAAGGACCCTGGCGATCATCTGGCTCGTCTCGATCCTGTTATCGGGCAACGCGGCGTGGTTGACGTTGGGACAAACCCTCCATCCATTGAAACCCATTTCAGAAACTGCCGAACAAATTAACCGCGCCGACGATCTCTCGCGGCGTATCCCGTATGATGGACCCCAGGATGAAATCGGAAGCCTCGTGGACTCGTTCAATCAAACGCTTGAACGGCTCGAGGCATTGTTCACTTCGCAACAACGCCTGCTTGCCGACGTCAGTCACGAACTCCGCACGCCGCTCACGGTCATCAAAGGCAATGTGGATTTGATGCGCCGCATGAAAAGTCTCGATGACGAATCGCTCACGAGCATAGACCAGGAGGCGGGTCGCCTCTCGCGGCTGGTCGGAGGTCTGCTTTTGCTGGCGCAGGCGGAATCGGGCAAGCTCGCTCTCGTTGAAAAACCTGTCGAACTTGATTTGCTCGTCACCGAAGTGTTTCAAGAGATGAGCATCCTCGCGGGGAACAAGTTGCGCCTGCATCTCAACGAAATTGATCAAGTCATTATCAACGGCGACCGTGACCGCCTCAAGCAGGTGCTCATCAATCTTGTGGCAAATGCGATTCAATACACACCCTCCGGCGGCGAAGTGTTCCTCAGCCTCGAAAAAATTGGCGAGCAAGCCCGCATTATTTGCCGCGACACAGGACCCGGCATCCCCGCCGTAGACCTGCCGCATATCTTCGAGCGTTTTTATCGCGCCGAAAAATCACGCACGCGCGGCAAGACGACCGGCTTTGGGCTGGGTCTTTCGATTGCCAATTGGATCGTGGAACGCCATGGCGGGCGCATCGAAGTTGATTCCAAAGAGGGCAAAGGCACATCGTTCGCAATCTGGTTGCCAGTCTTACGGTGAAATACCCAGCCTCTGCGCCGCTTGACGGCACAACCCCGCTCCATATTTTTGATACCACTCATCGAGCGTTACACTGGATGAAACCCCGCTTCGCGCGTCGGTGTAAATGGGCCCGCCATAGCGGACGTATCTCTGCGTTTCGGCATGCCACGTCCCCTCGCCGCGCCCGATTACGCCGATACCGCCGTTGTAGCCAGCCAGCGCGAGACGCGCGTCTCCGCTTGCGGTTTGGAGCGAACGTGCGAGATATTCCATCCCGCGCAGGGCATTGGTCTCAGTGTCGAATCCGTTTTCGCCGAAGTGGAAGTGAAACGGCATCACTTGAAACAATCCCATTGCGCCGGAACGCGAGAGCGCCTGCGGATCCCCGCACGATTCGATCTGCATGATGGTGGCGACCAGGTTCGGGTCGAGGGAGGAAGCGTTCGCCCAGCGGGCGATGTCCGCGCCCCAGTGTTGGACTTCGCGTGTGAAGATGGGGGAGAGTCCGATTGAGAATCCGCTTGCAAAAGTTGGCGAATTGATCGGAAGCGCGGCAGTTTGACTCGGTGAATTCAACGTCAGCGTGGTCAACAGGCAGGCAATGAGGAGGACCGCGAGCGGCGGCAGGGCGTAAAAAGACAAACAGCCGCTCGCATTGTCATCTGCCGCGGCTGTTTGCCGGTTGTCATATTGTTGTGTGCGAGCACGGGGCATGGTGGGTTCCTTTTTGGTTCAGGGACCCGAGCTCGAAAAGAGTTCGGATATTAAGTTGTGATTGCTTCACCCTGAGCGGACACGGAGCGAAGCGGAAGTCGAAGGGTTACGCGTCGTATGAGCGGTCGTTGCTTTGCCCATTAAAAGAGACAGGGTGATAGGTGGGTTCCTGTTTCGTAAACGACGCCTGTTGGACCGGGGGCTTCGGCGCCGGACGGAATTGACTTTGTGCCTGCGTGGTTTGTACCGGGCGGTTCAGGCTGGAGGCGGGGCGCAAAATAGGTTGATTACTGTTGACGGCTGGGCGATACGTTTGCGTTTGTTGTTGCACGGGTCTTGGGTAATTGCGCGTGCGGCTGTCGTCGGTGGTGAACATGCGTTCGCCGGCGAGCGAGAACGTCCCGATGATGAGCACGCGGATGAGCAGGATCATCGCCGCTACAAAAATGGGCACAACCTTGGTCATCGTCTCGTTGCTGACCACCGCGCCACCGGATTGGCTGACGTTATTAACGATGGCAACCGACACGCCCCACCACGTGAGCATGGCATTGAATGCCGCCGCCAGCAACCACGCGCCGAAGAGATAGTAGACCTCTTTGGGTTCATCCGCGCCCTGTTCGGGGGTGAAGATGCGGGCGATGCCGGCAAAGTCAATGCCGCAGAAGGCGATGGCAAGGATTGTCGCCCAGCGCATCCCGGCGAACGTCAGGTCGCCAAGCACGTCGGCGAGGGCAAATTGGGTCGTGCTGTAGTTGAAGATCTCGAACGCCAGCAATGCGCCGATGATCATCATGCCCCACGCCGCGCCGCGGTTGAAGCGGCGACCGCGGGTGAGATCACGGAACAGGGCGAGCAATCCATCCCCAGGGTTTCTACGATAGGTAGTCATCTCGACCTCCTTTGTCGAATGGGTGACAAGTAGGGCGAGTATAGAACGTATGTTCTAAAAAGTCAAGGGTGATAAAAAAGACCTGTGATGAAGACCTGTGAGGTCTATCAGACCTCACAGGTCTTCAAAACTACTTCCCGAAATGCTCTCTCATCGGCTTGAAGTAAAAGTCTTCCCAGCCCTGCCGGTAATCCTCAACTTGATCCTCCGGCATTTTGCTGTGGGCGAGCGTGAGTTTTGTGGCGCCATTTACTTCTTCAAGGATGATCTCCACTCGTGAATCGGGTGCACCTTCTGAGAATTCAGTTGTCCGCCATGCTTGCAGGATGCGTTCGTTCGGCGTGAGTTCAAGCGTTTTGCCGAAAATGTAGCCGTCCCACGCGGAAAATTTTCCGCCGGCTTTTCCATCCACTTTTGCCGGACTGCCGGTCATCGCGGAATGTCCCTTGGTGCTTAACCAAGCTTTATAGATCTCGGCAGGTTTTACCGGGATGATCGCCGTGAGCGTAAATCCATTCGCCATCATGCCGCCTTTCGTTTTTCACTGGCGCGCCAGGCGCGGGCGATCTGCGCCGCGAGCCGCGCGTTGTTCAACAACAACGCCAAATTCGCCTTCATGGATTTTCCGTTCGTCAACTTGTTGATGCGTTCCAGCAGAAATGGAGTGATCTTTTTCCCATGGATTCCCTGTTCCATCGCCTCTTTGGACGCCTGCCGAATCAACGGCTCCATCTCGGACTTTGGAATTGCCTCGCCCTTCGGAACCGGATTCGCCACCAGCACCGCGCTTTGCAACCCCGCGCCCCAATGCGCCTTCGCAAACTGGACGATCTCCTCCGGGCTGTCGAGTCGCACGCTGATGTCGAGTCCGCTTTCCCTTGAATAGAACGCCGGGAACTCGTCCGTTCCGTAGCCGACAACCGGCACACCCATCGTTTCGAGATATTCCAATGTAGCCGGTAAATCCAAAATTGCTTTTGCTCCTGCGCACACCACGATCATCTGAATCGTCGCCAACGCCTGCAAATCTGCTGAGACATCGTTCTTTGACTCGCGATGCACGCCGCCGATTCCGCCCGTGGCAAAGACTTTGATGTTCGTATTTTTGCACGCGAACATCGTCCCGGCAACAGTCGTCCCGGCGCTTTCGCCTTTTACCGCCGCCCGTGCAAAATCCCTTGGACCGGCTTTCAATTCAACGTCTTCGTTCGCAAGCCGTTCGAGTTCCGCACCGCTCAACCCGATATGAAGTTGACCGTCCAAAAACGCAACCGTCGCCGGCGTAGCCCCCTCCTCCCGCACGGCGCGTTCCATATCCTGTGCGAGTTTCAAGTTGTGCGGCTTGGGCAGTCCGTGCGTGATGACGGTCGATTCGAGCGCGACGAGAGGGAAGGAAATATCCAATGCCCGTTTGACATCGGAGGAGGGTTTTACTGGTTTCACTGATTTTCTCGATCCCAGTGATAAATTACACGACGGATTAATTCGATCTCGCTTGCATTGGGGTCGCGACGGCGTTCTTGCTCTAATAACCGTTCTGCTGTTTCAACAGTACGAACCTTTTGCGACAATCTGGCAAATTCTTTTTGCTCCTCCTGGGTATATGCATAATGGGAGCGACCTCCCGCTCCTGCTTGTGGCGGTGACGGGAGTTTTGGTGGCGAGTTATCTTCTTCCGCAGGCGAAGGAGGATTCTCTCCATTTCCGCCAACCCAATGCGCATCGAAGTCCTCTGTGTATCCCAAAATGTTGTTAATATGGCGCAATGCATTTTGAATCGTCGCTATACTATCCTTGTCAAATGCTCCGCCCCTTTTTTCTGTCATATACAGAATTTTCATAAATTGCTCGCGGTAGCCGACAAGCATGGCAATCATAACATCTCGGTGGGTATGTGGTTTTTGTCTGGCTTGTTCAAATCGCCTGAAGGGAACGTCTCGAATGAATTCCTTTACATGTTGAGCGCGATGATCCGGCGCACCTTCTTCTCTGCGCGCCTGGTTTTCCATGGTCAATTTCCAAGCTTCCAAGTGCTGTTCAGGAACGATATTGTTCGGTGTTTTCCAAGAGCCAATTCCCACCCAACGGAGTTCGACTCCTCGTTGAGCGGCAGTGGAAGTGAATCCAACGGCAAATTGACTGAATAGGCTTTGTTTTATGTTCAGGCGGGAAATAAATGGTGGAGGACTGTCATCGTCGCTCTGGTTTCCGTTTTGCGCCTCGGGCGGCATGGATGATTGAACTGCTTTTCTCACCGCCGCCGCTTGTTCGCGAGCCGCTTGCACTTCGGGAATCCCATAGCTTGCAAGGTAATCCGTTAAATTATGTTCGCTCATAAAACGCGCAAGCTCTCCCCGTATCAGTACCGTCATTGTTCCGAACCAATCTTGCGGTATAGCGGCACCCTTGGGGTTGCTTCGGGATACCGAGGCAGTTAACCCGTACGTGAGGGATTCGATGGTAGATGAATTCCTGTAAGGGTAAGGTCGTTCCGGCGTCGGTGTGATGCGAGCGCGATCCACGCTAAATAAGAAACTAACGCCCACGGCTTGAACATCAATCCCATCCAAACTGCGACTCGATACATCCATGGTTTCAGTTCGAAGGTCACGCAAGAGGATGGACGCAGAACGAAAGCGCTCAAACCCATCCAAAACAAAAGGCTTATCCGTGGTGGGACCGACGACAAATGGACGGCCATCAGGTTGTTCGAAGAGGGCAGCCGAATCCATCTCCACGGTTACTTTGCCGGGGCCCCCAATTTTCGCCGCTGGCGAATCCTTGTTGTCCGGGGCGATTTCGCCTTCACGAATGCGTAACTTCGCACTGGCGCCTAGAAGAGATGCATGCATGATGAAATTGCTTGCCACGCCGATTTTTTCCAGTTCGAAAATATCCGCAAGGTATAACGCCGCCAATTGCCAAGCCACAACAAACGGGATAATAGTCAAAATTAAGAATTGTAAGGTTGTTCTGCTGAAATAAGTTGAGAACAAAAATCGCCCAAATTCCTGAACTGGATCAACGCTAAAACTTTCCGCTACAACTGGGTTGGTGGTAGCAAACCAAAGATTTCGCAGGTGACCAATTAATTCGGCGAGATTCCGGTTCGAGATACCTGCCGCGAGTAGGAGAAATATAAAACTACTGATGAGAATCAAGAATCGACGCTGTGATCCTTCACGCGTCAGAGCAAAAAAACAATTCACAATGGCATTAGCGAATCGGCTCAATTCCTTTCCAAGCGTATTAATTTCCCGTCGCAATTCTGTTTCGGGTTTGTCGGGCTTCTTCTTCATCGTTAATCCCGGGTCTCCAGCCATTGCACGATCTCTTCGAGAAGTTCACGTTCCGGGCTTTTTTCGTATTGCCCACTCTCTTTGATAAGAATCGTTCGAGACTCAAGCAAGATGGCGCGAAGAGTTTCTCGTAATTCAGATGCCCTGCCGCGCTTGACTTGGGCTAATAAATCGCGACTTAATCTCAAAATGTAATCGCGCAGAGCGGTTTCCTCATTACCTAGAGCACCATATCCTTGAGCTTTATTTAATTGCTCTTGTTCCTTTTTTGCACGGCTCAGCCAGTTTGCTGTCCATTGACTGACTAACTTCTCGTTTACTTCAGCGGGCAACTTTGGATTCGATACGCTGGCTGAAAGCGCTCGTATTCCCCATTCCTGTAACAATTGACACTCTTCACTGGGCATACTTGAGTCTTGGATATAGTTTCCGTATTGGTTCAATACAGCAGTTTTTTGCCGTTGTAAGCGTTCTTTGACCATGAAGTTAATCAATTGCAACCCTGTCACTTTTTTGTTCTTAGATTTTTCCGATTTGGTGGGTTGAACGGAAGCCATCTCTTCGGGAACAACCCTTTTCGGTTTACAAGTACGTTCCACCCAACTAGACCATCTCGAGAGCATGCGATTCGCCTCACGGAACATGCCAGTCAGGATATCAGCAAGCCATCCTTGTGGTTCGAGTGGATTTAACAAAGGATCGCTTTTTGGTAATGGTGGAGGATCGTCGGGAATGGAGGGGGGCATCGTAAATTTTGCCTCGAACAAATCGTTCACGGTAAACTTCCCAATGAGGTCTCTCCAAATGTCAACAGCAACAAGGGCAGGAACTTGATTCCATGGAACATGATAACGGTGAGTATCCTTGCGCTCATTCGGATTGATTTGTTCCCCTCGTACTGCACGCCAAACTGCATTTTGTGAATACCCAAAATGGGAACCGGGTTGATTGATTCCGCGAATCGGGTCTGCGTCAATTTTGAAACCTACGCTAACTTTCGGTACAACTTCTATACCATCCCGTGTGAGCCCTCGCGTTTCCATCCGACGACCTTGAATTTCTAGGTATTCGTCGTCCGTTTGCTTTTCAGTTTGTTTGGCAAAAGGATCACCTGATTCTTTTGGACCTAGACCATCTGAGTGGTTATGTAGATCTATATAGCCGGCGATTCGTTCCTTAGCTATTGTGAAATGAACGCCCGGGCCAAAGGCGGGTCTAAGTTCGGTATCGGTTCGAACAACCAGCCCGCTGGCCGAATCGAGCCAAAACACGCCGGGACCTTTTTTCTTTTCTTCGTTTTCGCCCTTGTCAGGATGCCCGTCTCGGACAAAGATGGCTGGACCGTGCCCACCCATGAGATATATATTCAGGCGGTCAAAGATGTTTATTCGTTCATTCAGGGTATGAATAGGTAAAACAAATTGTGAAAAGAATGCCATCCAAAGCGACAAAAGAATGAGGTAAATACCGAAACCAACGCCGCCAAACAATATTCTTGTCTCTATGCTTGTCCCTGAAGGCATAGTAACTAAGAAAACCAAGAATACTATGGCTGGTGGGATGAAAAAGAGATTTGAACGCCGTCTTTTAAATCGTTGTTCGCCCATTTGCCTGAATTTTAGTTCAAAACCTCTCAACGTGCCAATGACCCGACACGGTAAAATCAGGGACATGCTCCGCGTCGAATTTCACTGCCACACGATTGCCTCGAAGGATTCGCTGACGCGCCCGCGCGATCTGGTGGACGCGTGCCGGCGCAAAGGGATTGACCGCGTCATTGTCACCGATCACAACACGATTGCGGGCGCGCGGGCGGCTCAAAAACTGGACCCGGAACTGGTCATCGTAGGGGAGGAGATTCTAACCACGCGCGGAGAAATCCTTGCCGCGTTCGTGACGGAGGAAATCCCCGCGGGGCTGACACCACAGGAAACGATTCGTCGGCTGAAGGACCAGGGCGCGTTCATCAGCGTATCGCATCCGTTTGACCGGTTTCGCGAGGGCGCGTGGCGGGAGGAGGATTTGCTTGAAATCCTGCCATCAGTGGATGCCATCGAAGTGTACAATTCGCGTTGCTGGCTCCCGATGTTCAATGAGCGGGCGCGGCAGTTTGCCGAAAAACACAAACTGGCAGGAACGGTCGGGTCAGATGCGCACGCGGCGTTCGAGTTGGGGAGAAGCGTCCTATTGGTGGAACCCTTTGAAGGTCCGCAGGAGATGCGGAACGTCATCCGAAAAGGCGTCCCGCAGACGCGCTGGTCACCGCCGTGGATTCATCTGGTCTCGCGCTGGGCAAGCCTCCAAAAGAAATTTAATCGTAGTCTTGACATGGATTTTATGACATGATAATCTTGCGCCCACGTGCCCGGCTCGCCTTGAAAGCGTAGAGGCGTGCGGGCATAAAATTTTTCAGCAGGAGAGTTGCAAGATGTCAGAACGATTTGTTGGTACGGTCAAGTGGTTCAACGCCACCAAGGGCTACGGCTTCATCGGCCGTGACAGCGGCGAGGATGTGTTCGTGCACTTCAGCGCCATCCAATCCGATGGATATCGCAAGTTGGAAGCCGAGCAGAAAGTGGAATTTTCCGTCGAGGAAGGTCCTAAAGGCTTGCAAGCCGCCAACGTGGTGCCCGTCTCGTAAGACTAAGCCTGTCGGCTTGCCGACTTAAGTTTTGCGAACCGAGCAGGGCTGTCGTGAGACAGCCCTGCTTTTTTGCCCCCACCGCCCGATAGGATGGAGGGGGTAAAATTCAATCCCCATGACAAACCTTTTATTCAACTCACGTCGTTCACCTGTTTTCGGAAAAGGCGGAATCGTCGCCGCCTCACAGCCGCTTGCCACAGCCGCTGGGCTTGAAATTCTCGCGAAAGGAGGCAACGCGGCGGATGCGACTGTCGCGGCAGGCGCGGCGCTCAACGTGACCGAGCCAACTTCGACAGGGATTGGCGGCGACATGTTCGCGCTGTATTTTTCTGCGGATTCAAAACGAGTCACCGCCTTGAATGGATCGGGGCGCGCTCCTTCTGCCCTTACGCTTGATCGGCTAAAGCGCGACGGATTCACATCTTCGATGCCTCCATTCCATCCTCACACCGTGACTGTCCCCGGCGCGTGCGCGGGCTGGTTTGACTTGATCACAAAGCACGGCTCGCTTCCGATGTCCGAGATTCTCGCGCCGGCAATTCGACTCGCTGAAGAGGGCTTTCCTGTTTCGCCGATCACATCGCACTTCTGGCAACGCGGCGCGCAGAGGCAGCTTGCATCCGCGCCGAACGGGCAGGAGTTAACGATTGATGGTCGCGGACCGCATGTGGGCGAAATTTTCCGCAACCCGGGTTTGGCGCGCACGTTCAAAACCATCGCAGAGAGAGGCGTCCCGGCGTTTTATCAGGGTGAGATTGCCGAATCAATTGTCAATGTGCTGAATGAAGCGGGCGGGTGTATGACTGCTGATGATTTGGCGTCGCATGTGTCCACGTGGGAGGCGCCGATCTCGGTGAACTATCGCGGCTATCGCGTCTATGAATGTCCGCCAAACGGACAGGGCATCACCGCGTTAATCGCGTTGAATCTTTTGGAGGGATTTGATCTGGCATCGCTTGCAGCGCTTTCAACAGAGCGATTGCATTTGATGATCGAAGCGATGCGGCTCGCCTTTGCCGATGCAAAATGGTATGTAGCTGACCCAGCATTTTCAAAGATACCGATTCAGGAATTATTGTCGAAAGGATATGCGGATGAACGCCGCAAGTTGATTAATCCAAAGCGCGCCACAATCGACCCGAAACGCGGCGCGCCGGTTTCATCGTCCGATACAGTGTATTTGAGTGTGGCGGATAAATTTGGAAACGCCTGCTCGTTCATCAACAGCAACTACATGGGCTTCGGCACAGGGATTGTGCCGAAGGGCTGGGGCTTCACCCTGCAAAATCGCGGACACAACTTCAGCCTTGATCCGAATCACCCCAACGCCCTCGCGCCGAACAAACGCCCGTATCACACGATCATCCCGGCAATGGTCACGCGATTCCCCTCTCCCAGCCGGAGAGGGGCTAGGAGTGAGGTCGAATCTCTGTACGCCTCCTACGGCGTCATGGGCGGATTCATGCAACCACAGGGACATGTGCAAGTCCTCTCTGCGCTCGTGGACGATGGGCTTGATCCACAGTCCGCGCTCGACCAACCGCGCTTCTGTATTGATGTAGATGAATCAGGCGGTCGCGTAGCCATTGAGGAGGGAGTGCCCGATTCAACTTTTATAGGTTTGGAAAAAATGGGACACCCCGTTTATTCAGTTTCAGGTTACGACCGCGCCTTGTTCGGCAGGGGGCAGGTGATCGTTCGAGATGCCGAATCAGGCGTACTGTGCGCGGGAAGCGATCCGCGCGCGGATGGGTGTGCGATGACGTTGGTGTAACCTCACATCCGCGTATTGACCGCGTTCAGCAAAACCGTCCGCCTCCACGGTTGGAAAAAGATCTCCGCGTCAAAATCCAACTTTCTCAGGTATTCAAGAATTCGATTTGTTTGCACGCCTCGGGTGGGATGAATTTCCGCCACAATGTACCCCACGCTCCGGGAAAGAATTTCCTCGTTGGTCTCATTGAAGATTCTATCTTCGGCTCCTTCAACATCCATTTTCAAAATATCCACCTTTTTGAGATCGTGACTGCTCATCAGTTTTTCCAATGTCACAGCCCGCACATTGCCGCCTTCCAGACTTGAACTCGCCTCGTGCATTCCCGCGTTGACGCTGTTTCGTTTGATTCCAACTTGCCTATCTTCATCCCATACCGCGGCTTCCAAAATCTTAACTTTTGCGTGAAGGGAATTCAACCGAACGTTTTCTTGCAGGACGGAAAAATTGTCGGCTTCCATTTCCACGGCAACGATCGTCTTCGGCTTCCACACCTCTGCCGCCCACACGGTGAACGCGCCGATGTTCGCGCCCAAATCCACGACGACCTCAGGGTTTGCTGGAAGTGAATGCTGAGGCGCGTACACTTCCTCGCCGAACACCTCGCCCAACACGTACAGGTCGTAACTCCGCGGGCGGACGGTCATCCTGCTCGCTTTGATATCCACCACAAAGCGGTCTCGACCAAACAACCATTTTCCTCCGTGCCCGAAATAAAGTGGCAGTGATTTGTTTGAAATCATGGTTTCTTTTGTGCGTGCATCAGTGGTCGGTCATCCGATCTTGTCCGGGATATTCGGTTGCCATGCCTCGTAGTGATGTTTGCACAGCCAGCGGTAATCGCCGGTGTAGGTGGCGACGCGGTGAAGCCCAATTCGACCTTGAGTGGGGTCTTTTTCATTCAAGAAACGATGAAGCGCGAGGATGCCAGAGCGTTCGGGTTCGCTGACGAGGCCGCGTTGAAGCATGGGTTTATCGGGCGTTTTCACTTCATCAGGCACTTTGCCAAGGATGGCGCCTGCCAAACTCAAATGGTCGGCAATGCCCCATGCTTCGGTAGTTTTGGCGCCAAAGAAAGTATTTATGGCTGGCGCGGCAATCGGCGCGACGGTTTTCAACACATCCAGAACGAAATTGGCATACGGAGCAATTTGCATGACCCATTCACGCAGTTGTTCGATCTTGTAAGAACCTTTGTCTTTCTCGATGACGGGGTGCTGACAACCTTCCGCCTCGCACCAGAGTTGAAGTTCGATGGGGCGCGAGAAGAGTTGCTTCGGCGAAAGCCCAGCCTCGCGCTGACGGAAGGTGAACAGGCGCGGACCGTGTTTGGCTTCGTCGGCGATGGCGTGCATGATTGCCATGAAGTAGTTGGCAATGCGGCTGTCCAAACCATCGAGTTTCTGGTTGATCTCTCGAAGTTGAATATCAATCGTGCGTTCTTCAAAACCGAAGAGCAGTTCGACGATGGATTGTTTTCGAGTGCATTCTGGGCATCGAGTTGTTGTATCGCCATCTGCCCAAAATTGTCGCAACGCATGGATGTTGAAGCGTCCCTTGCACGGCTGATCATCAATGATTTCAGGGCAGGGAACCATGAAGCGGTAACGACCTTCCATGCCGGGCCAGTTATCGTCAATGAGTTTTTGCAACGTGTGTTGCAAAACGTTCATGAAGTATTCGGGCCAATCGGCTTGGGCGTAGACGTGGAACTCGCGCCCGCGTTTTTCGAGCAGGGCTTCGCCGTGTGTCGAGTAACGGAGGAACATACCTTTGTCCCAGTGCAAGCGACGATTCGTTTGCTCAACAGCGTAGTCATGCGTGCGGACGATCATCCATGGGACAAGACCGGGCGGGTCTTCTTCCATCGAACAAACCATGGCGATGCGGCGTTGGTCTTTGGGCGGTTGTTGTTCTGGTAGCCACGGAAGTTCAGGGCGTGTCTGAGGTACGTGTTGAGCCACCAAACTTGCTTTGCGGTCATCTGGCAAACGATAACAAACATCGTACTTTTCCATGAGGCGCAGGAAAAATGGATAGAACTCCGGGTCGTAGCGAGGCTCTTTTTCAAAGCGATGGTCATGCCAGACTTTGTATAAATGATCGTCCGGTAGAATCCCTTCCATGTCCTTTGTGTTAGAGAGTGTTTTGAAATTCTGTTCAGGCGTGATTGGTTTGCCTTTTGAACAAAATTTAGCCACGAATTTCGCGAATTTTCACGAATTTTTTCCTTCACGGGCCAAACCTTTGTGTCCTGCGTGTCACTTCGACACTCCTTTCAGTCGCAGTACAAGCCTTTGTGGTGAATTATTAAACACTCTCTTAGGGTCTTCGAGGACGAAGCCAATGGCTTTGGTTAACCACTGCGGCTTCAGAACTACGTCGTCGCGCAGTTTTTCATCGTCGCTGTAGTGGACGATGTAGCCGAGGTCGTGCATGAGGTGGGCGAGGGTCTCGGTGTCGATTCTGCTCAAGCCGCGTGCGGCGCAGACTCCGCTAAAAGTCCCGAAAGAGATGCGTGGCTCGGGGCGGGCGAGCAGTTCGTCGCGGGCGGCTTTCCAGTCGCGGTTGAAGCCCATCCCCATTTGTTCGAGTTTGGACGCGTGTTCGGCGATGACTTTTTTCAATTCGGCGATGCCGACCATCTCGCCTGTGGATTCGTCGGGGACGAGACTGTCCACTTCATGAAAGCCAACGATCATGTCGCCATATTGCTGTTTGAAGACGGGCTGGTCAATGCGCGCGATGCGCTCGCCCGTTTTGCAGTGCGTGGAGACGATGATGACGCGCGCGTCGTCGCCGACCCGCAGGCGGATCATGTTCAGCCAGTCTTCGACCTGACCCTGCTGGACGCCGCGGCGCGGCTCCCAGACCAGCAGGTAGAGCGAACGGCGGCTGAAGAAGAACTGGTGCGTGACGCGGTAGACGTCCTGCCCGCCGAAATCCCAGGCGTTGAGTTGGATCTCGACCCCGTCCTGGGCAGGGTGCGGCAGGCGCAGTCCGTGAATGTCAATTTCGACGCCGTGCGTGGTGGGTTCGTGTTCCTGCGGGGTTTCGCCTGCCTTGCCTTTCAAGGCTTTGAGCAGGGTGGTCTTGCCGACGTTGCCTTCACCGACCAGCACGAGTTTGGCTTCGTAGAGCGGCTCGGCGTTTTGTTCGAGACTGCGGAGGTAGGCCCAGAGCGGGTCATAATCTTCATGTTTTCCACCGATTTTCTTACAAGCGTCGTATGCGCTTTGCAGGGCGGGGTTGAGGGGGTTGTCGTTGAGTTGGAGTGTTTCCAAATGCTCAAGTTGGGCGAGGGAGGGGGGAAGGTCAACTAGTTTATCGGAAAAAAGCCGAAGCATTTTTAAATTAATGAGTTTGCAGATTGAGTTCGAAATGGTCGTTATTTTTGTGTGATGAAAATGCAAAATTTCTAGATTAGCAAGTTCAAATAGCCATTCTGGAATTGTGTCAATCGGGTTATTTGAAAGAGAAAGACTTGTCAGATTAATAAGTTCGCAAATTTCTTTTGGAACCTTATTGAATAAGTTGCTTTGAAAATTAAGGTTTCGCAACTGCGTGAGTTGTCCCAGCGAGTCTGGCAGGGTGGTCAGTTGGTTGTAGGAGAGATCCAGTTCGGTCAACTGCGTGAGTTGTCCCAGTGAGTCTGGCAGGGTGGTCAGTTGGTTGTCGGAGAGATTCAGTTCTGTCAACTGCGTGAGTTGTCCCAGCGAGTCTGGCAGGGTCGTCAGTTGATTTTTAACTTCGTCTTTCTTTGCGTAATCGCGACCAAGGTCAAGCTTACGCAATTGCTTTAGTTGACCGATTGATTCTGGCAATTCAGTCAATTTCATGCTACGGAGGTCAAGTTCCGTTGCGCCCGATTGCAGGGCTTGTCCGATTTTTTGTTCGGCTTCGAGGTAGGGATGGGATTTGGGCATGGGTTGTGTCCTTGGTAGGGGCGGAGCATTGCTCCGCCCCTACGTTGCCGCCACGAATCACGTGGATGGGTTATTCCGTGGGTTATTGTCGTCCTCGTCCCACAATGATGGGTTGGCCTCGATGTAATCGGTTTTGTTTTGCAGGTCTTTGTCGTTTCGAATTATGTGTTCGTAATAATTTCTTTGCCAGATACCTGTGGCATTATATTCCTTATTGATGCGATATGAAACGGCGGATTTGTATGAACGGACAATCGCACCCAACGAACCAGGTTTGACGTTGATTTTATGAGGATTTGGATTGTCATCGTAGGGGCGCAGCATTGCTGCGCCCCTACGATTATCGGTGATAACAATAATCCCATGCGCATGATTCGGCATAATCACATACGCGCCCAATTCCACAAACGGGAAATGTTCGGGGATGGCGCGCCAACATTCATCGGCGATTTTGCCGAAATCATTCAAGACGATTTCTCCATTCACGATCTCGCCAAACAAAGAATCGCGATGAAACGTAACGATGGTCACATAATACGCGCCCTCGGATGAATAATCATATCCTTGTAATCGGATTGATTTTCGATGATGCTTTTGCGGATCGAATTTGGGTTTATTTTGCATTTCTTTGTTATTGTAGGGGCGACGCATTGCGTCGCCCCTACGGGTCAATACGTATAAAACCCTCGTCCCGATTTCCTCCCCAAATAACCCGCATCCACCATCTTACGCAACAGCGGCGCGGGGCGGTATTTGTCTTCGCCGAGGTCGCGCTGCAACACTTCCATGATGAACAGCACCACATCCAGCCCGATCAAATCCGCCAGCGTGAGCGGACCCATTGGGTGATGCATGCCGAGTTTCATCACCGCGTCGATGGCTTCCTTTGTGCCGACGCCTTCTTGGAGTGCAAATATCGCTTCGTTGATCATCGGGCACAAAATGCGATTCGAAATAAAGCCAGGCGAGTCGTTTGCCTCCCAGGCTTCCTTGCCCATGACCTTGCATAATTCGAGCGTTGTGGCGAGAGTCTCTTCGCTGGTGGCAAGACCTTTGATGACTTCGACGAGTCTCATCAACGGGACGGGATTCATAAAGTGCATCCCGATCACTTTGTCAGGACGTTTGGTTTGCGCGGCGATTTTCGTAATTGAAATGGAAGAGGTGTTGCTTGCTAAAATCATGCCCTCGCGCGCGTTGGCGTCCATGTCTTTGAATATCTTGAATTTGAGTTCGGGGTTTTCGGTCGCAGCTTCGATGACAAAGTCCGCCTCTTTCATCGTGTCCATGTTGCTAACAAATTGAATCGCATCCGCCGAATCTTTTCCTGCCTGTGTGATCGTTCCTTTTTCGAGCAACTTGCTCGTGGACCTGGCAATCGCGGCTTTGGCTTTCTCCAGCGCGGGGGGCTGAACGTCCATACACGTGACTTGATAACCCGATGTCGCCGCGACCTGTGCAATACCATTGCCCATGGTGCCTGCGCCGATGACGAAAATGTGTTTGATAGTCATGTTGTCATCCCTGTTGGTTTCTCCATATTTTGTAGTTATTCACGATCTGCTCGATGTGACCTGGAATATGCGCCGAGTAAATGTTTAGCCACTTCTCGAACGTGTATGGCTCATCATATTCGGGATGCTTCGCCGTATGTTCAAATACTTCGTCAGGCTGTTTCTTCAGCAATTCATAGGTCGTCTTGCGGACGAGTCTCAATGTTTCCAAAGCGTCTTCGTAACTTTGATCGTGGTAATCGAGTTCGATAGCCCACTTATCTTGATCGTATCCCATCAACGTGCCGCCCGGCTCGACGATGAGTTTACGCGCCCGCAACGCCGCGTTTGACTCTGAGTCCGCGAGATGGATAAACACTTCATGCACGCTCCACTCTTTCGGCTCGGGCTTGAACTTCCACATTTCGCGTGGGATGTCTTTGAGCATTGACACCAGCATATCATAGCCGTTGCCGTACAGTTCGATTTTCGAGTCGCGTTCTTGTTTGTCCATTTCATCCATGCCTCGGTGGTCGGGTAGGGCGGCGTTCGTCCGCCTGTATCGAAACCACTATGTACCCAAAATACTTTTGTTAGTGGTGGTTTCGATACGCTCGCAAAGAACGCTCGCTACTCAACCACCGTGTTTACTTGTTTACGTGTCTACCTGTTTACTCCATCTCCACCGCCATCGCCACCGCTTCACCGCCTCCCAAACACAGACTTGCAATGCCGCGCTTGAGTCCGCGATCTTTCAACGCATAAAGCAACGTCGTCAACACGCGCGCGCCGCTTGCACCAAGCGGATGCCCCAGCGCGATCGCGCCGCCGTTCACGTTGACCTTGTCCCAGTCCCAGCCCTGGTCGGCGAGGGCGTAACCATCGGCTAGTACTTGCGCGGCGAAGGCTTCATTGAGTTCGATCAGGTCAACGTCGGATAATTTCCATCCGATCTTGTTCAACAGTTTCGGAATCGCATACGCGGGCGCGGCGAATAAATATTTTGGTTCAAGCGCGGCTTGGGCATAGCCCACCACGCGCGCCATCGGTTTCAACTTATTTTTTTCAGCATAGGCGCGCGACGAAAGCACAACCGCCGCGCCGCCGTCATTCATTGGAGATGAATTGCCTGGCGTTACTTTTCCGTTTTCCTTGAACGCGGGCTTGAGTTTGGATAATGCTTCGAGAGTCGAATCTTTGCGAGGACCTTCGTCCGTGTCCACGATTTGCACTTCGCCTTTTCGTCCCGCGATTTGGACGGGAACAATTTCAGGCTTGAAGCGACCTGTCTCTTGAGCCTCAACAGCCTTCTGGTGCGAGCGAAGCGCAAAGTTATCCATCGCCTCGCGCGTCACTTCGTATTCATCACCGATAAATTCAGCCGCGTTGCCCATCCCCCAATTTTCAAACGGATCCCACAAGCCGTCGTTGAGCAGGGCGTCGGTCATTTGCGAGTTGCCGAATTTGAGTTCGCCCATGCGGCCGCTGACGAGATACGGCGCGCGACTCATGGACTCAAAACCGCCTGCGACGAAAAGCGACGCATCGCCCGCACGAATGGCCTGACTCGCCATCATTGCCGCTTTCAACCCCGAGCCGCAGACTTTGTTAATCGTGCTCGCGCTGACCGTTGCGGGGATGCCGCCAAGAATCCCTGATTGACGCGCGGGAGCCTGACCCTCGCCCGCCTGCACCACGTTGCCCATAATGACTTCTTCAATATCTTCGGGCTTGATGCCCGCGCGTGACACTGCCTCTTTGACGGCAATCGCGCCAAGTTGCGTCGCAGGGACGGAACTCAACGCGCCCTGAAATTTTCCAATCGGTGTGCGCACAGCGGATAAAATGACGGCTTCGGTTTCTTTGGTCATGGGTTGCTCCTGGTTGCGACAATTATACCTTTGTCATTGCTAAGAGCGACCGGTGGTTGAGTAGGCGGCAGGGTTGTTTCGCCGCCGTATCGAAACCACCATGAACATAAATTCTTTTGGTTAGTAGTGGTTTCGATACGCCGCTTTGCGGCTACTCAACCACCAAGTACGCATGAATGAATTACAATTCCCAATATGGACGAACCTCAACATTCCCTCTACGAACTCATCGGCGGCGAGACGGGACTCAAAGCGCTCGTTGACCGTTTTTATGACTTGATGGATTCTGCTCCTGAAGCGGTGAGAGTGCGGGCGATACATCCCCAGGGTTTGAATCAATCCCGCGAGAAACTGTTTATGTTCCTCTCAGGCTGGTCTGGTGGACCCGCATTGTATGTGGAGCGTTTTGGTCACCCGCGTTTACGACAGCGGCATATGCCCTTTCCCATCGGCAAAACAGAACGTGACGAATGGTTGTGGTGCATGAACAAGGCGCTGGATGAGAGTCCATTCGACGCACAGGTGATTGAATATATCAAGGGGCGGTTTGTAGAGATCGCCAATTCCATGCAGAATCGAGTTGATATCGATCTATAAAGTAGCAGGTGACAGTCACCTTTTTCTACTACAAATGCTTCATCGCCTCGCGCCGACTGAGAGGATGCAAGTCGGTCGCTTTCACAAATTTCTTCACGGCTTTGGGGTCGGTGTACGCGTATTGGCGTAATGCCCAGCCGATGGCTTTGTTGATGAAGAACTCGTCCGAGCCGAGATTCTCGCGGATGATCGCGCACAGCAGGTCGAAATCCGTTTCTTTCTTGTAGCCAAGTTGGAAAAGAATCGCTGTCCGCCTCAGCCACATGTTCTTTGATCTACGCCACTTCTTTAAAAATTTCTTCCGCGTTTTGGGAAACCTCTTGAAATGCGTGCCGACGGGATGACTGGCGAGCGCGTCCACCGTGTCCCACCAGGATTCGGTGACGATCAGATGCTCAAGTGTGAAAATAAACTTTTCGGGCAGTTTCTTCTCGAATTTATCCAACAAGTTCATAGCGGCATACTGAAACTCGCGTTGGGGAAGCGACCACAAATCGCGCAGGATTTCGTCAAGGTCTTCGATGGGCGGCAATCCGTGTTTGAAAATAAATTCTTTCATCAAGACCTTACTTTGCGGTGTCTTGATCCCCAAATACTCGAACTGGTCACGCATGTATTTTTTCATCGGCGCGGCTTGGGAGGGGTTGGCGTGACTCTCGAAGAGGGTTTTCAGGGAGGAGGAATAACTATTCATTCAATCTCCAAAAGCAATCCGTTGGTTGAGTAGTCCCGCGTGCACTTCGCGGGACGTATCGAAACCAGCGATGACAAGTGAATACGTAATTACGAAGTGTGATTTCGATACGAGCGGGACAAGCGCCCGCTCTACTCAACCACCGTTTGAAATTGAGAGGTGTGGTCTCGATATGCCCTCGGCTAAGCGCCTCAGGCTACTCGACCACCGGGGTATAGCTGTTAGAGAGTGTTTTGAAATTCTGTTCAGGCGTGATTGGTTTGCCTTTTGAACAAAATTTAGCCACGAATTTCGCGAATTTTCACGAATTTTTTCCTTCACGGGCCAAACCTTTGTGTCCTGCGTGTCACTTCGACACTCCTTTCAGTCGCAGTACAAGCCTTTGTGGTGAATTATTAAACACTCTCTTACGGCACTGGCGTATCCTTCGGGTCGAGCGGCTGGACGAATTGCACGAGCCATTCACCGTTTCCCTGTTCGCTCACAGCGGAAAACGGCGTGACAAGGTGAATCCACGTTCTGCCGGGGTGGAGG
>Ga0247727_10003677_pt1 | contig 33597 bp, 28 predicted proteins | sample WisWelCaveWW1625_FD_202498 | JGI IMG/M metagenome (GOLD analysis project Ga0247727, IMG submission 202498) | Biofilm microbial communities from Wishing Well Cave, Virginia, United States - WW16-25 | ecosystem: Environmental > Aquatic > Deep subsurface > Groundwater > Cave microbial mat | place...
ATCGGTCAACACAGGCACTACGACCACCGGCAACGGACTGAACTTCAACAATTCAGGCGCGGTGGAAATTCAAACTGGCACGCTGCTGTGCAGCGGCGTTTTCACCAACAGCGGCACGGTAAATCTCCTGGCCGGAACGACGAACCGGCTGCAAGGAGGCGGTTCGGCCAGCGGCACGTTTGACGCGCCAGCCGGCGCCGTCGTGGAATGGACCGGCGGCACGTTCACGTTGAACCCGGGCGCGCAACTCAATGGCGCGGGGCTTTACCGGCTCAACGGTGGCAGCGTCACGGCCACTGCGGACCTGACCGTGGAGAACCTTGATCTGATTTCGGGCTCCAGCACACTGAGCGGCACGGGTGCGGTAACGATTGCCACCGGGATGAATTGGACGGCTGGCACCATGAGCGGTGGCGGGCGGACGATTATTCAACCGGGGGCTACGGTTAATCTCGCCGTGCCGAGCTCCGTGAGCCTAAGCAGCCGCACCTTGGAGAATGCTGGAACCCTTCTGTGGACCGGCGCCGGGAACATCAGCCTGGGCAGCATCAGCCCGGGCAGCAGCATCATCACCAATCGCGCTGGGGCATTGTTCGATGTCCGGAACGCCGCCAGCATCAGCTTTTTCGCCGCCAGCCCACGATTCGATAACGCCGGGATCTTCCGCAAATCCGTCAACAGTGGAACCACGACGTTCGCCAACGGCGTGAGCTTCACCAATTACGGCACGGTGGACATTCGCAGCGGCATCGTGGCGGCGAATGGAGGTTACGTCTCCCGCAGCAACGCGCTGCTCAACTGCGCCCTCGGCGGCGCGACTGCCGGCACGAACTATGGACAACTTCAAGTCGCGGGCACCGTCACGTTGAACGGCGGACTAAGCGTGGACCTTCTCCCCGGTTTCACGCCGGCGACGAACGACACGTTCACCGTTGTGACCGCCGGCACACGCAGCGGCACGTTCGCGAGTTTTGCCTATCCTTCAAACCGGGTGACGATGCTATTGAGCAACGCGCCTAACGCGGTCGTCCTTCGTGTCACCGATGTTCTGCCGATTCCAGTGCCGGTCTTGTTGACGCCTGAACTTGTTGGCTCGAATGCCTTGCTCACGTGGACTGCCACCTCAAACGTCACCTATCGGCTGGAAAACAATGCGGACGTGGGTTCCACCAATTGGATCGCCATTCCGGGCGACGTGACCACGCCCAGCAGCACCGCCAGCAAACTCGACGCGCTGACTCCGAGCAACCGGTTCTATCGAGTCCGTGTCCTGCCGTGAGTCCTGATGTCATTCAGATCGCGGCCGAAACTCACCTGCCGCCGGCGGACGTTGGCCATGAGTTCGAGGTGGTGTCGCCCCGCTACCTCGATGCTCAATGCTATCGGCTGCAAAAGTAACGCGCGGTTTGCCTTTGAATCAGGCCGCGAAACTCCCCGGCATCACGCGCGCCACGTTGCGCAAGCGGATCGAAGAATTCGGGATTCAACGTGAGATGAAGATTGAGTAGAGGCGATTTGCCGCTCGTCGTCGTTCTCGTCCCGGCCCGCGATCGTCAGGTTCCTTCGAGGACGAGCACAAGGAGGAATCCTGGAGCGATTCCAGCCATCAACCCCTCCCCGGTTTCCTCCGCTCACTTCCTCGCCGTCGAGTGGTTTTGCAACCAGATGAAGTCCGGGTTGTTCGGGGAGCGTTCGCGACCCAGATCAAAGCCGCGGATCGGCTTGCGGGTCCGGGCATCAATCCACTTGTGGATCTCGGAGTGTCCATCAACGAAGGACAGGCCGCCGGCACCGTTGTGGTAATAGGCCGGCCAGTCAATCACAGCGAGCGCGGCACCAAAGGTTCGCATGTCCACGCCGAACATCGCGTCATTGATGCTGTCCTCATGCTCGTCAATCAGCACCCAGGTTCCAGACGGCGGTGGCCGGAGGAAATCGGTGGTTTTGTGGTAAATGATAAATCCGGCGGCGCCCAGGTCCACGCCATTGATCCAATTGTTCATGGCCATGCTCCGCACGCGGTCATGGACAGTGTTCCGCCCAACGCGGACCTGGGATTTGTCCGCCGGGCAGCGGAAGACGCGGTAGTTTTTGACGTACGGGCCCATGACCGATTTCACCGGATCGAGCAGCAAAACCCAGTTGGTGCTGTCGTCCCCCACCGGCACCGTGCCGAGTTCCATGCTTCCCCCCACCCAATTGCCGTAGTTGCCGCCGATGTTGGGGGGCAGCCGGCCACCGTGGTCGTCTGCATACAGCGTCCACGAAAGCTGCAGTTGCCTGAGATTGTTCAGGCAGTAGATGCCCTGCGCCTTGGTTCGGGCCTTGCCCAACACAGGCAACAGCATGGCGGCGAGGATGGCGATGATCGCGATGACCACCAGCAGTTCGATCAGGGTAAATCCGGCTGCGAAGGAATTCTTGTTTCGCGGTTTGCGGATGCCGTTTCGTTTTGAATCCAGCCCGCAGGCATGGAATGCAAACTGACGGACTCCGGGAACTGGTTTCATGTGGCCGGGTCTGTTTGTCATTCGCCGTTGCATCAGCCGTCAGCCATGACAATGACATGCGACGATTTTCACATGACACATATACCTGAAAAAGCGCTTCGGCGATAGTGAAACAAATTCACTGAACCCGGCCCCCGGGCTTCAATGCTTCGCTTGGAATGGCGCATTACTCAACTCGGCATCACGCGGCACCACGCTGCCCAAGGTGATCAAGAGGTCCGGGATTGAGCACGAGATGAAGATTCAGTGAGCTATGTTCCAAGTTCCAAAGAAATTTCAGCCTCCAAGCACCAAAAGATCAGCCGATGGCGCGGTTTTGAAGTTCGCTGCTTGGTGCTTATTTGAAGCTTGGAATTTGGGATTGGAGTTTTTGGGCGCGTGAGTTTGCATTTCTCTGATTCTCTGCTAATGGATTGCCCGTGACCGAGCCAAGCCTCCTGCTGCTCATCCCGGCCTACAACGAGGAAGCGCGCATCGAAGCGATGCTGCGCGAATACGGGCGCTACTTCCAGGACCATTATCACGGCTCGTTTCAACTCGTCGTCGTTCTCAATGGCTGCCGCGACAACACGCGTGGCGTGGTCGAGCGCGTGGCGAAGGACTTTCCGCAAATCAACCTGCTCGATTTCCCCGATCCCATCGGCAAGGGCGGCGCGCTGATCGAGGGCCTCAAACTCCCCTCGCGCGCGGACGTCGTCGGATACGTGGACGCCGATGGGGCGTCGCCGCCGCGCGCGTTCCACGACCTGGTGCGGCGCATCGGCGAGGCGGATTGCGTCATCGGCTCGCGCTGGTTGCCGGGCGCGGTGCTGCATCAGGCGCAACCGTGGATGCGCCGCTTCACCAGCCGCTGCTTTCACGCCATCGTCGAACTGCTCTTCTGGCTCCACGTCAAGGACACGCAATGCCCGTGCAAGGCCATGCGCCGCGCCGCCGTCGAAAAAATCCTTTCCTCGCTGCGCATCGCAGACCTCGCATTCGACGTGAATCTGCTGGTGGCGATCAAACGCGCGGGCTTTTCCGTGCTCGAAGTGCCCACCGAATGGACCGACAAGGCCGGCTCGAAGGTGACATCCTCATTGTTCCGGAATTCGTTCGTGATGTTTCTCTCGGTGGTGCGGGTGTGGTTGGTGAACCGGCCCTGGCTGTACCGCTGTCTGCGCCCGCTCGGGCTGGGTCCGCTCGAATCGTGGATTTACAAGAAACTGCGCGCCCCAAAACCCAGGCCCGGGCCGACATCAGCCAAGAGTCCTGAGTCCTGAGTCCGGCGCTGAGAATCCGAGTGTTGACGGTCGGCGTCAGGAGCGGGCCGGTTCAGCGCGACCGCCGACGGTTTTCGAGTGATGAAAGGTGAACCACGCGCACGCGCCTAGCAGCAGAAGACTGAAAACGCCGAGAACTTTAAGAACAGTGACAAGGCTTTCGTGAAACCGCGTCAACACAAAGACGTAACCCAGCGCCAGTGCGATCAACACCGGAACGATGCGGAACGACCCGTGCGCCATGAGATTATTCAACAAGACATTCGCCAGCGCAAGCGGCACCATGGCCCATGCGTACCACGGCAGCACCGACAAGGTGACTGCGGCGAATCGGGCTGGATAGACCAGCTTCACCACCAGCGGTCCGAACAACCACAAGCCAAGCGCGCCGCCGACGGCCAGCACGAGCGTGCCCAACAGTACCCCACGCATCAAACCTGATTTCTCCGACTTCGCCGCCGCGTGGACGAGGCGCGGAAACATCACCGCTGCCAGCGGCCCGACCAGCCACATCAAGGCGCGCGAAAGCGTTCCGGCTCCGACGTAGGCGTCCGTGGCATCGCCGGTGAAATAGGCCTTCACGAACATTGTGTCCGCCGTGAAAAGAAACTGAAACGCCGCGAAGCCAGCCATGAGCGGCAACACTTGAGCGAGGAGATTGCGCCAGTCGAAAGGGGCCGCTGGCAACCGCCAGAGCGAATGGGTTTGCCACAACGCGATAGCCGCTGCCACCGCCACGCCGAGCAACACGCCCAACAACATTCCTGTCGCGTAGCCGCCGAGCGCAAACACCGCCAGCGCCGCCACTGCCAGTCGCCCAACACCGTTGAGCATCATCGACCAGCCGAGCCAGAGAAAATTCTGCTGGCCTTGCAGCACGCCCGAAAAAAGCGGCAGCCACAGTGAAAACAGGCAGGCGCCAAGCATGAGCCACAAGGCGACCGGGCTGGCGATGTGCCAGCGTTCGAGAATCATTCGCTGTTGCAGGAGCACGACAACCGACGCCACCAACCACACCGCCGACGTTCCGAGCCAGACCAGCCGGATTATGCCGGCGAGTTCCCGCTCTCGGCCGGTCGCCCGCGCCTTGGCCGTCTGTTGCGCGAGGACCATTGACAAAGGCATGGTGGGAACACACATCACTACTGCCAGCATCACGCCGAACGTCGCGTATTCGCCTTCATGCAATTTGTTAGAGAGAAAATGCACCAGCCACATCAACGCGCCGCCGGCGACGTTGGCGATCATCAGCCAGCCGCTCTGGCGGAAAAACGAGGCGCGATGATCGGCATCGTTCACGGGCGCGGTTTCAACCTTTTCTGCAAGCATGGACGTTGGACAATAGGCAGGGAATCCGGTTCAAGGAAGCGATTTCAGGAATTCGAACAACATCGCCCGCCCGCGCTCAAGTTGCGCCAGCGAAATCCATTCATCCGCCGTGTGCGCCTGCGCGATGTCGCCCGGGCCGAAGACCACGCTCGGTATCCCGCCTTGCGCCAGCACCGCCGCGTCGCAAAAGTAATCCACGCCCTCGGGCCGCGCCTGGCCGGCGCAACGCAGGAATTGGCGCACCTGCGGCAGGCGCGCATTGGTCTCCAGCGGCGGACACGGCGCGAGCCGCACGCTGGAAATGCGGGGCTTGAGTTTGCGCGCGCGGAGCCACGCGCCGACTTCGCGGAGCACGCCGGCCTCGGTTTCGCCCGGCAACGTGCGCCGGTCCACCGAGATCAAACAGCGGTCTGGCACGATGTTCGCCTGCGTGCCGCCGGCGATCGTCCCCACGCTCACCGTCGCGTGGCCGAGCAGCCGGTGATGGCGCCGCCGCAAGCGCGCCGCGTAGCCGGTTTGCAGCGCCTCGACCACCCGCGCCATCTCATGGACGGCATTGCGGCCAAACTGCGGCGTGGCACCGTGGGCGGCCTTGCCGCGCGTCTCCAATTGCAGCCAAAGACTTCCCTTGTGCGCCGTCACCACGCGGAGGCGCGTTGGTTCACCAACAATGGCGAGATCTGCCTTGAAGCGGCTTTTCGCCAATGCGCGTGAACCGGCTTGTCCATGCTCCTCGTCAATCAGCCCGGCGAAAACGACCTCGGTTTCGCGCGGGCGGGCCTTGGAGCGCGCCAGTTCGCACAACGCCGACAGCATCGCGGCGACACAGCCTTTGGTGTCGCAGGCGCCGCGACCGGACAAACGGTCACCCTTTGACTTGGGAACGAACTGCGTCTCGTTCATCACGTTCACAGTGTCCAAGTGCGGTGCGAGGAGAATGGTGCGGCGGATTTTTCCGGCGGGATTCAGCCGTGCCAGGAGGTTCGGGCGCTGCGGCAGAACCCGTTGGAACTCCACATCCAAACCCGCTCGTGCCGCCACCGCGGCGAGGAATTCTGCAACGCGCCCCTCCCCCGCGTGCCGATCTCGCGGCGGCAGGAACGCAGGATTCACGCTGCGTAGCGCGATGAGATCGGCGAGTAGTTTTGCGGTGGGGGACATCCTTCGTTCAAAAGACCACCGCGACGCCGGTCCTATGCTAACTGGCGTGCGAGAAGATGCGCCGCAGCTTGCCGAGCATGGATTCCGAATAACGCTCGCCGGGCGAAAGCACGCGGCCATGCAACTGGATTTCATCCACCGCGGCCAGGGTCATGCAGAAATCCACGTCGTGCAGCGGGCGTTCGCGCCGGACGCGGCGCACCCAGCGGCGCATGTCGGTGATCTCCTCGATCTCGATCTTCTGGCCGGGATAGAACGAAATGCCCCACTCGTTGCGCAGGACGAAACCGTCGCTCTCCCGTTTGTCGTCGAACCACTCATCGCCCAGCAGAATGCAGACGGAACGGCCGCCGCTTTCGCCCAGCCGGTAAAACACGATGCGCGCGTCGGCCTCGCAGAAATGTTCGTAAGCGATTTCGAGCGCCTCCTGGGGCACGGGCGAGAAACGGGTCTGGAATCCGATGTGGACGCCACCGGGCACGTCGGGTTTCTTTTCGAAGCAAAGATTCTCCTCGAAGAGCCAAAGCAGTTTGGACGAAAGCCCGCGCTCGGTGAGGGTTTTCTTCCACGCGGCAAGCGCGTCCTTGAGGTCGGGGCGGGAAATTGGTGCGGCTGGGTTCATGCGATTGAGGTTAGCGGTTGTTTTGGCGAAACCAATCTACAAAAAGCGGGATGCCCTCGGCAATCTTCACGCGCGGATTGTAGCCGAGCATCGCCTGGGCCTTCGACACGTCCGCGAAGGTAGCCGGCACGTCGCCGGGTTGCGGTGGCTGGCGGTCAATCACCGCCTTTTTCCCGAGCGCGGCTTCCAGCAACTCGATCAGCCGCGCGAGCGTCACGGTTTGGGATTCGCCGAGATTAAAAATCTCATAGCCAAACGTTTTCTGCGTACAAGCCATCACGCCATCCACGATGTCCGTGATGTAGGTGTAATCGCGCGCTGACTTGTCGGGATCGCCAAACACGGGTATGGGCTTCCCCGCGTGAATGAGCCGCGCGAACTTGTGGATCGCCAGATCGGGCCGTTGCCGCGGGCCATAGACCGTGAAGAAACGCAGCATCGCCACGTCGAGGCCATGGACGTGGTGATAGACGTGGCCAAGCGCCTCGCACGCGAGCTTGCTGGCGGCATACGGCGAAATCGCGGAAAAAATCGGATCGCTCTCCGCGAACGGCACTTTGGAGTTCACGCCATAGACGGAGGAGGAAGAGGCGAGGATGCATTTCCTCACGCCCGCACGGCGCGCCGCTTCGAGGACGTTGACCGTGCCCTCGACGTTGACGCGTTGATAAAGCGCCGGCTCGGCCAGGCTTGGCCGCACGCCGGCCCGCGCGGCGAGATGGATCACCTGGTCGAACTTCACGCTGCCGAGCAATTCGTCGAGCGCGGTGCGGTCGGTGATGTCGCCTTGCGTGAACTCGAATGGCCTGGCCAGCGACTGGAGGTCGCGAAGGTTTAGGCGCTTGAGTTGCGGATCGTAGAAATCGTTGAGGTCGTCGAACGCCCAGACGGCGTGGCCGGCGCGGAGCAACCGCTCGCACACGTGCGAGCCGATGAAACCCGCGCCGCCAGTGACGAGCAAATTCACGGCCCGGAGGATGAAGCCGGCGGTTCAAAGCGCAAGGGGCAATGTGCCTTGCCACCGGCGACCGCTGCACCATCGCTCATCGTGCGGTCAGCGCCTCCAATTTCTGCCAGCCTCGGCCGCTCTCGATGATGCTCAAGCCGCGTTCCCAGCCCTCCGCGATGGACCGGGCGTGGCCGGCTACCAGCAGGGCGGCGCCAGTGTTGAGCAACACCGCGTCGCGCTTGGGGCCGCGTTCCTCACCCCGCAGAATGCGGCGGATGATTTCGGCATTCGCAGCCGCGTCGCCGCCTCGCAGGTCAGCCAGCGTTGCTGGTTGGAGCGGGAGTTGTCCGGGATCGAACGTCGAGGTCGCGAAGCCGCGTTCCTGGTAGAACTCGGCAACGGTGTTCGGGCCGAGTGTGGAAAGTTCGTCCAGCGATGCCTCCACCGGACCTTCTCCGGCGACGCCGGCGACCTGGCCGCAAACCACCATCCCTCGCCTGACGCCGAGCGATTGCAACACACGGGCGATGGGTTCGCACAAGGCCGGTTGCGGCACGCCGATGAGTTGCACGCTCGGCTGCGCCGGATTCAGCAACGGTCCGAGAAAGTTGAATATCGTCCGTTGCCCGCGCGCGGCGCAGAGCTTGCGGGCCGGGGCGATGTGTTTGAAGGCGGGATGAAAATTCGGCGCGAAGAAGAAGGCGAAATGCCGCTCACGCAGCCATTGCGCGGCCTCGCCGGGAGCGAGATCAATCCGCACCCCCAGGGCTTCGAGCACATCCGCGCTGCCCGAGCGTGACGTGACGGCGCGGTTGCCGTGCTTGGCCACGGTCACGCCCGCCGCCGCGCAAAGGATGGCGACCGTCGTGGAGATGTTGAACGTGCCGAGCTGGTCGCCGCCGGTGCCGCAGACGTCGAGAATCTCCCGGGTGCGCGTTCCGGAATCGAGCAGCGGCCTGACGGATTTTTCCCTCAGCGCGCGGGCGAAGGCCGTGATCTCCCCGGTGGTTTCCCCTTTGTGCGCGAGCCGGCCCAGGAAATCGGCCTTGAGCGCCGCCGGCACCGTCGCGTCGGTGAGTTGCTCGACGGCGTCGTCCACCTGCGCCCCGGTGAGCGCGCGGCCAGAGGCGAGTTGTTCCAACAACGTATCGAGCATGGGCGGAGTTTAGTGGCCAGGATGGAAACGCCAAAGTCCAAAGTCCCGGCCGCCGCCAGTTCCGCAATTGCACGAAGCCGGAAAAACCCACACGCTGGCTCAAACGAAAATCATGCCCGAAGCACTAGCCGCAACCGAGGTCCTTGCCACGCACACGCCGGAATTGTTCGCGGTGGCGATGCGTCGTGCCGCGGCGGTCTTGCGCGCGGGCGGGCTGGTCGCATTGCCGACCGAAACCGTTTACGGGCTTGCGGCTAACGCGCTCGACGCCCGCGCGGTCGCGGCGATTTACGAGGTCAAGGGCCGCCCGGCGCACAATCCCATCATCGTGCATGTCGCTGGCCTTGAGATGGCGCGGACGTGTGTCAAGCAGTGGCCGCCCGTAGCCGACAAACTGGCGCAGGCGTTCTGGCCGGGTCCGCTGACATTGGTGCTGCCGCGCTCGCGGCGGATTCCCGAAATCGTCACCGCCGGCGGGCCGACGGTGGGCGTGCGCTGGCCGGCGCATCCGTTCACGCGAGCCGTGATCCGTGAGTGCGGATTTCCGCTCGCCGCGCCGAGCGCGAATCTGGCGGGCCGGCTTTCGCCCACGAACGCGGAACACGTGCTCAAGGCGTTCGGCGGGCGCATTTCTCTGATCGTGGACGGCGGCCAGTCACAAGTGGGCCTCGAAAGCACGGTGGTGGATTTGACCGGGGAATCTCCGCGAATCTTGCGGCCCGGGATGATTCACGAACAATCGTTGTTCGCCGTGACCGGTGAAATGCCCCATGCGGAGCCATACGGCCCGGATACCGCCGGCACGCTGCGCAGCCCGGGTCTGCAGGAAAAACATTACGCGCCCCGCGCGAAACTCCGCCTCCTCCACTGGCGTAACGCGGCGGAACTGGAATCACGCCTCGCCCCCCATGCCGCACGCGCCCACGTCATCGCCCACACGCACATTCCCGGCCCGGACGGATTTGCCGGTGTGAGCGTGATCCCCCGCGATGCCGAGGCCTTCGCGCGGGCGATCTACGCCGAACTGCACCGATGCGACGAGGCGGGCGCGGCGCTGATCGTGGTGGAGGCGCTGCCGGACGGCGTGGAATGGCGCGCGATCGAAGACCGGCTTCGGCGGGCTGCGACTGATTGACGAACGCTGGCCGTTCCCGCAGAATCCGCGCGCAATGAAAAACAACTGGCCCGTCCTTGCGGGTTTGATCTCCATCTCCATGTGGCTGCCGGCCACGGCGGCCCCGCCGCAACCGCGCCCGATCGCACTGGCCGAGTGCATTTCCCTGGCGTTGTCCAACAATCTGGATCTGCGCGTCGAACGCTACGTGCCCCAACTGGCGCTTTACGAACTGCGCGCGGCGCAGGCCGGCTACGAACCCATGCTCGAACTTTCCGGCCAGCACGGCCACGACGAATCCGGTTCGCGCATTCTTTCGGGCGGCTTTTCCATCCCCGGCTCACAGAGCGACTCCGACAGTTTTTCCAGCGGCCTTGGGGGTCTGCTGCCGTGGGGCATGCGCTACGACTTGTCCGCCAGCGCGAGCGACCGGTACGGCAAGAGCTTTTTCCTCGATATCAACACCAACCTCGTTGCCGATCCGTTTGAAAACGCGCAAAGCACCGCGTCCATCGGGCTGACGCAGCCGTTGCTCAAGAATTTCTGGATTGACGGCACGCGGCTGAACATCGCGGTGGCGAAGAACCGGTTGAAGCATTCGGAACTGGGCCTGCGCCAGCGGATCATCGAGGTGGTCACGAGCGTCGAGCTGGCCTACTACGACCTGATCTTCGCGCGCGAGACGGTGAAGGTGCAGGAGAAGGCGGTGGAACTGGCCGCGCGTCTGGCCCAGGAAAACAAGCGGCGCGTCGAGGTCGGCGCGCTCGCGCCGCTGGACGAAAAGCAGGCCGAAGCCCAGGCGGCGGCGAGCCGGGCGGACTTGTTGCAGGCGCAACGCGGGCTGGCCGCATCGGAAAATGCGCTCAAACGAAAATTGACCAGCGAATTCGCCGATTGGTCCGCGACGGAGTTGCAGCCGGCCGAGGAACTCACGGCGCCGCTCCACGTGTTCGATTTGCAAAACAGTTGGAGCCGCGGATTGAGCCAGCGGCCGGACCTGTTGCAGGCCAGACTGGACCTCGAACGCCAGGGCATCCGCCTCAAGTACGACCGCAACCAGTTGTTCCCGCAGTTGGACGTGTTCGGCACCTACGGCTACAACGGCAGCGGCAACGAGTTCGCCAATTCGCTCAATGAAGTGGGAGACCGAGAGCGGCCCTTCTACTTTTTTGGCGGGCGTTTCTCGATCCCGCTGGGCAACGGCGCGGCGCGCAACACCTACCGCGGCAGCAAGGCGGCGCACGAACAGGGTCTGCTGATGTTGAAGAGACTGGAGCAGGACATCCTGGTGCAGATTGACGACGCGATCAAACTGGCCAAGGCCAGCTACGAGCGCATCAAAGCCACGGGCGAAGCGCGCCAGTACGCCGAGGCCGCGCTCCAGGCCGAACAGAAGAAACTCGAGAGCGGCAAGAGCACCAGTTTCGAAGTCCTGCGGTTGCAACGCGACCTTACTACCGCCCGTTCGGATGAAATCAGCGCGCTCACCCAATACAATCGCAATCTCGCCCAGTTGAGCCACTTCGAAGCCAGCACTCTGGACCGATTGGGTATTAGCCTCGAATCGAAATAGCCCGCCGGCGATCGTCAAATCCTCAGGCGGCAGGCTCGGATCAATCGCCCTGCCGCAACGTTGGTTCAGGCTTGAGCGACCCCAGCCAGCTTGAGTCGCCCACCAATTCCCCGGCCATCTCCGCCAGCGCGGCGGCAGAAACCGGAATGAACTTTGCGGTCGCGGTGGCGAGTATGTCGCCGGAGTCGTTTTGCGCGGCGGCGCGGGTTTCGTAAATGCGGTCCTTGCGGTTGGCGGCGAGTTCGCCCGTGAGCAGAACCGTTTCTCCGGGCACGAATGGCCGGCGAAAGCGCACGGTCATCTCGACGGAGTACGCGAAGCGCCCGGCAATTGCCGCGCAGGTCCAGGCCATCACTTCATCCAGTACGGCCGCGACCAGCCCGCCGTGGACTACACCCTTGAAACCCGCGTGCTCGGGCCGGGGACAGAAACGCCCCCGCACGATGCGGCCATCGGTTTCGAAGCGCAAGCGCAGTCCCAGCGGATTCGACTCGCCGCAGACGAAGCAGGAACGGCTGTGCGGAAGTTCTTTCATGACGACGAATAGGCAACGCCCGGAGCGACCCGGCAAGGAGAATCTTTCTGCCGCCGGCTTGTGGCTGCGGTGAAGAACAATGGGCACGGCGTTCGCCCAACGGATTTGACGCCATTGCTTCCAGCCGACACATGCAGGATTGCCAGAAACAAGCGGCGCAGGATGAATGATTGCCGATGCTTGTTCAATCCGTTGCCACGACATGACGGCGGTGGAGATTTCCCCAAACCGCCGAAGCCGCTCGTCGGGTATGAACCGGACTCGTAATGCCCGTGGTTTTCTTGACAGGGCAAAAGTTTTGGATTAGTGGTAGCGGGTCACTTCCCGGTAGAGGCGAAACGCAGATCGCGTCCTCGACCTTGAGAAGGAGAACTTGGTTATGCGCAGACCCAGATGTGCAGTTCCAATCGGCCAGCGGGGCCAAATCAGACCGGCAAAAAGCGGAACCCAGTCGCCCATCGCGCGATTCCATTCCGGCGTGTGGCCGCATGCGACCCGGTCTTGTCTCCCTTTTGCAGCTTTCCAAACGAACCGCTGTGCGGGGAGTTTGGAATTCGGTTTGAAGTCCAAAACCAGAGAGGAGGTGAAACACGATGAAAGACGAACTGAACCTGCAAGTCGAAGAACTGGAGGAGCGCATTGCGCCCGATTCCAACGGCTCGAACAGCTATGAAGGCCAGCCCGGCAATCAGGGCAACGGTCTCAATGGCTACGAAGGCCAGCCCGGCAATCAAGGCGGTGGCAATCACAACCCGTAATTCGGGCCACTCCTTGTAACCAGGTGAGTGGGCCACTGGCCTGTCCGGTGGCCCGCTCCTTCGCAACAGCAAATGAAGGAGATGGCAACAAGGGCAACGCCCATCACCCCAGCGCCCAAACTCCGAGGCGACCTTGTCGTCAGCCAACAGGAGTCGCCGTCTGGCACGATCTACGTGATCAAGGACCCGGCGGCGCACCGGTTTTTCCAGTTTCGCGCGCCGGAGTTTTTCATCGTCCAGCAGTTTGATGGCCGGACCGAAACCGCCGAAATCCGCCGGCGCAGTGAAGAGAAGTTCGGCGCGACGGTTTCCGAAAACACGCTCAACCAGTTCACCGAGCGGCTCGACCGTTTGGGATTGCTGGAACGGGATACTCCCGCGACCGAAGCAAGACACAATCACCGGGCCGTGGGCCGCGTGCGGGGAAATGTTCTTTACCTGCGGCTGCACGCGTTCAATCCGGATCGCACGCTTGAATGGCTGATCCGCCGGCTTCCGTTTCTCTTCACACCGGCGTTCGTCCTGATCTCCGCGGCCGTGATCCTGCTCGCGGTGTTGACCACCGTGTCGAACTGGCCGGAGATCCGGCACGATTTCGCGCGGCTCTGGCAGCCGAGTGCGCTGGCCGTGGCCTGGGTCACGCTGCTTTGCGTGGTCGTGCTGCACGAGTTCGCCCACGGCCTGACGTGCAAACGCTTCGGCGGAAAAGTCCATGAGATGGGATTGATGCTGATCTTCCTGCAGCCGGCCATGTACTGCAACGTGAGCGACGCGTGGATGTTTCCGCAAAGAGCCCAGCGGCTTTGGGTCACGTTCGCCGGCGCCTTCTTCGAGATTTTCGTGTGGGGCCTCGCCACGCTGGTGTGGCGCGTGACCGACCAGAGCACGGCGCTGAATTTTCTCGCGCTCATCGTGATGGCGACTTCGGGTATCAAGACGTTGTTCAATCTCAATCCCCTCATCAAACTGGACGGCTACTATCTGTTGAGCGACTGGCTCGAAATCCCGAACCTGCGGTGGCGGGCGTTCGCCTACTTGAGCCGCCGCACGGGGAAACTCCTGCGCGGCCAGTGGCGCAACACCGACGAGGCCACGCCGCGCGAACGGCGCATCTACTGGATTTACGGAGTGCTCGCCGCCGTGTATTCGACGTGGCTGATGGGTTGGATTGCGCTGGCCCTCGGCCGGATGTTGACCACGCGGTATCAGGCGTGGGGCTTCGCGATTTTCTGCGTCATCATGTCGGTGATGTTCAAATATCCGCTCATGCGCGCGGGCCGTTTCCTCGCTTCCCTTTTCGGCGCCAGCAAGGGTATGCTCAACACCATGAAGCGACTCGCCAAGATTGCCGTCGGGGCGGTGGTCCTCGCAGCGATTCTTTTCTTCGTGCGCACGGACCTGAGAATTTCCGGCGAGTTCACCATCCTGCCCGCGCAAAAAGCCGAGGTCCGCTCCGAGATCGAAGGCATCATTGCCGAAATCCTCGTGGACGAAGGTGACCGCGTCGAGCGCGGCGCACCCATCGCAAGGCTGTCCGAACTCGACCTCGCCGCCGAATTGCGCAAGGTCCGCGCCGAGATCGAGGAGAAGCAGGCGAAGCTTAAGATGCTCAAGATCGGCTCGCGCCCGGAGGAGATCGAACTGGCCCGCGCGACGGTGAAGAAGGACGAGGAGGTGTTGGCCTTCTCGCGTGCCTATATGGACATGGAAGCTCAACTGTTCAAGGACAAGCTCTCGTCGAAGAAGGACTTCGAGGAGGCGAAGGAAAAAGTGGCGCTGCGGGAAAAAGATCTCGAAACGGCTCAAGGCAATCTGAAAGTTCTTCTCGCTGGCAGCCGGCCCGAGGAAATCGAAGCCATGCAAGCGGAGATCAACAGGCTTGACGCGCAGAAGAGTTACCTCGAAGACCAGTCCAGACGCCTGACGATTACCAGCCCGATTCGCGGACTGATCACGTCGCACAAACTCAAAGACCGGATCGGCCAAAGCCTCAAGCGCGGCGAATTGCTGGCGGAGGTCCACGAAATGCAGACGGTGACCGCCGAGATTCTCGTCTCCGAAAAAGAAATCTCAGACGTGCGCGAGGGCCAGCGCATCGTGCTGAAGGCGCGCGCACATCCCACGCGGCGCTTCGAGGGCAGTGTGTTCTCCATCGCGCCGGTCGCGACGCGGGACACGAATGGCTTCGGCGCGCGGCAATTCATCGTGACGACGAAGCTCGAAAATCCAGAGTTGCAGTTGCGGCCCGAAATGTCCGGCAACGCGAAGATTTATTGCGGCGAAAGGCGGCTTTACGAAATCACGACGCGGCGGTTTGTGCGCTATCTCCGGACGGATTTTTGGGCTTGGTGGTAATGGACCGCGGCGTTCACGCCGCTTCATCGTCCGCAGCGGGGGAAAGTGTGAAAATGCGTCCCGACTTGTTGTTTTGAGTTGTTGAAGCGGCGTGAACGCCGCGCGCCGGAGTCGGGGTTTCACGGATTCGTGGCGTTGAAGGCAATCGAAACACGCTCGCCCTCGCCCTCGAATCGCTCCACCCGATGTTCCAGCCAGGCGGGGAAAATGACCAAATGCCCCGTCGCCGGCGCGAAGGGAATGCCCGAGCCGCTGCCGACCCACGGCAATTCGATCCCCGGAGTTTCGTACATCGCCACCGCCGGACCGCGCGGATCGCGGAAAACAATTTCCCCGCCTTTCATGTTCGACGGCACTTTCACGTAGTAGGTCGCCGAGACGAAGCAACCCGGGTGACAATGCAGCACGTTGAAATCGCCGGCGCGATTCACGTTGATCCAGCCTTCGAGGCGGAACTGGTCCTTCTTCTTTTTTTCCGCCGGACGGAAGTGATTGAGGAAGGCGCGGATGTGCTGCTCCATTTGACCGCGGAATTCGGCCACGACCGGCTCATCCAATTTGAAAAAGTCGAACGCGTAGTGCCAGCCGCCAGCGTTGGTGCGGCGGGTTGCGTTGCGGTCGTCTTGCATCAGGCGTTGCGCCAACTCTTCCAGGCGGTCGTTCAAATGCACCGGCCCGTTCTCGCACCGATAAACCCACGTCGAGAACAGCGGTTGCACGGCGACCTTGATCGGCGGTGCTGCGCCCGGCTTTGCGCTGACGGGCTTGAGTTGGGTTGTGTCTTCGCCCATGAGTTGGCCCGAATGTTGCACAAGCCCGCGTCGAAGCAAGCTTTGGCGTTTGGAGGTTGGCGCGTGAGTTTTTTCTTTCGTGTGTTTCGTAAGTTTCGTGGTTAATTCTCCCCTCGCCATGGTCCAGTATCTCGAATTGCTCCGGCACGTTTTGGAGCACGGCAGATTCAAGGCCGACCGCACCGGCACGGGCACGTTCTCGGTGTTCGGCGCGCAGGCACGGTTTCCGTTGCAGAAGCATTTCCCGGCGCTCACGACGAAGAAACTGCACCTGCGCTCGATCATCTACGAACTGCTCTGGTTTCTGCGCGGCGAGACGAACGTCCGTTACCTGCACGAGAACAAGGTGACGATCTGGGACGAGTGGGCCGATGAACACGGCAACCTCGGCCCGGTCTATGGAAAGCAATGGCGGCACTGGGTAAAGACCAGTCGGTCCCGCAAATCGCCAAAGTCCGCCGCCGGTCAACCGTCGCTCTTCGATCTCGGCGAGTCCGGCAACGGCACGAGCGTCACGCCCCTCGGCCCGCGACTGCGGAAAACCCGGTGGGGGATTGACCAGATCGCGAAGGTGATCCAGGAAATCAAATCCAATCCCGACAGCCGCCGATTGATCGTCAGCGCGTGGAACGTGGCGGACATTGACAGCATGGCGCTCCCCCCCTGCCACACGATGTTTCAATTCTACGTGAGCGAGGGCGAACTAAGCTGCCAGCTTTATCAGCGCAGCGCGGATGTTTTTCTGGGCGTGCCGTTCAACATTGCCAGCTACGCGCTGCTCACGCTGATGGTGGCGCAGGTCTGCGGCCTCAAGCCCGGCGAATTCATCCACACGTTCGGCGATCTCCACCTCTACTCGAACCATGTTGAACAGGCGAAGCTCCAACTCGCCCGCGAACCGCGTCCGCCGCCGAAGATGAAATTGAATCCCAAGGTGAAAACCATTGACGGCTTCAAGTTCGAGGATTTTGAACTGGCCGGTTACGATCCGCATCCGGCGATCAAGGCGCCGGTGGCGGTGTGAGTTGGAGTCTAAGCTTCACCTCGCCCCGGTCAGGCGAAAAAGGCCTGACAAGCTAGACCTTGAACTCCAACCTCCGCGCGTCTGACCACTCAGTACACCCGATCCGCCCGCGCCAAATGAGACTTGCAGCTCACCCATTGCCGACTGCGCTACGCAAACCCGCCGCCAATCCGCGGCTGTGGCACCTCGATCCGCGTGTTGTTTTTCTCAACCATGGATCATTCGGCGCGTGCCCGAAGCCAGTGCTCGCGTTCCAGCGGCGGCTCCAGGAACAGATCGAGCGCGAACCGGTAAAGTTCTTCGTGGACGACCTGGAGCAGTTGTGGGACGGCTCGCGCCGCGCGCTGGCCCGGTTTCTTGGCGCGAAGGCTGACGATCTGGTCTTTGTTCCCAACGCCACCGCCGGGGTGAACACGGTCCTGCGCTCGCTGCGCTTCCGGCCCGGCGACGAATTGCTGGTCACCGATTACGAATACAACGCCTGCCGGAACGCGCTGGTTCACGCGGCGCAGCTCTGGCGCGCGAAACCGGTGGTCGTCCGGATGCCGTTTCCGCTCAAATCGCCGGCGCAAATGCTCGAAGCGGTGATGGATCGCGTGACCTGCCGCACCCGGCTGGCGCTGCTCGATCACGTCACCAGCCAGACCGCGGTGGTGATGCCGATCGCCAAGCTCATCCGCGAACTGGAAGCACGCGGCGTGGACACGCTCGTGGACGGCGCGCACACGCCGGGCATGATCGAACTGAACGTGCAGGCCCTCGGCGCGGCCTACTACACCGGCAACTGCCACAAATGGCTCTGCGCGCCCAAAGGCGCGGCGTTTCTGCACGTGCGGAGGGACAAGCAGAAGGACCTCCGCCCGCTCATCATCAGCCACGGCGCCAATTCGCGGCGCACCGACCGCTCGAGATTTCTCCTCGAATTCGGCTGGATGGGCACGGTTGATCCCTCCGCCGTCCTGAGCGTTGGTGAAGCGTTGCGTTTTATGTCGTCCTTGTTGCCGGGCGGCTGGAGCCAGATTCGCGCGCGCAATCACGCCCTGGCCCTGGCGGCGCAGGACGTGATTTGCCGCACGCTGGACATCGCTCCACCATGTCCTAACGACATGCTCGGCTCGATGGCGGCGTTTCCTGTGCCCGACTTGTCGGCGGCAGAGATGAGGCGGCTCGCGCGCGAACCCGATCCATTGCGCCAGCGTTTGCGGCGCGAGTACAACATTGAAGTGCCCACGACTCCCTGGCCCGCGCCTCCCAAGCGATTGTTGCGAATCTCAGCCCAGCTTTACAACTCATTGCCGCAATATGTGAGGTTGGCGGAGACCCTCACTCGGCTGCTCGTAAACCGAACGGCTCGATCCGAGAGGGCCGTGGGGAATCGAAGTCCCCAAAGGCTCGACACCCCACGCCATGCGCCCTCCACACCGAGTCTTGCCATTTGATTTCCGGTTTCGCTTTCGCCACGCTGCGCTCCGGCCATGCACCCGCTGGAAATCTACCTTGAAGAACTTTCCGCGCTGCGCGCCTCGCGCGCAGTGACCAAGGAAACTTCCGGTTATCCCGCGCTCGCCAATCTTTTCAACGCGGTGGGCCACACGCTCAAGCCACGCGTGCGGTGCCTCATCCAATTGCGGAACAGCGGCGCCGGGCTGCCCGACGGCGGTTTGTTCACGCCCGATCAGCTCAAGCACAACGACGAGGAACAACCGCTTCTCGGTCTCCTGCCTGCTCGCGGTGTCATCGAAGTGAAAAGCGCCGGCGAAGAACTCACCGAGACTGCCGACGCGCCGCAAGTGAAAGATTACGTTGCCCGCTACGGCCTGGTTCTGGTGACCAACTACCGCGACTTTCTCCTGCTCCGGCGGGGCAAGGGTTGGAAGCCGGTTCAGCTTGAATCCTTCCGCCTCGCCGACAGCGAAGACGCCTTTTGGAAAGCCGCCGCGCAGCCGCGCAAGACTGCGACCGCCCTGGGCGAACGGCTTGCCGAATATCTGAAGCGCGTCATGCTCCATGGCGCGGAACTCAACAACCCGCGCGACGTGGCCTTCTTCATTGCCTCGTACGCGCGCGACGCCCGCGTGCGCGTGGAAGCCGCCAGCGATCTGCCCGCGCTCACCGCAGTCCGCACCGCGCTGGAAGAAGCCCTGGGCATGAAGTTCGAGGCCGAGAAGGGCGAGCACTTCTTCCGCTCGACGCTCGTGCAAACACTTTTCTACGGCGCCTTCTCGGCATGGGTGCTCTGGCACAAGGAAAACCCGCAACGCAAAGATGAGTTCGGTTGGAAGACCGCCGCGTGGACGCTTCATGTGCCGATGATCAAGGCGCTGTTCTACCAAGTCGCCGATCCGCAGAAGCTCGGGCAGCTCGGCCTCGTCGAAGTGCTCGACTGGACCGCCGCCGCGCTCAACCGCGTGGACCGCGCCGCGTTCTTTGAACGGTTTGTGGAAGACCACGCCGTCCAGTATTTCTACGAACCTTTTCTTGAAGCCTTCGATCCCGAATTGCGCAAGGAACTCGGCGTCTGGTACACGCCGCCGGAGATCGTGCAATACCAGGTCGCCCGCGTGGACACCGTGCTGCGCGAGGAACTGGACATTCCTGACGGCCTGGCCGACCCGCGCGTGTTCGTGCTCGACCCCTGCTGCGGCACGGGTGCGTATCTTGTCGAGGTGTTGCGGAAAATCGGCGAGACGCTCAAGGCGAGCAAAGGCGAGGACGCGCTGGCGATGCTGGAAATCAAGGAAGCCGCGCAGAACCGGGTCTTCGGTTTTGAAATCATGCCCGCGCCCTTCGTCGTCGCGCATCTGCAAATGGGTTTGCTGCTGCAAAACCTTTCCGTGCCGCTGGACGATTCCAAGAGCGAGCGAGCCGGAATTTTTCTGACCAACGCGCTGACGGGTTGGGATTTTGCGGGTGACAACCCCCACTTGGCAGGCTGGCCGCAATTACAGGAAGAACGGAGGAGGGCTGGCCGCGTGAAAACCGAAACACCGATTCTCGTCATCCTCGGCAATCCGCCCTACAACGCCTACGCGGGCATCAGCCCGGAGGAGGAGCAAGGTCTGGTCGAGCCATACAAAGAAGGGCTGGTAAAAAAGTGGGGCATCAAAAAATTCAACCTCGACGAACTTTACGTCCGCTTCTTCCGCCTCGCGGAGCGGCGCATCGCGGAGAAGACTGGCAAGGGCATCGTATGTTTCATCTCGAATTTCTCCTACTTGGGCGACCCTTCGTTCGTCGTTATGCGCCAAAGGTTTTTGCAGGAGTTCGACACGCTTTGGTTTGACTGCTTAAATGGGGACAGCCGCGAAACGGGCAAGCTCACGCCCGAGGGCAAACCCGACCCGTCGGTTTTCTCTACGGAACACAACCGAGAAGGCATCCGCGTCGGCACAGCGGTCGGCTTGATGGTGCGCCAGCCCGAACGTCGCAATAAGCCGCAAGTCTTCTTCCGTCAGTTTTGGGGCGCGAGCAAGCGCGCTGAGATTGTCGAGAGCCTGACCGCAGAGAACTTTGCTAAACAGTATGAGAGGGTCGCGACGGGGAAAGACAACCGCTTCGCCTTCTTGCCGTCGAAAGTGGCGACCGCGTACTTGCGGTGGCCGAGGATTCCAGATTTCGCGGCCATCCCGTCGTTCAACGGCCCGGTTGAGCGGCGAGCGATGGCACTCATTTCGATTGAGAAGAAGCCGCTTGTGTCGCGCATGATTGCCTACTTTGACAAGTCCGTCTCCGATGCCGAAGTCGCGAGGACTTATTCATCGTTAATGATGACGGGAAACCGGATCGTCGGCCCGGAAGCGCGTAAGAAAGTTTGCAGCGAGTTTTCGTTCGATGAATCGCGTATTGTCCGGTATCCGTTCAAACCGTTTGATATTCGCTGGTGCTATCTGGAAAACTTGCGCCCGCTCTTCAGCGAACCAAGTCCGCAGTTACTGAAGCAGCGATTCAAAGGCAACGCCTTCTTCATCACGCGGGATGGCGCGGACAAGGACATCGAAGGCCCACCGTTTTTCTGCTCGCCGCTCGTTTGCGATTACGATTGCATTTCGGGACACGCCAGACATTTTCCAATTCGCCTTCGCGCCGCGACGAAATTCAAGGCGAAGAAAAAAGACGACGGCAACGGCGAGTTCGGCAGCATCCTGCACGAAGCCGCGCCCGCTTACAAAACCGGCGGCGAGAAAATCACCGCCAACCTGTCGCCCGCCGCCCGCGCATATCTCGCGGCGCTTGGCGTCAAGCATCCCGATGCGGACGCCGATACCGCGGCGTTGCTGTGGATGCACGCGCTGGCCATCGGCTATTCGCCCGCGTATCTCGCGGAGAACGCCGACGGCATCCATCAGGATTGGCCGCGCATTCCCTTGCCCGAATCCAAAGCCGATCTGCTCGCTTCCGCCGCGTTGGGCAGACAAGTCGCCGCCCTGCTGGACACGGAAACGCCAGTGGCCGGGGTTGACGCCGGAAAGATTCGACCGGAGTTGGTGAAGATTGCGGTGGTCACGCGGCTGACCAAAGACCCCTTGAATCTTTCCGTCAGCGCCGGCTGGGGTCACACGGGCAAAGGCGGCGTGACGATGCCCGGCAAAGGCAAACTCGAAACGCGCGGCTACACGGCGGAGGAGGCGGAGGCGTTCGGAGCGCGACCGGTCCCCGGTCGCAGCAGCCACGCCAGCGGGAGCGCATCCGAAATCTCCGAATCGTCATCCCCTGCGGACGTGCTGCGAGCCGGGACGGCTCGCACTCCGTTACACTTGCTCGGCCAATCCACGCACGACGTCTTCCTCAACGACTCCGCCTGCTGGCGCAACGTGCCGGAAAAGGTCTGGGACTACACCATCGGCGGCTACCAAGTCATCAAGAAGTGGTTGAGCTACCGCGAGCACGCATTATTGGGCCGCGCGCTCAACTCTGACGAGGCCCGCGAAGTCACGCAGACGGCCCGCCGCATCGCAGCCTTGATTCTCCTGCAACCGGAACTGGATGCCAATTATCAGCGCGTGAAGGCGAAGACGTTCGCCTGGAAACCATGACCGCCGAACAATTGCAATTCGCTTCCCCGCCACGCCCGCGCCATCCGTTTTATGTCGCGCCCGGCGATTGGGCGCGGCGTGGCCTCGTGGACGCGGGTTTTCTGGCGCGTTCGGTGGCGGCGATGCGCGACCTGCCGGACGCGGAGCAACAGTTGCGCGAGGCGATGACGGAAACGTTGGAGAGCATCCGCGCCATTGACCGGGTTTACGGGACCGAGCCGAATGAATGGGCCACCGCCACGCGGGAACGCTTGTGGCTGGAGCATTTCACGGCCGAGGAAATCCTCCGACATTTGGGTTCGGAGAAATGATTCCTTTCAAAGCCATCGCCGCCATGTCGCTCAACCGCGTGATCGGCGCGGGCGGCAAAATCCCGTGGCATCTGCCGGAGGATTTCAAGTGGTTCAAGCGGGTGACCACCGGCCACGTCATCGTGATGGGTCGCAAGACATTTGAGTTCATCGGCAGAGCACTGCCGAATCGTGAGACGGTTGTGCTCAGTCGCGGAGAGTTTTCGTTTCCGGGCGTGCGGGTGATTCGCGGCCTCGATGAATTGATCAGGCTCTTCCCCTCACCCGGCCTGAAGGCCACCCTCTCCCCATCCGATGGGGAGAGGGCCGGGGTGAGGGGCGCTTCGGACGATCCAGCCGTGTCCCGCGAGATTTTCATTTGCGGCGGCGCGCAGGTCTATCAACAGGCCCTGCCGCTCTGCTCCGATCTTTATCTCACATTCGTGAAGCGCGAAGTTCAAGGCGACGCTTTTTTTCCGCCATTCGAAGACCAATTCAAGCTGGAGCAAGAAATCCTCGACCGGCCCGAGTTCAGCATCCTCCATTACCGACGACGGATCGCGGACACGGCATCGTGACCCGTTGCCGACGAAGGCGCGCTTGTTCAGGCTGGCCAGCCGTGGCGCTTTCTGGCGTCATTGCCGCCATGTTCGATTCACCGAAGTTGAGTCGCGCACCACGGGCAACGAGGCGCGCCTTTTTGCGGACGACGGCCACAGCCGGCGTGATCTCCATGTTGGGCGGCCGCTTTACCACCGCACGGGCCGGTACGGGCGGAAACAGTGCGCCGGGCAAGGCCGGCGCTTCGCTGGGTTCGCTTTATCCCTTCATTCAGAGCCAGGCCGTAAAGGGAGAATTCCCGCTCTCGTTCCTGAATCCGCGTTTCCGTTCCGTGCGCAACTGGAGGAAGCAGGCACGCGGCAAGTTGTTGGAGTTGCTTCACTACACACCAGCCAGGACCGCGCCGAATCCGGAGACGGTGGAGCACCAGGATTGCGGGGATTACTTCCGCGAACGGGTGTGGTTCAACACCACGCCCCATGTGCGCGTGCCGGCGTTTGTCTTGGTGCCGAAGCACCTGTCGAAACGAGCACCGGCCATCGTCGCGCTGCACGATCACGGAGCGTTTTATCTTTGGGGCAGGGAAAAGATCGTTGCTGTGGAAGGCGAGCATCCTGCGCTGGCCGAATTCCGGCGGCAGTATTACGGCGGACGCGCCATCGCCATCGAATTGGTCCGGCAGGGCTGCGTCGTGGTGGTCATTGACATGTTTTACTGGGGCGAGCGGCGGCTGTTGCTGGACGATGACCCCGACGATTGGCGCGCGCGCCCGGCGGACTTGCCGCGGGAACGCATCCAGGCCTTCAACCGGCGTTCGAGCCAGTACGAACAACTCCTGGGCCGGACGATCTACGCTGCCGGATTCACCTGGCCGGGCGTGATGTTCTGGGATGACGTGCGCACGGTGGACTACCTGCTGACACGCCCGGACGTGGACCCGCGGCGCATTGCCTGCGTGGGCCTTTCGGTGGGGGGTCTACGTTCATGCCATTTGGCGGCGCTCGACGACCGCATCCGCGCCGCGGTTGTGGTGGGATGGATGACCTCCTTTCCCTGGCAGTTGCGGAATCACGTCGAGAACACCATCGGCCACACCAAAGTCGTGCCGGGGCTGTATCGGCATCTCGATTATCCGGACGTGGCATCGCTGGCGGCGCCGAAACCGTTGCTGGTCATCAACGGCAGTCGGGACACGTTGTTCCATCCCGAAGGCGTGAAGGCGGCTTTCCAGAAACTCCACTCCTGTTACGCCAAGGCCGGCACGCCGGAGCGCTGTCGCACGCGCCTCTACGACACGCCGCACGAATTCAACGCCGAAATGCAGTCCGAGGCGTGGGAATGGCTCAAGCGCTGGGTCTGAAGCCACTAGGCCGGCCCCTCGACACGAGCCGGGTTAGAACGGTTGCCAAAACAAATTTCCGGAAAGGAACCAGAAAACCCCTCACCCGGCCTTCGGCCACCCTCTCCCCATCGGATGGGGAGAGGGACAGGGTGAGGGGCTTTTCGGAAATTAATTTCGGCAAACAGTCTATTGCTTGATTTCCAGCACGACTTCACCGGCCGAATTGGGCAAAACCGTGGCGACCGGATAGGTGCCGGGCTTCGGATCGTTGAGTGGCAGCAATCCGTTGCCCACGGAATGCGTCGTGCGATACCCCTCGGGCAGCCACTCGGCAAGGCGGCCTTCACGGATCGAAAGCGTCGTGCCGCCGGGCCAGCGCAGTCCGTCCCCGGCGCGCTTCGGTGCCCCTTGAGACCAGAACTGAAAGTCAGCCGGTCCGGTCCGGCGGATGAGCAGTCGGTGTGCGCGGCGGTCGAGTTCGATTTGCAATGAGGGGCGGGAGTTCGTGCCACACCGGATCACAATGCGACGGCCATCGTCACTGGTGTGGAGGATGCTCGCTCCGGCGATGGTGTTCGTGCCGGCCCCTGGTTGGATCATCACGGCGCGCCCGCCCGCGTGGACGACGACTTCGCCTTTTCTCACGCCCACGAGCAGATCGCCGCTCTTCCAGGAGGCGCGCGCGTAGGCTTCATCCACGGAAGGAAAATGCCAGGAGAGCTTTTTCTCATTCGCTTTGGCGGGCACAGAATCGTCGCACCACAGATACCCATAGCCGCCGAGTTCAAAGAGCAACTCCTCGCCGTGCGGCGTCACGTAGCGCGTGCGTTGCAGACTGCCGAGTGACTCATCCCAACGCGCGAGATGTTGCAGGATGGGGCGGCGATATTCACGCGCGAGCGCCAGCAGCACCGGCGCGTAGTAGTCAAGCTGGCCGTAGGAAGGCTCGAGCACGACGTTGGCGTGATGCTCGTCGAGACCGGGCCGTTTGCGGCACGCCACGCTGGCGAGTGCGAGGTCGGTGTTCATCTGGCTGGCGAATCGTTGAAACAAATCCCTCCCGGTCACCCGGCGCAGTGCGTCCATGAAGAACAGGCGATAGTGCAGAGTCGAAGCCCAGAACGTCGCGCCTTCGGTTTGGGCGCCATCCGGGGCGAGGCCGGTCGGCAGCAGATGCTCCTCGAACTTTCGCGTCGCGGCATCGAGCCATTCGCGCGCCTCGGGCACCTCGCCCAGCAACGCCAGCGCCGTGACGCCGAACGATCCCCATTCCACCACGGCGTGATGCGTGTGATAGCCCGGTCCCGAAATCGCCGGAGTGCTGAACCACTCGGCGAAATACTTCCGCCCGATGCGAGCGAGCGAGTCGCGAATCTCCTCCCGCTCGGCCTCCGAGAAACGGTCGAATGCGGCATCGTAACCGACCGCAACGCCCTTCAGCAGCCGCGACACGGCATAGGCCTTGCCGCTGTCGGGACGGTCGCGGGCCTCGCGTTGCCAGGCGCGACAACTGGCGAGCACCCATTGCCGGGCGGCATCGCCGTAGCGCGCGTCGCCGCTCAACGCGTAGGCGAAGGCCAGGTGTTCGGTGATCGCCAGATCGCCCATGATCGCGTAGAAGCGGTCGTAGAGATTCTCGTAGCGCGGATCGGGCGAGACCGGAGCGATCCAATCTCTGCGTGGCGTGCCGGTCAGGCACCAATCGGCGGACTGCGCGAGATTTTTCCAGATCAACGCCCGTGTGCCGGAGAAGCGGCTGGCGCGGAGATCCGGCAGATCATCTGTCGTGAAATACAGGCGCGGGTGGGCAAGGTTCACGCCCTCCGACGCGTGCAAGGAGTTGGCGGGCAAACCGGGCATTATCAACGCGATAAATCCCGTCGCCAGAAACAGAACGAGCCTCACGCCGGCTGCCACTGAGTTCATGAGTCGGGTCAATTGTGTTTCTTGGATTTGAGCAGCGGCTTGAGGCGCCAGTCGGCATTCTCGCCAAAGCGCAGATTGTTGCCGCCCCAGCCGGTCCATTGATTCCCGTAAAGCGCGCGAACGCCGGTCGTGTACAGCGTTACGGTGGCCACGAGTGAAAGGCACAACCACACGGCGGATTTCCGGATCAGCGGAGCGAAGTCGGCCTCGCGAATCATCGGCGGCTCATCCTGCTGCCGCGCGAAGCCCAGGATCAGCACCGTGCAAATCAGGGCGTTGAACATCGTCGTGCCTTCCGTCGCGATGCGGCCAGCCGAGAAGGCCACGAGCGCCTTGGTGAAATTGGCGATGACGATCAGCCAGAGGAACATGAGGTAGAGAAGCTGCCCTTTGCCGAGCCAGGTCGCGGGGATCAGTGCCACCGGCTGCCGCCGGTGCCGCACGAGAACCCAGACGGTGCAGGCCGTAAACGCCAGCCACATCAGCGTGAACCACGTCCACGCTGAAAGCGTGACGTTGCCCATGAGCGGCGCGCGGAGGAACTCCGCCACGGAACGAAACACGCCCTGCCCGATTGCGCGAACACCGGTCCAATCGCGCACGTTTTTCACGACGTTGATGTAGGCGAGGATGTTGAAAATGAACACGACGGCGAAAATTTCGGTCCAGGGGCGGACGCGCGGCTCGTCGCGGCGAATCGGAAGGCGCGCCGCCAGGATGCCCAGCGGGATGACGATGGCGAGACCGTAGAGGACGCCGGCGAATTGCTCGAGGGCGATGCTGTGCCAGTTCGCGCTGCGCCAGTGATTCCAAAACTCGATGACCGCCGGATTGTCCGTAAGCCGCGGATTGCCGGGCGAATAGCAGAGCACCTTGACGAATTGCGCAGTGCTCAACGCCAAGCCGCCGAACGCGCCCGAGAGGAGCGCGGCAAAGGCAACCGGCTTCTGACCGGTCTTCCGGAAATGGAGGAGGAGTCCGATGTAACAGCCCAGAATGTTCGCCCAACTGTCACCGCGCGGCGGCGTCAGACGGAATCCACCGACGCTCTGAAACAACGGCAGATTCGACAACAGCACCGGCCCCACCAGAAAAATGATCATGCTCCACATTGCCATCCGGACGAGCAACGCTGAGCCGGATCGCCACGCACCGTAGCGCCAGAAGTAAATCACTGCGCCTACCAACGAGCCGAAAATCCAGCCAAGATGCGCGCTCATCTGAGTGAAGATCGTGGGCCAGTTCGTCAGCATGTCCTCGGCCGAGAACTTTGGCGCGCCTGTGCCCGGCTCAAGCAAGGTCAGGTCGCCTTGCGGATGAACGAGCGCGCTCACGACCGCGGATTGCAGGCCCGTGGCAGCCAAAAGCTGTTGGATTCCCCAACCCATTGCAGCGCCACCAAGAACCAACGCCACCAGGTGGCCAATTTTGCTGAACCGCCGGTCCCAAAGATCGAACGCGCACAAAGCCGCCAGCGCCAGCACCGCTTCGAGCCATTCGCTGTCGAGCCAGTAGAGTGGATCACGCTGGCGAAAATCAGAGCGGTCGGCGCCGAAGGCCTCGAACAACGTGCCCTGAAAATCGAACGGCGTATCCTGAATGACGTATTGAACCGCCCAGAATCCGAAGACCCAGAGAAGCGGACGGAAGATCGAGGTCAGCTTTTCGCGATCTTCGACCGCCGCGTAAGCCGTGGCCGCTCCACCAAGTCCGGCCCAAAGAAAAGCTTCGAAGAACGTCGCGAAGAACCCATACACCTGTGTCGCCAGATGACCGGTTTCCGTGTACGACGGCGGGTGCATGTAGGAAATTGAGCCGCCAAACGCCCAACCCAGCGCGCCAAAGAAAGCGAAATAGGGCACGCGCCGCCGCCAATCTTCCCGGCCCGACATGAGCGCCGCCGCCATGGCCGCCAAAGCGCCGGCGATCATCGCGCCCGCTTCGTGACCGTAATTGCCCCGGATACCCCAGCCGATGGACAGGGACAACAGGACCAACAGAACGGACGAGGGGCGAAAGGACGGCGGTTTCATGTCTGCGGCGGCGCTGGTGTGGCCCAGGGTTCAAGGCCTTGATTCGACCAAGATTCAGCCAACAAGAAATGGATCATGGGCCGCCTCGGTTTCCAGCCACCGACGGCGTCTCGGAATAATAACCTCGCTCCCAACTCCTCTCATAAAGGAACTGCCCCGGACGAAGGCTGACTGCGCTTTGGGCGGGTAGGGAGTGGATCGGCGCATGGAGGGAGACTTAACAACGTCTTCGCCCCAAAGCGAGCCCGGAATTTGTCCGACGCTCGGCCTGCGCCGCAGCGTAACGAGCCGCGATGCTGTTGCAGAACTGCGTGATCCAGCGTCAAGAGTCAGTTTGCCTGCCGCGCGCGCCGGTACGTTGCCGGATCAGCGCGCAAGATCAACAACTCACCTTGCCGCTCGACTTCGCCGGTGATCTCCAGCGGCTCGGCCACCATATCGAGCACTTGCTTGTTCACCGGCTTGCCGTCGGCGGAAACAAGCAACAAATAAATCGCCGGGCCGTCCTTCTGTCGCACGAGCAATACGGGCGGCACACCGCCGCTGATGCAACGGATGGCGCACGCCCGATGCGGCGTAAGTTGGCCGGGGTTCATCACGCCGAGGAAGCATTTGCTGTCCACGATTTCGCCGATGAGCGTTTGCCGGCCCAGCGGCACGGTCTGCGGCACCGTGACGGGCGAAAAGGCATTTCCATTCGCCTGAATCCATTCCGGTTTTGTTTCGATCATCGTCTGATTGCCGCGATAGATGAGCGTGCCTTTGAGCGTGACGGATTTGCCATCCAGCGGTGCGATAGCGTGGCGGTCCAGGCCGAATTTCCACGGGGCAACGAGGTAATAGCTCGAGAAGCGCGCCTGGCCATCCACTTTGCCGGGACGCGGCACAAGCAAATGTGGATACGGTTGCGTTTGGAAGAGGCCCGAAAAGGTTTTCTGCATGCCCCATTCAAACACGCTCACGCCAATCATGCGTTGCGACGCCGCCAGCACGACGGCCATGAGCAACGCCAGCGCCAGCACGATGACAACGGCTTTGCGCACCGCCTTGCCGATGCCTGGCGCGGCCTTTGCTTCCCAGCCGATATAGAATTCGTCGTTCATTTGAGAGGGACAAGTTCCACCGGGTCCCACAAATCTTAAGTTTGGGTCACGGTGGAACGTGACCCTCCGGGCTCAATGAGCGCCGGGTCGGCTTTCGTGCCCGCCGGATTTGGTTTCGGGTGCACGAACACGCGGCCATTCTCCACACGCACGTTGAAGGTCGGAACTCTCTCGATGAACGGCGGCGGCGATGCGCCGGTTTCCGGCGCGTATTGGTAGCCGTGCCACGGACAGGTGATGCAGCCGAAGACAATTTTGCCTTCGCCGAGCGGACCGTTCTGGTGCTGGCACACGTTCGACACGGCGGATATTTTTCCGTCGTATTTGAAAATCGCCACGCGTTCGCCGGAGAGGCAGACGATGCGCGCGCGGCTTTCGGGAATGTCGGCCGCGGCGCAGGCGTCAACAAAACCTTCGTCCCGTAGCGGCGTTCTATGAGCGCCGTCGTTCTTCGAGTCACCCGTTCGGCGGTCGCAGACCGCCGCTACATCCAAGGCGCGCTCTTTTCTTGCCGCCATGATGTGCAATCCCAGCACTGCCACCAATCCCAGCGCCACCGCGGCGACGTAAACCGGACTGCCTTCGCCCTGCAACACTCCGAACGTCACGTGCAACACTAGCAACGCGTAGACGAAATAGACCATCATGTGCAGCGATTTCCAGACGGGCGCGCTGAGATTCGCGAGCCAGAAGTCGTGGCTGGTCGCAGCCATCAGGAACAAAATGAACAGTGCGAAGAACCCGAAAGGCTGAAACGGCACGCCGGAGATTGTCTTGTTGATCGGACTTGAAACGAAAATGTTCAGGATGGGATTCATGTCGCTGCCGGCGTGATAGGTCGCGACGACCAGCACGGCGTGGATCAATCCGAGCAGAAAGCAGGTCACGCCGGCATGGCGACGATTGTAAAGCAGCGGCAGGAATCTTGGATTCAACCGGCACAACGGTCCGATGCAGAGGATGACGTGCAACAACAGAAACGCACCCGTGCCGAACGCGCGGATGAGCATGATCTCCTCCGTCACGCGCGGGAAGAGAATCTTGGTCAATGCTCCAAATGTGACGAGATACGCCGCCACGCCGCCGACCAGCACGACGTCGTAAAGTTTCTTCTGCCGATTCCACTGAACTGCTCTGTACTCGACGCCCATGTATTCGTTAAATCGTTACTTGGTTGCATCGTGGAATCGGACCGGCTTTGACACATCAACGATTTCCTGGTCCGCCAGGCTGTACATCACCAGCAAGCCGCCGGCTTGATTGGTTTCTTCTGGAAGCTGCAACGGCACCGACGAATTGAACGCACCCAACAGCCGCGCATTGTCCGGCAGAACTTCTGCGACGCGTGTGTCGGCTGCCACCCAGTACACCAGCAGATCGGGCTTTGCGAACGCGCTGCCGGCAGAAAACTCGACGGCGTGAAAGGACGACATCGGACCGCGAAGCAAACGGACGCTGACAGGAATTCTTGAGAAGACATCATTGCGATGCCACACCTCGGTCTCGGAGTTTCGAAGGTCGGCCAATAAACGTGGCGTTGCCCGAGCGGGCATGCTTTTGCGCAAGGCGATACCCATGACAAATGTCGCGGGAAGGACGATCACGAGAGCAATCATCATTCGGCGATGTCGTTGGCGCAGCGGAAGAATCATGGCTTCAGGCGCGCAGCACGACGATGCGCGCTGCATTCTTCCGGCGGCTCGCTCGCGCCACTTGCCCAGCGCTTCAGCAACAGCGGCCAAAACGCCATAGTGCCGGGAATGATGAGCAGGCGGAATCCCCACGAGCCGTGCGCGGCGTGCGGGTCAATTCTTTTCACGCCCGCAAATGCGAATGGGATCGCAAACACCAATCCGCACGCCAGATAAATTCCCAATGTGATGAGGAATACAGAAGCGATCATGGCGGCGTGGGCTTCGGTTGTTGAGCCAATTTCAACTCGGCGTTGAGCGAATAGCTGATGATGGTGCGGATGAGAACGATTGCGCCAAGCACGATCAAGTCCTGCACGCTGGGTTTCATGAGCGTGTCAATGATGTCCGCGGCGATCAAAAATTCCAAGCCCAGCAAAAGATAATAGCCGAGCAGATGGCGCAGGTGTTTGCGATCTCCGTCCACGTTTGCGCCGCGCACGGCGAGGAACTCGGAGCGCAGGAAACGCAACAGGCCGCTGGCGACGCCGAAGACAATCACCAGCACGCCCAGCATGCCGATTCCGAAACTTGCGTTGTGCAGATGATCCATTCTCAATCTGTAGCAGCCGACGTGAGGAGGCTCATTCTGGAACGGGGAAAAGTCAGAGCCTCGTTACTTCGGCTGCTACCTTCAATTCATGCCATCGCCATCTCCGGCAGAACCTGATGCCTCGCTGCTTCTTTCATCGTTTTCGGGACACTCGCGAACTCGGCGGTCCGCGCTCCGAGCCTCTCGATCAAGTGATCCCCCACGCGCAACGCATTCGCAATGATCGTCAACGTCGGATTCACCGCGCCGCTGGAGACGAAGAAGCTGCCGTCCACCACGTAAAGATTGTCCACGTCGTGCGCGCGACAGTCGAGGTCGAGAACGGACGTGCTCGGGTCTTCGCCGAATTTGCACGTGCCGACCAGACACGGGTAACCGTCGCAGGTGTCGCAACGGATGCACGGGCTGAGGTGCATCATCGCTTCGTTGATGCGCACACCCATCGGCGCGGGATACGGCTTAATGCCGCGCGTCTTCAGGATTTCAAACACCTCTTTGATTCGCGGCTCGTGGCTGATCGGCGGAAACGGATAATCCTTCGCGCGCCACGGCTCGGTCGGGTCCTCGCCGGCCTTGCCGTGGACTTCGTAAACTTCCTCGGCTTGCGTGTAATAATTTTCCCAATCGCGATACTTGATCGGCCACTCGGGCGAAAAGCCGTCGCGATGGCGGAACGATTCAAAATCCTTTTCGCGCAGCCGGAACAGCGCCGCGCCATAAACCTTCGTGTTGCCGCCGACGTGATACGAAAAGCCCGGCCGAATCTCGCCGCCGTCCTTGTTGAACATCACCTCGGACGAATAATACTTGAACGAGCCATGATAACTCCAATTGTCCTTCTCGCGCGGCAGGAACCGCCCGCGTTCCAGCACGAGGATGCGCTTGCCGCTGGCGGCGAGCCGATGCAGCAACGTCCCCCCGCCCGCGCCCGTGCCGATGATGATGACGTCGAAATGCTCGTTCATGACGGGAGTTGGTCGGGGTGCGGAGGGAAACCTTACAAGGGGCGATGCCGTAACTTGAACTCGTGATTGGCGCTTGCCAGAAAAGCTTGGGAATCTTCGAGAACGCTTCTCGTGATTCAGCCGGTGCGACTGGTCCGGCGGCACAGTGTCGCCCCAATCTCGTTTCGCTCGCTCTGCCGGATGCCAGCAATGACCTCCAACTGATTCATTGCGGTTGTGGGCATATCGTAGTAAAATCCCGGTGACTTCGGTCGCCCCATGAAACCGACTCAGACGTCCGCTTCGAAAACGAAAGTCGTTCTTACCTGGATTGCGGTTCTGATATTCATGGTCGCCATGTATGCTTTCTTGACGTGGTGGTTTGGGCGAAGCGCGCCAGCGCGTCCAGTGGAGTCCGAACCTGGCATCGCGTATTCCATTGTGATGGTGTTTTTTGGAGTTCTTTTTCTCGGCGCGGGTGCTGCAGCTTACGCGGCGACGATTTTCACTAACTGCCTCACATTTGATTTCAACCAGCCCGTCTGGAACGAGCTGAAGGTCAAGATCTACTTCGCCAATATTTTTGTTCCACTCGGTTTTGGTCTCGGACTGGGATTTCTCCTTTCGGCGTTCTTAAGCCCCGCACTGATGGCTGCTGGAGTGAATCGAGGGTTTGCCAATATTGGACCCGTATTGGGCATGATCTTCGTGTTGCAGATTGCTCAACTGTGGATTCTCATTTGGGGGCCGCTGGAGAAAGGAATCATCACTAAGCGAGTCCTGGCCCTCGGCGTCACGCTGCAGCAATTACAGGGCGCTTTCCTGGTCGGCCTTTCGAATCCTGCGAAAGGCAGTTTTAACCTCAAAAATGCGTGTGGAGTGTTCAGGATGCATGAAAGAGCCCGTCAACATTGAATGCGTGTGCAAGCTTCACTGACAAATTCAGATTTTTTGGCGCACACGCAATTTCCGGATCGCCCGC
>Ga0247727_10003678_pt1 | contig 33588 bp, 33 predicted proteins | sample WisWelCaveWW1625_FD_202498 | JGI IMG/M metagenome (GOLD analysis project Ga0247727, IMG submission 202498) | Biofilm microbial communities from Wishing Well Cave, Virginia, United States - WW16-25 | ecosystem: Environmental > Aquatic > Deep subsurface > Groundwater > Cave microbial mat | place...
GAAATCGGTCGAATTGAACCCCAAGACCATCGGTTCCTACGACGCCGTGGTGATTGCCACCGACCACACCAGCTACGACTACTCGGCGATTGTGGAGGCTGCGCAGCTCGTCATCGATACTCGCAACGCTACCCGCCGCCTCTCCCGCCACCGCAACAAAATCATCCTCTGCTGACACAACAATGGGCGCTCACCTCGACGAAATCCGCTCCCAATTGCGCGAAAGTTGTCGCGTTAAACAAAGCTTTTCCGACGACCTGCTCTCCAAAATAGAAGCATTCGCCGTTCGCTCCGCCGCCGCACTTCGTGACAACAAGAAGATCGTCTTTTTCGGCAACGGCGGCAGCGCTTCCGATGCTCAACACCTCGCCGCCGAGCTTGTTGTTCGTCTCCGTGGAAACCGCCCCGGCCTTCCCGCCCTCGCGCTGACAACCAATCCTTCAATCCTCACTGCCGCCGCGAATGATTTCGGCTTCGAACAGGTTTTTTCCCGGCAGGTCGAATCAATGGTCAGTTCGGGCGACGTCCTTGTCGCTCTCTCCACCAGCGGCAACAGCCCTAATGTCGTCCGTGCCGTTGATTCCGGCTCCCGGCGCGGCGCCTTCCTTGTCGCCTTGACGGGCGAAACAGGCGGTGCGCTGGCCGGCAAAGTTGACTTGCTCCTGAATGTCCCCTCGCGCGATCCGCAGCGCATCCAGGAAGCTCACATCACCATCGGTCACATCGTCTGCTCGCTCATCGAGCAGATCCACTTCGCCTCGCCCCTTCCCTGACCATTCCTTTGCCGCCGCTCTCCGGAGAGACCCATGCCCGGGTTACTCATTGTGGTTGTCTTGGCTTGCTCCTCTTGCTTCAGACTGAGTCTTGCCATAGCTTTACCCTATGGGTCAGCCCCCGCACACCGTCGGCAACAATCACAAAGGGCGTCGCAGTTGCCGTGTCCTCGTCCAGATCCCGGTGCAGGTGGCAGCCGACGCAGACGTTCAGGGTTCCTTCGAGGAAGACACACAGACCCTTGTGGTCAATGCACACGGTGCCCTGATTCTAATGGCCAATTCCGTTCGGAAAGGTCAGACACTGCGCTTGAAAAACAAGGCTTCCAAAGACGAAGAACTCTGTAAGGTGGTTTATCTGGGGCCCGCTCAAAGCAGCAGAATTCAGGTGGGGGTCGAGTTCACGTCTCCCTCGCCTCACTTCTGGCACATTGCGTTTCCGCCCGAAGATTGGTCGGCCCCCGGCCCAGAGATTCGTTCGACGCAGGTCAACTAGTTCTTGCTTTCAGCCCTGACCAGTTCTACCCGACCCGTTCCAAACGGAATCTCGACTTCAATCAAAACGGGTGTCCTCTCCGGATTATGGGCCAGCCAAACCCAAAACCTCGTCTGCCTGACCTCCTGGTCCTTCTCATAGACCCGCACCTCGATTCGACTGGCCGCAAAGACACCTGCAGGAACACTGACGGTTCCGCGTTCCACTTCGCGCCTCGCCTTGACTTCATACAGCTTGCGCCCGTCATACACGGGAATTGTGGTTTTTACCGTCCGCTGCCAGTTTACGGATCTCAACAAATAAAGATAAGCCAGCGGGTCTCGCGTCCCCTCCCGAACACGTGCAATGGTTCCATTTCCGGTCCCCGGCTTTCCGTCCACGCTCAACTGAAATTTTGCGTCTTCTTTCTTCCCCTGTTCCCGAAGATACATTTCAAACTGCATCGTTTCCAGGCTCGCGACGTCCGCATAACCGTCAAACTGATCGTCCAAGGCGTAAAGCAGCCGCATGGCATCAATCGTTCGCGCCACTACCTGAAAGTGCCACGCCTCCTTCCCGTAGAACGGCCTTCGCTCCCTCACCGCAACCTCGATGTTGGCCGCGTGCAAAAGGAATCTGGTCCACATCACCCGGTAGCTAAGCCGTTCGCCTTCTCGAAACGGCACCGGATATTCGGCAGCTTTCGGCTCTGGCATGGCTGCCAGTCTAACCTGCGGCTGTTTTTTGGCTTGCCCCAATAGGTTTGGTTGGCCTGTGCAGAGTCCCAGGTCGGCCAATATCCCGATGATGAGCACGGCTTGGATCCATTGCCGGGCAGGCTGGCTCGATCGAAACGGCGGTTTCATGGCTCTCAATTGGACACCGCGCCCGACGCAGGCGTTGCCCGTTCGGGCAATTTTCCGGCGATTCTTTCCAACCCGCCGCCCCAACGCGTTATATTCAAGCCTACTCAATTGGCGCTGGGCTTGCCAGGTTTTCCTCGCCGCGTGCCTCGGTCTGGTTAGCCCGTGGGGCACAATTTCTTCCCTGACCTGCTTCTCGCGGCAGCGCCGTCAGGCGAGCGCCTGAGCTCCACTGGAGGCTTCGACGATGCGCTACCTCATTACGGGCGGCGCCGGCTTTATCGGCTCAAATACGGCAGATGAGCTCGTCCGCCAGGGCCATAGCGTCATTGTGCTCGACGACCTTTCCAACGGGAAGGAATCCAATCTCGATGGCATGAAGGGCAAAATCGATTTCGCCCGCGGCTCCATCACGGACAGCGAAATTCTTCAAAAGGTCTGTCGCGGCGTGGATTACGTCATCCACCTGGCTGCCCGCGCATCCGTCCCTCGCTCGGTGAAGGACCCCCTCGCCTCTAATCACATCAACGTGGACGGCACCCTGAAAGTCCTCCTCGCTGCCCGCGACGCCAAAGTCCGCCGCGTCGTCTTCTCTGCCTCCTCTTCCGCCTATGGCGAAACGCCCACTCTTCCGAAGGTAGAAATGATGCAGCCTGCTCCCATTTCCCCTTACGGTGTCTCCAAGTTTGCTGGCGAGCTCTACATGAAAGTCTTCGGTCGCTGCTACGGCCTCGAAAATGTTTCTCTTCGGTATTTCAATGTCTTCGGTCCTCGTCAGGACCCCAGCTCACCCTATTCAGGCGTCCTCGCTCGCTTCTGCCTCGCCGTTCTGGAGGGCGCCCAGCCCGTCGTCTTTGGAGACGGCGAGCAGTCACGCGACTTCACCTTTGTCGAAAACGTCGTCCAGGTCAACCTTCAGGCCTGCGAAGCCCCAAATGCCTCTGGCCTCGTCTTCAACATTGGCACAGGCGGCCGCTTCACTTTGAATCAGACTCTCAAGTTCCTCGAGAAACTCTCAGGGAAGCCCATCAAGCCCAAGTACGACCCTCCTCGGGAAGGCGACATTCGCGACTCGCAAGCCGATATCTCTCTCGCTCGCAAAATTCTCGGCTACAACCCCAAGGTCGGCTTCGAAGAAGGCCTCCGACGCACCTGGGAGTGGTACAAGTCCACCCACGAAAAGCTGCTGCCTTCGGAGAGCAGCCTTTCCAGCCGCTAGCGAGGCACTGAAGGATTGCCGCGGCACATTTCTGGTTCCGCGTCTGCGACGCAACATCCCGACTCTTCAGGCGCGCGCACTCAGGCAGTCGTGCAATTCAGTCAGGCTGGCAACCAGCAAGTCCGGCGGGCACTCCATCAGTCGCTCGCTGCCCAGCCCATAGGTCACTCCGCACGACCACGTGCCCGCATTCCGGGCCGTTTGAACGTCCACCTCCGAATCTCCCACGACCATGACCTCTCGTGGTCCGAGTTCAAAATCCTTCAACACTCTCTTCACGCCGATTGGATCCGGCTTCTTGCGCTCAAACGTGTTTCCTCCATAGACGTGTCGGAAGAAAGGGGCCAGGCCCAGCCGCTCAAGGATGTACTTGCTGACTCGTTCCGGTTTGTTTGTCAGCACAGCCATCGGCATTTCACCTAGCAACTCCAACCCCTCGCGCACACCCGGATAGGGAACAGTGTTATCCAGCGCGTGCTCGCGGTAGTAGTGGATGAAGAACTCCAGCGCCAGCTTGCACTCTTCTTCGCTCGCTCCATTTCCCAGCGATCTCTGGATCAGCATGGGCGTGCCGTTCCCCACATACCCGTAGATCGTCTCGTGCGCTAGCTCTGGGCGACCCATCTCCCCCATCGCTGCATTCACGGCCAGCCCTAGGTCCAGCTTCGAATCAATCAGTGTCCCGTCCAGGTCAAAGATCAATCCCCGAACGCCTTCGAACCGTTTGGATTTCTGATTCATCGTGCCCTCAATGCCCTCAGCCCTGAACTCGATTCTACGGCAGTGTGTTCACTCCCTTCCGTCTTCTGCGCTGCCAACTCCTCTGGTCCTACATGGCGATTGCGCTCGATGTGCTTTGTTTTGGCCGCTGCGCTTTCATTGATAATATCTTTGTCTCCTTTCGCCCGTTGTGGCTTAAAGGATTAAGATGGCACAAATCTTTCCGTTTCGCGCCTATCGCTATGACCCTTCCCGGGTCAACCTGGCAAGTGTCCTGACCCAGCCCTACGACAAAATTACCCCCGAGATGCAGGGCCGTTATTACTCCTCGCATCCAGACAATCTGATCGCCCTCGAAAAAGGCAGGTCTTATCCCGACGATTCCTCCACCGACAATGTCCATACTCGAGCCGCGCACGCCTTAGAGGCATGGATAGACCGCCATGTCCTTCTCCAGGACTCTTCTCCGGGCATCTATGTTTACTCCCAGCAATTTCAGCTCCCTCACTCCTCCGAGCGTCGCCTTCGCAAAGGGTTCATCGCCCTCGGCCACCTCGAGGACTACTCCGCTGGTGTTGTCTTCCGCCATGAACATACCCTCGCTGGCCCCAAAGCCGACCGCCTCGAGCTCCTTCGTCACACTCGCGCCCACTCCGGCCAGCTTTTTATGCTCTACGACGATCCCGCCCAGGAGACCGACTCTCTCATGGATCAGGTTTCCAGCGCTCCTCCCCCGGTCGAATTGTGCGATGAATACGACGTTGTCCACCGCCTTTGGCCCGTCTTCGAGCCTCAAATCATCCAACGCTTTTGTCATACTCTGTCCGACAAAAAGCTGGTAATCGCCGACGGCCACCACCGGTATGAAACCGCTCTTGCCTACCGCGACGAATGTCGCGCCGCCGGCAGTACCGACCCCCACGCCCCGCACGAAAAAGTGATGATGACCTTTTTTAATACCCATTCCGAAGGCCTGACGATCCTTCCGACCCACCGGGTCGTTTCCCACCTCGAGGGCTTCAATTTTGCTCGCCTCCGCGATCAAATCGCATCTATTTTCGACATTCAGTCATTCCCCTTTTCCGGCGATGTGGATCGCCCTGACCGCCTCGGTGAATTTCGGAGTGAACTTCTCGCTCAAAGCAGCCGCAATGTGATCGGCGTTTACGTCCCCCGTGGCTTTCACTTGTTCCGTCTTCGCCCTGACGCAAACCTCGTTTCACTTCTCCCTGACGTCTCGCCGTCCCAGCGCCGCCTCGACGTCGTACTCCTGCATCGGCTCTTTCTCGAAAGAGGCTTGGGAATCACACCCGATGCTGTCGCCAAAGAACAGAACATCACTTATGAACGCGAAATGGACGCGGCCCTTGCCGCCGTTGACGCCGGCCGCGCCCAACTCTGCTGCCTTCTGAATCCCATTCGGATTGAACAGATGATGGAAGTTGCTTTGGCGGGTGAAGTCCTGCCGCAAAAATCCACAGACTTTTACCCAAAGCTCTTGAGTGGGATGACGATCTATCGGCTGGAGAGCAACTCCCGGAAATGACGAATGGCTACTCCTCCCTCGAAGAGTTGCCATTCTCACGCAGGGAGCAGTTTTTTACTTGAAGCTTTGGATTGCGGCTGCTTCCGAGTCGAACACCTCGAAAACGGTCAGCAGTTTCGTCACCTGCAGGACTTCCTGAAACTTCGACCCCAGGTTCGAAAGTCTGAGCGAAGCAGATTGCGACTTGGCGCTGTGGTGCGTGGCCACCAGCGTTCCCAGCCCCGCGCTGTCGATGTACGTCACATTGTCCATGTTCAACACGATTTTCTTCCTGTTGGCCGCCAGCAGGCTCTTCACCCGCTCCCGCAGCGCGTTGCTCTCCTCGCCCAGTACGATACGGCCTTCCAACTCCACCACCGCCACGCCGTCCACTTCGCGGTTCGTCATTTTCAGTGCCACGTTCGAACCTCCTCCCGTCTCTTCCTCGGTTTCGTTAGCTCCCGCAACCGACCCTTAGAACGGATCCGAACAGGACATATAGTACCTGCACTTCGGACACATCAGCTTGCAGCCTCTCGACTGCAGCCGCGCCCAGCAGGCCGGGCAATTGGACGCCGCATCCACTGCTCGTGCCTCGCCCGGGTCCGGCCTCTCGTTTGCCTCGCGTTCCCTCATCAAAAGGCTCGAAGGTTATAGCACAACCTGCCCGAGGGGGGAAGCTTAGCCAAGCCCCTTGGGCCTGCCAGTTGCAGACAATAATCCCATTCAAAGCCATTGGCAAGTACACCCTCAACCTGCCAATCCTTTCACCTTTCCCTCTGAACTCGTGCATTTCCATCGCCTCTGGCGTAAGATCTCGATGCAGCAGGCTGGCCTGCTCGGGCATCTAAGCCAGCAGCAGGAAGTAGAAATGACGCGCCGCTTCATTTGGTTCCTCGTCCTACTGACAGCCACTGGGTTTTGCCAGGAATCCTTCGCCCAGCGGCGTGGGCGGGGTGACTTCTCCGGTCGCATGCGGTTCAATTCTCAAGTCAGCCATGTCTCTTCCACTCACACCGGCTTTCCCGTACCCGGCTTCGGCTTCGACTACGTTCACCTCGCCGCCGTTAACCCCGGCGCCTTCAACACCTCGTCCCTTCGCTCAGCAAATCTCATATCTTCTTTGCCGCTTTTCATCCCTTCTTTTCCTCCTTCTGCTCAGATCATCATCATTCAGCAGCCACCGGTCGTCATCGTTCAGACTTCCCCGGTTGCCGAAGCATCTCCGGAGTGGCCCCCGCGCTCCCGTCCTTCTCTTCACGCGGAAGCGCGTGAACCCGAACGCGCCACGGATCCCCCTCGTGAGCTCGAGGAAATCGTCTTCGTTCGTCGCAATGGCACTCTCTTCTTTGCTGTGGCCTTTAGCTCTTCCGGTGGCCAGTTGATTTATATCACCCGCGAAGGTCTGCGACGCTCCATCTCCCTCTCGGACCTCGACCTCGAATCCACACACCGCTGGAACGAAGAGCGCGGTACCTCTCTTCGTCTCCCTTCTTGATTCCCTGATTTTGCGGATGAACTAGGCTTTGGATCGTTTCAGCGGCTCCGGCATAAACAATCCCGCCTCGCGCGGGAGGCCGGCCCTCTCAAATTGAATTGTGGTGTGCGTGATGTGAAATTTCTTCTCCAATCGCTTGCGAATCTCCGCCAGTATGCTTTCGCTCTCCTCGAGGTGCATGTCCGGGATGCGGATGTGGCACGATAGCGCATGCAGGTCTGTTCCCAGCGTCCAGATGTGAACGTCATGCACTTCCTTTACTCCTTCCACCTGCAGCACCGCTCCTGCCACTTCCTTCAGCAGCATTTGCCTTGGCAAACCTTCCAGCAAAATGTGGCTCGACTCTTTCAGTATCCCGTAGCTCGACCACACAACCAGCAAGCCAATCGCTGCCCCAATCGCCGGGTCCACCCATTTCGCCCCGCTCCAATAGATCACCAGTGCTCCGGCTAGAATGCCGGCATTGGAGAGTGCATCCCCCAAATTGTGAACGAGGATGCTCCGCAGGTTCAGGTCCCCTCGACCCCGAACGAGCGCCAGTGTGATGCCACCATTCACCGCCAAGCCCGCCAACGAGACCCAAATCATCCAGCCGGTATCCACCGTCACCGGCCACCGAAACCTCTCATAGGCTTCATACAAGATATACAGCGCCACGAGCACGAGTAGCGTCGCGTTTGTGTATGCCGCCAGGATCCCCGCACGGTGATAGCCGTAAGTCTTCTGGGAATCCACAGGTCGCTCCGACCATCGGATGGCCAGCCAGGAAATCACAAGCGTCGGCACGTCGGAGAGGTTGTGGAACGCGTCGCTGACCAGCGCAATCGAATTCGCCAGGTACCCCGCCACCAGCTCCAACGCGACGAACCCGAGCGTCACCACCATAGCCCACTGCAACACGCCGCTCATTGGGCGACCGAAAGTCTGAGGACCGTGAGCTTCCCCGTGAACATGAAAGTGCATCAGTTCAATTCTACTCTCTCAGCCTTGCTCTCCTAACTCCTTCCTCGGCTTCCTCGAATCAGTTACCTTCTCCTTCTACCTCCTCCTTCCAGTAGCAGGATTGAAATCCCCTCCTCAAACCTATTTGACTTCGCTCGCAGCCGCTGCCTACTATGCCTAGGAGCTCTCTGACTCGGTCCAATCGCGGCGCAGGCGCCGTCCCGGGTCTGGACTACGCCTAGTCGAACCAGTCTCCACGATGCCCGACACCACCGCCATGCTGAGCTTTTGGGGAGTACGCGGCTCAACCCCCACCGTGGACCGCGCCACCTGGCGCTATGGCGGTAATACCCCGTGTCTCGACCTGCTCGCTCCTGACGGCATGCGTTTCATTCTCGATTGCGGCACGGGCATTCGTGTGTTCGGAAGCCGATGGTCGGAGGCGCCCGGCCCACCTGCCCTGGACGCTCACATCCTCGTCACCCACTACCACTGGGACCACATTCAGGGCATCCCTTTCTTCGCCCCTCTCTACTCGCCCCAGAATCGGTTTCACTTTTATAGCTTCCGTTCCGAATTCCTTGGCCGCGATAGTCTCAAGCGCGTTTTCGAGGCGCAGATGGCCCACCCCTACTTCCCCGTGGACTTGAGCGCCATGTCTGCCGCGCGCCAATTCACCGAAGTGGCGGGCAACGATCAGTTCACCATTGGAACCACTCGCGTCATCACCCGCTGGCTCAACCATCCCCAGGGCTGCCTCGGCTTTCGTCTCGAAACCTCCTGCGGATCGGTCGTCTATGCCACCGACAACGAACCTGGCAACCCCCTCTTGGATCGCAGCCTCCGTGAGCTCGCCGCTGGCGCCGATATCTTGGTCAACGACGCTCAGTACACCCCGGAGCAGCTCGCCACTCTTCGCAAGGGCTGGGGACACTCCTCCTGGCTCGAAGGGGTTCGTATTGCCAACGAAGTCGGCGTCAAAAACCTGGTCCTCTTTCACCACGACCCCGATTCCTCGGATGGCGCGGTCGATGGTTTGCTTCGCCAGGCCCGCCAGCAGTTCACCTCCGTCTGGGCGGCCGCGGAAGGCATGGTCATGGACTTGTCGGACGACCGCCTCGACGTCCACATGCCTCCCACCCGAGCCGGCCTTCGCCGCGAAGCTCATTTCCGCGTCCAAGTTTCCGGTCATACTCAGGACGGCCGCGTTTTTCAGGAAGAATCATTCATTCGCGACCTCACCCTCCACGGAGCCTTGATCTATCTCTCGCACAGCCCTCGCCTTCAGTCCGAAGTCGAAGTCACGATGCAGGCCTCCTCCGATCCTGGTAGCAGCAACTCCAACCTTTGCCTACGGGGTTACGTTGTCCGCCTCGAACCCGGACCAGACAGAAACACCACCGCCGTCGGCATCGTCTTCACCGAATAAATCCCTAAGCTGCGGCTGTCTGAACAACACGATGGTCTGAGCTCTGTCGTGCTAGACTCCGGCCGCATGAAACGGCGCGTTACCCGTCGCCAACTGACTCGCGCTACGGCAGGCGCGCTCGCGTTGTCCGGAGTGGACTTCGGGCGTACGGCGCTCGCTCTCCCCAGCCGCAACTGGGACACGATCGTTGTCGGTGCCGAAGTCTTCGGAGCCTGGACGGCCTGGCACTTGCGGCGCCGGGGACAACGCGTGCTGCTGCTCGACGCCTCGGGCCCGGCGAACGCGCGCGCCTCGTCGGGCGGCGAGTCGCGCATGACCCGCACGGTCTATGGCGCGGACGAGGTCTACACTCGCCTGGCTTGGGGGTCGCTGCCGGACTGGCGCTGGCTCTCGGCGCGCTCGGGCCTGCCGATCTACTACCCCATCGGTGTGCTGATGTTCTTCGGCAAGCGCGAGCCCTTCGCCGAGCAGAGCATCGAGGTGCATCGGCGCCTAGGATTGCCTCTCGACGTACTGGATCAGCCCGAACTGCGGCGCCGCTATCCGCAGATCGCTTGGGACGGCGTCCAGTTCGGACTGCTCGAACCGGACCGAGGCCCCCTGATGGCTCGGCGGGCGGTGCAAACTCTCGTGCGCGAGTACGTCGCCGCGGGCGGCGAGTATCGGCTGGCGGCGGTGATGCCCCCCGACAATGGCGAGATCCTCGAGGAAATCCGCACCACTGCCGGAGAGACCCTGCGCGCCGAACGCTACGTGTTCGCGTGCGGTCCTTGGCTCCCCAAGCTTTTCCCGTCGCTGCTGGGCCAGCGTGTCTTCCCGACGCGCCAGGAGGTCTTCTTCTTTGCGCCGGAAAACGGTGACGATCGTTTCCAGCCGCACCGCCTCCCGGGCTGGGCCGACTTCAACGCCGGCGACATCTACTACGGTATGCCCGACCTGGAGAGCCGTGGCTTCAAGATCGCCCACGACCGCCACGGCGAACCTTTCGATCCCGACTCCGGCGACCGGCGGGTCACAGCCGCAGGGCTCGACACGATCCGCGCGTACCTGGCCCGCCGGTTTCCCGCACTCGCATCACGCCCGCTCGTCGAGGCGCGCGTCTGCCAATACGAGAACAGCTCAAACGGCGACTTGCTGATCGACCGCCACCCGAAGTGGCCCCATGTGCTCCTGCTCGGTGCAGGGTCGGGCCACGGCTTCAAGCACGGACCCGCCGTCGGCCGCTACGCCGCGGATCTCCTGACCGGAAACCTTGTCAAGTCCGAGCCGCGGTTCAGTCTGGCCACCAAGAGCATGGTCCACGGTCGCGAAGTGCATTGAGCGGACTCCACGTCGAGTCCGGGCGAGGTACGTCGAGAAGCTCCCGCGCCTGCCAATCATTGTGGGCCCCTCGCACGATTCGTAGGAATCGAAGTTCATTACGACCGCGAGCGCGCCCTTTCTGATGGGCGCAGTCCCGCTGCGTTGACCAGTTCCACCGACTTAGCCGTGCCCCAGAAATTCAACGCGTAAGTCGTGCCACCTAACTCGTTGTAGGGGCGCTGCTTGCTGCGCCCCACGTATGCAAGGTATTTGCGGGGCGCAATACGATCCAGACGCGTAGAATGTGAGCTACCCGCTGGGGCGTGGTCCAATTGGCAGCAAGCTGCACTGTTAATGCAGACAGTGGAGGTTTGAATCCTCCCGCCCCAGCCAGCGTTTCATACGGTTTACGGCTTCAATCCCTCAATCTCCCGCATCCGGGCGAATGCTCGTCTGACGTGCGGAATCACAATCGAGCCGCCCACAATCAGCGCTACGTTCAACGCGTCAATCGCCTCTTCCCTCTTCCACCCGACCTCTCCGCAACGTACGAGATGGTAGGTAATGCAGTCGTCGCAACGCAGCACCGACGACGCCACCAGCCCCAGCAACTCTTTCGTTTTCGTTGGCAGCGCCCCCGGTTCGTACGCCTGGTGGTCCAGCGCAAAAAACCTCTTCATCCCTAAATGCCCGCAATTCAGAATTTCTTCATTCAACTCTGCACGAAACTTCTGATACTCATCCAAACGGTCTGCCATCTCCCCTCCGATTCTGTATTCCGCAAAGCTACCGTGCGTTAGGCTTGCTGCTGCGTCCCGTCCCTCACGCGCCGCTATTATGCTCAGTTTGTCCCGCTCAGACCATGCCCGCCCAGCCCCGCTCTGTCGCAGCGGTAGTCCGGAAGAAACTTTGTTATGTAAAGTACTTTACAATCGGACTCCAATCCCCCTATGCTTGGCTTGCGGCGAATCCTTCTCCGGGAAAGGAGCTAACCCATGGGTAAGCGACTCGCCGCACTTCTGTTCATCTTCGTGTGCACCTCTCTTGCTTGGGCTCTGCTTGGTTCCTCCATCTTCATGCGGACGTACGACTCGGATTCCTCCCTGCGCAACCGCGTCGTCTCCACCTGGGGCTCCCCGCAGGAGCAGGCGCCGCCCTCTGCCACCTTCGACGAACCCTACTTTCGCACTGTTGAGAGTACGAAGAACGGTAAGAAAACGGTCGAAACATTTCGGGAGACCCGCAGCGTTTCCCTCCCCCTCAACCGCACCCGCATCCAAGTTGCTCTCGATCTCGAACACCGTCAAAAAGGCCTTCTGTGGTATAGCACCTACAAAGTGATCTTCTCCGGTGCCTACACCTTTCAAAACCACAGCGACAAGGATCAACTCATTACCTTTCGATTCCCCTTCCCTGCCGAGCGGGCCATCTACGACAAACTCCTCTTCACCGTGGACGGCGTGCCCGCCAACGTTTCTCTTTCCACGGCCAACGCGGCCGGCTCCGCACTGGTCGGTGCGAAGAAAACCGCCGTACTTCAGGTCGGCTACCTCTCCCACGGCCTGGAGAGTTGGCGCTATAAGTTTGGCGGTGACGTCACCCAATTGCGCGATTTCGAACTCCGCATGGCCACCAATTTCAAAGAAGTTGACTTCCCCGAGAATACTCTCTCGCCGACCGAGAAGCGTGAAACACCGACCGGCTGGAACCTCAATTGGTCTTACGAAAATCTCTACTCCGGCTTCCAGATTGGCATGGTCATGTCGGAAAAGCTCCAGCCGGGCCCGCTGGCAGGTCGCATCAGCTATTTCGCGCCGGTCTCTCTGTTTTTCTTTTTTTTCCTGATTTTCATTATCACCACCCTCCGGAACATCGACCTTCACCCCATGAACTACTTCTTCCTGGCCGCCGCTTTCTTTGCCTTCCATCTCCTGTTGGCTTATCTGGTGGACCACATCTCGATTCACTGGGCTTTCTTTCTCTCTTCCATCGTCTCAGTTTTTCTGGTGGTCAGCTACCTGCGGCTTGTCGTGGGTCTTCGCTTCGCCGCCGTCGAGGGAGGACTCGCTCAGCTCGTCTATCTCGTGCTGTTCTCATACGCTTTCTTCCTGAAGGGGTTCACTGGACTGGCCATCACCATCGGCTCGATCATTACTCTCTTCGTCGTCATGCAAATGACTGGCCGCATCCGCTGGTCCGAACGCTTTGCCACGCGTCCCAACCCGGCGAATCGTCCCGCCGGCACCACCTCATGACGCCAGCGTGAGAGGCCGCCGACCCAGCCGCTGGGTAGGACCTCATGATCAAACTTGGTTCTTCTAAGCACGGTGGAGTCGAGGCCGCCGACCCGGCCACTTCGCGTGGCTTCATGGTGGAAGAGGGCCATCTTCGCCACTCTCTTGCCAGTTTGTAGGATAATACCCGCGGCGGGCCCGTAGCTCAGCTGGTTAGAGCAGCGGACTCATAATCCGTTGGTCCCTGGTTCGAATCCAGGCGGGCCCACCAACTGTTTTCAATGAGTTAGCAGTTTGTTCATCGTTCGCGACGGTTGGACTGTGCCCAATTCTGTGCCCAGTCTCTTCCAAAACTTGCGCACTCACCTGCTCTTCGAGACAGCGAATCGCGGCTTGCTTCGCTTGCGAGCGGATATGGCTGTAGCGTTCGAGCATTTGGCGGCTGACGTGTCCAGCGAGCGACCGGATGGTCTGCTCGCTGATCTTCGCACTCTCGGCCAGCCGGGAGACGAACGTGTGCCGTAGGTCATGCCAGCGATAGCGTACCCCGGCATTCTTGCAGGCACCTAACCATGCCTTGCGCCAGGAACCAATTGGGCACTCCAAGTCAACGTCGTAAACCCTAACAGAGCGGGAATCGCCGCCGATGCCGACTTGGTGGAACGGAATAACAAAACTGTCCGGCCCGGCATCCGGGAAGCGAGAGAGCCATAAGCTGAGACAGGCGCACACACGGCGAGTGAGAGGGATTAATCGGCCTGTCCCTGCCGCCGTCTTGCTCTTCGGAACTATCACCTCACCACTTGCAATGTTTCCGTTGGTCCAAGTTAGTGTCAAGTCCCGATGGCGTAGCGCCTGCACTTCCGAGGCGCGCATTCCCGTATCGAGCGAGATCAGAAGCAGCGGCAAAAGGGCAGGCGAGCGGCTTAGGCCGGCCGCTGCGATGAGTTTTGCTTCATCTCCGGCGCTGACGGCCCGGCCTACGTCGTGGCGCTCTGGCAAGGAGCGAACGCGGTCTGCTATTGGTCCCCATAACCCGAACTGCCGTAGAACCCCGCGCAACGCGCCCACTTCGTAATTCACGGTGCGATTCGACACGCCAGCGGCAAGACGCTTCCGCTGGTACTCGGCTATGTCGTTTCCGTCTATGTCACAGACCAGACGGCCCCCGAACTCAGCTTTGAGGTGCGGAAGGCACTGCTCATATCGCTCGGTGCTTTTCGGGGCGAGGCCCGTCTTGCCAGCCAGCCAAACGTCGGCGGCATTTGAGAAGAGCGGCACTCGCTCGCGTTTGGGGATGTGATTATAAGCTAGCTCTAACTCACGTCTCCGAGCCAGTTCCGCACCCTTCGCAACGGTCTTTGAGTTGGTCTTGGCGCTTTCGCGGATGAGTTGCCCGTTGATCGTGAATTTGTACCACCACGTATTACCTCGACGAAAAACGCTCACTTTGCACCTCGCTTTACTTTCGGCGGTCTGCCGCCTTTTTTCCCATTCTCTCGCGCAATCTCGCGGATGCGCTCGATTCCCAAACGATGTATGCGCGCCGCGTAGCTGCGCTTCCCCAGCCAGCTCGTGAATCGCCTTAGCTCAGCTTGAGTCATCTACTTAACCTAAACTGTTTAGATTATTTTGTCAAGCCTTTGTGATAGACTGAGCGCAGTTTTCTGGCCGACTAGCTGGACGCAGCGAACGGCGGGCGCATCCCGGCCCGCCTGTCGGCCTGCCTCAAACCGGGAGCCATGCGGGAGGTGGCAATGGGCCTTAAACAAAGTCATTCCCCCACATTCGAGCGCCTTCGTTCTCTGGCCCAGGGCTACCAGCCCGAATGGGCAAACCCCAGGGAGCGCAGGGAGCGCCGCGGTAAGCCTGTCTTGGCGGAAGCCAAAGTGTCGCTCAATTTTCTGCGGCTAAGTCTGTTGGGGAACAACGAAGAAATCATGTATCCGTGCTTTCCGTTAGTGAACCGTCTGGAGGAAATGGAGAGCCTACTTTGGTTGCGAGGCGAAGCGTGGAAGAAAGCTGTCGAGCAGCTAGCGAGAGCTGCGGTGAACCGCTTGGAGAAATGGCTTGGCGAGAAACCTGACACAACGAAGAGGCGACGCCAGCCGAAGGGATTCGAGGGGCTGGGGCAGAAAAGGACGGATTTTTCGATGTACATTGCCGGGGCAAGGCTGACTGACAAACAGCGGGATTGCTTTTCCATGAAATATGAGTATGGGCTTGGTGTGGCCGAGATCGCCCGTCGCTTGGAAAAACACCACAGCAGTGTGCAGTACCACCTGGAGGCCGCCAAGAGAAAGATGAATCACTCCCAGGCCCGTGAAAGGCGAGCACGGAAGCGCGCAAGGACAAGTGTAGAATAATAAGAGAATCCGCACCCCCTCCGCAGGTTTTCTCCGCAAAAACCAACGCAAACCATACGGCTCCTATTTTTTGTTGTTTCCTAGCAGCAACTTGGCCGCTGGACGACTCCGCACCCCCTCCGCACGCGGAGTCTTAGTGTGAGGAGGAAACAACGTGAGCGAGAAACTGCTGACTGTTCGGGAGACCGCTGAGGCGTTGGGGCTTCGGGAATCAACCTGTCGCGCGTGGATCGCGCAACGACGCATAGGAATTGTGCGCCTGGGCCGGGCAGTACGAATCCCGCTCGAAGAAGTGGAGCGCCTGATTGCAGAGGGTACCGTTCCGGCAAGGGTGCCGCGCAATGGCCGCTAGGCCCCCCGCCTTCGAGGGGCGCGGATACTACGCGGATTCCGTGCTAGAGCGACCCTTACCACACGCGGCGGAAGCGGAGGAAATCCTCTGTGGAGCGGTCTTCTCAAATCCTGCAAACCTAGACCGCATCCAGGAAAAACTTTTGCCGGAGATGTTCTACCTGCCGCAAACGCGACTCATTCTCAGGACGCAGATCGCGCTCGCGGAAACTGGCCTCGCCTTCGACGAAGGGAGCGTCATAGACGAATTGCAACGGCAGGACAAGCTCGAAGCGGCCGGCGGGCTTGGATTTATCTCGCGCCTCGCGGACGGAATCCCAAAGCTGCTTAACCTGGACAGCTACATGGAAAGCGTTGCTCGAACGTGGCGGGCGCGCACTCTCGCAAAAAGGGCCGATGCGCTCCGCGAGGCGGCCATGCGCGGCGAAGAGGAAGAGATGCAAGCGTGCCTCGCGGCCCTTCAGCATGACGCCAAGACTTTCGCAAAGCCGCGACTTATCGCCCTCAGTACGGGTGACTTGCTACAAATGAACGTTCCGCCGCGAGAGATGATCCTCGCGCCGATTCTCCCAACACAAAGCCTCGCCATGCTGTTTTCCAAGCGTGGGATTGGAAAGACGTTCCTCTCACTAGGACTCGCACATGCCGTGGCAACCGGCGGACAGTTTCTTCGCTGGCAAGCCACAAGGCCGCGAAGCGTTCTGTTTGTTGACGGGGAACTGCCGCTCTGCGTTTTGCGCGAACGCCTCGCCTGTGTGATTGGCGGGGCCGAAAGCCGCCAATGTAATCCTTTGCTCAAATTCATCACGCCAGACGTGCAAGAAGGGCCGATGCCAGACCTTTCCACAGCGAGCGGGCAGGCGCTTCTCGAAGGGCACCTCGAAGGAGTAGAGCTGGTGATTCTCGACAATCTAAGCGCGCTCTGTGTCAGCGGAAAGGAAAACGAAGGTGAGTCTTGGCTTCCGCTCCAATCCTGGGCCTTGCGGCTGCGGCAGCGCGGTATCAGCGTGCTCTTTGTTCACCATGCGGGGAAGAGCGGCACGCAACGCGGCACGTCCCGCCGCGAAGACTTGCTCGATACCGTCATTTCGCTACGTCATCCGTCCGACTACAGCACAAACGACGGGCTGCGCTGCGAAGTGCATTTCGAGAAGTGCCGAGGTTTTCTTGGGAAGGATGCGGAACCTTTCGAGGTGCGGCTGGAAACCAGCATAGAGGGCGCAGCCGTCTGGACAATGCGCGACCTGGAAGACGTAACCGCATCACGGGTCGCCCACCTTCTTGCCGATGGCCTGAGCATCCGGGAAGTGGCCAAAGAATTGGGGATCTCGAAGTCGAAGGCGCACCGACTCAAGGCAAAGACCAGGGAGACCGGCCAGCGAGAGCCTGAGGAATGAGGTGTCCCACTGTCCCAAAGCCCAGGGCTGGGACAACGGGACACAGCAACCACACCTTCCAACCAGCGGGCTGGGCAGGTTTCGGTAGTGTCTCAGTTTGCTTGGGCCAACTCCTTGCGCATCTCGTCGCGGCTTGACCACTCCGCTGACCTCATGCAAGTGCCTCCTGCACGACCAGCAAGGGGGGCAGTACAGACCATGCTGAATGCCCCGCGATCGCTCGCAGTTATTGCCTCCTCCAAGTCGTGGCTTGGGTGGTCAGGACAAGACAAGCGTTTGCCATCATACTCAAGCTGTTGTATCTGACGATTCGCCATTGTATTCTCCTCTCAGTTTGCCAGTAGGGCGATTTCTTCTAGCTCCCAAACGTGATCGGGCGGCTCCGCGTGCCCGAAATGCGGGGGGCAAGGTTTTGTACTCTTACCGGGCGGAATGCACGCCAGCCTATGCGAGTGCCAAACCCGGAGAAAGGCGTCCAGCTCCTAGGGTTTCTTCTTGTTGTGTTGTGTTGCGAGCCACTCACGCATCTGTTGGTCATTGTCGATTCTAGGAAGAACCACCCAAATGCGCGGCTCATCCTGGAGCTCGACTTCGCGCGCAAGTTCCCATACTCTGCCTGTCTGTGTGTCCAACAAGAATCTGTCCATGCGTATCTCGGGATTCATGATGATTTGAAACCGTCCGGCTGAAGTTTCTAATTGCACTGGCAACTTTTTGTCGCGTTGTTGGTTTTGGCCGTATATTGAAATGACCAGGATCAGCATGCACAAGAAAAGGAACAATAGAGTCCTTCGATTTAGGTTTCTAATCATCTCTCCTCCTTGAAAATAGAGTTATCCGCTGAGCTGACCAAGGCAGCGCGCCCAAGCAAGAGGACTCCGCTTCTCTGGCGTCACGCTTGGCGGAGATGCTAGGCCCCGAAGGAAGGGGAGTCAAGGAATCCCAAAAAGCTACGTCGCCTTCGCGTATAATGCCCGCAGTTAGTCCACTGAGAACAGCGGAGAAAACAGTGGAAACGAAAAGGCGGGGGCGAATCGAGAATCTGAAACCGTGGAAGCCAGGCCAGAGCGGGAATCCGGGCGGCAGGCCCAAGCGCGACGTGGCTTCCGAGATCGCACGGGCTGTCTTCGAGGGGAACGAGGAAGCTATCTACCGGGCATTGTGCAAGGCGTTGCTCAAGGGAAGTCCTAGACTCTTCGTCGCCCTTGCCGAACGCGCTTACGGCAGGCTCAGAGAGCCTGTGGAGCTATCGGGGATAGAAGGCTTGGCAGAATTGCTCGCCAATAGGCGCAAGCGAGCCAACGATGCTGACAGTAGCGCAAGAAGCGCAAGATAGTGCTATGAACGCGGGAATTCTTCGCAGCGAACAGCCAATTACAGCCAAGAGACCGCGTGGGCCGGGCAGACCATTTGAAAAGGGCGACGCGAGAATCAACCGCCACGGCGTCCCCCGAGAGTCCCTGGCTTTTCAGAAGCACCTCAGAAAGGCTCTCGCTCAGGAACTCCAAAGGCCATCCGATAGCAATGGCGAGATGACGAAGTTTCAAGGTTTAGTGGCGCGCCTTGTAAAACTCGCGGAGAGTGGAGTGCCCTGGGCAGTGCAAACTGTGTTTGACCGGATCGGCGGAAAACCTGTGCAACCCATCGCGGAGCAGAGTCATCAGGAAGTCAAAGTGCGAGTCATCGAGTTGGTCGGGTTCAACCGCGCGAAGCAACTTAACAGCGAGGGCGGCGCGACTGAGCGATAACTCAAGGAGAGTCTGGCTGGTCTGCTTTCTTTGATTTCCTGGCCGCATCCGAGATGAACTTACTTGTCCGCTGACTACAAACTGAGGCCCTGAGTGTCTAGATTAGCGGGGTGCACTACACCACTGTCCTCACGTCCGTATGCCATGCTGAAAGCATGGACTTAGAATCCTCTTCTAGCCTGCGCCAGCGGTCAAGGTACCCCCAGTGTTTTTTGCGCGGTCGAGGCAGACCTGGCGATTTCCTTCGAAACTACTTTACAATCGTGATATTTGGGCAGAGGATTTACAACCCAGAGGCGGGGTTGTCCCTACCTGCCTGAATTACTTGAGCAGCAGTTGTGGGGCTGAGGGTTGGGGGGTTCGTTTGAAATTCAGAGCGTCCGCGGCTGGCCGTCCACAGGTATCTGTGAACAGCAGCAAGCTCACGCAATTCACTTTTTGAGCTGGACGAGTAACTCATGAGTAAACCAGAGACTCGCAAGTTCTGGCTCTTCCCGGGGTTCCTGGTGTGTGCTGTTTGTCTTGTAAGTGCGCACCAAGCGTTTGGCCAGGCGACCACGGGCACGATTTCCGGGACTGTTCAAGATGTCCAGGGGGGTATGGTTGCCGGCGCCGCCGTAAACGTGCGCAACCTCGACACAAACCTTAAGCGTTCGCTGGTAACGGAATCCGATGGTAGATTCAGATTCCCCGGGCTTGCGATTGGACCATACGAATTGACCGTTGAGCACACCGGATTTGCCAGATACGTGCGCGGCCCCATTACGCTCCTGCTCAATCAAGACGCGGTGGTCAACCCAACCTTGGAGGTCGCAGCCGCGACCGAGACGGTTACCGTCACCGAAGATGCGCCGTTGCTGAACACGACGTCTCCGGAAGTCGGTGTGCGATTTGATGAGCGGCGATTAACCGACCTTCCCACATTGCCCCCGCCAGGCGGAGGCGGGTTCCGGGACGTTTTCGCTTTTGCCCTCGGGGCTCCAGGAGTCAGTCAACTCAACAGCGGAAACCAAGTGTTTGCAACGGGCACGAACTTCTCCGTGAACGGTTCGCGTCTTCGCGGCAACAACTTCATAATTGACGGTCAAGACTCGAACGACCCCGGTGTCACCGGGCGCCAGCAAGTGATGAACAATCCGGAAATCGTTCAGGAATTCCGCCTGATCACGAACCAGTTCTCGGCCGAATACGGCCAGGCGGCGGGATCAGTGGTGAACCTGGTCACCAAGAGCGGAACGAACGACTTGCATGGTTCGGCATTCTGGTTCCACAACGACAATGCCTTGAACTCGTGCAGCAATCTGGACAAGCGTGCCGGAGTGACGGATCCGCGGTTTTGCAGTTCACTCTCCGGTGGCCGCGATGGGGCACCCTTCAGGATTGAGAACCAGTTCGGCGGCACCTTGGGTGGGCCGATCTGGAGAAACCGTACGTTCTTCTTCGGGTCGGTTCAGCGTTGGACTGACCGCCTCTTGGGTTCGGGCACGTCCATCAGCGGCGTACCCACTGATGCCGGAAAGGCGCTGCTTCAGTCCAGCGTCGGATCGCGCCCTCAGGTTGTCGCTCTTTTGCAGTTTGTACCCGGCGCAGCAACGCAGGGCACGCATTCCAGTGGGAACCCGACGTTTGCCGCCTATTGCGTCGGCGGCGGAACGCTGCCCTCTTGCTCAGGGGGCACGAGGGGCAACGTTCCTACGGGAACTATCACGGGTTCCACGGCCTCCTTCTTCAACAACTGGCAAGCCTCTGGCCGCTTGGACCACACGTTCAACGCCCGGCACTCGATGGGCGGGCGCTACTTGTTCAGCGACAGCGAGCAGGGCGGGACGGGGCAGGCAACCCCACCGGGTCTGACCACGCAGAGCGTGGATCGCACACAGGCAATGTCTGTTTTTTTGACCAGCAGCTTCACTCCGCGCGTGCTGAATGAATTCCGCGTTTCGTGGCAGCGCCGTGCGGTTGTAAGGTCCGCGACGGACCCAAGTTCGGAGACCATCCCGTCTATCGAGATTCCGGAACTGGGGCTGACCGGATTTGCCGCCTCGGCCTCGCGGACAGCGATCGGGCTTGCCGTCAACCTGCCGAACGGCCAATTCAACAACAGGTATCAATTGCAGGAGACGATCGCTTGGACACGCGGTGCCCATGCACTGAAGTTTGGGCTCGATTTCCGGCGTGTGGACATCAAGAGCTTCTTCTTCCCGTTCATCCGCGGCCGGCTGACGTACCCCACCAGCCAGGCAGGGCTGGGACTCCCTGCCGGGACCCTGTCCATCCAAAACTTCATTAACGACGTAGCGGCTGTGGCGGACATCAACAAACCGCTCCCCGGCGGGCAGACCGTTCAATACTACCTGTGGCACGACTACTTCTTCTTCGCACAAGATACCTGGCAGGTGCACCCCACTTTGTTTCTGTCCTTGGGTCTGCGCTACGAAACCCCCGGAAACGCCTTGGCAAGCTTGTACCCAGTCAATGACGCCATCCAGGCAACCAATGGCGGCAATGCCGTGTTTCTCCTCAATCCGCGGCCACAACGGGACCTCAACAACTTCCAGCCTCGTTTTGGTTTCAGTTGGAATCCGAGGACCGGCGACGGTAGCTGGTTGCGGTTCCTAACCGGAGGGAACAGACTCGTCGTTCGTGGGGGTTACGCCCGCACGAACGACTATCAGTTCCTTACCATGGCGCAAAACGTGGCCAATTCCTTTCCATTCGTGGCCGCGGTCAACAGCCCGGGGCTGGCCAACGCCTTCACTGCGTTGCCTGCCTTGAATCCTGATTTAAGTGATCCGGCTGCCCTCAATCAACTAGCGCGCAGGGTGCTCGACGCCGACTTCCGGTCACCGATCGCAGAGCAGTTCTCGCTGGAAATTCAACGCGAGTTGGACACCAACACCGTGTTCCGGGTCGGCTACGTAGGCACGAAGGGCACAGGGCTATTCGAGAACGTCGACAGCAATCGGCGGACCCTGTGCTCCGCAGTTCCGATCCGCATTGACAACCCGGCCACCGGCGCTTTCACTGTTCTGGGCTGCCCCAGGGTAGATCCCAGCGCTGGCGTGATCCACCTCCGCGCCAATCAGGGGTCATCCATCTATCACTCCATGCAACTCAGCATGGAGCGTCGGTTCAAGAACGGCTTCAGCGCCGGCGCGCATTACACGTGGAGCGCGTTCATTGACACGATGTCAGACGCATTCAATCCGTCTGTCCGCGGAGAAGTGGCCATCGCCCAGAACTCCTTCCACACGCGTGCGGACCGCGCCCGCTCGACCTACGACCGGCCGCACCGATTCTCGGTCAATGCAGTTTACGAACTGCCGTTTTATCGCAGTCAGGCGGGGGCACTCGGGCGTTTCCTCGGAGGCTGGCAGGTTGCAGGGTTCCTGACGCTCCAGAGCGGCACACCGTTTGGAGCGTTGAACGGTTCTGATCCAACGGCAGCACTTGGCGGTATCGCTGGGTTGATAGGGGATGCAATTCGACCAAACCTCAACACCAACCTTTCCACCTCCGGCATGACCATCGAGGAACTTCGCCGGGCCGGTGGCAGTTCGCTCTTCAGCACACTCCGACCCTGCACTCGAATCGGTACGACCTTGACATGCGCCCCCGGTGACCGGTTCGGAAGCGTGGGCCGTAACGTCCTGCGTGCCGATGGGATCGGCAATGTGGATTTCAGCGTCTCGAAGTCTACGCGGCTGTTTGCTGAACGCCACAAGCTTCAGTTTCGCGCAGACTTCTTCAACCTGACGAATACGCGCAACTTCGGCATCCCCGAAGCGCGCATCACCAATTCCGGGTTCCTCGATGAAGGATCCACCGACGGCGGTAACCGAAGAATCTTCCTCGGCTTGAAGTACTCCTTCTGACCCCAAGGAGTTCCGCAACTGGCCGGGGCGGCGCATTACGCAGGTTTCTTCGTTGTGCACGCAGCATTGGGAGACGCGGTTTCACCTCGTGGGCACTGTCCTGGGCGGGCCAAAAACCTCCATCCGCTGACGATCACTAGCACTTTTTGCCCTGCACGCCGGGCCATAGTTCCCGCTCCCAGGAGGATCTTCGACTAGATCTTTGCCGTTCAGACAAGCCAGAACGCGCCATCTAAGCGGTCCGGGATACGTGCTTGAAAATGATTCCAAAGGGGCGTGTTCCGGGTATCGAGGGATTGACAGATCGAATGGCGTTTTGCCGGCGGGGTGATCCACGTCCTCACTCCATGGTATCGAAGGAGATTTGTTGCAAAGGTCGTCCTTGTCAGGCCCCGGCCTGACCCAGCAGGTCCTTTCCCCGTCTACATCACAGTAGCCCGACCATCTTGCAGGAAGTCCCACCGTACAGTCGGAGTTCTTTGTGCACTTTCGGTTTTGGCTGGCGGACATTTGGGGAATGCCGAATCGATTCAGATCAGCAACCAAGCAGGCACCGCCTGTGCCGTTGCTCGGGATCGCGTTCCTTGAAGGCGAAGTGGAAATCCTAAACGACCCCTGAAGCTTAGGTGGGTTGGTGGCCGGAGAGAACTTGATTGCACCAGCGCTGATCTTCTTTCCAGGAGTCGGCTGGCCCCCCGCGATAAGCCCGAGCGTGCCAATCGCCGCGATCGCACAGAATACAATCACCTTCCGTGTTTGAACGACCATGTATCCCTCCTGTAGGACAGGCGGCGCATGGCGCGCCGCCCCCTGACTGGTTTGTATCACCACGCGCTACACGGCGGATGGACAGCTAGTCCTCGTCTCCCAAATCCCCAAAGCGCGTGCCCGTGCCGCTGGCACAGGTCACTATGAGCGGGTTGCCGTTAGTGTCGAAAAACTGACTCGAGGCGTTGAAAGTCATCTGGTCGCCGTGAACCTCGATGTCCCGCATGAGCCGCTGCACGCCTCTCTTGAACGGGAACCCGGGAACAGCTGGAGGAGTGTCAAAGAGAATGAAGACCTCCCAAATGGCTTTGTAGGCACTGGCCTGCGTGTGGCTCCAGACGCCAAGGCCTGGTGTCACTTGGCCGGGCAGGAACGCTTGGGAGTTAATAACCTCGGTGAGCGTGCCGCCGCGAGCGTACGACACCAGAGCGGAGAAGGAAGGGAGCGGAGCGCCGGTTTGGCAGTTTCTCGGATTGATCTGCACCCGCCACGTCCCTTGTAACCTGTCCTCAGGATTCGACTGGGCGGCTGCGTCCCGGCCGAAAGGCTGAACGAGCACACCCACCAAGACCAATACAACAACCACAGAGAATGTCCTGCGCAATTTCGAGTTCACGGTTCTTCCCTCCTTTAGAACTTAATCAAAATGGACTACCTTTGCTCCCTCCTCACATCCGGCTATTGAATGATTCCGACTATGGCCACCGAACGGGGATTGATTCCTGCGGCTATCGTGCCTATGGACGTCAAGGCCCCGGTGGTGACGTTGATGGTGTACATCGAGACGTCGTTAGAGCCGCCATTCGCCACATAGGCGAACTTGCCGGACGCATCCACGGCCACCGAACGGGGATTGCTTCCTGCGGCTATCGTGCCTATGGACGTCAAGGCCCCGGTCGCCGCGTTGATGGTGAACATCGAGACGTCGTTAGAGCCGCCATTCGCCACATAGGCGAACTTGCCGGACGGATCTACGGCCACCGACCCGGGAGTGATTCCTGTGGCTATCATGCCTATGGACGTCAAGGCCCCGGTCGCCGCGTTGATGGTGAACATCGAGACGTTGTCGGAGAATTCATGCGTCACATAGGCGAACTTGCCGGATGGATCCACGGCCACAGAACTGGCACCCGCTCCTGCTGTGACTATCGTCCCTATGGACGACAAGGCCCCGGTGGTGGCGTTGATGGTGTACATCGAGACGCTGCCGGTTCCTCGGACAAGGTCTCCATTCGCCACATAGGCGAACCTGCCGGATGGATCCACGGCCACCGAGTTGGGGAATAGTCCGGCGGCTACCGTGCCTATGGACGACAAGGCCCCGGTGGTGGCGTTGATGGTGTACATCGAGACGCTGCCGAAGAAGCCGGCGAGGCCGTCGCCTCCATTCGCCACATAGGCGAACCTGCCGGATGGATCCACGGCCACAGAAGTGGGACCCGCTGCTGCTGCGTCTGCGGCTATCGTCCCTGGCTCCAAGGCCGTTAAGGCCCCGCTGGCGGCGTTGATGGTGTACATCGAGACGTTGCCGGAGTCTTCGTTTGCCACATAGGTGAACCTGCCGGACGCATCCGCGGCCACCGCACGGGAACGTAGACCTGCGGCTATCGTCCCGGGCGCTAGGGCCGTTAAGGCCCCGGTGGTGGCGTTGATGGTGTACATCGAGACGTTGCCGGGTGTTGGGGAAAGATCTGAGAAAAGGCCTTCATTCGCCACATAGGCAAAGCGCGGCAAAAACAGTCCGATGGTGAAGTTGACGGTATTCGAGGGGCCCCCGCCGGAGTCAGGGTTGGTTACCGTCACGGCAGCAATCCCCGCCGTGGTAATGGCCGCCGCCGGAATCGCCGCCGTCAACTGCGCGGCGCTGACAAACGTGGTGGTGCGCGCTACCCCGGCAAAGTTCACCACCGAGCCGGCCTCAAAACCGAAGGCGGCCTCAAAGTTCGAGCCGTTCACCGTCAGGGTGAAGGCCGCGCCCCCGGTCGCGGCGCTGGTCGGCGAGATCGTGGTGATCGTTGGCCCCGTGATGGTGAACGTCAAGGAGTTGGAGGCGCCCCCACCGGGCGCAGGGTTGAAGACTGTGATGGCGGCTGTCCCGGCCACGGCAATGTCGCTCGCCGGAATCTGAGCACTGACTTGGCTGGCGCTTATAAACGCCGTTGGCCGGTCGCTGCCGTTCCAGCGCACGACCGAGCCGGTCACAAAGTTCGAGCCGTTCACCGTCAGAGTGAAGGCCGCGCCCCCCGGCACGGAGCTGTTCGGCGAGATCGTCGTGGTCGCGGGAATCGGAGTAGCCGTGATGGTGAAGTTGGCGGTATTCGAGGTGCCCCCGCCGGGCGCCGGGTTGGTCACCGTCACCGCAGCAATCCCCGCCGTGGTAATGGCCGCCGCCGGAATCGCCGCCGTCAACTGCGCGGCGCTGACAAACGTGGTGGTGCGCGCTACCCCGGCAAAGTGCACCACCGCGCCGGCCACAAAGTTCGTGCCGTTTACCGTTAGGGTGAAGGCCGCGCCCCCGGCCGCGACGCTGGTCGGCGAGATCGTGGTGGTCGCGGGAATGGGATTAGACGTTGGGGGAACCGTTGTCGCTGTCGAGCCGCAGCCGTAAATCCCAACGCCCATGGCCACGGCGATTACTATTCCGATCATTCTACGCTTGCTTTTGCGGCTCATCGCTCCCTCCATACCCAATGGAATCCGAATTGTCGTTTTGCCCGAGATGGAGAAAATTCCCGCCTGCTCTCGGATGCCCTAGGGATGCCAGCAGGACCAGGCGGGGGATTTTCTTCCTCTATTCGTGACGCCCATTGCAGGCTCCTTGCCGAGGGCTTGACACGCCCGGGGCACCCGTCGGCTATTTTTTCGATTGTGCCTGCCTGAGCGCGCCGACAATGGCGCGAAGCGATTTACAGCGCAATGGTGGGACTATGGTCTGTGGGTGTTCTAGTTCTGATCGTCCAGCTCTATGACTTCAGGGGAGTTGCGGGGGACACGCCCTCGGTCCGGCACATATTCCTTCGGCCATATGCAATTAGTGATAAACTACCGGCACGCTCGAAAGCCTGCTATGGAAGTCACCGGCCGAACCCGCAGAGCCCGCTTCGGCGCCTTCGAGGTGGACTTGCGTTCGGGCGAGCTGTACAAGCACGGCATCCGCCTGAAGCTGCAGGACCAACCCTTCCAGGTGCTTGCGCTTTTGCTGGAGCATCCTGGTGACCTGGTTACCCGCGAGGAACTCCGTCAGAAACTCTGGCCTGCGGACACCTTTGTTGACTTCGATACTGGCCTGAACAGCGCCATCAAGAAGCTGCGCGACGTGCTGGGCGATTCAGCCGAGGAACCCTGCTACATCGAAACCCTGCCTCGCCACGGCTACCGCTTCATCGCCCCAGTGGCGGCCCATCCACAAGGGACACCTCAAACACAGGTTCCCGCCGAACCTGCCACAGAAGTAGGCGCCGCGCCCGAGGCTATTGCCTCCTCGGCGTTCGGCGTTTCACCAGTGTCGGCCCCCAGCGTTCGTCGAACCCAGATCGCTTGGGCGTTAGCTGGATTGGGAATTCTGGTGGTACTGTTCTTTGCGACCATGCGCTTTTGGTACCCCGCCGCGGTGTCGCCCACCGCCGCTGGAGTCAGTGCCGCGCCCCCTTCGAAGCCTCAGCCCACAATGGGGAGAGCGTTCGTAATCAAGCATCCTTCGTCCAATCCTGAGGCCAATAAACTCCTCCAGCGCGCCATGGTTCTCATACGCTTTCAATTTGAGCCCCTGCAAGCGCGGTCGATGCTTGAGCGAGCTCTTCAGCTCGACCCAAATTTCACGGAAGCCCGCACCTATTACGCTGTTACTTACATCATTGCTGTTGAAGGCGGTATCTCCAACGATCCCGGAGACATCTTCCGGGCCGAGGAAGAATTGCGCCGCGTCGTAAGACAGGATCCGCAAATGGCTCTGGGGCACGCCATGCTGGGCGCTGCTCATTTCTTCCACGGCCAGATTGATCTGGCTGGCGAGGAATACCTGCAAGCCATTCGGCTGGCGCCCGGCGATTTGGGAGGTGAAGTCTGGCTTCTGATTCAAGAGCGCTTCCTTGGCAACGAAGAGGCCATGCGGGCGGCACCGAGACTCATCGAATCGGAACCGCTCTTCTGGCCCGCGCGATACGTTCTGGGGGAAATACTTCGCGAACAGGGGAAGACCGCCGAGGCGGTGCGCGTGTACGAAGGGGTGCTGGAGCAGGCCGCCCAGAATTCGACAGTGCTTCGCTGCTTGGCGCGAGCTTACCTGGACGCCGGAAACCTGCCAAGAGCCCGGCAAACACTCGAACGGCTGCGGCCGGAGGATTCGCCAAACTTCCGTGTGCGCATGGCAAAAGCACAACTCCACGCACTGGAGGGCAATCGCGCGCTGGCGCTCAAGGAAATGGACGAGGGGGTGCTCAAATACGCCGACCTGCAACCGTTCGCAGCGCTCGATGCCGCAGAGGTGTACGCCGTCCTCGGGGAAACCGACAAGGCTATCGAGTGGATCGACCGCTCGATGCGCAAAGGCGACGACCGCGCCGCTTGGCTGCGCATCGATCCTTTGCTGGCCAATGTCCGCCAGCATCCCCGCTTCAAGCAGATCCTGAATTCCATGGAATTCCGCCGCCAGCAGCGCATCGCACTTCCTGCAAAACAGCCATAACCATTGGTTCGAGCCATGCGTCGTCGACGAAGTTAAGTAACTCTTGCCACGAAAGCGATCTTGTCGAATGATGTTCATTTGGCCCGCTATCACAGTCGTGGGTCGGCTCAAAGACTAGGAGATCGTCGTCGAGATCTTTCCCCGTGAGTTCCATTCCCGTATGGGCGGTGATACTGAAAGGCTCTACCCAATTCTGAAGCGTCTTCCACCTTCCGGTCGGGGTCCCACCAGCCGAGATGGGAGCAGGGTCAACGAATCCTAAAAGGCTGCGCTGCCTTCGCGTATAATGCCCGTAGTTGGTCCACTGAGAACAGTGGAGGTACGTGGAAGCGAAAAAGCGTGGGCGAATCGAGAATCTGAAACCGTGGAAGCCGGGCCAGAGCGGGAATCCGGGCGGCAGACCCAAGCGTGACGTGGCTTCTGAGATCGCACGCGCCGTATTCGAGGGCAACGAGGAAGCGATCTACCGGGCATTGAGCAAGGCGCTCCTCAAAGCCAGTCCGAGGCTCTTTGTGGCCCTCGCCGAACGCGCTTATGGCAGACTCGAAGAATCCGTAGAGCTTTCAAGTTTCGAGGGACTTGCCGAACGGATCGCCGCAGCCCGCAAGGGCGTCGCCGACACCCGCCAGAACGAAGCAAGCCAAAGCTAGTGGTTGCAAGTAGCCTGAGAACTGCCTGGAACCAGGGAAAACGCCTGGCGCAAACTGTGCCCAATTTTGTGCCCCCTCTCGGTAGAAAACCATAGCAAGTGGGCACAGTCCGACTGAGCCAAGCAGAGCGTCAAACTGCAAGAAGATTCAACGTGAAGGCATGCCATCGCACAGCATCACGCATCATGAGGCTTGCCTTTTTTAGAACTCATAATCCGTTGGTCCTAGGTTCGAATCCTAGCGGGCCCACCAGATGCCATGAGATGTATTACCTCTATATTTTGAGAAGCCGACCCACCGGGAAGTACTACGTGGGCTCAACAGAGGGCTTGTCCCGGCACCTTCGAGAACACAACGGGGAGCTCCCCAATCCTGGGAAGTCCACTCTTGCCGGCCGACCATGGGAACTCGTTTTTCAGGCTGGCTACCCTTCCCGTGCAAGGGCGATTGCGGCAGAACGCTATGTGAAGAATATGAAGAGCAAGTGCTGGATTACCAGGTTAGTGGAAGGAACATACCGTTTGCCGGAGTTATAATCCGTTGGTCCCTGTCCCGAAGCTTCGGGACGAATCCTAGCGGGCCCACCAGCGAAATCTCCTCCACTCTCAGACTCGGCATTCAACGAGTCTCGATCCCCGGCGCGATCTCCACCTTCAGTTTCTGTGTCTCGGTCGTTTTTCTATACTCCAAAGTAATCGTGTACTCGCCGGGTTTCAAAAACTTCTGTCCTTCTCCGCCGTATTCCGTCAGCAGGTCTTTGGTGGGCTTCAAGTCCCAGGCAAGCCGGTTCATCCCAGGCCTGCCGATCATCTTGAACTTCGCAACCGGCGTCCCCTGCGCACTCGCGATCTTGATCTTCACTTCCTCGCCGGTGTACTCCCGCAGATAAAACGTGATGAGCGCTCCTTCCGGCGGATTTTCTCCGCGGAAGACGGATTTCCCGTTCCAGTCGGCAAATCCCGGCAGCGGATAAATTCCGGACGCCGCTCGCGGCGGAAACAGATGCGCTTCCTTCGCCTGCACCTCCGCGCTCAACTGCTCGAGGGCGCTGATGTCGTCCACGATGTAGAGGCTCCTCCCGTGCGTCGCAATCACCAGGTCCAATTCACGCGGATGCACCACAATATCGTCCACAGCCACCGTCGGCAGCCCGCCAAATTTCACCCAACGCCCGCCGCGGTCAAAGCTCACAAACAGCCCAAACTCCGTTCCGGCATACAGTACATTCGGATTCTTCGGGTCTTCCCGCACCACCTTGACCGGCCCGTCCGTCGGCAGGTTTGACGCGATGTTCTGCCATGTTTTCCCTCCGTCCGACGTTCGGTAGGCCAGCGGCGCATAGTTCCGCGTGCGATGTGCATCCACCGCCAGGTAGGCCACCTGCGTGTCCTGCCAACTTGGCTCGACTCGCATAATCCACTGGCCCTTCGCCGGCGCCGGCAAACCCGCCGTCAAATCAGTCCACTTCTCACCTTCATTCTCCGTCACCCACAACTTGCCGTCGTCCGTCCCCGCCCAGAGCATTCCGTCCTTCACCGGCGATTCCGCCAGCGTGTACACCACGCCGTAGTTTTCCGCGCCGCTCCCGACCGTGACCATTTTCGGCAGTTCCTGCGTCGAAAGGTCCGGACTGATCACTTTCCACTGCTCGCCCCGTGCCGAGTGCTTGAACACTTTGTTGCCCGCCAGGTAGAACACGCCCTTCTGGTGCCGGCTCCCGATGAGCGGCGAATTCCAATGGAACCGATACGCCGTCTGTCCTTCCGTCGGCTCCGGCCTCAGCAGTTTCGTTTCTCCATTTTTCAAATTGAACCGGTGCACGTACCCTTCCTGTGACTCCGTGTAGATCACGTTGGGATCATCCGAGTCAAACACGCAGTAGAACCCGTCACCGCCTCCCAGGGTGATCCAGTCGTAGTTGAGAATGCCCTCTTTCGAGTTTGTGCGGCTTGGCCCCACCCAGTTCAAGTTGTCCTGCAAACCTCCGCAAATCCGGTACGGCGTGCTCAGGTCCACGTTAATCCGGTAAAACTCTCCCGCCGCGACCCAATTCAGGTGCCCCCACGCCTTCCCCCCATCAAAGCTCTGATAGATTCCTCCATCCGTTCCGAGCAGCAACTGCTTCGGAAACTTCGGATCAATCGCCAGTGCGTGACAGTCGGGATGCACCTTTTGAAAAAGGTCTTCCCGAAACGTCTTCCCACCATCTTCAGACACGTGCAGTGCAAACCCCAGCACATAGACCCTCTGATCGTTCTCCGGATCCACTCGAATTTGGCTGAAGTAGAACGGCCGCGGATTCAACGCATTCACCCGCGTCCAGCTCTCTCCACCGTCTTCCGAGCGAAACACACCGCCTCGCTTGCTTTGAATCTCCATGATTCCGCTTGTTCCGCCCTCATCACTTTGCACGACAGCATAGACAATCTTCGGATTCTTCGCATGAATGGCCAGCCCAATGCGCCCCGTCGCCCCCGGCAATCCTTTTTCCAGCTTGCGCCACGTCGCCCCTCCATCGGTGCTCTTGAAAACCCCTCCCAGGTCCTGCCCATCCGTGTACGCAGGCCCGTACACAAACGACCACGGCTTTCTCTGCCGGGCATACAACGTTGCATAGAGCGTGTTCGGATCCGACGGGTCCAGCATCACGTCCCCGCAGCCAACCTTGTTCCCGTAAGGCGCTGGCGCTGCCAGCACCGTCTTCCAAGTCTTTCCCCCATCCGTTGTCTTGAACAACCCTCGCTCCCCGCCCGCATTCCACAGGTCTCCCATCGCCGCCACCCACGCCGTATTCGGGTCCGTCGGATGCACCACAATTCTCGCAATAAACTTGCTTTCCTTCAGTCCAACGTGGGTCCACTTTCCTCCCCCATCCGTGGACAAATAGACCCCGTTTCCCCAGCTCGAGCTGTTTCGATCATTCGCTTCGCCCGTTCCCACCCACACCACTTTCGGGTCCGACGGAGCCACCGCAATCGCCCCAATCGACGCCACCGCCTCATCCTCAAAAATCCCCTCAAACGTCGCTCCTCCGTCGCTCGTCTTCATCACTCCGCCGGTCCCCAGCGCAACATAAAACGTCGCTGGGTCCTTCGGGTCAAGCGCAATCTCCGACACGCGTCCTCCCATAATCGCTGGCCCAATGCTGCGGGCCTTCAACCCCTTCAGCAGCACTTCGTCCACTTTCGGTCCCGCCGGAAAGCTCGCTGCTGCCTGCTCCGCAGTTGACGCCATTCCTGCCGTAGGGGCGGGTGTCTCTTTCGGTTTCGTCCTTTTTGCCTGCGCCGCAACCACGCTTGCAGTCACCAGAATCACGGCTAGGACACGCAGCATTGTTTTCATCAGAAAGTCCTCTTGTGCAGGGAAATTGTAAAAACCACGCCTTGTCTCGACGCTCCTGAAGAGCCGCCATCTTAGGTTTCTCCCCCGCCCAAGTCAACGCGCATCGCGGCGTCTCCTCCGCTCCCAGATTTCTCTCGCGCCTCTTGTTGAGTTGAGTTAGTCTCTCTGCCCCGCGTGGGGGGAGGGGGCAGGCCGTCTGTATGAGGAAGGGGTATCACCGCTGGTATTCCTCGCGTCTCGGGCGCGAGCTAGGCGTCGTCGTCTACGGCCACTGGGGCCTTCCGCTCCTCGGCTTCCCGACGAGCGCCGGTGACGAATGGGAGCTGGAGCGTCAGGGCATGACCGACGCCCTCGGCGATTTTCTCGACGCCGGCCGAGTCAAAATCTTCACCGTCAACTCGGTCAACTCCGAGGGTTTTTACAACAAGGGCGCCCACCCCTTTCACCGCAGCTACATTCAGACGCAGTTCGACGCTTACATCCGCTTTGAAGTTGTCCCCCTGATTCATTCCAGTTGCCAGACCTCGGAGATTGCCATCGCCACGATGGGAGCATCCTTCGGCGCCTATCACGCTGCCAACACGCTCTTCAAGCACCCCGACGTCATCAAGCGCTGTTTCGCCATGTCTGGCGTGTACGACCTGAAACAGTTTATGGACGGACTCTACGACGACAACTTCTACTTCAACAATCCCGTAGACTATCTTTCGAATCTCTCTGACCCCACAATCTTCTCTCAGCTATCCACCTGCGACATCCACATCGCCACGGGTTCTGGCCCCTGGGAAGATAGCGGCCCCTCCTATCACCTCTCACAAATCCTCTCCTACCGCGGCATCCGCCACTCTTTGGACGATTGGGGAGCTGAGGGTGGTCACGACTGGCCGTATTGGAAACAGCAGATGCGGGAGTATGTCGGCAGGTTATTCTGAGGAGAGGTTACTCGAGTCCCAACCGGTTCAGCAGGTACCGCCCCTTTTCGATCACCGGCTCTTCGTCAATCCACACGTCGCACGTCCGCGTCAGCACATCCACGTGTGTTTTCGACTTCCAATCCGCGTGGGTTTGATTCCCATAGGGATCGCCAAACGCAATGTGCACGCCCGGCAGCTTTTCATCCTGCAAAAGGACTCCGATCATCTTGCTCAATCCGAGGTTCGTACCGAACGCCAGCTCGCCTACCCGGTCGCTGTTCTCATCGGTGTGCGTGTACTCCCAGAACTCGCGTTCCAGTTCCTCCCGCTCACACTCCGCTCCCACCAATCGCCCGGCCTGTATCTCCAGTACCAGCGGCGTCTCGTGCAGGTCCCCGTACTTCTCGTTGAAGTAATCGCCCGCAGTCCCGTCGCACACAAACCGACCATCCACCCTCGCGGGCGTCGTGAACACTTCTCCTGCCGGCAAGTTCGACCAGTACTGCGGATTGA
>Ga0247727_10003679_pt1 | contig 33588 bp, 33 predicted proteins | sample WisWelCaveWW1625_FD_202498 | JGI IMG/M metagenome (GOLD analysis project Ga0247727, IMG submission 202498) | Biofilm microbial communities from Wishing Well Cave, Virginia, United States - WW16-25 | ecosystem: Environmental > Aquatic > Deep subsurface > Groundwater > Cave microbial mat | place...
AGCAGCAGCAGGCCCTCGACCTGATCGCCGCCATCACCGTGTAGCCAGTCGCGCTCGCCCCGCCTCAATCTCAACCGATTGAAGCATAAGCAAAACTTTCAGCAACCTTCGGGGAACTTCGGGCTAAAGTGCCCGGGTTGCGAAGGGATGGGTAACCGTTCGTGATAGTCGGGTCGCTGGTTCTTTCGGTGCGGGCAACCATCCAAGAATGACCCGCCGCGGCAATGTTCGAGCCGCGGCGGCGCGGCGGATGCGCGGCCCATCGGATTCGCACCTAACGGGGGCGGGCGGGACATCTTCGCGCTGTTTTCCGGTTCTCGAGGTAGACCGACCGTAGCTGACGTCTGGTGGGCACGGGTTGAGACCCGGAACAGACGCTCCATGTGCTGCCAGGTTGGTTCGTCCGCGACTTGTGTGGCTCGTGTGACCGTAGGTAGTTGGAAGGGTCCTACTGTCTTCGACTGCTCATGGGTCGGCATATCGCCCGAGCCACACGTCCTGCGCCTGTTTTTTGATCTGGGCAACGCGACACTCGATTTCGACCGGCGTGATAGAGCTCACGGGATGGTCGATGACCACGGGCTGAAGAACGGGCATGCCGATCGCCTGCTTGGTGAGCTCGGTCTCGTTGACGAACTCCGTCGTGATGATTGCAGCCGAGGGTAGCCCGAGCTTCACCACGCAGCAGGAGCAACATGATCCGCAATCGCCGATGGCCGTCAGCACGATATCGTTCTGGCGTGCGATCTGCTCGATCAGCTCGGGTGCGGCATCCTTGGAGAAGCTATGTTTCACATAGTAGTTCACGGCGGCGAATGTGACACTCTCCCCAAGTGCCGACGACGCACCACGCAAGAGCTTGTTCGCGTTCCACTTGGAATTGTCGAGAATGCCGAGGCGAAGGCCGCCATCGAGCTGGGTCTTACGCGGCGCCACGGGCGTTGCGTTCGCGTTTACAACCTCGCGAGGATCGAAGACGAGGACGGGGAGCCTTCGACAATGCATGGCATCATCGTCGCCCTTCCCCCGTCTTGAAAATCCAGGAACCTTCCAGGATCTCAATGAACCGCATCACCGGTCGCTCTGCCTTCCTTGCCCTGCTGAAGGACGAAGGCGTCACCCACCTGTTCGGCAATCCCGGCACGACCGAGCTCCCCATCATGCACGCTCTCGCCGAGCACAAGGACCTCACCTATGTGCTGGGCCTGCAGGAGGCGCTCGTGGTGGCGATGGCCGACGGGTTCTCGCGCGCCAGCGGCAGGCTAGTCGCCTGCAACGTGCACGTTGCGCCGGGGCTCGGCAACGCCATGGGCTCGCTCTACAATGCCAAGTTCACCGGCACACCGATGATCCTGACTGCTGGCCAGCAGGAGCAGGGCCACGGCCTCACCTAGCCGTTGCTGTACCACCCCCTGGTGCCGATGGCCGAGCCGCTCGTCAAATGGGCGGTCGAGGTGACCCGCCTCGAGGACCTGCCGCGCATTGTGCGCCGTGCCGCCAAGGTGGCTACGACGCCGCCGACCGGGCCGGTGTTCATCGCGCTGCCCGGCGACATCCTCAATGCCGAGGCCGGCATCGATCTCGGCGCATCCACCCGTGTCGAAACCCGTACGCGGCCGATCGACACCCTGCTCGAGGCCCTGGCGCGGCGAATGCTGCAGGCCGAGCGGCCGGTGATCGTCGCCGGCGACGAGATCGTCAAAAGCGACGCGCTTGAAGCCGCCGCAGCCTTCGCCGAGGCGCTGGGCAGTCCCGCCTACCAGCAGAGCGCGCCGTACGGATCGCACTTTCTCTCAGAGCATGTCTGCTACATGGGTGCTCTCTCCCGCGATCAGCGCCAGGTGCGCGAAATCCTGTCCAAGTTCGATCTGCTGATCGTGCTGGGCGCCGATCCGCTGCGGATGTCGGTGTGGAGTGAGGTGGAGCCACTGCCTCAAGGCCTGCCCATGATCCACCTGGGCCTCTTGGATTGGGACATGGGAAAGAACTTCGCGGCCGAGATGGCGGTGCGGGCGGATGTGCGCGAGACGCTGCTGGCGCTGACGCCCTTGCTCAAGGAGCGCGGCGGCGAGCGCCTGGCAGCGCGCGCTAGGGTCTCGCTGGTCGAACTGGCGAAGGGCAACTGGACAGCGAAGCGGGCGCAACTTGCCGATCGCATCGAGGGACGCAGCAAGGCCATACCGATCGATCCGGACTGGCTCACATTGCAGATTGCCAAGGCGCTGCCGCCCGACGCCGTGCTTGTCAATGAGGGGCTTACCTCGGCCCGCCGTCTCGCAGACCTCGTGCCCTACCGCGACCGCTTCAGCTATCACGCGCTCGCCTCCGGCGGCATCGGCTGGGGCGTGCCGGCCGCGGTCGGCGTGGCGCTGGCGCAGGCGCCGCGCCCGGTCGTCTGCTTTTCCGGCGATGGCAGCGCCATGTACTCGATCCAGGCGCTGTGGACTGCGGCAAATGCCAAGCTGCCGATCACCTACGTGATCGCCAACAACGGCGGCTATCGCATTATCAAGCAGCGCCTCAAGGCCTTTCATGGCAGCGACAGGTACGTCGGCATGGACCTCGTGGACCCCCAAATCGACTATGCCGCCCTTGCGAGATCGCTCGGCATGGCTGCCGAACGCATCAGCGAGCCCGAGCAGCTAGCCGGAGCGTTACGGCGGGCTACCGCTAGCCGTGGGCCGATGCTGCTGGACGTGATCGTCGATGGCCAGGTGTGATGCCGGATCCGGTCGATTCCGCCACCTGGGCTCGTGAGGGCCGTAGGGCCATGCGTGCCGGGCGTGCTCCTCGATGGAAACCCCTTGGCCGTGACGCGGAGGTGCCCTTGTTGCCTTTTGCCGTAACCCCAAGGCCCCCCGCTAGAAATTGTCGTCTCCCGACGTCACCAACGGCCCGAGCTTTGGTCGGCTCCTGGCAGTGCCGCCTCCGGATGCCTACGGAGCGAGTGACGCACCCTATGGGGTGGAGACGTGATCCGGCCCGGCAGTTCGCGCAAGGCCTGACGTCGTCCGCTTCCTGACGGGATGCTGGAGTGGCGATCGGCAGCCGCCACGGAGCAAAGATGACCCTGAACGGTCCATGTTGCTGAACAGCAAAATGCTGTTGGCTGCCGGCAACATCTTCAATCTCGCCTATCGCGAACGGCAGGCGTCAACGGAACCGAACATAAGCAACCAACGGCGGTCTATGGCCCGAGGGAAAGCGCCACGCGGAAGCCGATATGGTATTGCCGCTTCGCAGCGTTTATGGGCACTCGGGTCGCCGATCTTACGCGTTGATACTGGGCGGCCCAGCTGCCCCCGCGGACGACGCCAATCTCACAGCCTCCAAGGCGCGCATAGGCTGATCCGTCGGTGGGGAGTTCGCGTGCATCGGCCGACCAGCAATCGGCGGTCCATTCCCAAGCATTGCCGTGCATGTCGAAAAGGCCCCACGGGTTGGGCTTGAGCTTTCCCACCAGAATTGGCCCATGCGTGACCAAGTGGCTGCGACACGCGCCGCGCCAGCTAAACGGCGAACCCAGATCGGCGAATCGCGCATGCTGGCACAGTCGGCTCTCGTCGTTGCCGAAGCTGTAGCTGGTGGTTGTCCCGGCTCTTGTCGCGTATTCCCATTCCGCCTCCGACGGGAGCCGATAGGGTTTGCCGGTGCGCCGCGCGAGCCACGCCGCGTACGCCTGCGCCTCGTGCCAGCTCACGCAAACCGCGGGATGGGACCCCTCGACATTGAAGCCCGGCTGGCGAAACGAGGCCTCCATGGGAGCCCACTGCGCGGTCTCGGCGTCGACCTTGTAGCAAGTTTTCCCGACCGCAAGCCCGGCGTCCGCGACGAAAGCCTCGAATTGGTCGACGGTGACCTCAAACTTCCCGAGGGCCAACCGCTTGGCGATGACTACACGCCGCGGCAGTCCCTCTGTCTGCTCGCGCCCGCCATCGTCGGCCGGGGAGCCCATCATGAACTCGCCGGCCGGCAATTCGACCATCCCGGGACAGACACCGCAATCCTTGAAGGTTGGGGCAGCTTTATGCGCAGCTGGAAGCGGGCGCGACGGAACATTGGCGCCGGAACCCGTTGGGCGGGCCAGCAGATAGTTGACCAAGAAGCCTGCGCTGAGGAGAACCGCCAACGCCCCCGCTGCTATCGTCCTCCGGCGCGAACCGGCGAGTATTGCCGCAAGGCCCATGCCGACAAGCGGGCCGGCAGGCTTATTTGACGCTGCGGCGGCGTCATCGCGGCTCGCCAGCCCCGGCTCTTGCGGTCTAGAACGTGTCGCAGCCGGCGGAGCGGCCCTCCACGACCTCCCCTACGAAGCGAAAGCCGCGCCCATGAACGGTACGGATGAGCCGCTGTGCCGATCCGTCGTCGCCGAGAGCCTGGCGCGCCGCCTTGATGCGGCTGCTCAGATTGGCATCCGAGACGATCCGCCCTTTCCAGACCCGCTCGATGATCTCGTCCTTGGTGACGGTGCGCTGCCGGTTCTCGATCAGGAAGATCAGAAGGTCGAACACCTGCGGCTCGACCGGCACAAGCGCGTCCTCGTGCAGGATCTCGTGCGCCGCCGGGTCGATCAGATAGGCACCGATCCGATACGACATTGGACCCCCGATCAGCAGACGCGCCCCGCCACTTGGTCGCCGCTTCAGCTACGAGGGTTCGGGCTCGTCCTCGAATTACTGAGGAAATCCAGCATCTCTTCAGGAAAAATTCAAGCCGCCTTCAAGCTTCGGAGCGTGCTCCGCAAAGAAAAGTGAGGGCCTGCCTGGTCGGCACCGGGAAGCAGACCCAGAGAAATTGTCATGACCAAGACGTTCTGCGTGTCAGCCCTTGTCCTCGTCAGCCTGCTCGCAGCTCCGCTTGCCTCCACGGCGACGGCCCAACAGGCCAAAGGACTCACGCAGGAATTGGTCGCTGTTCAGGTTCGACCGGGCGTTACCGTGAGCTACCTCGGTCTCGTGGCCCCCGCAAAGCCCTCGGCGGCTGTTGTGCTGCTTGCTGGAGGACAAGGCCTGCTGAGCCTTGGGCAGGCGGGCTCGATAGGCACCGATCTCAGGCGTAATTTCCTGATCCGCTCGCGTGAGTTGTTCGCCCTCCAGGGCTTCTATGTCGCCGCGCTCGATGCCGCTTCCGACCTCGATGAGGGCATGAACGGCGCCTACCGCCTGTCGCTGCGGCACGCGCGTGAGCTGGGTCACGTGATTGCCCACCTGAAAGGCCGCCTTGGTGTGCCGGTTTGGCTCGTCGGCACCAGCAGCAGCACGCTATCGGTTGCCAGTGCGGGCGCGCGGCTTCCGGCGGCAAGCCTGCCGCGTCCGGATGGGATTGTCATGACATCCAGCATGACCGAGCTGACCCCGTATTGCCTCAAGTCTGTTTACGACGCCCCGCTGTCCGCCATCCGCGGACCGGTGCTTGTGGTCTCCCATCGCGATGATGGCTGCGCGTGCACCCCCGGGTCTGCCGCTGCGGGCAGCAGGCTTCTCGCCGCGCTGACGAGCGCCTCTGCGAAGGAGCACAAGGTTTTCAACGGCGGGCTGCCGCCCGTGTCCGGTCCTTGCGCGGCGCGCGCGCCGCACGGCTTTTTCGGCATCGAGGATCGGGTGGTCAAGTGGATCGCGGACTGGATTAGGGCCCGCTGATACTCGCGAACCGATTACTGGCGAACCGATCATTGTCACCAAAATCCAAGCCCTCTTCAGGAAAAATCCAAGCCGTCTTCAAGCTCGAAGGTTCGCTCGACCTCAAAGTGTGGGTGAGTAACGGGTACGGCCCTGTCTATGCCGGGCAGACTTCACAGTTTTGGGGTCCCCCATGAATTCGCAGGAAGAAAAGCGCACCGCTGGCACGGCTGTCTGCAGAAGGAGGAAGTAGTCGTGCGTCTCTTTATCCTAGCGTCCGCTTTGTGCGCGCTCGCCGGCTTGGCCGCCTCGTCCGGCCCCGCCACGGCCGCCAAGACCAAGATGGGTTGCGAGCGCGGCAAGGAAGTGTGGAATGCCACCGCCGACAAGTGCGAGCCCGGCGCCAGCAAGTACAAATTGGCGGCGGCGGCGGGAAAGGTCGTTGCAAAGCCACCGGGCAAGAAGCAGCCGCCCAAAACGCCCAATAAGAAGTAGCGGCTCGGAGTCCCGCTGAACACGCAGAAAATTCGCATCGGCGTCATAGGTTCCTATGACACGGGGAACGGCACGAAGTGCCAAGTTTGGCGATGGAGGCCCTTCGAAGGGAGAGCAAGTCATGCAAAGACTTGTAGTCGGTATTATCGCCAGTCTGGTCTTGGCCAGCCTGGTCGGTCCCAGTTTCGCAGTCCCATCCGTTCCCATCCCGCCGCCCAAGAGCGTGAAGTCGAGCGGAAAGGGCGTCAATCCAGACAGATTGCCCCAACGTCGTGGCACAACGAAACGGCGTGGCCCGTTGCCAGGTGTTGGCACGAGCCCCGGTCGCCGATGAAGGCCGGATAGAGGCAACCGGCTGAACTTTTGCCGGTAAGAACTCCGTCGCCTCCGTGCTGCTTCGTCGTTCACGGGCCCCGCCCTTGGCGGGTGGGGTAGGATCGAGACTGAGGATATGGAAGCCATGGCTGCACGCCGCATGGCGCTCGTCTTGCTGATGCTGGCGTCACTGGCCGCGACTGCCGATCCCGCTGCGGCCTGCCGGCTTCACTCTCGTCCCGACGCCGAGGGCCGCTGGGTCGTCGACGACGGGCAACGCAAGATCGGCTATCGCCTGTCGGGGCGTCCGCACCCCCGCTTCGAGTTCAAAATTGAGAAGACGGGCCCCTTCGCCGACCCCCGAATCGTCTGCCGCGACTGCCCGCCGGGCGCGACTCTGGGGCTGATCTGGCAATTTGCCGGCACCATCGACGTCCCACCCATGTATTTGGCACCGGAGGCACTGCGCCAAGAGCTTGAACGCACGGCGTCGGGCAAGAGCATGAAGATCCGGCCCATGAGCGATCAAAGAGGGATCACGCTCGACAGCTTCAGAGGCTGGGCCATGCCCTTCGAACATAGGGGCGAGAGACCCTCGGACTCCAAGTTTGCCGTCCTCTATGGCTACCTCACCGACGGCTGCGCAAGCATCGTTCTCGTTGCCGACACAAATCCTGTTTTCGGCGGCGGGCCCTCACCGATCTGGCTTCCGGCCGACGAGATCATGCGACTGCTCGGCGAGATGCTGCAAAGCGTCACCGTGACCAGATTCGATCCCTGAACACGCGCACTCTCGATGCCGAGCGGTGGTGCCTGTCGGGCGCCCAGAAATTCGCACTGATGTCATAGGTTCCTATGACGACTGGATTAGGGCCCACTGATACCGGAGAACCGATCATGGTCACCAAAATCCAAGCCCTCTTCAGGAAAAATCCAAGCCGTCTTCAAGCTCGAAGGTTCGCTCGACCTCAAAGTGTGGAACTGCAGAAGATGCGCTAGGGCGTCGCCACGCGCGTCGCACGTTCAGGGAGGAAGTCAGCATGAAAGCGTTCTTAGGCGCCGCCGCTTTGATCGCAGTTTTTGCAAGCTCTGCAATGGGTGCGCTCGCGCAGGAGAAAGTGGCGACGAAGAAAGGTTCCGAAGGACCGTATTCGATCCGAGGCAAGATTAAGCTCGTGGATTGCGCTGCCTCTATTACCGAGGTTCGAATTAAGGCTGCCGGCAAGACTGCGCAGGCCGAGGCCAATCCGGCCAAAGAGTTCGAGTACAGTTACACTCTCGTGGATGCGGGATTCCGGCCTGGTCAACGCGTTGTCATTACGCCCGAGCTTCCGGCGACACGCTGCGTGGGTGGAACATGGCGTCCTTCGTCCCGAACTGTATCCTTGGGTGCTAACCTGGGTCTGAACGCTCAGGATTTCACGTATGTCGGCTCTCCGCGAACCGCATCGGTTGCTTGGGATAAACTTGTCGTCCCGTTTCAGGTCGCTATGGCGGCGATACAAATTCGCCTCAACAATTATGCCAGTGGCGGATCTTTCGTACGGTTGGACTTGGGGGACCAGGGATCCTTCGATAAGACGTTCAATATTCCGACCATTCCAATACCGTCCCCGGTCCCGATTCCGTTCGCAGCCGATACCCTAGGAACGATATATATCAATGACATCAACCTTAGCAGGGCTCAGATCACCACCGATATGGCCCGATCCCCCTTTACAATGACGCTGACCATGTTTTTCGAAACGCGTGGCGGGAAGGAGATTACGATCACCGGACCGCTGCCTGGTATAGATATTACGAAAATGGAACTCGCTGTAGTGTTCACGCTGGAACGATATAACCATTCCTTGACATACAAACGGCTCAGCACCGCCTTTACGCTCCGGACCAAGACCATCGCGGGATGGGATAATCCATTGTCCATAGAACAAAAACTGAAGCCAGTGGTAGAGGCCAAGATCTCGGAGTATCTTGATGATCCTGCATTGCGCGGGGCGGTAGCAAAGATATTGAAAGACGTGTTGAAGACCAATGGTATCGACGGTTACGTGACCAGCATGACCTTTAGGCCCGCCAGCAAAGCTAGGGAACCGTTTCTCCAGGTTCGCTACGTGCCGGTCGAACCCATGCCTATCCCCATGGGTCCGGCGGCCAGCACGAAATCGCCGATACAAAAGTGATAGTGGCGGGGAGCGTCCGGAGTGGAGAGAAGGGGTCGGGCATGGGTCGAGCCGTAGGCAGCTCGTCAAATAAGGCCCGATCTGGACCGCAGCTTGCTAGTTGAGCGTCGGCCCTAGGGTAAACATCCGAAGTCAGTTGACAGCCAGAAACGTGGAGGTGTTCAGATGCGTGGACCGAAAGCATTGGCGGCGATATTGGCATTCTCCAGCTTGGCAGTGGTGCCGACAGCTGCGGGCGCAGCAGATGTTTGGCTAGCCGAGCTTGCCGTGACGCTGACAGCAACGAAGAACGTGGCAGCGAAGCAGCTGAGGTACGTTATCGGCGTCAAGAACAATCAAGACGACACCGGCCGCGACATTGTGGTGGCTTTTACTCCTGGGATGGCTATGCCGCCCCAAAGTTTGAGTGTCGTAAGTGTGAGTGTGGAAAGCGGATCGGCACAATGCAAGACTTTGACAGTTGGACCCGTCAAAATGCTGGTAGTGAAATGTTCGATTGCACTTCTCCAACCTGTAGGCACCGACCCCATGGGTGTCAGAATCGTTGTGGTTGTGTCAAACCCTACAAACGGTCCACGGAGTGCATCCGTTCAGGCGATGGGAATCGTTCCCGACGTCAACATGGCAAATAATTTTGCTTCGGCCCAAACGCCGTGATTGCGGCGATACACCGCCGTGGCCTCCTCGGTGGGGGCCACGGTCGGCGTGAGGTGCCTATCCCCTTTGATCAGGTGAAAAAGCAGTGAAACCTGCACAGACGCTGCCCTCCGCTCCTGCTCATAATGCCGAGATGCTTTCTGGGATAAATTTGTGCGCGTCGGACACCCTTCGGCTGCTGGTGAGAGCGAGCTACCGCGAGCCGATTAGACAGCCCGCTTCGCCTGCCCGATCCGAAGCACAAAGAACACTGCCTGATTGGTCTTCGCCGATGTGGATCTCCCCTGATCTTCACAAGCGCGTGAGAAGCGCTATGTCCACCCGCGCCATTGTGCTGACCGCATTGACGCCGGCTCTGGTTTGCGCCGCCTCGGCGCAGTCGCTGGTTACCGCTGCCTGCGAGGCCCGGCCGACCGTGACATGCGTTCTGGCCCTCGCGCGCGAAGCCGGCGGCGGCCTCGGCCACGACAGCAAGATAGTCGACCTTCTAATCCGGTCCGGCGATCGGGCCGGCGCCGAGGCTCTGGTCCGCGATCTCGTCGCACGGCTCGAGGCCGAGGCTCAGGCCGCATCTGCCCAGGCCCAGGTCCCACCCAAGGACCAGATCGAGGCGAGAAGGCGGGCGAGCTCAGGGCCCGTCGAGGCGCGAAACCGAGTGTGGGCGCTGATTGAGGCGGCCAACCTCGCCAGCAAGCTTGGCGATATAGCCGCCACGACGGGCATCCTCGAGCGCGCGCAGAAATCGGCCGACGCGATCGCCGACGGGCATCAGCGGTCGCTGGCCCTGGCAGGGATGCCAGGCGCGCTGATGCGCGCGGGCGACACGAGCGGCGCGCTGGCCATGGTCGAGCGGCTGCGCGCCGGCGCGGCGGCGCCAGTCGGCACGACCATTGCTGAGTGCGCCCCGGGACCCTCAGTGGTGCTGCGCCCTGTTCTGGATCAGCCGTCCCAATCTCTCCGGCTCATGCCCGGCACACCGAGCTCGATGCTGAAGAGCCTGGCGATCATTGCGCTCGAGCGCGGCGACATTGCCAAAGCGCTGCCCATCATCAAGGCCATTACCGATCCAAATCAGTGTTTCGATGCCTTGAAGGGGGTTGCGAATGCGCGGCTGCGCGCCCGCGACGATGCCGGCGCCATGAGCATCGCCAACGGTCTGCAGAATCCCTGGTTGCGGTCGTGGATCCTGAAGGATATCTCAGCGGCCCGCGTCTTCGGCGGCGACCGCAAGGGTGCGCTCGATCTGGCGCGCGGCATCCCTGACCGCAACACTCGGTACGATGCACTCGCGACCATTGCCGAGACGATGGCCAAGAGCGACCCCGCCGGGGCCCTGGCAATGGCGAATGCTGAGCAGCTGACAGCCGGCGGCCAGCTGCGCCCGCGCGCCGAGATTGCGGTCGCATTTGCGAAGAAAGGCGACTTTGCGGCGGCGCGCGGCATTCTCGTAGCGATACGCGCTGAGATTGCGGCGATCCCCGATCCGACGAGCCGCGGCGTCGCGCTCGGCCATCTCGCCTACGCCTACGCGCGCACCCTCGACGCCGAAGGTTTTGCGCAGTTCGTGGGCTCGCTCGATCGACAGGCGGATCAGGTCGGAGTGCTGGCGCTGCTTACCGTCGAGCTTGCCAGGGCCGGCCGGGGCGAGCCCGCAAGGCGCGCGCTGTTGCAGGCGCTGGCCATCACCGCCGCCATACCCGATGCGCACGAACGGGTACTCGCGGATCAGCCCCTCGTCGAGGCGGAGACGGCTATTGGCGACATTGCCGCGGCCCACCAGCGCGTTGTCGCCATGGCCCCGATTGTGCGACCGTCGGCGCTCGCCAGTATGGTGCGCTTGCTGGTCGAGGCACGCAACCACGCCGAGGCCGTGCGGGCGGCCAATGCCATCACCAACCCGAGACAGCGCTCCGAGCAGCTGATCCTGATTGCCGAAGCGTTGGCGGCGCAGTCCGGCGCAGCGACGAAGAACTGATCGACGCCGATCCTGGTCGACTCTTCGCCGATCAAGCGGCACCGCAAAATAGCCGTCGCAAATTGGCAACCCGTGTGCGCCGCATCGCTCCCGAGAACTTCCCTTGTCGGCACTGACCCGACGGACGCATACGGAGCAAGTGACGCACCCTATTGCGTGGAGACCCGACGTGTTCCGGCCCGGCCGTTGACCGAAGCCCGCCAAAATGCGCACAGGCCGCTGGCGTCGGCGCTTGCATGAGTGGATTTCGGCTTCCACCTGCGAAAAGGGCGCGTGGACGGGTGCATGGATCCCCGCCGCTGTTTTTGCGCGCCTTCGGCACGACGCAGGGATGACGTAACTGGCGCTCCCGCCTCTAGCCGGGTTCGGCCGGCAGCATGGCCCCGGTTTCGGCGGGAAGCGCCGCCCCGTCCAGCCGGCCGCCCTTGATGCGTGCGCCCTCCAGGGCCAGCGCCTCCGCCAGCTGCTCGCGCGCCTTCTCGGCCTGACGCTGCCGGTTCCACAGGCTGGCATAGAGGCCGCCCGCCGCCAGCAGCTCGCCGTGCGTGCCCTGCTCGACCAGGCGGCCGGCATCCAGCACCAGAATATTGTCGGCGCCGACGATGGTGGAGAGGCGGTGGGCGATGACGAGCGTGGTGCGGCGTTTGGCGACCTCGTCGAGCGCGTCCTGGATCTCGCGCTCGGTGTGGCTGTCGAGCGCGCTGGTGGCCTCGTCGAGGATCAGGATCGGGGGCGCCTTCAGAATGGTGCGGGCGATGGCCACGCGCTGCTTCTCGCCGCCGGAGAGCTTGAGGCCGCGCTCGCCCACCATGCTGCCGTAGCCCTCGGGGAGGGCGCGGATGAAGGTATCGATCTGGGCCAGCCGCGCCGCCTCGTAAACCTCCGCGTCGCTGGCGTCCGGGCGGCCGTAGCGGATGTTGTAGAGGATGGTGTCGTTGAACAGCACGGTGTCCTGCGGGACTACGCCGAGCGCCGCGCGCAGCGATTTCTGCGTCACCTCGCGGATGTCCTGGCCGTCGATCGTGACCCTGCCGCCGGCGACGTCGTAGAAGCGCAGCAGAATGCGCGAGACCGTGGATTTGCCGGCCCCGGACGGGCCGACGATGGCCACCATCTTGCCGGCCGGCACCTCGAAGGAGAGCCCCTGCAGGATCGTGCGCTCGGGCTCGTAGCTGAACCTGACGTTGTCGAAGCGGATGCCGCCGCCGGCAACCTCGAGCTCGCGGGCGCCCGGCCGGTCGGCGACCTCGGGGGCCACCGCCAGCACGTCCATCATGCGCTCGATGTCGGTCAGCCCCTGCCTGATCTCGCGATAAACCATGCCCATGAAGTTGAGCGGGATGAACAATTGCAGCAGCAACGCGTTGACCATCACGAACTGGCCGACGCTGGCTCGCCCGGCCGCCACGTCGAGCCCGGCCATCACCATGCACAGGGTTAACGCAGCGGTGAAAATTACGGCCTGCCCGGCGTTAAGGACGGCGAGCGAGGTGTAGGTCTTGATGCTGGCGCGCTCGTAGGCGGCCATCGACTGGTCGTAGCGCACAGCCTCGCGCTGCTCGGCGCCGTAGTACTTCACGGTCTCGTAGTTGAGCAGGCTGTCGACCGCCTTGGTGCTGGCCTCGGTATCGCTCTCGTTCATGGTGCGGCGGATCCTGATGCGCCAGTTGGTCGCCTTAACCGTGAACCACAGGTACAGCACGATCATCGCCAGGACGGTGACGACGTAGCGCCAGTCGAACTCGATGGCGCACACCGCCAGCACCAGCGCGAACTCGACGATGGTCGGCACGAACGTCATCAGCACCATGCGCGAGATGTTCTCGATGCCGAGCCGGCCGCGCTCGAGGATGCGCGTCAGCCCGCCGGTCTTGCGCTCGAGGTGGAAGCGCAGGGACAGGACGTGCATGTGCTCGAAGGTGTTCAGCGCCAGCTTGCGCACGGCGTGCATCGCCACCTTGGCGAACATGCCTTCGCGCACCTGCACCAGCAGCGTCATGGCGATGCGCACCGCGCCGTAGAGCACGATCGCCAGCACCGGCGCGGCGGCGAGCCACGGCAGCGCCACCGTGCCGGGCACATTGGCACCCGAGGCCGCTACCAGCGCATCCGTGGCCCACTTGAAGGTGAAGGGCATGGCGACGGTGACGAGCTTGGCCAGCAGCATCAGGGCGAGGGAGAGGACCACGGTCGCCTGCAGGTCCGGCCGATCGGACGGCCACACGTAGGGGCCGAGGCCCCTGAGGACGCGCAGGTGCTCGCGCGAGGGCCTGAGGCGGGCGGCCGCAGCGGCGAAGACGCCGCGGCCCGGGGCTCGGTGGAGGCGTTGCATGGTGCTGGCTTAGCCCCCGCTGGCGGCGTTGTCGATGCCCGCCGCGAGCGCAGACGCGTCGCGGGCTGCCCCGCTCGGTCCAGGCGGCATCCGCAACCGGTGCCGGAGCATCAGCCCGCGCTTTGTAGCCGCCTCGTCGATCGCCGACAGCAGCCCTGCATCCAGGGCGATGTTGGCTTTGACGGCGCGGCTGGTTTCGATGACGAGCGGCACCACGGCCGGGACGCTGCCCTCAGCGAGATCGCGAGCCACATCTGGGTCCTTGCCGATTGCCGCGAGGTCTCAGGCTTCGGGAGGCGCTCTTTGTTCTCGAGCGCGTCCTCCAGCTGCTCGGCCTGCCGGTCCAGCAGGTCGGCAGGGGTCTCGTCCTCCTCCGGGGCGCGCTCCACGTCGCCAGGAAAGGCGATCAGCTCTCCCGTCTTGCGATCGATGTAGGCGGTCCAGTCGTCGAGCCCGACGTCCATCTCGTCGACGACCGCTTGCGGTTGCATGGTAGCGGCATTGCGGGCCACTCCATCTCCCAGGCGCAAAGGTACGCTCGAGCGGTCCATCCATCGCCTGGCCAGCCTACGTGACGGGCTCGAACGGCCGCTGCCGATGCGCCCTGAGCCACGCCTCGTTCTCAGCCAGCGCCACGCGGCCAAGCTCGAGCCCCAATTTCTGGTCCGCCTCCAGAATCGTGCCGGCATCAGCGCCTGGCTTGCTGCGAGTTTCGAGAGCGCGCTCCCGTGCAGCTTTGAACCTTTGCAGAGCCTCGCGATAGGAGATCGCCTCGGCCTCCAGTGCACTGCGCTCGATGACGAAGCGGACGGCGCCTGATGCCGCCGCCAGTACGATCATGAGCACGAGGGATAACCTTTCAGACATGTCCAGCGCTCTGACTGCTTCGATGTTTTGGCCCAACAGGAAAGCGATGCCGGCGGGTACCAGCAGCGCTCCCAGCGGCACCGCAACGCGCCAGCCATGCTTGCCACTGTGCGTACCGCGCGTACCCAAGAGACGCCTGTACCAGAGCCAATGGGATATGCGCTGCCACAAGTTCGCACGCGGTGGCGATGAGCCCTGCTGGGGAGCCCGAACCCAGATCATGAACAGCGACGCCCACAGAAAGCAAAGGGCGGCGGCGGCCAAACCGAAAATCGGCAGCCAGTGCCGGTACTCGGCGACAAGCGCCTGCGCCCGTGGCTGGACTTCGGGGAAGCGTGTCCCCAGCTCACGAAGCAGCATTAGCAGACCGATGGCCACGCCGACGCCGACCGAGAGCTGGAAAAGATACCAGGCCAGGGAAGACCATCGGATCGCGGCCCGGTGCTTGCCGTCGCTTGTATTTTTGAACCAGTCGATCTGGTTTGGTATCCAAAAACTCGTTTTTTCGAGATCTAGCACAAGGGGCTGGCCTCCCAGAGCAGGCTTGGGACCCAGGAGAACTGCCGCATCGATGACGGCCCGTATCCCGCTTCGGAGGACGGCAAAGTGACCCTCTCCGCCGACGAGGTAGTAGCGATCCACCCTGTCCTTCGGCCTTCGCAGTCCGAGGTGCCACCATTCGACCTGCACACGCATGGCCTCTGCCGCCCCACGATAGTCCTCCGCGTGGGCCGGCAGCGCGTTCTTGTGAACCCAGGAGACGAGACGCAGCCCGCAAAGAAAGGTGAAGACGTATCCCGCAAAGAGCCAACGCGGATCGAGCCACGGAAAAAGAGAACGCACATCAAGCTTGGCGTAGCTTTCGAGGATTATCACGGAGACAACAAAGACAACGGCAAGCCCTCCCATCGACCACGTCAGCCGCTTCTTGTCCTGGCCCTGAATTGTGCTGAGGTTCCGACGCAGTCGCCGGATATAGTCACCAGCCGGATCGTCGGCGTTGACATCGAACAACTGCTGGGCGGCGGGTAGCTCAGTTGCGGCCCAGGGCTCGCGCGCGCGCCGGTTGTAGGCCTCGATCCGTTTAAGCGTCATCCAGGCGTAGTGCTGGTCTCCCTTCATGTCTGCAACCTTCCTCCCGTCCGGATCGATGATCTGCACCAGTCCCTTCACTTCGCCATCGAGCGGCTCGGGAAGCGCGATCTCTTCGCTGATCTGGACGACCTCGCGGGCTGCTGCGTCGAGCTTGCCGCCGCGCTTATACTGGACAATGCGCGCCGTGCCCCCGACCTTGGCCTTGGCCGGCTCTTCTCCGCTGGGCATCACGGCGATCAGCAGGCTGCAGCGGTCGGCGATCGCGAGGCCGACCTGCTCGTAGTGCTGGCGGCGCACCGGGTTGTCCGCCGTGCGGTGCAGGTCCTCCGGCTTGTAGGGTTCGCCCGACGGACTGCGCAGCGGGTTCAGAACCTTCAGCAGGAAACGCTCGGGCGGCGCGGCAAGAACGCGCTCAAAGCATTCGCGCCATTTGGAGTCCGCTTCCTCCGCGAAGTCCTCGAGGAATAGGTTCTCCTTGAACGGCAGAATCCCGACGACCGTCCAGCGCGGCCGCTGCAGGGCGACCTCGGCCGCCAGAAGGTCTGCACCCTTTGCCAGACCCGTGACCAGCACCAGCGGCGTGTTCGGGAAGTGCTCCTCATCCTCGAGTCTGGAAAGCGCCTCCTGCAAGCGCTCGCGGACGAAGTCTACTTTGTCCCCGAGCTCACGCTTGCCGGTTACGCCAATCACAATGGGAATCAACGGGGGCAGGGGCATAGTTTTCTCACCTCAGCAATAGCGGGCAGATCTCCCACCTTCAGGAATAGACCGGCAGTCTCGTGTCCGACTGTAACCGAACGAAGGCAGCGCAACCGGCCTCAGTCCAACACGTGGCTCACCATGCCGTCGGCGAGCTTGGGCTCGAACCAGGTCGACTTGGGCGGCATGATGCCGCCGGCATCCGCCACCGCCATCACGTCCTCCATCTGCGTCGGATAGAGCGCGAAGGCCACTGCCATCTCGCCGGCATCCACCCGGCGCGCCAGCTCCGGCAGGCCGCGTCCGCCGCCAACAAAATCGATGCGCTTGTCGGTGCGCTGGTCGGCGATGCCGAGCAGCGGCTCGATCAGGTTGCGGGCGAGCAGCGTGACCGGCAGGCGGCCCAAGGCATCGCCCTGGGGCACCAGCTCGGGCCGCAGCTTCAGGCGGTGCCAGCTGCCGGCCAGATACATGCCGAACTCGCGCCCCTCCGCCGGCCGCACCGGCGCCGCCGCCGGTGTCACGGTAAACCGCTCGGCGATCTCGCGCAGCAGCGCCTCTGGCGTGCGCCCATTCAGCTCCCGCACAACGCGGTTGTAGTCGAGGATCGCCATGGCGTGGTGGGGGAAGACGACGCTCAGGAAATGGCGGTGCGAGCCTCCCGCGCTCCCGCGCGCCGCCGAAACGCGCGCCGCCGCTGCCGAGCGGTGATGCCCGTCGGCGATGTAGAGCGCCGGCAGGGCATCGAAGGCGCTTGTGAGCTCTTCGATCGGCCCGCTGTCGGCGATCACCCACAGCTCGTGCGCGACGTCGTCGTCCGCCGTCACCGCCACGTCGGGGTCGCGCTCGGTAGCGCGCTTGAGCATGGTGTCGATCTCGGGCGCGTGCGGATAGGCCATCATGACGGGCCCGGTCTGGGCGTTGAGCGCCTCGATCTGGCGCACACGGTCGGTCTCCTTGACGGGCGTTGTCAGCTCGTGGCGGCGGATGCGGCCGTTCGCATAGGCCGCGAGCGATGCGATGCACGCCAGCCCGGTCTGCCGGCGCCCCTGCCAAACCGTGCGATAGGCGTAGTAGTGCAGGCGCGCGTCGCGCATGAGGACACGCTCGGCCAGCATGCGCTCGAGGTTCTCCGCCGCCTTGGCATAGACAGCGCCGCCGTAGGGATCGGTGCCCACGGGCAGGTCGATCTCCGGCTTGGAGACGTGCAGGAAGCTCCACGGCTTGCCCCTGGCCCGCTCCCGCGCTTCGGCGCTGGTGAGGACGTCGTAAGGCGGCGCCAGCACTTCGCGCGCCCGGGCCGGAACGGGGCGCAGCGCACGAAACGGCTTGATCAGCGTCAATTGCCCCTCCTGTTCGACTGCGTGGACATCCGTTTAGGGGGTGATGGAACCAAGTGCAACGTCCCGCAGATTGTGGGGTGTGTCCATGCCGCCAGTCACGCGCTTGTCACGCTTGACGCAGCCAAGCGCCTCGCCAATGCACCGCGACCGGATACGCCTCAAAAGATGGTGACCGGCATGGATGGACCTTTCACCGCAGGATGCCGTCTGATACCGTACCATTTGCATGCGGATCAGATAGCGAATATGTGCGCTGTCGATGGAGACAATCTATGAACACCTACTTTGTCGCATTCTGGAATCTCGAGAATTTGTTTGCCCCGGAAGGCTTTCCAGACCGGGAGCCCTGGATTGCCGAGGCGGTAGGAAGGGACCTCGCGGGTTGGACGGAAGCGCTGTTCGCACGCAAGATCGATCGGCTGGCCTTGGGCATCAAGAGCATGAACGGCAATGCCGGGCCGGATCTCCTTGGCGTTTGCGAGGTCGAGAACCGGTTCGTGCTGGACCGGCTCACCCAGGCATTGAACTCTATGCTGCCAGCACGCAGGTACGGCGTCATTCATGCAGATGCGACAAGGGACAAGCGCGGCATAGATACGGCGTTCCTGTTCGACGCCAATCGGCTTTCCACCAATCCGGAAGAAGTTTTTTCGCACTTCGTGATGCGGCGGACGGGCACCCGCGACATCACGCAGGCGACCTTCAAGACCTCGTCCCAGCACGAGTTCGTGGCGTTGAGCAACCATTGGCCCTCACGATCGGGCGGCCATCACACCCAGAGCCAGGGGTTCCGAATGACGGCAGGGGAGACGCTGGGCTATTGGCACGAGCGCATTCGCGAGGTGAAAGGCGACAACACCGCGGTCATTGCCATGGGCGACTTCAACGACGAGCCCGCCGATCCGTCACTCACCGTTCACGCCAACAGCTCGCGCGAGCGGGACGATATCGAGAACGCGCGTTCGGCCCGCTTCTACAACCTGGCCTGGAACTATCTGCGCCAGGATGCTGAGACGGTGTCCGGAGAACGGCGGACCCTTTACGGCACCCTCTACTACAAGGGGAATGCGAATATCTTCGATCAGCTGCTGGTGTCGCGCGCTTTTCTTCGGGGAGCTGGACCATTTCGCGTGCGCGAGCAAACAGCGCGGATCGAGACCCTCCCGGCCATGGTGGCCGACAGCAAGAACGAGGGCCCGATCCGCTTTGGCTTGCCCAAGGGGGATCCGGCCGAGAACGTCAATACCAACGGGTTTTCCGACCACTTTCCGGTGTCTGTGACGATAGAGGTCGACGAGCCCACCGGCTAGGCAAGCAACAGCCTCGGCCGCCGACCGCTGTTGATTGACGGCATCATGGCGGACCACCTCGTCCAGGGGAGCAAAATCCGGTCGGGCTTCATGCCCTCCTTTTGGCCGCCGGTTCGAAGCTGATACGCAGGCGCGTTCCTGTTGCTCTCGCAAATCGCTTGAGCGTTGTGCCGGATGGGATCCTCCGCCCACTTTCCATCCGGGCAATGGCGCTCTGGGAGGTCGCCATCTTGGCGGCGAGTTCTTCCTGGGAGAGGCCTGCATGCGATCTCGCGGCGATGAGGGCTGACGCAAGCGCAAATTCCTCTTCCAGCGCATCATATTCTCGCCGGTACTCTGGGTCCTTCATCCACTTCTTGTGGAGGTTGCTGATCTTTGTCATGTCACTTCCCTGGCCCGCTCGTGAGCGAGCTTGAGTTCTCGGCGAGGCGTTTTTTGCGTCTTTTTGATGAACACTCTCAGGATTACGATCCGGCGTCCGGGCGCGGTCACATAGATCGCCCGTGAAATTCCAGACCGGCCCTTTACGCGCAATTCCCAAAGCTTGTCCTCGATGTGGGAGACGCTGTCGCGAGGTAGCGCCCCGAGGCCGTGCTGTTCTGTCAGGTCCGAGAGACGTGTAAGCCGGGCACGCATGTCGGCCGGCAGGGCCTCGATCTCCTCGTCAACGGCCGCACTGAGCGTGGTGACCGTCCAGCCCATTCATTGAATATATCAATTTTGAGATAGAGGAGTCAACTCCGCAGCAGCTGTCAGTTCCGGCTCTTGTCGACCAGCGCCCGCTCCTTGATCCACGGCATCATGGCGCGCAGCTTGGCGCCCACCTGCTCGATCTGGTGGGCGTCGTTGAGGCGGCGGATGGCCTTGAAGCGCGGCAGGCCGGAGCGGAACTCCTGCATCCACATCGACGTGAAGGCGCCGGTCTGGATGTCCTTCAGGATGCGCTTCATCTCCGCCCGCGTCTCGTCCGTGATGACGCGCGGCCCCGACACGTACTCGCCGAACTCGGCGGTGTTGGACACCGAGTAGTTCATGTTGGCGATGCCGCCCTCGTAGATCAGGTCGACGATCAGCTTCACCTCGTGGCAGCACTCGAAGTAGGCCATCTCCGGCGAATAGCCCGCCTCCACCAGCGTCTCGAAGCCGGCGCGGATCAGCTCCACGATGCCGCCGCACAGCACCGCCTGCTCGCCGAACAGGTCGGTCTCGCACTCCTCCTTGAAGGTGGTCTCGATGATGCCGGCCCGGCCGCCGCCGATCGCCGCGCCGTAGGACAGGAACAGATCGTGCGCGTTGCCGCTCTTGTCCTGGGCGATCGCCATCAGGCAGGGCACGCCGGCGCCGCGCAGGTACTCGGAGCGCACGGTGTGGCCGGGGCCCTTCGGCGCGATCATGCCGACGTCGAGGTCGGCGCGCGGCTCGATCAGATTGAAATGCACGTTGAGGCCGTGCGCGAACATCAGCGCTGCGCCGTTCTTCAGGTTGTCGCGCAGGTGGTCGCGATAGATGTCGGCCTGCAGCTCGTCGGGGGTGAGCATCATGACGATGTCGGCCCACTTGGCGGCCTCGGCCACCTCCATCGTCTTGAGCTTCTCCTTCTCGGCCTTCGCCACGCCGCCCGAGCCCTTGCGCAAGGCAACCGCCACCTCTTTCACGCCGCTATCGCGCAGGTTGAGGATGTGGGCGTGGCCCTGGCTGCCGTAGCCGACCACGGCCACCTTCTTGCCCTTGATCAGGTTGATGTCGGCATCACGATCGTAGTAGACGCGCATGGGCCTGAGATCCTGGTTCGAGACTGAAGCGGCGGGATTGTGCCACGCCTGGGAGCCTAATCCGACTAATAACAGCTTTTCGACGGGCTCGGGAAGACGGCTCCTCCCGGGTTCGTCAGGGGTGCCCCGGGGGCATGGACGCGGTCCGAAACTTTGGTACGAGCGGATAATAGCGTTTGCGCCTCCTTGGAGGTCCGCTGGTCGGCCCTGGTCGCGACTTTCGTTTGGTTGGCCGCTCACACGTTAACCGGTCTTTCATCGTCGCCCACTACCAATTTCAACGCTCGCGATGCGGCGCGGCAGACACCATCTCGGGTGGTTCACGACGGGGCACTAGCATGCAGCCTGCACCCAATGAAGTGGGCGAGATTACCCAGCGGCTCGCGGGAGTGATCTGGCAGACGCTGCAGTTCATCTGGAACTGGTCGTTCGGCCAAATCGTGACGATGTTCCAGCTGCCGTTCAACACGCTGCCGGCGTGGAAGCAAGGGCTGTTCGCGCTTGTCATCGTGGCGCTGGGGTATCTCTTCCACAAGATCTCAAAGGACCTGTTCAAGGCGGTGCAGTCCGTCGTTGGGGCAGCCGTCGGCCTCATGTCCGCGCTTGTTGCCATGCTGCCGCAGATCATCTGGGCCGGGCTGATCGCCTTTGGCGGCGCCTGGGTGATCACCAACCTGGAACCGTCCTGGATTCCAGTCGCCATGCGGTGATCAGATTTCAGGTTTCAGGTTCTAGGTTCTAGGGGACACGGTCTCCTGAACCCACCGCTCGGACCTAAAACCTGAAACCTGAAACCTGAAACCATGTCGCTCGATTTCTCGACTTTGCTCTGGATTCTGCTGGCTTTCATGGCCCTGCAGCCCGTCCTGACGGGGCGGTGGTACGGCTACCAGCGCGCCCAGGCCATCCGCGCGATCGAGAAAGCGCACGGCACCCGCGTCATCACCATGATCCACCGCCAGGAGAAGCGCAGCCTGTTCGGCTTCTCCGTCGCGCGGCACATCGACCTGGAGGATGCGCAGACCATCATCGCGGCCATCAAGGAGACGCCCCCCGAGGTCCCGATCGATCTCGTGCTGCACACCCCGGGCGGTCTCGTGCTGGCCGCGATGCAGATCGCGCGCGCCGTGGAAGCGCATCCGGCCAAGGTGACGGTCTATGTCCCGGTCTACGCCATGTCCGGCGGGACGCTGATTGCGCTCGCCGCCGACGAGATCGTGCTCGGCGAGTTCTCGGTCCTCGGGCCCATCGATCCGCAGATCGCCGGCCTGCCGGCGGCCAGCATCGTCAGGGCGCGCGATTCCAAGCCGGTCTCCGAGGTGTGGGACCTCACTCTAGTCCTGGCCGACGTGAGCGAGAAGGCGCTGGCCCAGGTCAAGCGGGGTGCAGTCGAGCTGCTGACGCCGCGCATGGAGCAGGCAGCCGCGGAAGCATTGGCAGCAAAGCTGGCCGGCGGGCACTGGACGCACGACTACGCGCTGACCGCGGAGGAGGCAGCCGCGCTGGGCCTTCCCGTCAAGGTCGGCATGCCCGCCGAGGTGATGGAGCTCATGAAGCTCTATCCGCAACCGGTGCAGCGATCGGGCGTCGACTTCCTGCCGATCGACATCCCGCGCCAGCGGCGCGTGTAGCTGGCTGGATGATTAGAGGCCAGCTTTCGCCTGAGAGGCTCCCCGATCGCGATTCAGCTCATCCTCGCGATGCCAATGACGAATGCTCTTGATGATGTCGTCTTTCTTGGTCTTTGTGGTTTCGTAGCCGGTATAGTGTTCAGCTATGGCTTTGAGCTCAGCGAGCTTGCATTCCCGCTTTAGCTGATCAAGCAGCGTATCGAAGCGATTCCTATCGTCGGCCGCGGATATCAATTGACTTGCTAGACTGCGAGCCTGCTCCGCGGTGAGCGGAGTCCTTCTCGGAGCAGAACCGCGCCGCGGACGGCTCCTCTTGGTGCGTGCAGCGATGGCCTCCACCACGAAGTCGTCGATGGCTTGGTTACGTCCACTGCCAAAGAGTCTGAGCAGATCCACGAAAGCCGCCGCTTGCACCTTGGCGCCGCTGCTCGCAAGAGCCTTCTGGATGTCTACCAGAGTTTCTCTCAACCCTGGGGGATGACCGGGGATGCGGTTGTCATATCTCCAGTTATCTTCGATAGTCCTGACAATCGTGGCAGTCTTGGCCGTCCCAACGCCTTCAAAGACTGCCGCAAGGCGGCGAAGACCAGTTGCCCGGCCGGCTCCCTCTCCTCGACCGATCAGGTCGGCGATGGCAAGCAACACTGCGCGCATCTGTTCTGCGTTCATGATGTTTTTCTGATGAGACGTGCTCTTATGGCCTTGGCGAGTTCTTGAAAGATGGGCTGAGTCGCTGGCTCTTTCCAGTACGGGATACCGGAGGCGGCGGCAACTGCAAGGTCCGTGTCGCGTTGCAACACCGCTTCTCGGATGAAAAGCGGGAACAAGGCTACACCTGGGTCAAGTGCGCTGGTCGCCTGTGCTTCCGTTAGATCCGCGATGTCCTTGTTGACTTTCGGCAAGGCAGGACCGCGGTTCGTCATTGTGCCGATGATGCCGGCGAACTTGAGAAATGGGTTAATCTTGGGCACCAACCGACTGAACTGTTGGGCGAACCGGGTCACCGCGAGGGTTGAAGGGCGGTCAACGATCGTTGGTACGAAGAGGTGTGTGCTCGCGCATAGACCGTTGATGAAGCCAAGCGTCATCCGTGGCGGTGCATCAATGATGACGAGCTTGTAAGTCCTCTTGACGTCGTCGGAAAGTAGAGCGCGAGCGAGGCGATAGCGAACATCGTCCTCCGTCTCGCCCATCGCCCAGCGATACTCCTCACGCCGTTCCAGCGCTTCAAGCGGATAGAAGGCTGGCAGGAAATCTAGATTGCCTCTCACTTGAAGGATTGCATCTTGCCAGTGCGGCGGTAGTTGATTTTGTAGAAGCCGATCAACTCGCGACTGGTCCGTTCCAAGGCGGTGGCCGGCTTCAAGGATCATTTGTGCGGACATCGTTCCCTGATAGTCCATATCTACGGCGAGCACGCGTTCACCGGAGTCTGCGAAGCACGCCGCGAGGCTGGTGGATAGAGAACTCTTGCCGACACCACCCTTTTGGGCGGCCAAGAGAACGATGGGGATGCTGTTACCAAGCCGCTCCTCGTAGCGGTCGCGAGGGTCGCGTTGCGGATCTCGGGACCAGAAGCTCGCGTCACCGTCGTCCGTCATCTTCCGAACCAGAGCGAACCGCGATTGGAGTTGCTCGTTTTCGCGCAACGCTACCTCAAGCTTCCTCGTCATCTCGTTCGCTTCTCCGGACCTGGCCGATTGGGATAGATCCAGCTGGTATCTGACCGCGCCCAGCTCACGATTCGCATCGCGAAGCGCCTCCTCCGCCCTTTGCTTGTCCCGGAGGGCCTCGTCATAGGCCTTCCTCGCTGTCTCGTTCTCCGCGCGTATCTTCTTGATGATCCACGTGAGAACCGCGGCCAGAGTGAATGTGCCGACACCTATCAGCCCGACAACCAATTCGAACCACGGCTTGGCCACGGTGATGCAGTGGGCGAGGCCATGAGGCAGATCAAAGCAATTCATGGATGCCCCCCGGTTCAGGCGGCCAGTCCTTGACCGCCGACCGCGGAATTATCGCATATGCTCAGCCGTCAGTTCAATTCACGCCATCTGAGTTCTGACAAGCTTGCCAACGTGAAACCTCAAGCCTTCCCCTGCTCCGCAATTGCCCGGCGCCGCCAGTTGGCGATGGCGGGGAGCGACATCGACAGCAGCAGGAGGAGCGCGGTGGCCAGCAGGGCCGCGCTGATCGGCCGATTGACGAACACCATGAAATCTCCGCGCTCGATGATGAGCGCGCGGCGGAAGTACTCCTCCATCATCGGACCCAGGATGAAGCCCAAGAGCATCGGCGCCGGCTCGCAGCCGATCTTGGCGAACAGGTAACCCACCGCCCCGAACAGCACCACCATGCGCACGTCGAAGGTGTTGTTGGATAGCGTGTAGACGCCGATGCAGCAGAACAGGATGATCGCGGGATAGAGGAAGCGATACGGTAGCGACAACAGCCGCACCCAGATGCCCACCAGCGGCAGGTTCAGCACCACCAGCATCAGGTTGCCGAGCCACATGCTGGCGATCAGGCCCCAGAACAGCTCCGGGTTCTTGGTCATCACCTGCGGCCCCGGCTGGATGTTGTGCAGCATCATGGCGCCGATCATCAGGGCCATCACGACGTTGGGCGGGATGCCGAGCGTCAGCATCGGCACGAAGCAAGTCTGCGCGCCGGCATTGTTGGCGGCCTCCGGCCCGGCCACGCCCTCGATGGCGCCCTTGCCGAAGCGCGATGGGTCCCGGGCGACCTTCTTCTCGACCGCGTAGGCGGCAAACGAGGCGAGCAGCGCGCCGCCGGCTGGCAGGATGCCGAGCGCGGAGCCGACCAGCGTGCCGCGCGCAATGGGCATGGCCGATTGCCTCAGGTCCTCGCGGCTCGGCATCAGGTTACCGACCTTGTCGGTGAAGACCTCGCGCTTTTCCTTCCGCTCCAGGTTGATGACGATCTCGGTGATAGCAAACACGCCGACGGCGACGGCGATGAAGCCGATGCCGTCGAGCAGCTCGGGCACTCCGTAGGTGAAGCGCTGCGCCCCGGTGTTCACATCGATGCCGACGAGCCCGAGGATCAGGCCGACGATCACCATGCCGATGGCCTTGAGCACGGAGCGGTTGGCAATCACCACCGCGCCGATCAGGCCAAGTGCCATCAGCGAGAAATATTCGGCCGGACCAAAGCGGGCGGCGACCGCTGCCAGCGGCGCCGCAAGCAGGGCGCAGATAAGGGTTGCCACCGTGCCGGCCGCAAACGAGGCGATGGCGGCGATGGCAAGTGCAGGCCCCGCGCGCCCCTGGCGTGCCATCTGGTAGCCGTCGATGCAGGTCACCACCGATGACGCCTCGCCCGGCAGGTTGACCAGGATCGCCGTGGTCGAGCCGCCATACTGGGCGCCGTAGTAGATGCCGGCCAGCATGATGAGGCCCGCGGTCGGCGCCAGCGCGTAGGTGATCGGCAGCAGCATGGCGATGGTGGCCACGGGCCCGATTCCCGGCAGCACGCCGATCAACGTGCCCAGGAGGACGCCAACGAAGCAGTAGAAGAGGTTCTGCACGCTGATCGCGGTGGCGAGACCGAGCGCGATGTTGGCGAAAAGATCCGAGCCGCCCATGGCCTGCCCCGCCTCAACCCGCGAGGAACCAGGGCCACACCGGCATGGTCTGGCCGAGTGCCTTGACGAACAGCAGGTAGGACGCGAGCGCGAGCACCACGGCGTTGACGAGCGCCTCCCCGAGCCGGAACTCGTGCCCCGCCCAAGCCGCCAGCATCACCACGACGATGGCCGCCAGCACGAGACCGAGGGGGTGAAGCAGGACGGCGAATGCCGCCACCGCCAGCAGAATGCGCAGCAGGAGCCACAGGTCGATGCGGCCGACGGCGCCGCCGTCCGCCGAGGTGAGCGACTTGACCAGCACCAGCACGCCGATGCCGGCCAGCACCGCCCCGAGCGCGGTCGGAAAATACGCCGGCCCCATGCGCGCCGCGCTCCCCAGCGGGTAGGCCTGTGCGAGCACCACCGTGCCCGCGCCGAACGCGACGAAGGCGCAGCCGGTACAAAAATCCTGGGTGCTCCTGATATGAAGAGCCATCGCTTCCCCTCCCATTCTCTGCTTGTCACGGGAGCGTCCTCCCGCTCTTGTTCCATCCAGCCTAGTGCCTGGTATCGGAGGAGCGCAACCGGGCCACCGGTCCGACCGGACTCCCCTCCCCCTTGCGGGGAGGGGTTGGGGGTGGGGGTAGGCACAGGCGCTACGTCCGCTGTTACCCCCCACCCGGCGTGTCGCACCGAAGGCGCGCCTTCGGCGCGACGCGCCACCCTCCCCGCAAGGGGGAGGGTAGATCCCGGCCCGCGCCGTCACCAACCCGCCCGGCCCTGCGCCGCTACTGAGGCGTCAGCTCCAGGCTGCTGACAAGCTCGATCCAGATCGGCTTTTCCCTCTCGTGCAGCCGCCTGGCTTCGACATAGCCCTGCGCCGCCTCGTCGATGCCCCACATGTCGAGCAACTTTTGCACGCGCTCGCTCTTGCCTGCCTCCACCATCGACGTGGAGAGCCGCTCGACGATCTCCTGCGGCATGCCGCTCGGCCCGGCCAGACAGATGTAACCCCTCAGCCCAAACATCCTTGAGGTGGCACCCTGCTCGAGGAATGTCGCCACGTCCGGAAGTTTCCTGCTGCGCCTCGGCCAGACGGCGATGGCGCGTCCGGTCCCGGTCTGCAGGCTGTTGATGGCTTGGTCGTAGGGGCCCTGCGCCACTTGGATCACTCCTGCATTGAGATCCTGAAACATCGGCGGCGCGCCGCGGTAGTGCACGGCCTCGATCTGCAGGCCGAATTGTTTGTTCAACTCCGCAATGACCATGTGAGCGCCACCCCCGGCGCCCCAGGTGCCGACGTTCAGCTTGTTCCTGCGTGCATGCTCGACGAGATCCTTCAAGTTGGTCGCTCCGGTCGACCTGTGCGCCACGAACAGCAGCGAGCCCGGCGACATGGTGGAGATCAGCACGAAATCCTTGTCCGGATCGTAGGGCAGGTTCCTGTAGAGCACCCGGTTCATCACCATCGCCGTCGTGTCGCGGGCACCGAACGAGGCCGTCAGCCATCACTGGTTGGCCGCCACTTATGCCCAGCTGGGTCAGCTCGACAAGGCCAGGGCCGAGGCGGCGGAAGGGCTGCGCATCGAACCGTGGTTCACAATCGGCCAGGCGCTTTTTACTAGGACCTGCAAGCGCCCCGAGCATGCCGAGCATTTCAAGGATGGCCTGCGCAAGGCGGGGTATCCGGAGTGATAGCGATTCGTCGCACGGGCCGTCCTCCGCTGGCGGCGCACGTTCACCGCACTTGCATCTCCGCCTCGCGCCTAGCAGACCCTCCATCCGTGAGCTTCATGGCCCGGGGCGGCTCGTGCTAGAGACCCCGCGGGGCGCCAGTGTTGGATGCGCCCCCGTGCGCGAGGTCCGGCATGAAAGACACCACCGAACCAGAGCCTTCGGCCGGACGGCTGTTCCTCTCCGTCTTCCCCTCCATCATGCTGCCGATGTTCCTGGCGGTGGTGGACCAGACCATCGTGGCAACGGCGCTGCCGGCGATTGCCGCCTCGCTCGGCAGCGTGGAGCGGGTGTCGTGGGTGGTCGTCGCCTATCTCGTTGCCGGCACCATCGCCGCGCCCGTCTACGGCCAGCTGCGCGACGTCTACGGCGGCAAGCGCATGATGTTCGTCGCGCTCGGGGTGTTTTTCGCCGGCTCGCTCTTGTGCGCGGTATCGACCAGCGTCGAGATGCTGGCGCTGGCCCGCATCCTGCAGGGCCTCGGCGGCGGCGGCCTGATGACGCTGTCGCAGGCGCTGATCGGCGAGACCATCCCACCGCGCGAGCGGCCCCGCTACCAGGGCTATCTCGCCGGCGTAATGGTGACGTCCAGCACCTTCGGCCCCGTCGTCGGCGGCTATCTCACGCAGCATTTCGGCTGGCGCAGCGTGTTCCTGATCAATCTCCCGCTCGGCATCGTTGCCGCGCTGCTCACACTGCGCCTTGCGCCCCGGCCGGCGCGGCAGCAGCCCTGGACCTTCGACGGCATGGGCCTGATCCTATTCGTCTCCTTTATCGTGCCCGTGCTGCTGGCCCTGGAACAGGCGCAGCGCCTGAGCAGCAGTACCTTGCCGACCTTCGCGGTGCTGATGGCCATCGGTGTTGCCGCACTCCTTGCCCTCATCTGGCAGGAGAGGCGGGCGCCCTACCCGCTGCTGCCGATCTCGCTCCTGCGCCAGCCGACGATTTGGCGCAGCGATGCGCTGGCCGCCTGCCACGGCGCCACGCTGGTGTCGCTGATCGCGTTCCTGCCGATCTATCTGCGCGTCGTGCACGGCGCCTCGGCATCCGAGACCGGCCTCTTGCTGTTGCCCCTGACGTTCGGCATCGGCACCGGCTCGATGCTGACCGGGCGCATCGTCAGCCGGACCGGCTTCACCGCGATCTTTCCCTCCGTCGGCCTGATCTTCGCGACCGCCACGCTGCTGTCGCTCGCCCTGTTCGCGAGCCATCTCGGCCCGCGCCAGCTGGGTCTCCTGCTGTTCTGCAACGGCCTGTTCATGGGCACCGTGATGGGCGTCGTGCAGGTCACCGTGCAGAACGCCGCCGGAGCGGGGTCGCTGGGCTCGGCGGCGGCTTCCGTGCAGCTGTCGCGGTCGATCGGCGCAGCTGCGGGTACGGCCTTGGTTGGGACGGTGCTGTTTGCAAGCCTCGCACTCGGCGATCCGGAGTCGGCTCGGCTGTTTGGAGCCTTGCTCGAGCGGGGGCCGGGCGCGCTCGCGAACCGGCCGCCGCCCTCCGGCGCCGCCCTCCTTCAGGCCGAGATCGCGGCTGCGTTCCGGGCGGCCTTTCTGACCATCGCCGCGTTCGCCGCTGCCGGCGGCCTGCTGGCCTGGTCGATCCCGGCGCGGCGGCTGTAGGCGCGATTTGCAGCCGCCACGACGGGCGACCTGCGTTCCGGGGCGCCTACTCTTGCGTCAGTTTCCAGTAAACCCAGTCTTCCCCGTTGTCCTTGAAGGGCACTTCGATGAAGCGAGCCTTGGAGCGCTGTTTCGGGGTCAGGCGCTCACTCTTTCCAGTCGCCTTCAGTATTTCCTGGATATCCCTCAGAACGCCGGGGCTTTGCTTGAAGTAGTCGTGTCCGAAGCCAAACAGTTTCTGATCCGGCCGCCACCAGCTCGCCGTCCTCGTCGCATCGATGACGTGCACGTTCTTGATCTCGACGCGCAGAGGCTCGCCGTTGTCGCTGAGCGCGCCCGTGCGTGCAGTGGCGCCGCTGCGCAGCCATCTGGACACCGACAGGGCCGCATCCGCCGCCGACGCATAGACCGTGACGCGATCGGCGTACGGGGCTATCCGCCGTATTTTCTGATCGAATACGGGCATCGCCACGTCGGGTGCGGCAAAGATGATCTGACCGATGCGCATGCTTCTTGCGCCCGTCCTCCCCTGCCTTTGCGTCTCGAGTACGCCGCGCAGCGCGCTGACGGTTCTCAGCACGGACTGGGAACCCATGCTGTGCGCGAGAATATCGATCTCGTCGATATCGGCATCCCGCATCAACAGCTTCATGAAATGCTGCAGGAACGGCTCCGCCTGCTCGGCGTTGTCGAGGTCTGCAATGTACCCCAGCGTGCTCTGGGCCGACGGCCAGCTGTACAGGTAAACCCGCCCCGGATAGTCGGTCGCCGACACGATCTGCGCCACGGTAAAAAGAGCGTCCCGAAAGGACGTATTGTAGCCATGAACAAAGACGAGTGCCGAGGCACTCTCCCTGCTTTCCGCAATCTCGTCGAACATATGCAGAAGGTCGCCGAAATCGGCTTTCTTGGTCGAATGGATGGTTCGGTAGTCCGTAATGGCGCTCTTGCTGAAGTCGCGCGCCGCCGCGTCCTTGACGGCGGGCACCGAGACATACGCACATCCCAGGTGGAGCTGGTTGCCCATCTCGTTGGAGAACAACGCGTCGGGATCGGCCACGCGACCTGTCGTGTTGGCCGCCGGCTTCATCTTTCGATCCGTGCCGAACAGGATGCGGATGGCCTTCGGCTGCGCATCGGCCGTATCTGAATCTTTCGTGAGGGGACACGTCTTGGTGCTCACCGCCGTCCAGCCGTTGTCGAACGGAAACTCGCCGGCGACCAGGTTGGTGATACCCTGCATCATGAGCTGCCAGCCCCTGGTGGTTGCATCGGGCTTAGCTGTGCCGGTTGGACGGGCCTCCGCAGCGACCATCGGCAGCAGGAAGTCGGGCACCTCGAACCCGGCCGGGGGGCGCCTCGCATAGCGCATGAAGACCCCCTTCAACTGGTCGCGATGCGTGAGCACCAGGTTGTGGGAAAAAAAATCGTCCTTGTCGTTCTCTCCGTGCGCGGCGAATTCCTCCGAAGTCAAATGCAGATGCTTGTACTTGAGGGGGACGCTCAGGATACGCTCCCGGAATAGCGATATCGGCGTATACCTCGACAGCGGCTGCAGCTCGGGGCCGACGGACACGCTGTTGTCGGGTGCGCGGTACTCCGACCACTCGCTGGCGTGCTCGCCGAGGTTTTTTGCGTAGGTCCTGCCGACCAGTGCGACCGGCAGGCGAAGCCATAGCTCGTTCCCGGTGCCGGGGTCCTTGTGAGAAATCCTCTGCAGATCCGTCCTCTTCTCGAACTTCCTCTGGACCTCCTTCAGTTTCTCCCGCTCCTCCGTCGTCAGAGGTTCGAGGTTGTCCTTGAAGCGATAGGCTCTACGAAACCATTGAATCGCCTCCCGAAGCTCGCGCCGGGTCGCTCGTCCCGCTTGGGCGTCGAGGCTGCCCGAGGCAATGAGCTGCCTTTGGATCTCGACGTCCCTGAGATGGCTGGCGAGGCCCTGGGACATGCGCTGGGCCGCTGCGGGAGCGAAAGAAGCCAGGCCGATTACGATTGTGAGACAGAGAACACGAAGCGCCAGCATGGTGACCCCCACTTGGTTGAACCGGTTGCGCGCCGGGTAGCCCTGTCAGCCCGACCCGGCAAATTCGTGGAAAGCAAATCATTCCGACCGTCAGAAGCTAAAGAAATGCAGGTGTACGTGATGTCGTGGCCCTCAAGTCGGCGAAGTCCTGGTGCGCTCGCTCGCCGCTTCGGCGTGGCGCACAAACTTCCGTATGCCACGACAACCGCATCGAGGAAAGAGTGCTGAAGCGAGCCAAGCAAGGTTGCGAACCAGCGTTTCCTCCGGCGGCGCCCACCTCAGACCGATATGCGCGGACGCGTTTCACGATTTCACCTGATCGGCTATCAGACTATCCTCGGGCGAGTGCCTTCGACCGGCTTTGCGATGGAGAGTTATTGGTCGGATCACGTTGCGAGCCGGGTGGGGTGAAATAATCAGGGGGAGGCCCTGCCTCTCGCCGCCGCGCCAACGCCTTCCGGAACGGGAGGCGGAATCAGGGCGACAGATCAGGAGACTCCACATGGAACGTCCAGAGATCCTCAGGCGCGAGATCAAGGCGCTGGCCTTCGACCAGTACGGCACCATCGTCGACATGCAGACGGGGCTGCGCGAGGCGGTGACGCCGTTCCTGAAGGGCAAGGGCTGGGACGGCTCGCCGGACAGCTTCGTCACCTGGTGGCGGCGGGCGCACTTCGAGAACTCGATGATCGACGCCCTCATCGACCGCGGCCACACTCCCTACCGCCAGATCGGCCGCCGCGCCGTATCTCACGTGATGGACCGCTGCAGGATCGGCTACACCCAGGACGAGGTGCGCTGGCTCGTCAGCCAGATCGAGATACTGAAGCCGTTCCCCGATGTGGTCGCCGCGCTGGAGAAGCTGCGCGGCGCGGGCTATCAGCTGGCGATCCTCTCCAACGGCGACCGCGACATGCTGAAGGCCGCCGGCCCGCACATCGGCTTCCCCTTCGACCACGTCATTTCCGTGCAGGAGGCAGGCTATTTCAAGCCACACTGGAAGACCTACGCCAAAGCCGAGGAGATCATCGGCGATGAGCGCTCCTCCATCCTGTTCGTCGCCAACCACGCCTTCGATTGCATCGGCGCCAAGGCCTTCGGCATGCGTGCAGCCTTCATCGACCGCCGCAAGCGCCCGTTCGGCGAGACGCCGCACCAGCCCGATCTGGTCGTGGGCAATTTTGCGGAGCTGGCGGCGGCACTCGCGTGATGGGCCGCCTTGCTTGGGTCAAACCCGGAGATTGATCCGGTGGGTCAGTTCCGCTCTGTCATGGGCGCATCCCGCCAACATATGTGCTATCCCGCACCAACAAAGACAGCCGCCCGAAATCCCGAGTCTTTGCAGCAGGAGCTTCTGGCACCGGAGTCGACACCCCAGCGCTCGGCGCGTCCCGCTCGATCGACCGCAATTTGGACGGAAATAGACCTACACCGCAGACCGTTGCCAGGGCCGCCGTCGAGACTGAGGCTCTACCCGAAACGCGATTGTGGGGAACCAAGCACCGCTCCGGTTCTGCTTGTGTTTTGTCTCGACGCAGAGCATATCTCAGCGGCCGGTGCGGTCCATGGTGGGCCGCTTGCTCACTTTTCGGTTAGACACTCGCCGTCATCGGCCACGTGGCCTTTCCCAAACCTGAGTTGCCTGGGCTATGCGTGGGCCCATTGCTGACCGGCTCACTTCACGCACAACGGAAAGGCTCCCCCCGTGAGAATCACAGGAACGGTCAAGTTCTTCAACGCCGGCAAAGGCTTTGGCTTCATCCAGCCGGAAAACGGCGGCAAGGATGTGTTTGTCCACGCCACAGCCCTCGAAGCTGCGGGCATCCGTTCGCTCAACGAGGGCGATCGGGTCAGCTTTGTGCTGGAGGACGACAGGCGCGGACGCGGCAAGCAGGCTGGCCAAATCCAGAAGGCCTAGCTGGGATCAGCCGGTTCCATCCGGCTTCCAGCAAGAAGGTCCCGGAACCCTTGCGGCCATGTTGTTGGCAGGGGTGACGCGGTGAAGGCCGGCACCGAACGTAGTGCCGGCCCGCGTAGCAGCCTGCCGAATGGAAACTAGGGGAGGAGACCGGCCCGCCAAGCCCAGAACGCCGCCGGATTCCAATCGTTGGGGGAGGAGCCCTGCCATCCTTGCCACTGATGTACGTCCCGCTGGCGACCTCTGGCCTCGGCGGGATCGGGGATTAGACATGCGGCAGCGACAATCGCTGCCACCACTGCACCCACAGCACGCCCACGTTGCAGTCTCATGTTAGTCTCTCCTTAGAAGTATATGAAAACGCGCCCACAAATTGCGAGCGCGTGGCGACCATAGGCCAAGCTGAAGCTTGG
>Ga0247727_10003680_pt1 | contig 33585 bp, 23 predicted proteins | sample WisWelCaveWW1625_FD_202498 | JGI IMG/M metagenome (GOLD analysis project Ga0247727, IMG submission 202498) | Biofilm microbial communities from Wishing Well Cave, Virginia, United States - WW16-25 | ecosystem: Environmental > Aquatic > Deep subsurface > Groundwater > Cave microbial mat | place...
CCGAGCCCGAGGTTCAATGGCGCGCCGCCTACCTCCTCGCGGAGGTGGATCTTGAAGGGCGCGAGCTCGATCTGCGCCGAGGTCTGGAGTCGAGCCATCCTTTCGTGCGATTTTTCTGTCTGCGCGGGCTCCTGCGGCTCACGGGAGAAAAGGGCCCGCGGCCTGCCGACGTCGTGCCGCGGGTCGAGGACTCCGACGTGCACGTCGCCGCGACGGCCGCCAGCGGCCTGTCCAAGGTTGGAACGGGCAACGAAGTTTCTGTGCTGGTGCAGGCGCTGCAGCGTCACTCCAGTGGTGCACATCACGTGCGAGCGGGAGCGTGCGCCGGACTTGCCGGCATCGCCGCGCGGCTCGAGCCGGAAGATGCCAGCCGCGCTTCGACCATCGTCGCGCTAGAGAGCGCTCTCGAGGATTCCTCGGCGCTGGTGCGGACGAGCGCGATTCAATCTCTGGCGAAGACCGACTGGACGCGGGCCGGAGCCGCTTTCCCGTCGCTGCTCGCGAGCGCCGACGCCTTCGACCGGGTGGCGGTCGCGAAGGCCTGTGCTTCAGTTCCGAAGGCGGAAGCAGAGCCGATTCTTCGTGGTCTCCTTGCCGACCCTGATCCGATGGTGCGGGTCGCCGCCCTGGAGACGGCGGGGACCTTTGCCGCCGAAAAAGACCTCGTGCGCGGGATGGCGCTCGAGGCGATCGCCGATGGCGATTTCACCGTGCAGTCGACGGCGCTCGTGTTGTTGCGGGAACATGGGACCCGGGAGGATGCCGGCCTCGCGATCGTGTCTTATCGTCGTTTTCCGGGACACGAGCTTTACGAGGGACGGATGGAGGCAGCGAAGACGGCGATCAAGCTCGATATCGACCGGGCGGTGGTGGAGATCGCCGACTCGATCGCCGACCCTTCACCTTCGGTCGCCGCGGCCGCACGCGAGGCGTTCGGTGGAAGGCTGGCGGAGGTCCGTGCACGGGTCAAACCGGGTGCACCCGCGCGCTCGAGCGCCCGCGCTCGAGCCGGCAGGGATTTCTTCAAAGCAGGTACCAATCCTCGAGCCCTCCTCAGTACTGCGAGAGGCGAGATCGAGATCGAGCTTCTTCCCGAGCAGGCGCCCGGTCACGTCAAAAGCTTTCTCGAGCTCGCGCGTGACGGAATCTTCGATGACACGACGATGCACCGGGTCGTCACCGGCTTCGTGGTCCAGGGCCTCGACCCGCGAGGCGATGGCTTTGGAACGGGCGGAGCTTTCCTGCGCGATGAGATCAATCCGATGCTGTACCAGCGAGGCTCCGTGGGAATGCCCAACGCCGGCAAGGACAGCGGCGGCTGCCAGATCTTCATCACTCACGTTCCCACGCCGCACCTCGACGGCCGGCACACGATCTTCGCCAGAGTGGTCCGCGGAATGGAAACCGTCGATGCCATCGACCTCGGCGACACCGTAAGCCGCGTGCAGGTCCTGTCTGCTGACGAGAAAACGGGCGGGGGTCGATAACGAGGCAGGCAACCCAATGAAGTCCAGGCGCGAATCCTCGGGATGCCGGGCGCGGTCGCCGGCGCGACATTCCGCTCTTGTTCGTGCGCCGGAGCTCGTGACTCAGGGTTCGACTATGATCCGCGGGCGTTTTTTGGCTGAAAGAGGCGGGCGATGAGCGGCAAGAACTCAACGCTCGGTTCGTCTCGCTAACTCGAGATTCCGCCAGTGGTGCCTGACTTCGTTCTGCTGCTTTTCCGCGTCGGTCTGGCACTGACGAGAGGCGACTCCCGGCTCGAGCTGCCGGACCTGGACGTAACTCACATCGCTCGGCTGCCGCGGATGAACCCGGTTTCCTGGATTTTTCCGAACGAGGGCGCGCAGTACCGCGGCGATCCCGGAACGCGGCGCGCGTACACGCCCGAAGAGCTCGAGACGATGAAGGAGCTTCCGGCGGAAGGCGACTCCGTCCAGCTCGTCGCTCACCTCGTGAACGCATCGGACACGCCCGCGCCGGCGTTCGAAGGCCAGTGGGAGATCGACGGTCGGGCCGTGTTGCGCGTCCGGGAGGGGGCGCTCGAGCCCTGGAAGCGCGCGACGATCGAGCTTCCTTGGAGATGGGCAAACGGACCGCACACGGCGCGCTTCGTCGCCGACCCGGGAAATCTGGTCGAGGAAGCCTGCGAACGCAACAACGAGCTGACCGACCGGACCGACGCGCTCGCTCTCCAGATGCGCGTGACGCCGCCGCTGTACGAGGCGTTCCGCCGGATGCCGAACAAGCTGGGCTCACGGTCGTTCGAGGACTGGGTGCAGCGGCACGTCCGGATCATGAACCACACTTTCGCCGCCTGCGTCTATCCACAGACCTGCCCGGAGGGAATCCTCGAGCGGGTCCGCGTCGATGATTTCGTCCTGATGACCAAGGAGGAGATGCAGGCGAACCAGCCGCAGACGATGGGCTGCGACGGCGGCTGGAACTTCTACGACGATCATTTCCCCGACTGGTTCGAGTCCCACATCAGCATGGATTTCAAGACCAGTGTCGACTGGGGATTGATCCACGAGCTGACCCATCAGCTTGGAATCATCGACCTGTACACGATCGTCGTGAGCCAGCACTGGAACCATGTTCGGGGCAAAGATGGGCAGCCGCTGTGGATCGGCTACGGCGGCAGCCAACCGTGCATCATGAGCGGCTCGGGCGTGCGCGTCCTGCCGGACGGGTCCACGCCGCCGCCTCTCACTCTGAAGGTCGACGAGGACGGCCGGGTGACCGCGGGCCTTGGTTTGAGCTTTGCCGCGTACTCCGAGCACACGGCGGGCGGCCTCAACGCGCTCCTTGGCAGGCGGCGCGGTCATTTCGGGCTGTACCTGCTCGACCTTCCGGAGCACGCCTTCGTGAGGATCCTGGATAACCGTGGCGAGCCGGTGGCCGCCGCCAGAGTGAACGTGCACCAGCAGACCCCGGAGCCCGGCCCTCAGTCGATTCCCGAAGCACCGTCGTTCTCCGGTGCGACCGACGCGAAGGGTTTGTTCGCGCTCGGCGGCCGTCCGTTCGGCGACATCAACCCGATCGGTCTGAACGGCATCCTGTGCTTCTCCATCGAGGCACGCGGCCATGCCGAGCACCGATTCCTGGACATCACGCAGTTCAATCTTTCAAGTTGGCGAGGAGAGACGGATTTCGTTGCGACGTTTCGCACGGGAATTCCACCCGAGGACGCGCCGCCGCCCGTGCACAACCTGAGGTTTGAGGTGTGGGACGGCGGGCCCGGCGGATCGGTGGTGCTCGCCTGGGATGCGGGCCCTGGCACGAAAACCCTGTCCTTCAACGTCTACTCTGTCTTCGCACCGCAGTACCACAGCATCAGCTTCCAGCCGCGGTACGAGAAAGTTGCGACGGTCGACGCAGGCACGACGCGCGTCTCCGTGCAGCCTCCCCCCGGATATGCGGGTGTCACGGATGTACCGTGTTTCATGGTCACAGCGGTCGACGCGGACGGACGCGAAAGCGGCCATGCCGACGACCGGGAGCTGACGCGATTCGTCCATCCGAATGGCGGCGCAAGGATCGAACGACAGGGAGCCGGAGGAAGACTGGCCCGGATCGTGCTCCTGCCCGGGGCGACCGTTCATCTGCGCGAGAGCGCGCTGATCGGGAAGGGTGCGCGACTCTGTTTCCGATTCCGCACGACGAGTGATGCGGCGGCCTCCATCCGCCTCTCGGTCGCGGGGCTGGGCGACATCGGGATCGCGCTCGTGGGACGGCCCGGCCAGGCTCTCCCGATTCTTTGTCATCTCGACGGCCTCAACGACGGGCGCTGGAAGGACATTGACGTCGACCTGCGACCGCTGCTCGACAAGAATGCAGCGGAGCGAAGCGCGACACCGGAGCAGGCAAGGACCACCTGGAACCAGGATTGGATCGTGACTTCCTTGACTCTCGGCCGTGACGGGGGACTCGACCAGGATTCATCCGCCGCGGTGTACGAATTCGAGGACCTGCGAGTTCGCTCGGCCGACTGAGATGTAAACTCCCCACCTTCGTGTCCCCGTAGCTCAGGTGGATAGAGCGGCGGTTTCCTAAACCGCAGGCCGCAGGTTCGAGTCCTGCCGGGGATACCATGCCTTACGCATGCGCACCCGCCCCGGCCTGGGACCGATCGTCCTCGCAGATTCTCATCTGACTCGTAGCTTCATTCATGGAGGCGTCGGTGGATGCTCTGGATTCCGGTGCAAGCCTTGAACACGACCGCTTTGCTCGTATTCCACGCGGCGGTGATCCTCGGTTCCTGGCCCCGGGCAGCAACGAGTCATTGCCTGATGCAGGACGCGACCAGCACAAGCACCGTCAAAGCGACTGCTGAAACCCCCGTCGCCTCGGGCTTGCAAGGCAATCCGCTGCCGACGGTGGCCGAGGAATCCGGGTTCGCGCGCACCGCCTCGCATGCGGAAGTGGAGAGATTCCTTTCACGTCTGCAGGGTCTGGGATCGAACGTGCAGGTTCGCGAGATCGGCCGGACGGCACAGGACCGGTCGATTCCGATGGTCATCGCGAGCGATCCCATGGTGCTGTCCCGTGCCGATGCGGTCGAGCGCCAGATTCCGGTCGTCTACGTGCAGGCCAACATCCACGGAGGCGAAGTCGAGGGCAAGGAGGCGGCGCTTGCCTTGTTGCGCGACCTCATGCTGGGTGGAGAGAAAGAGATCCTCAAACATCTCGTGTTGCTGGTGGTCCCTGATTTGAATCCGGACGGCAACGACGCCTTCGGACTTGCGGCGCGCAATCGTCCCGGCCAGAACGGACCGGAAAGGGTGGGGTCGCGGGCCAACGGCCTGGGACTCGATCTCAACCGGGACTGCATGAAAGCGGAGAGTCCCGAGTTCCGCGCCGTGCTCGATCACGTGTGGAACGAATGGGACCCCGACCTGTGCATGGACCTGCACACCACCGACGGCAGCCTGCACGGTTATCCGCTCACGTACGCGCCTCCGCTCCTGCCGCTGCCCTCCCCGCATCCCGGCGAGTACGTGCGCGACCGGTTGCTGCCTTCCGTGCGCCGGGTGATGCGAGAACTGCACGGTCACGAGACGTTCGACTACGGCAACTTCGACAGCCAGACCCAGCCGACGCGCTGGGAGACGTTCGAGCACCATCCGCGCTACGTGACCAACTACGCGGGTGCGCGGGGGCGCATGGCGGTGCTCAGCGAGGCGTACAGCCACGCACCGTTCGAACAGCGCTTCGACGCCACCTACGACTTCGTGAAGAGCGTTCTCCAGTACGTCGTCGATCATGCCGCGGAAGTCCGGGCCTGCAACCAGCAACACGATCAGCGCCTTTTGCGCGGCGATGCGCTGCTCGCGGGATTGCGGTTCGAGATGGCCAGTCGATCGGAGGCGGAGACCGTGCTTGTCATGGAGACTCTTGAGCCACCGGAAGGTCAACGGCGCAGGATTCCTGGCGACAAGCTCATTGAATCGAAGCTTGCGGTGTTCGATCGATTCAAGCCGGTGCGCGAGACGCCATTGCCCGCCGGGTTCGTTCTTCCGGAGGCGATGACCCCAACCGTCGACCTGCTCGCCCGGCACGGAATCGTCGTGCAGATGCTCGAAGATGCCGCGAAGGCGAGCGTGGAGATCTTCGTACCGACCAGAATCGAGGTCAGCGCACGTCCGTTCCAGGGCCACAACCAGGCGAACATGGAAGGCGAGCACAAGCGTGAAGAACGCGAGCTCGCGGCGGGCAGCTTTTACGTCTCCTGCCGCCAACCGCTCGGATTCCTCGCGTTCTACCTGCTCCACCCCGAGTCGCAGGACGGCATCTATGCCTGGCAGCTCTGCGATCCGCCGAAGGAAGGGCAGGCGGTGGAGGTTGTGGCTCTGAAGGAGCCGCTCGCGGGAGTCGCGATGAGCACGGTGCGTGACTGAAGATTCCGCGCGAGGGATTCGATGGGGGAACTGGGATGAAGCTCCTGCAGAACACAGGCCGGTACTCCTGTCTTGCTCTTCATTCGCTGATCGCTCTTGCGATGTCCTGTGCCGCGACGCAGTCGGGCGCTAGCGGATTCGTGGCGCTCCGCTCGGACCGCTACACCTGAGGAGGGGTAGCGGGCCTCGGGTGAGGCTCGCGACTCGCGCCCGTGCTGGCGCGGCTGGACGAGATCCCAGGCGTTCAAGAGAGTCGCGTCGACTGGACGGGACGACGTTTCCTGCTCACCCTTGAGTCGGGATCGATGGAGAGCCAGGTGGCCAATGAAGCGGTAGCGACTCTCGGCGATGGCGCGCTCGTCCTCGACAAGGAGGAGACGCGCTCTGCACTCGAAGCGTACCGCAATGGCGAAGCGTGGATGCGCGCGGGAGGGACGGTTCGCCTCTCCCGCCATGAGGCAGGGATTCTCGCCGAACGGTATGGCAACGAGGCCGCGAGGGAGATGGGACTTCCTGAAGAGGCGGCTCGAAGACTCGTCACGATCTTCGAGAGCGAGCTCTACAGCGCGTTCGAGCGCGCACACGAGAACCTGGGCGGAGCGCCGGTTGAAGAGGAGGTCGAGGGGGCGGCACGACGGATTCTTGAGTCGAGCCGGGGGTTCCTCGATCCAAGGCAACAGGCAAGCCTCGAGGAATACCTGAAGCACTTCGGCGGCCCGCGAGACCGCTGATCCACCGAACCCGCCGTCTACATGCTTGCTCTTGACGCGATCGAGCCTCGCGCGAGAGCGCCGCCGGCAAAACGATCGTCGCGTTCCTGCCCGACACGGGGGAGCGCTACGGTCGTTGCTCGATGCCCTCGAGCGGCCGGGCGAGGGCCTGCTCGAGTGCGAGACGGGATCTCGCTGCATAGGGCCCGTCCCGAAATAAGTGTTCCGTTTCGCCCGCCCTCGCCGCCGCTGGCGTTGTTGCGCCTCCTTGGAAACCAAGAAGGTTGCCTGCGTCGGCGCGCCTAGCCATCGACGCCGATGGCTCGCCGAAACGGAACACTTATTTCGGGACAGACCCTTAGAGAAGAGTGTCGATCCCGGCCTGCTCTGAATGAGATGGGGGTCGCACCCGGAAGAGCCAGAAAAACAATCTCATCGCAGGAGTGGCCTCAAGCTTGGAGTTTGTCTCCGGCCGATAGCACCCCCGGATCCTTCCCAACGCAGGAGATCAGCGATGGCGGCCGAGGAGAAGTCACGCGGTTGGTGGCGGCGGCGTTCCTACCTTCAGGACTCGGGGTGGCAGCTCTCCGTAGCAACGATCGTCGTCGGCTCGGCGGTGTTCGTCGTCGCGCTCGTCCACCTGATCGCCGTCTACGTGCTTGCTCATCTTGACGCGATCGAGACCCTGAGTAGCCGGCAGCTCACCATGTTCGCCGTCGCTTTCAGCGGATTGCACATCCTTCTCCTTTTCATCGTGCTCGTGGCGACGACGGTACGGATCACTCATTCTGTTGCGGGGCCCGCCAAGGTGATCGAGCGAGCGATCGACGACCTGCGCAACGGCAAGTACGACAGCCGGCTCAAGCTCCGTGACAAGGACTATCTCAAGGATCTGGCGGCCGCGGTCCAGCGACTGTCCGACCACCTGAATCAGCAGAATGAACATCGTGCGGGCGTCGAGCCGGTCGAGCCGCTTCCTGATCGCGCCCGAGAGACCGCAGGGAACGGACAGGTTGCGCGATGAACGTCTCTGACCGGCATGCGTCCTCGTTTCCGATGGCGCGCCCGCCGCTCCCGACTCCCGGCCGCACGGGTGCTCAATGCGGCTTCACCCTGGTTGACACTCTGATCGCCAGCACCCTCCTTTTGATCGGAGTGCTGAGCTCCGCGACGACGGCAATGTACTGCGCAAAGCTCCAGCGGAGCACCCAGGAGTACTCTCAGTCGCACCTCATCACCTGCGGCGTGCTGGAACAGCTGCGCACGGGTGATCTGGCCGAGACGTTCGAGAAATTCTCCGCCCATCCGGATTCCACCGTCGACGGCCAGGAAGTCGTCGTGGAGTTTCCCGAGACCGCTCTGACCCGGGTCTTCGGCGACTGCGAGCTCGCGAGCACGGAGCTCGAGACCGTGAGTCGCGGCGGAACCGTCCCCACGGAATTCTCGTCCACCTCCACGTCGTCCACTTCCACGTCGACCACGGACCTCTCGTCGATGGCCGCCGAGGGCCTCCTGCCGGTGCGCGTGATCGTCCGCCGCGGCACGCGCCGGTTCGAGTTCACGACCTTCGTGGGTGAAAAATGAACGCCGGATTCTCGCTCCAGGAAGTGTTGATCGGCGCGGTCATCATGCTGCTGATGTGGGCTGCGTGCCTTGGCTCGCAACTGGCGGCCACGCAGCTCCTGGGCGAGTCCGTGAGCCGGAGCATGCTCGAGGAGAAGGCGATCTTCGCGACCAAGGACCTCGCCTTCGACCTGCGCTGGGCGGAGGGATCCTCGCTGCTGATCACCGAGGAGAACGACGCCGATCGGGTGGACCTGAGAACGGCGGTCGACTACGCGGAGGGCGAGCCGGTCTGGTCCACTCCGGTGTCGTACCGGGTCGAGGCGGCCGTGAGGGACACGAACGGAAACGGAGTCCTGGACGACCGGCGGCTGGTTCGCATCCAGGACGGAGTAACGCGCGTTTTGTGTGACAACGTCGCCTCCGCCGGATTCACGGCGGAGCGCGCCGGCGACGACCTAGCGCTCGCGGTCCTTCTGCAGAAGATGCACCGGGGACGCTGGCTCACGGCCACGGCGAACACGACGACCAGCATCCGCAACTAGAGAGATCCCATGCACCCACGCGGCCGCCCTGCTCGGATCCAGAGCCTCCCGGACACGGCGGGGAGCGCCCTGCTGCTGTGCCTGACGGCGATGTTCATCATCATGTCGGTCGGCGCCTCCACTCTTTCCGTGCTGCTGGCCAAACAGGCCAGCGTCAAGAGAGCAGTCGAGGTGGATCAGGCATTCCTGATTGCCGAGGCCGGAGTCGACGTGGCGCTGTTCGAGCTGCGGACGTCGACGGACTACGGGGAGGATGGAATCGGAGAGGCCGTGGGCACGGTCGGGCGCGGCAGCTTCACGGCGACTCTGATTCCGGAATTCGCGGGTCCGGGCGAGTACACGCTTCGATCCGAGGGAACCGTGAGCAGCATCACCCGGGCGATCGAGGTCGTGGTCGGCCCGATGGTCCGGGACATCGGCTTCTTCGGCAGAAGCTCGATCCGGATGTCGGGAGGGATGATCGACACCTACGACTCCGATCTGGGAACCTACGCAAGCCAGGTGGGGGCCGGGGGATTCGCCGGCAGCAACGCCACGGTTCACAGCAACGGCAACATCGACCTCAGCGCGTCGGCCGAGATCTACGGCGACGCGACGCCGGGGCCGACGGGCATGGTGACCGGAGATGCCAGCGGCGTGACCGGCTCGACCGCGCCGGCCTCCGAGCTGGTGGAGCTCGAGCCCTACGTGTACGCGCCGCCGATCGCATCGTCGGGTCCGTTTGCCGGGACTCGAGTCTTCAGGACCGGCGTCTACCGCTACAGCAGCTTCACTGTTCTGGGCGGCAGAACGGTGACGTTCGACGGCAACGTCGAGCTCTACGTCGACGGACCCTTTTCGGTCACCGGCCGGGGAGTCGGGATCCTCCGCCCCGGCGCGACCGTCACGATTCATCATGGCTCGCGGGATTTCACCATCACCGGAAACGGCGTCGTCAACAGGGATCAGCAGCCGGGCAACTTGAACATCTTTTCGGCCACGAACAGCAACGTGGTGATCGCCGGGATTCCCGCTTTCTTCGGAACCGTGTACGCACCCGAAGCCGATTTCCTGGCCCGAGGTACGTCGGGGCTCTACGGTGCGATCCAGGCGGACACCCTGACCCTGGGCGGGGGAATGAGCCTTCACTACGACCGCAGTCTGGGACAGGCCACGGGAGAGCTCGAGGTCCGACTGATCCATCCGACCACGCCTTGACCGGATCGAGGGGCCGATCACGATGAACGGGATTCGAGTGTTTCTGTTCCCCGCGCTGGTGCTGGTGACGCGATCCGAACAGGATTCGAGCGCGATCGAGGCGGAAGCCATCCGCCGCGTCGATCAGGCCCTCACGGCCTGGCGCGCCGATCCCGAGAAGGACCCGGACCAGCTTGAGAAATGGCTGGTCGCCGCCGGCAAGCCGGCGTCCGCCTACCTCTGCAGAATCATCGAGGGACGTCCACAGGACCTGCCGCTCGAGCCGCTGGTCATGGCCGTCGGTCGGCTCGGTTCGTCCGAGTCGGTGGGCACCGTCTGCAGCGTCCTGAGCTGTCCGGCGCCGGCCGACCGCGTGGCGGCCGTCGGCGCCCTTCGGCTCCTGTTCTGCTCAAAGTGCATTCCGTTCCTGGTGGCCGCCGTGGACGACAGCGACGATTCAGTGGCGATCGTCGCCGAAGCCGCGCTGCTGGGGGAGAAGTCCTCCTTTGCACAGGTCGCGCGCGAAGTCGACAAGCACTGGAAAGCGGCGAAGGACAAGAGCCGCCTCGCTCGCCTGCTCGGGCAGGTGGCGACCGCCGATGCCCACGAACGATTGCTCGGCTTCCTGGATCTGCCCGGCGATGACTCGCGAGTGGCCGCGCTGCAGGGGCTGTACCTTCTGGCAAGGCCGGAGGATGGAGAAAGAGTGGCCGTCCTTCTCAAAGGATCCAGCTCGGTCGTCGTTCGCAAGCAGGCCTGTCTCTTCCTGGGGCGAGTGCAGCACCGGCCGGCCGTGCGCGAGCTGATCGAGCTTCTGCGGGAGACCGAGGCGGGGCTCGCAGCAAACGCGCACTGGGCGCTTCAGCGGATCACAGGTCTCAAGCTGAAGCTCGATGCCGGCCTGTGGGACGAGTGGTGGGAACGCTCGGGAAAGACATTGGAAGGGTTGTCCGTCCGCTGAGCTCCGTCAACGATCGGTTGTCGGCATTCTCAAGTAGCAGGTAGTGGGTGCGTCAACGGCCTGGATTCCCGCTTTCGCGGGAATGACGGGGAGTTGCGTCGGCGTCTTCAGCTGTTCATGAATCATTCGGGCTAGAACCGGAACTTGACCGAGATGAGCTTCCAGGAGAAGAAGTAGTTCTCTCCGACCACGTCATCGGGCATGACATTGAACAGGAGCGTCGAGCCGATCGACGTCTCGTCGGAGACCTGAAAGTGCCCCCCGAACCCGACGTTGAACAGAAAGCCCACGTCGTCGTCGTCGCCGCGACGGTTCTCCTTCTCGATGTAAACCAGCCCGATCCCGGCGAGCGCGTGCAGCCGCAGCCGGTCATCGGAACCCGCCGGGAACTCCCCCTTGATGCCCACGGTCGGTGCGAAGATCGTGTTTTCGTCGTCGACCCCGATCTGGAGGAGCGGCGCGACGAACAGGTTGTCCTTGAGATAAAAGTCCGCCTCGACCACGGTGAGGAAGGTGTCGGGGTCGTCGGTGAACCCGATCCCCACGTCGAACGCTTTGAATCCTCCCGCCGAGGATTCCAAGGAGGCCTTCGGCGGCGTGGGGGGCGTCTCCTGAGCGGCGGCGGGGGAGGGAGTCTCCTGCATCGTGACGCCCGGAAGGCCGGAGCGGCGGGGCGTTGTCGAGCTGCACGCGCAGCACAAGTACAGGGAGATCACTGCGACGACTCTGAGCGGGCTCGTTGAAAGTGGCATCATCGTCTTTCTCCGATCGGGGAGTCTCGAATTCGGGACGGCGGGCTCCGAGGTCTCCTCGTCGCGGGAATCGCCGGGCGCTGCGGAGACGAAGATCATCGGTTGGAAAGGGCGGCAGATACTACCTCAGTGTTGCGAAAAAGGGCTGCAATGCAGCCGCCGGATCGCCGTGCAGCGATCCGCAGCTGATTGCAGCGGGTTGATCGTGTGCGGCCGCAGTTCACCTTTGGTGCCGTCTTGTGACTTCGAAGGAATGCTGCTCGTGTTGAATCGTGGCCGAGCCGTGGCTCGAGGAGATCCCACAGTGGTTCGGAGAAAAGCAGTGTGGAGCAGTCTTGCGTGGCTCGTCTTCAGCGGGTCGTCGGCGCTGTCCGAGGAGCCGGCGAAGTTCCTGGCGTTGAAAGGGGCGAGGTTCCTCGATGCGGAGGGCCGGCGATGGAATGATCACGGCACGTTGATCGTCGCCGGAGACCGGATCCACCTCCTTGGAAAAGACGTGATCCCTCCACCAGGTGCCGAGGTCCTCGACCTCGGGGGATGGTACGTCGTCCCCGGTCTGATCGACCTGCATACTCATCTTCTGCTGCATCCCTACAACGAGACGTCCTGGGACGATCAGGTGCTGAAGGAGTCGCTCGAGCTGCGCACGATCCGGGCGGTGACCGCCGCGCGGTGCACGCTCGAGTCGGGCTTCACGACGTTGCGCGAGCTGGGCACGGAAGGCGCCGGGTTCGCCGACGTCGCGCTCCGAGATTCGATCCAGCAGGGAATCATTCCGGGACCGCGCCTGCTGGTGACGACCAAGGCGATCGTTGCAAGCGGCTGCTACGGTCCGATGGGCTTCGACCCGCGCATCTCCTTCCCCAAGGGGGCACAGGAAGCCGACGGCGAGGACGGCATGCGCAAGGCCGTGCGCGAGCAGATCGCCGCGGGCGCGGACTGGATCAAGGTGTACGCCGACTACCGGCGCCGCCCGGACCAGCCTGCGACCGCCTCGTTCACGGTCGCCGAGCTGCGTGCCGCGGTCGAGGAGGCGGGCAGCGTCGGCTTCAAGGTGGCGGCGCACGCCACGACTCCTGAAGGAATCCGGCGTGCGGTCGAGGCGGGCGTCGCCACGATCGAGCACGGCACGGATGCGGACGAGGAGGCGCTCGCACTGATGAAGGAGCGCGGCGTCGTGCTGTGCCCGACGCTCGCCGCGGTCGAGGCCACGCTGCGCTATCGCGGCTGGAAGACGGGCGAGCCGGACCCACCGCGGATGAAAAGCGCACGCGCGGTCTTTCGCATGGCTCTCGAGATGGGCGTCGTCATCGCCTGCGGCAGCGACGCCGGGGTGTTCGCGCACGGCGACAACGTGCGCGAGATCGAGCTGATGGTCGAGAGCGGGATGTCTCCGTCGATGGCGCTGCAATCCGCGACGACGATCGCCGCGAAGCTGCTCGGCCGCGACCAGGACCTCGGCAGGATCGCGCCCGGCTCTATCGCCGACCTGGTCGTGCTCGAGATGGATCCGCTCCAGGATCCCTCCGCCCTCCGCGACCCGCTTCTCGTCATCGCCTCGGGCCGCATCGTCCACGATCGCCGCCAGCCAGCCGCAGAGCGACGCTGATCGATCCGCAAGGTCGATTGCCTCCGGACGGACCGACTGCTCACCGCTCTCCCCACCAGACGACCACTCGTGTCTCTCCGGGTTCAAGAGAAAGCTCGTCGACGCGGATCAGGCGGTAGTAGCCGAGCTCCGAGGAGTACTGGAGCGTGACCGGGGTGGGAGGCAGAGTCCACTCGCGGTCGCTGGCAGGTTCAAGGGAATAGCGTCGCACGACCTCGCCAGCGATCTCGACCTCGCAGATGACGTCGTCCAGAGTCTGGTTCTTGACCCGCAGATGTGCCGCAGGCCGGAGGCTGAGCTGCATTTCCGGAGAGGATCCTTCGCGGAGCTCGATACCTTCGCTCCACAGCGCCAGCTCCTTGCCGCGAGAAACGGCGAGCACCCGATAGACGCCCGCCGCCATTCCGGCGAGCCGGAACTTTCCATTGGAAAGACTGCGTGCTCGGGCGAGATCCGGGCCATGAAACTCCACGTCCGCGATCACTGGACCCAGGGTCTTCGCGTCGACGACCGTGCCTTGAACCGTACATCCCTGAGTCAGCTGCAGCACGACGTCGGTCGAACCCGCCATCAGAATCTTGGATGCCGTGCCCCAGCAGCCTTCGTGGTCGAGGAGGCTTTCATCCGAAGGAAGAGCTTGCCGTCGCACGCGGGCGCGAACCCGGTGCGGTCCGAAAGGAATGGCTCTCAGGTCGAATCGTCCGTCGCCATCGGCATCTTGATGGCCTCCGCCGGTTTCGAACTCGATCCCGTGAAGCGAGCGATCGTTCGTCACGAAGACCTCGGCACCGATGACAGGGTCGCCCTCTGCAGACAGCACCTGACCGCTGATTCCAAGCCCACGATCAGCACGGAGATCGAGGTTCATCCCGTCGATCCCCTCGGGCACTTCCACCCACTGCCCGAAGCTTGCCAGCCATTCCGTTCTGCTCTCGGGCATGTCGTCGTCCAGCGCGCAGAAACAGCCGGCCCCGACCCACCAGCGACCGGGGAAGACCGGAAGCGCGAAGGCACCGTCAGTGGCAGTCCGGACGGCGACGAATGGATAGCAGTTCGGCCGAAGTGATTCAGTGACGAGAGGTGCCACGAAGCCGACCGGCCAGCCGGGTACAGGAAGCCCGTCCTGGTCCAGCAGCGTTCCTCGAAGGGTCACGGGGAAGTTGATCTCCGCGTCGATAGGGTTCGGCCCCGATCTCAGCGTCGCCGTCGTCTGGAAGAAGCATGTCCCGCCGTAACCGAGCTCGATCGCGATCTTCGTGTCGGAGGGGAGGCCGTACACGGTTGGGAGAGGGTACTCCAAGTCCTGATCCTCGACCGCTCCGGACTCCACGAAGGATTCCTCTTCGTCGGACTCTTGTTCCTCCTCCTGCTGCTCAGCGTCCTCGATCCTCTCCTGCTCTTCCTCCTCGTACGCTGAAGGGCGGCTGAGCCCGACCCATCGAGGGCCGACATCCTCCCAAGGAGTCGCGTGGACGAGGATGTCGAGAAACCCTCCGCGCAGCGCCTCGCCGCTCGAGGAACGCGCGGACAAGCTCAGCCAAGCGGGGCGATCGAGCTCGATTTGTATGTCGCGTGCATGCAGGTTCTCGATACTTGACGCCAATCTTTTCCAGGCGGGGCCGTAGCCGTCCGCCCGTACTTCCAGGTACAGGGCGGACTTTTCCAGCGTGGAAGGGTCAAGGACCATCAGGGTGAAACGCCCCTCCGCGTCGCTTTCCATGCGCTCGAGGACGGAGTCGCAGGGCGCGCCGTGGCCTGGTTCCAGCAAGGCGATCTTTGCGCCCTGCACCGGTGCCCCCGTGTCACCGTCGATGACCTGCACGACGATCGTCCTGCAGTCGAGAGCTCCGAACGCTCCTCCGAACGATGCACCCAGAATCCCGCGCAGGCAAAGCATCCTGCAAGTCGGGAAGAACCGGGAGAAGGCGCGTGGAAGTGAACATCGCGGGGCGAGCCTCATCGACTCAGCGATCAAGCCCCTCGCCATGACACTGCCACTCCAGTGAGATCGGATTCACGAGACCGCGGGCGGCGAGGTCGCCCGTTCGGACTCCGCGGACTTTCGCCGGCGCAGACACCCTACAACTCCATCCCTTGCGAGGAAAGGGGATGAACCTCAGCCGCCGGCGGGAGCGAGATCCTTCTTCCGGATCTTGTTGAGCTGGATCCAGGGCAGGACGGGCGGCTCGTCGAGTAGGTGCGAGATGTCGGAGCCGGCGACGGCTCTAAGGTCCTTCAGAATCAGGCCGGTCGTCGCCGCGTCCGACTTGCGGCCCGACTGAAACTCGCCGTCCAGGTTGAGGCGGCACAGGATGCGGTTGTACTCGTAGAACACCCAGCCCTGCTCTTTCAGCCCGTCCCGGATCTCGATTGCTCTGGACAGGTGCTCGAGGGCCCCCTTCCAGTCCGGGGCTCGCTGGTCCTTGAGCGCGAACCCGAGCTGGCCGTGGTTTTTGTGGAAGCGCCCCTCCGGGTCCAGCGTGACCAGTGCCTGGAACACCGGGATCGTTCGCTCCATCAACTCCTTCTGATCGCGCCAAGTCACCCGGCGGATCCTCTCGGCGGTGTAGAAGGACTCGATGATCTTCTGCTCCGATGCTCCCTTCATCGCCTCCACGATCATGTTCGCGTCGATCCTGGCGTTGCTCGAGTCCTCGTTCAGGCAGCGCTGCACCATGCTGTAGGCGCGCAGATCCTTCTCCTGCTGCTTCTCCTGCTGCTTGCCTCGCTCCTCGAACTTCGCCTCGACTTCTCCGACCTGCTTCTTCACGGCCGCGGCGAGATCCGCCTGCGCCATCGCCCGAGGAAGGAACAGACGCGCCCACAGGAAGCCGCCGAGGAACCCGCAGATCAGATAGGCGACGATGATGGCAAGGGCGAACGGCGGACCGAACTCCGCGTCTCCCAGTCCCTTGCCGACGCTCTGCGACAGATCCTTGAGGCCGCTCCCGATCGAATGGATCTGGGTGAGGCCGGCACCGACCAGGATCTTGCTCAGCCAGTCCGAGATCTGCTCGAGGTTGGTGTTGGGGCGGTAGCGGAGCTCGGAGACGTCACCCTCGCCCGAGATCGAGGAGACCGCTCCTGCACCGTTTTCGGCTCCCGTTCCCTCCCCCGAATTCGGCTGCTGGGACTTGGGGATTCCGAACAGGAATCCGACCAGGATCCCGACGAGCAGGGACGCGCCGGCCAGCATGAATCCCGTCATCGCGACCGCGAGGAACCCCGGCCCTCCCTCGAATCGAATCGCTTGGAGGAAGATGCAGAAGAGGCCCATGAAGGCAAGGATGATGAGACCGGGCATCCAGCCCGCCGAGCGGATGTCCTCGTCCGGGCCGATGCCGATCAGAGTCCGGACGAGCCGATCCATCTGCTTCAGAGACGCATCGAAGAGCTTCATCAGGACCTTCCCGGTCTGGCGGCGTCTGCTTCAAAGCGGGAAGCAGCAACGCATCCCCGCGGCGGGGGGTGAAACGTGCCGCGGGTGAGGCAAGGGCTTCACGATGCCGGATCCTGGTGGCACGGCCCATGACTAGTCTTCGAATCCGCGGTGCGGTTTCCTGAAGGCGGGGACCGTCACCCGAACAGGCCGCGGAGGATCTTGCCTTCCTTGTCGACCAGGGTGACCGGCCGCTTGGCGACCACCTGCTCCTTGTCCGGGTTAAATCCCAGGGCATGGGAGAAGGTCGCGAACAGGTCAGCCACCTTGACGGGATCCCTTGTGATGGTGGTGCCGTTCTCGTCGGTCTCGCCGAAGGCGGTTCCGCCCTTGAGTCCCGCGCCGGACATCGCCACGCACCAGTTGCCGGGCCAGTGGTTGCGACCATCACCCGACATCTTTGGAGTCCGGCCGAACTCACCCATGCACACGATCAGCGTGTCCTTGTCGAGGCCCCTCTTGTTCAGGTCATCCATCAGCGAGCCGAACGCCGGGTCGAGCTTCTCGCACAGCGCCTTCGTGCGGTTCAGGTTGTCCTGATGAGTGTCCCAGCCGTCGAGGACGACCTCGACCGCACAGACTCCCGCCTCCAGGAGACGGCGCGCGAGCAGACAGCCCTGGCCGAACGCATTCCGGCCGAACCGATCACGAGTCGCGTTCTTCTCCTGGTCCAGGTCGAATGCGGCGAGCAGCTTGGTGTCCATCAGCCGCCGCGCACGCTTTCGCAGGGTCTTGTTGGCGAGCACCGGCTCCTCGCCGCCCTTCTTCCTGAACTCGTCCTCGAGCACCTCGAGCATGTCGAGGCGCCGGCTCAGCCGCTCGCGGTCGACGCCGCCCGCGTAGTCGAGGTTCTCGATCTTCTTGGTGGGGTCGCGGATGACGAACGGCGCGCTCTCCATGCCGAGGTACCCCGAAGGGCTCGGCGCACCGTTGATCTGCACGAACGCGGGCAGCTCGAGGTCCGGGTCGGCGAGCTCGCTCGCGACGATCGCGCCGATGGCGGGGAACGCCACCGTCGGATTGGGAACGTAGCCGGTCTTGACCAGCATTCGCGCGCGCGAGTGATTGCCCTCCTTGGTCGACATGCTCCGGATCACGCACAGGTCCTTGGCGCGGCGGTGAAGCTGTGGCAGGAATTCGGAGAACGTCCAGCCCGGCACGCCGGTCGCGAGCGCCTTCAAGGGGCCGCCGTTCTCCGTTCCCGGTTTGGGGTCGAAAGTCTCCATCTGGCTCGGTCCACCCTCGAGCCACAGGAGAACGAGCTTCTTGCCCGTGGCGCCTCGCGCGAGGGCTTCGCGACCCAGCATCGAGAACAGGCTCGGGCCCAGCATGGCCGCGGTCATCGACGAGCCCGCATCCCGGAGAAAGGCCCGCCGGGTCCATCCTCGCCCGAGCGGTCTGTCGTCTTCCGGATGAGATGAACAACGATCGTCAGTGCAGTTCTTCATCGCACGCCTCAGTCAGTGGTTGGAGATGAATTCGCTCGAGTTGAGCAGCGACCAGAACAGATCCTCGAGGCCGCTGCCCTTTTTTCCCGAGAGTCTCACCAACGTCGAGAGCCTGCTTTTCTCCTTGCTGGTCGGCCCGCGGCTCAAGGTCGCATAGAAGATCTGCTCGATGCGTTTCTCCTCGCTCCGCGTCTCTCCCAGGATGTCCTCGAGCATCGGGCTCCGCCGGATCGAGATCGTCTCGTTGGTGAACTTGCCGTTCATCAGGAACAGCGCCTGAGGGATGCCGGCGCTGAAGGAGTCGCCCTCTCCGGCCTCGTCATCGCTGAACACGTACTTGAACTGCTCGAGCAGACGCTGGCGCACGCGCTCGAAGGGCTCGCCCCGCGACCTCCGGTTCTGGACGAACTCCTCGGACTGGGTCGCGCGCAGGAGGGCGTGCAGCACCTGCTCGGCGCTCAACGGCCGGACCGGATGGGCCGCGAAATGACGTTCCTGCAGGGTCCGGGCCTCGCCCGCCGGGACGGTGCCGGCGGCGAGCGAGTACGCCCGGGTGCGCACCAGTGCTCCGATCAGCGCACGAAGATCCGTACCGTCCGCGACGAACCTCTGGCCCAGGGTGTCGAGCAGCTCTGCCAGAACGATGTCGGTGCTGCCGGTCAGGTCGTCGACCGGCTCGGTCAACGCGACCCCGAAGAGCTGCTTCCACACGCGGTTTACGATCGCCGGTCCGAAGTAGGGATTGTCGGGGTCGGCGATCCATTCGGCGAGAGCCTCGCGCCGCGACAGAAGGTCGTTCTCCTGGTACTCCATCCCGTCGAGGTAGCGCGGCGCCGAGAACTTCTGGCGTTTCTCGCGCTCGTCCCGGATGCGCTGCCCGACCTCCGGCGGCAGCGAGCTCACGAACGACTCGATGTCCTGCTCGGGAAGGGGGCCGTCCTTCAACTTGCGCAGCTCGCGCAGGAGCTTCATCGCACGCTCGCGGCGCATCGCGACGTCCATCGACTCGCCCTGCATCTCCTCCATGTCCTCACCGGCGTCGCGGTTTTCCTCCGCCTCCTCAACCTCCAGCTCGCCCTGCATCTTCTTGAGGAAGCTCCGGATCCGGCCGAGCTCGTCCTCACGTTGCTCGCTCGAAGGGACGTCGACCAGGCGAAACACCGGCGGTGTCCCTCCACCCCCCGGGTCGACGCGGTTGGCACGCATCAGAGCGAAGAAGCTCGCGAAGCCGTTGAACTCGTCCTGCTTCCAGCGGTCGTAGGGGTGGTCGTGACACTGCGCGCACTGGATCTGCAGGCCGAGGAAGCTCTTTGCGGTCACCGCCGACAGCGCTTCGATGTCGCGCTCGTAGGAGAGGGCAAAGCCGACCGCGCCGTTCTCGTCGCTGCGGCCGCGGCCGCCGACCAGATCGCGCACGATGTCGGAAAGGCTGAGGTTGGCGGCGAAGGACTCCTCGAGCCACGGCCTGAGCGCCACTCGTTCCGGCCCGCTTTGCGCTCCGGACAAGAGCAGGTTCGACCACACGATCGACAGGTTCTCCGCAAACGCCGGGTCGCCGAGGTACTCGTCGATCTTGAGGGAGCGCTTCTCAGGGCTCTTCTCCTCGAGGAACTGCTCCACTTCCTCGCGAGAGGGAATCGTTCCCAGGAGGTCGATGCTGAGCCTTCGGAGAAAGGCGGCATCGTCCACGATCGGCGTCGGTGAAAGGCTCAGCTCCTGCCAGTGGGAAGCCAGGGCCGCGTCCACCAGCTCCGGAATGCTCGGGCTCGCAGCTTGTGAGCTCTGGTTCCCAGGGGAAGCTGCTTCCGTGGCCGCCTCCGGCGGACCCGCCTCCTGCGATGCCAGCCCGTTGCCGCACCAGACGACGACGCTCCATCCAACCGCTGCGAACGAGCTTTTCATTGGCGCTGCTCCTTGATCGAGCCGGTCCCGTCAGGGTGTTGCAACAACCGTTCCTTCGAACCCCGGTCCCCAAGTCTAGTTTCGTCCGCCGTCCCTGCCGGACGGAGAAACCGCTTCCTGCGCAGCGACGGTCGGCGAGGTCGTTGCTCCGGGTCCTCGTACCGGGATCGCGCAGTTGTGGCTCGGGTCCTCCTCTGCCAAGATTCGTGTTCGTTGGTACCACCAGACGGGAAGGTCGATGGACTCAGTCATCGAAGTCGAGCATGCGTTCAAGACGGCGGGCGGACGCGAGATCCTGAACGACGTCAGCCTGCGAGTCGAGCGCGGCTCCATCCATGGCCTGATCGGCAAGAGCGGCGCCGGCAAGACCACCACCCTGAAGGTGATCCTGGGATTCACTTCGCTCTCGCGTGGCGCCGCACGCGTGCTCGGCGCTGCTTCCTTTCGCCTCTTCGAGCGCTACGGCGAGGTCGGAGCCACGCTCGACCGCGCCGCGATCGAGGAGAACCTCACTGTCGAGCAGAACCTGAGGCTGCACGCGCGGCGCTACGGAAAAGCCGGTCGGAACGCGGACCAGTGGCTCGAACGACTCGACCTCCTCGCTCTCAAGGAGCAGCGGGCGTGGCGTCTCTCTCAAGGGGAGCAGCAGAGACTTGGAATCGCCCTTGCCCTGTTCCTCGAGCCCAGGCTCTTGGTGATGGACGAGCCCCTCTCCCACCTCGACCCCGGGCTTGCCCGGCAGGTCATGGAGGCGATGAGAAACGAGGTGGAGCGCCGCGACCTGACCGTGCTCCTCTCCAGCCATCAGTTGTTCCATGTCGAGCGCTACGCCCGGCGCATGACGTTGATCCACAAAGGACACATCCTGCTCGAAGGCTCCATGGACGAAATGCTGAGGAGGCGCGGCGTCCGCCTGTGGGTCAAGGCGGAGCCGAAGGCTCAAGCCGTCGACTTGCTGCGCCGCCATCCTCTGGTCCAGTCGCTCGACACTCAGGCTCGCCATCCACGCCAGGGAAAAGGCGATGAGTCGCAGGACGGAACGTGGGTCAGGCTCGAGCTCCGCGAGGACGACCCGGCGAGCGTCAACGAGGCACTCTTCCGGCAGGGCATTCGAGTGAGCCATCTCGAACCCGACCGCCCCTCTCTCGACGACTTGTTCTACGAGGCGACGGCCGCCTTCGATTCGAGTGCCGCTCACCCGGGAGCGCACCGATGAGATGGCTGCAATGGGTTCACGGGGATCTCTACCGGATTCTCTGCACTCGCAACCTGCGGATTGCGCTGATCCTTCCCGCCGTCGCCTGCGTCCTGCGCATCTTCTGGAGCAAGGGCAGCGCGCACTGGGAGGAGGCGCGCAGGATCGCCCAGGGGCTCAAGGTGGCCGCATCGGCCGGCAACGGATTCGGGCCGATGGCCGACGGCTTGAGGACAGGGGGTGCGGTCCTGTCCCTGGTCGCGCTGGTCGTCGGCGCGATGATCTGGGTGCGAGAGCGCGAGAGCGGCGTGCAGATGCTGGTCCTGCTCGATCGCCGTCGTGTCCTGGTGGTCCTCTCGCGCGCCGCCGCACTGTCGGTGCTCGTGCTGCTGTCGATGGCACTGATGCTCGGCGGTGCCGCGGCGTCCTCAGCGATTGCCTACGATCTTAAGTCGCTGGTCGAAGACGGGTTCGAGATGGCGACGGCGACCGAGCTGTGGACCGATACGCTGAAGGCCGCCCTGGCCGCGCTGCCGGGCCTGCTCGGCTCGGCCTGTTTCGGCCTGCTGGTCTCGGTGCTGACGAGTTCCTCCGGCGCGGCGGTGGCGGGCACGCTGATCCCCTTCGTTCTCTTCGATCTCCTCCAGGGGCTGCTCGGGGACAGCGCGCGCTTCGTGTTCGTTCGCTACGTTCCCTTCCTCGGCGAGCATTCGACGCTGGCGAGGCTGACCGACGTCGCGCGCGCGTACTCGGATGCCGGCTGGGAGGAGAACGAGCTGTTGATGGCGACCGCCGTTCCGGCCCTGGAGCTTCTGGTCGTCCTCCTGATCGCGTGCCTGTGGTCCCGGCGGCGGGAATAGCTCCGGCGCGCGGCGAGCCCGCATCCGCGTTGTTGCGCCTCCTCGCTGAATCTCTCCGATGATTCACGTCGTGTGCGCGCCGAGCGGCCGCAGGCCCGGCGCTTCGTCAGGCTCGATCGGACCAATTGGGATAGGCTCTTGGGCCTAGTGGTCTGATGCAGAGATACGGCACCTTTTGCGCCGGATCTTCGAACCGCAGGCTTCGTTGCGCCTTCTCAGCAGGTTTCTCTTCAACCTGCATCGGCAGCGCGCCTCGCCTGCGGTCCGAATCTCTCGGCGGAAAAGGCACCTTATCTCTGCATCAGACCACTAGGTCTCATCCAGCGGAATGGAGGAGGAACAACTCATGATGCGGATCAGGCTCGCGTTGTGGTCGGGCGGGGGATTCATCGCCGCGGCCTGCGTAGAGGTGCATCAGCTCATGCCGCCCGAGCATCCGCTCCTGGGCGCCGCCGCTGCGCCCGCGGAGAGGAGGATCGATGCACCCTTCCTCGGTCTCAGGCTCGAGGAGGAGATCCAGGGCTCTCTCGAGGACCTTCAGTTCCAGAGCGGGCTCGCCGTGGTTTCCGTGGACAAGGGGTCCCCGGCCGAGCGGGCGGGACTCAGGGCGCAGGACCGGGTCCTCTGCGCGGACGCTGCGCCGGTTTCGCGAATGGACGAGTGGTCAGCGCTGCTCAAGACCTGGAAGAGCGGTGACCGGATCACCCTCGAGGTCGAGCGCGACGGTGCAGTGTCCACCGTCGAGCTGATCGCCGCGGCCGCGGCGGAGGGTGAGCTGCCACCGCCCACGCGCTGGGTCGAAGGATGGAAGCTGCGCGCAACCTTCGAGACCTTCGCGGAACGGGGTGGCACGTTCGTGCGCGTGATCGACGTCGAGGAGAACAGTCCGCTGGCGCGAGCGGGCCTTCGCGGAGGCGCGATGCTGCGCGCGATCGATGGAGAGGAGCTGCGCGGTGCCGAGCACCTTCTCTCGACGGTCGACGCCCTGCCGTTCGGCGGACGAGTCATTTTCGACGTCGAGGACGGTCCCGCCGTCGAGAGGGTCCGCGTGCGTCTGTGGAGTCCCTCGCGCGAGGTCACCGACATCAACTTCCCGATCCTGTTCAACTACTCCCGCGACCTCGTGTCCGACAAGACCTCGTTCGCCGTTCTCGACTTCTTCGTGATCGCACTGTTCGACTATCGGCGCGAGGGAATGACCCGCCGGTACCGAGTGCTGCGCTTCCTGCGCTTCGAGTCGGGGGTCGGCGTCCTCGAGGAAGTGACCCCTCCCACGGAGTCTCGCACAACAGAGTGACAACCTTGCATCCCATCTTCGGGCCGCCATCTTCGTCCTCTCCTCGGTCGCGCGCGCCGACGCAGGCAACCTTCTTGGTTTCCAAGGAGGCCCAACAACGCCAGCGGCGGCGAGGGCCGGCGAAACGGATCAGTGATTTCGGGACGGGCCCTAAGGAGAGGCCATGATCGGGATCGCGATCGCGGTTCTGGTCGCCGCGCCGGACAGTCGCGATGCAAAGTTCATCGAATCGCGCATCGACGTCAAGGACCCCGGCTTTCATTACGAGTTCGTCCGCGTCGACGACGACGCCCGCACCGATCTGATCCTGTCGACGGCGGAGTCGAACCAGGCCGCGCTCCAGATCCACCGGCAACGGTCCGACGGATCGTTCGCCGCGGAGCCCGACTGGCGGATGAGCGTCCCGCCGGACGTCGTCGCGTTCGCGTGCCTGGACGTGCGACCGGATGCGGGAACGGAGATCCTCCTTCTCACTCGTTCGGGAGTTTTCTCGCTGTCACCGCACCGGGAATCGCTGCAGGAAAACCTGCGCCGGGAGATGGCGATTCCGATCTTCCCGAGCCTTGCCGCCTCGGGGGCGGTGAACCGCTGGCGCATGGTCGGCGACGTCGACGGTGACGGTCGCGAGGAGATTGCGATCGTCTCGGGGCTGGATCTGGTCCTGCTCGGCGTCTCGCTCGAGGAGGACGGGACCTCGAAGCTGATCGAGAAGGGGCGGGCGTCCGGCTTCCGGCCGCTGGAGCGGGAGTCCTCGCGCCTCGAGTTCCAGGGCAGCGGCAGCAACTGGACGTTCACCGTCGCCCCGCCGCGCTTCTTCAAGGACACGCGTTCCTCGCAGGCCTCCTTTCCCCTGGTCAGCTTCTTCTACGATCTGCAGCGCATGCGCCTGCCGGGATTGATCGACTGGAACGGCGACGGCTGTCTGGATGCGGTGCTGCGCCGCGACACGCAGCTGCGAGTCACCCCTTACGACCCGAAGAATCATGCTTTCACGACCGCGGTGACCGTTCCGATTCCGCAGATGAGCGAGTCGAGCGAAGGCGATGACCGCACATTCGAGCTGCGCGACATCGACGCCGACGGCGATCTCGAAGTCATCATGACGGAGCGCCTCGACAACGGTCTGTCTCCCGATCAGGTGGTGGTCGTGGTTCCGGGCGAGGGCGGCGGGAAGCTGGCGGCGGAGCCCAGCGCCCGCGTCAAGTTTTCGGCGCTCGCAGTACGGCACGAGTGGGTCGACGTCGACGGCGACTCGCTGCTCGACCTGTTCAGCCTGGCGATGCGCGTTCCCACCGGGATCACTTCGCTTGCGAGCGTGCGCCTCGAGGTCTCCGCCCTGGTGCATCGGGGAGAAGGGCAGGGCCGGCTGTCGCGCAAGCCCTCGCTGCGGCTCGAGCGCAGCTATCGCCCCGAGGAGCTCGAGCGAATTCAGGAGACGCTGCAGGTTTCGGTCTCCGGACGGTTCGCCGGCACGAAGCTGCAGGACCTGATTCTCATCCAGCCCGACGGCGGAGTGGAGATCCATGCCCTCGAGCGATCGGGAGACGGTCTGGTCGTGGTGGAGGATCCGTGGACCCGATTCCGCGCGCGCGCCATCGTGCAATCGCTGGAGACCTGGGACCTGTCCGCGGACGGCATCTCCGACCTGTCCTTGATCCACGAGCGCGGCCTGACCTTGTTCGTGTCGGGTGGAGGGTCGCCATGAGATTGCCGGCGCCGGCGATCCTGCTCGCGACCCTGGCCGCGGCCTCGACTTCGACGGCCGCGGGCGGTCGGGTCCGATCAAGCCTTCCGGCGGCCGGGGAAGAAGGATTCGACCAGCTCGAGCTGGGCCACGTCGACGGCCTTTCGCTGTGCGACCTCGACGGCGATCGGCGGCTCGAGCTCCTGGTTGCGGACGACCGGAGGTTGTTCACGCTCTCGCTCGACGGAACGCCGATCGGCGCCGCCGTGGAGCGCAGAGAAGAGCGGGCGCTCGGATTCTGCGTCGCGCCCTCGCCGTTCAGCGAGAAGTCGGTCTACCTGATTCAGGGTCAGGGCGAGGTCGTGCTGTGGCGGGCGGTCGTGGATCCGGCGACGGGCCAGCCGAGATTCGAGACCGTGCCGCTGATCCAGGATCGCGAGATCGCGCTGCCGGCGCAGATCGTCGAGCTCAGGTTCGCCCAGGACGTCGACGGCGACGGCGCCGTCGACCTCGTCCTTCCGCTGCGCGACTCGATCCGCATCTGCTTCGCGGAGAAAGTCAGCTCCGGGGCGGCACCCAGGTTCCGGCGCGGGCCGCGCGTGCGCCAGGAAGTTCGCGCGACGCTCGTTTTTCCCAAGGTCGACGACCTGCGGGCGGAGGTTTCCCAGACGATCGACATCCCGGCGATCGACGTCGAGGACCAGAACGGCGACGGCCATCCCGACCTGTCGTCGCGTTCGCAGGACCTCGTGCAGTTCTACTGGTCGGATGGCGGCGGCAACCTTCCGGAGGCGCCGACCTTCGAGCTCGACTTGAAGGGCATCCGGGAGAGCCTGGACGGGTTCGGCGAGGAGACGCTCGACCCGACCAATCTGTTCAAGGCGCTGCGCGGCGTCGTGAGCCATGAGATCCGTGACTTCGACGGGGACGGCAGGATCGACCTCTTGTTGCGCCAGGGTCCGAAGATCTCCCTCTTCGCGGGCGGCGAGAAGGGCTTCGACCGCGACCAGGCCGTGCAGGTGCTCAAGACCAGCGGCAATCTTCTCGCCGCGTTCAGCGCCGACGACAATCACGACGGAAGAGCGGACCTCTGCATGTTGCGCATCAACGATCTGTCGCTCGCCGACGTGCTGTTCTGGCTGGTCGCCGGCGGCTCGCTGAAGCTCGACCTGTTCGCCTATCACCAGGAGGCGCCGCGGCGGTTCGCGCGCAAGCCCTCCAGCCAGCGCACGGTCCACCTCTCCTTCCCGGCGCTCCTGTCCCTGGGCGACGACCTCGAGGAGGAAGGCAAGAGATTCGCCCGGACCGCGGCCATCGTGCCGGCGTATGCGACGCTCGGTCCGGACCGCATTGAGAACGACGTGGTCAGGATCACCGACGACCGGGCGATCGAGGTTTTCCTGGACGTCGAGACACTGCCCTCGCCCAAGGAAAGCTCGACGGCCTGGAAGGATCTGCTGGCGCGTTACGACTTAAAGGTCAGGAGAGGCGAGCCGCTCGACCTCAAGCTCAAGGAGATCTTCGACTGGGTTCCGTTGCCGCGCGCGGCGCTCAAGGAGAAGCTGCGCTTGCGCCAGCCGGACCGACGACTCAGCTTCGCGGCCGCCGGATGCTTCCAGGAAGAAGGCGCGGACGCGGACTCGAGGCCGACGTTGTTCGTCGAGGACATCGACTTCGACGGCGTCGACGATTTTCTGGTGCTCTACGGCCTCACGCAGCGAGGGCCTTATCATCTCCTCACTTCAGTGTCCGGGCGGAACCAGCCCTGAGGCCCACTCCGCCCTCGGGGCCGGTCGCCTCCAACTCCGGATCGATCGATGCTGTGGATTGCAACCGTTCTCCTTTCCGCGTCGCTCCTTCCGCCGCAGGAAGAAAAGCAGGACTCAAGCCAGGAACCGAGGCAGGGGCGAAGGCTGGAGCAGAGATCGTCGCAAAGGCAGGACCGGAGGCGGGACCGGAGACCGGAGCAGAATGCTTCGTCTCTTGATCAGAGGCGCCGGGAGCTGCTCGAGGCCGACCCGGTCGAGGAGAACAAGGTCGAGGATTACATCCGCGAGGTGATGAACGAGCAGCAGCGCCGCAAGCTGCCGTCCTTCATGGAAGACCCGGAGTCGACGTACTCCGACGCGTTGGTGGCGTTTCGCAAGGAGATCTACGGCCCTCTCCTGCAGGACGCCGAAGTGGCGGCGTTCCTGCAGGCGTCTCTTCTCGAGCCGCCTCAGGGTTTTTCCACCGTTCAATCGACCGCGGCCCTTCTGTTCGCCGACGACCCGAGCCCCGATCACCTCGATCTCTTGTTCCGGGCGACCCAGGCCACGCCCGACGACGCGGGTCAGCGGTTCGCGTCGACGAGCATCAGCCGCCAGCTCGGGCGGTGCCTCAAGTCGCTCAGGGGCGGCACCCGGTCGGACGTGCAGGTCGTGGTCGAGGAGGTGATCGCCTGGCTGCGGGAAGAGAGCGAGTCGGGAGAACCGCGCAGCGCGGGCTCGGCGATCGAGGCGCTGTACCGCGCGGGCGAGGAGGAAGATGCGATCGCCCGGATCAACCGCCTGCTTGCCGGGGAGTCGAATCCGGAGCACCTGTTCGACGTCCTCCAGAACTGCACCCGGATGCTGAGTCTGCCGGGCGTCGACCCGGAGCTTCGCGCGCGCGTGAAGGTGGAAGCGCGAAGGGTCGCGGCCCTGGCAGTCGGGCATCCCGACGAAGAGCGTGGAATGCTCGCGGGCATGAGCCATGAGGCGCGCAACCTGCGCAGCGCGCTCACGATCCTGCAGGCGGATGCGGAGCACGAGTTCGAGTTCCTCCTCGACCTCTACCGAGAGCGCAAGGCCATGCGAATGCTCGGCATGGACGGAGCCCAGTCGCTGCGCTTCGCCCTGCAGAGCGCGCGTCTCAAGCTGAGCGACGAGCAGAAGGATGCGCTCGACACGATGTTCCTGGAGGAACTGTGCGAGGGCGGAGGAAAGCTGCTCGATCTCTCCGGGAATCCGATGGACGAGGAGGAGATGCGCACGTTCTTCGAGCGGCGCAACGCGCGCTACAACGCGGCGTCCTACCTCAATGCCGAGATGGCGAAGGATGAGGCTCTCAAGATCCGGCTGGTCGAGGATCCCGACCTGCCCGCCAACCTCGCCGCCCTGATCAGGGCGGTCGAGACCGCCGAGGAGCCCTCGTCGGACGAGAAGAAGTACCGCGCCGTCCAGGAGAAGCTGGAGAACCGGGTGGTGTGCTGCGGCATCCTCGCGCAGATGGAGAAGGGCGCGGGAGGGAGTCTGTCGGACGTCGTGGTGTTCGACGAGCTTCTGCGGATCCTGAGGGGGGAGATCGGCGCCCCGCCGGAGATCGAGACCGATGCAGGGCTGTTTCGCGCGCATCATTCCCCGTGGCTCTGCCTGCAGGTCCCGATCCGCCGTACTCCCGGCGATCGCTTCGTGATGGACGAGTCCTTGCAGGGATTCCTGAAGCTTGGCTACGTCGTGCTCACCTCCGTGGATTCGGTGCTCATCTGCGTCGAAGACGCCGCCCCCCCCGAGGCCGACTCGAAGGCGCCCTGATCCTGTGGCCGTGCACTGGATCGCATTACGCATTCTCGAACGCTTCCCGCCGGCGTGGGTCCTGCTCGCCGAGCGCGGACCAAAGCGGCGCTGGCGCGCCGCACTCCAAAACTGCGAGTCGCGCACCGATCCATCGCGCTCGCCGCGCAGTTTTTGGAGTGCGGTGCGAAGCACCGCTTTGGTTCGCAAACGTACCACGCGAACGCCTGCCCCTTTCGATCCCGCCCGCTGCTTCGTGCGCGGACCAAAGCGGCGCTGGCGCGCCGCACTCCAAAAAACCGTGTGGCGAGAGCGATGGATCGGAACGTAGCTCAGTTCTCGTCGGGGTAGGGGACCGTCAGGCCGGTGGTCTTGTCGACGGGCATCTGAGCGCCGACCGAGCGAAGCAAGCGGCCGAGCTCGGCACCGAGGGAGCGAGTGAGCTCGAGGCGTTCAGGGGCGAGGTTGCGCGCTTCGCCGATGTCCTTTCCGAGGTCGAACAGCTCGAGACCGCGGTTCTCGTGGAAATAGATCAGCTTCCAGCGGTCCCGGCGCAGCGCGCTGAAAGGCCCGATGCCGGGTCCGTTCGGGCCCCAGATGTTGGGATAGTGCCACAACAGTGCGCGCTCGATCGACGAGCGGGCAGGATCCTCGAGCCAGGGAAGGAGAGAGATTCCGTCGACGTACGGCGGGCCTGCTGCGGGCTCGGCACCCAGGATTCGTGAATCGGACGAGACGGCGATGCCGGCGCCCGGAGAGGGAGTCGTAAGAGGGATGCCGGCGATCTCGATCAATGTGGGGAAGAGATCCTCGATGATCACCGGGCTCGTACAGGTCGTTCCACGCGGAATGAAGCGGGGCCAGCTCATCACCAGCGGGATACGGATCCCGCCTTCGTACGCAGACCCCTTGCCGCTTCTCAAGGGGAGGTTGTGGGTGTGCGCCGTGCCGCTGCGACCCTGCGCGCTCAGACCGCCGTTGTCGGACAGGAACACGATCAACGTCCGCTCCAGAACACCGCGGCGCCGCAGATTGTCGACGACGTCGCCGAGGCTCTGGTCCACGCCTTCGACCATCGACGCGTAGGCCGCGTCGATCGGATCCAGACCCCGTTCGAGGTAACGATCGACGAAGCGCGAGTCCGCCTCGATCGGCGTGTGCACGGCGTAGTGGGCAAGGTACAGGAAGAACGGAACCCTGTCCTGCACGGCGCGCTCGACCTCACGATTCGCCTCGACGGTGAGCGCCTCGGTCAGGAAGACGTTGCGGCCGTGGAACCTCTGGAGGTCGGGAACGTCGTAGACCGGATCACCCCCGCGATGCCTGGCGCTGAAATGATTTCGGCCCAGGTGGCTGCCCGCACCTCCCGCCCCATTCCAGGCGATCGACACGTCGAAGCCGAGGTTCTTCGGATTCGCACCCGGCGTGCCCTCCGCCCCGAAGTGTGCCTTGCCGACATGGATCGCTCGATAGCCTGCAGCGTTCAGAAGCTGCGGCAGCGCCGGCGCCTGCACCGAGAGCGGATCGCCGGGAAGACCGCTCAGACCGTTGGCGCACCAGGCGGGCGGCTCGAGTCGTTCATGTTTGCCGTCCGGGGGCAGGTCCTTGCGAAGGATCCAGTTCGTGGCGCGGTGGCGCGCGGCGTTTTGCCCGGTGAGGAGGCTGATCCTCGAGGGCGTGCACACGCAGCACGCGTAGGCCTGAGTGAAAATCAGACCGCCGGCCGCCAGGCGCTCGAGATTCGGCGTTCGGAACTTCCCTCTCTCGGAGCCGCTCGGACTTAGGAAGGCAACCGAGGTGTCCTGCCAGCCGAGGTCGTCGACCAGGAACACGACGATGTTCGGCCGGTCGGACCCGCGGACCTCTGACGACAGACGACAGCCAGGCGCCATCCAGAGGACGAGTCCGACCGTGACCCACGTCCGGCTCGTCCTCCGCACCCCTGATTCACGGCGAAAGTTCATGGGCGATGTTCCCGAAGTCGACGGATCTGGATTCCCGCATTCTCTGGAATGACGACCAGTGATTCCTCTGGCCGTCATTCCCGCGAAAGTGCAGCCACGTCATTCCCGCGAAAGCGGGAATCCAGGGTTGTGCGCCCGCCCGCCGCAAAGGACCTGGATTTCCGCCTTCGCGGGAATCACGACTAGAGTAAACCTCACCTGTTTCGGAACTTTCGGGGTGTTGCACTGGAAACTAGCCCGGATCATGCATGATCCGGGCTAGGGCTCGGCCGAAGGGCGAGCCCGGCCGCGTAGCGGCCGTGGGTGCCGCGCAGCGGCACCTCTCAAAAAAACCTCGCCCGGTTCCTTCATCGAACAGTTTGTTCATTCCATGAACACACTGTTCATTCATGAACACAATGTAGACCTGTCAAAGCCTCAAGAAACCATTGCAAGCAGGCTTGAGACAACGAGTCTCGACCGACTGCGCATGATCTTCATGAATGATCCGGGTTAGACCAGCAGGCTGATGGCAAAGACCAGCAAGAGGAGCGAGTAGGTGTTGAGAAGAATGCGTTCGTCGACCTTGACGCTGAGCCAGCCGCCGAGGTAGCCGCCGGCGGACTGGGCCGCGATCAGGACCGTGGCCGGCCACCACTCGATCAACCCCTGGCTGGCGAACACCACGATCGCCAGAGGAGTGAACAGCAACACGACGAAGATTTTCTGGGCGTTGATCTCTGCAAGCGAGAAACGCGTCGTGTTGAGGAGCAGCGCGACGATCAGGAAGCCGATGCCCGCCTGGATGAACCCGCCGTAGAAACCGAGCAGCAGGAATCCGAGGGTGGCGAGACCGGGCCGATCGGTTCGTTCCTGGCCGTCCAAGCGCGCGCGCGACCGCCGCAGCCGGGTGTAGATCAGCACGCCGACGAGCACGACGGAAAGCAGGCGCTCGAAGGTCTTGTCGTCGATCCTAACGGATGCACACCAGGCGCCGGCGATCGAGCCCGGCACGGCGGCGAGGGCGTAGAGAAGGCCGCGCCGCCAGACCAGCGGCTGTTTCAAGACCCCGCCGTGATGAAACGCGAGCAATCCCGAAAGGTTCTGGAAGACGAGCGCGGGCCGGCTGGTGGCGTTGGCGACCTTGGGCGCATAGCCCAGGTGAATCAACAAAGGCACCGCCAGCAGCGAGCCGCCGCCCGCGACGGTATTGGCGACGCCCGCGAGGATCCCCGCCCCGAACAACATGGCCATGTCCAGGAGTTGCATGGGCGGATCATAAGAGCCGTCCTCCCTGCGAAGGGGATCGTCATTCCCGCGAAGGGGATCGTCATCCCGCGAAAACGGGAATCCAGATTCAACGGACGGCTGGCGGTCATGCAAACCCGGATTCCCGCCTTCGCGGGAATGACGGCGACAAGGGACTCTAGAATCCACTCGTTCATCCGCCGCGGAGCATTCCTTGGTCGACAAGCGATCGCGACCCAAGAAACCGGAGCAGCGCTCCTTGTTCGAGGCGCTGCAGAAGAGGACGCAGCCAGTCTCGGATCTCGGTGCGGCAAAGCTCACGGATGATCGGAAAGACGTCGAACCGGCGCCCGCCGCCGGCGCGGCCAAGCGGCCCGATGATGCCGGCGAGATCGGCCCGGCCGTAGTCTCGAAGGAACAGCTCGAGCTCTCCGTCCGGATCCCCCGGCAAGTGCGCATCGGCACCTCGTCCTGGAGCTTTCCCGGCTGGGAGCGGATCGTCTACGACCAGATGGCGAGCGAGAAGGTGCTCGCCCGCCACGGCCTCAAGGCATACGCAAAGCATCCATTGCTGACCACGGTCGGCATCGACCGGACCTACTACGCGCCGATCTCCGCCGCGCAGTTCGCCGAGTATGCGGCCGCCGTCGGCGCGGACTTCCGCTTTCTGGTGAAGGCGCACGAGTTCTGCACGACCTCGCGTTTTCCCGATCAGCCGCGCTACGGCAAGCGCCGCGGCCAGGAGAATCCCTACTTTCTCGATGCGCGCTACGCCGCCGAGACCGTCGTTGCCCCCTGCGTCGAGGGACTCAAGGAAAAGCTCGGGCCGCTGGTGTTCCAGTTCATGCCGCAGGATCTCAAGGCGGTGGGCGGCGCATCGAAGCTCGTGGAGCGCCTGCACACGTTCCTCAAGGCGCTTCCAGCCGAGGTCCTGTACTCGGTCGAGATCCGCAACCGGGAGGTCCTCTGCGAGCCGTACCGCGAGGCGCTCGCCGACGCGCGCGCGAGCCACTGCTTCACGGTCCATCCGAGGATGCCATCGGTCGCCGCGCAGGGTCGATTGATCTACCCGGACGCGGAAGCGCTGCGAGGCTGCCGCGGCCTGGTCGTCCGCTGGATGCTCGGCGGCAACCTCGAGTACGAGACCGCCAGGGAGATGTACGAGCCGTTCGATCAGCTCGTGGCCGAGGACAAGAAGAGCCGCGAGGACATCGCCGATCTTTGCGCGCGGGCCTGCGAGGTTGCCGTCCCCGCCTTCGTCGTCATCAACAACAAGGCCGAAGGGTCGGCGCCGCTGTCGGTGTTCCGGCTCGCCGCGGAGGTCGCCGCGCGCCTGAAGAACGTCCAAGGCCCGGCCGCTCGATGAATCGCGAGCTCGTCCGGGCGAGGCCGCTCCTGCTTGGGCTCCTCCTGCTCGTCGGCGATTCGTGCGAGTCGGTGCGTCGCAGTGCGTCGCGTTCAACCTCGGTGCTCGATGATCAAGCCCGCGAATCGATCGACTGCGTCGTCGAGCAGGCGATCCGGGAATGCAGAATGCCCGGCTGTGTGGTCGCCGTCGGCAACGCCGCCGGGATCGATCTCCTCGAGACCTACGGGGTACGGGCGCTCCAACCCTCGGCCGAGCCGATGACCGCGGACACGGTCTTCGACCTCGCCTCCTTGACCAAGCCGATCGCGACCGCCGCGAGCGTGATGCGACTTGTCGAACGCGGGGAGCTGCGCCTCGAGGACCCGGTCGGCTTGCACCTTTCGGAATTCGCCGCCGCCGGGAAGGGATCCATCACGGTTCGCCATCTCCTCACGCACTGTGGCGGCCTTCC